>Ga0272449_1000089_pt1 | contig 124350 bp, 129 predicted proteins | sample YNPCB0241_FD_198679 | JGI IMG/M metagenome (GOLD analysis project Ga0272449, IMG submission 198679) | Hot spring sediment microbial communities from Yellowstone National Park, WY, United States - YNP-CB-024-1 | ecosystem: Environmental > Aquatic > Thermal springs > Hot (42-90C) > Sediment...
CAACTTGCTGATATGGCATATGAAATTGCTGAGGAACTAGTAAAAAAGAATTTTACCCCAGAAGATCAAAAACGCTGGGTTAGAGACTATATTACATTAATGGAGAAGGTAAATTGATTAAACTATCATCTGCAAGAAGATATGCTAAAACACTAATAGAGTTAGCCCAAGAAAAGGTGCTAATGGAAAAATTTTCAACTGATATGAGTTGTATAAAGGAAATAGTAGAAAAAGTACCCGATATTATTCAATTTATGGGTTCTCCAGTAGTTAATATCGATGTGAGAAAAAACACAGTAAAAGAGATTTTTAGCAAATATAACATTCACGAATATATTATAAATCTCGTTATACTTCTTATTGATACAGGAAAATCAAAGCTTCTACCTCATATATGCAAGTTTTATCAAGATATCGAAGATTTCTATTTAGGCAGGGTTAGGGCTGTCGTTAAAGTCCCTATAAATTTGACAGAAGAAGAGATAAATTTGATCAGAGAAAAATTAGAACAAAAGTTAAAAAAGAAGGTGCTTTTAAATACAGAAATAGATACTTCTCTTGTTGGTGGTATATGGGTTAAAGTTGGTGACCTTATTTTTGATGGAACCGTTCGTAAGCAACTTCAAATTTTAAAAGAGAATTTAATTAAGGGGTGAAGAGAATGGAAATCAAAGCAGATGAAATTAGCCGAATTATTAAAGAACGTATAGGTGGTTTTGAAAAGAAAATTGATGTAGCAGAGACAGGTGTTGTTTTAAATGTTGGTGATGGTATAGCAAGAATATATGGGCTTGAGAAAGTGATGGCTGGTGAGTTGATTGAGTTCCCAAACAATATTTATGGAATGGCACTAAACTTAGAAGAAGATAATGTTGGTTGTGCCATATTTGGTGAAGACAAGTACATTAAAGAAGGTGATATTGTCAGAAGGACTGGTAGAATTGTAGAAGTTCCTGTTGGAGAATCACTTTTAGGAAGGGTTGTAAACCCCCTTGGCCAGCCGATTGATGGGAAAGGTCCTATAGAAGTAAAGGAGTATAGAAGAGTAGAAATAAAAGCACCTGGTATTGTAGCAAGACAGCCTGTTAAAGAGCCACTTCAAACAGGTATTAAAGCTATCGACTCCATGATACCTATAGGAAGGGGGCAGAGAGAGCTTATCATTGGTGACAGACAGACAGGTAAAACGGCAATTGCAATAGATACAATCATTAATCAAAAAGGTAAAGGGATGGTTTGTATCTATATAGCAATTGGTCAGAAACAGTCTACTGTTGCTCAAGTAGTGGAAAAGCTAAAACAATACGGTGCAATGGATTATACAATTGTTGTATCAGCTACTGCAAGTGATCCTGCTCCACTACAGTTTTTAGCTCCCTATTCAGGTTGTACAATGGGTGAATATTTTAGAGATAATGCAAAACATGCTGTTGCAATATATGATGACCTTTCTAAACATGCAGTTGCTTATAGGCAGTTGTCGCTTCTTTTAAGAAGACCGCCTGGACGTGAAGCTTATCCAGGTGATGTTTTCTATCTCCATTCAAGGCTCCTTGAAAGAGCGGCAAAGTTGAATGATAGTCTTGGTGGTGGTTCATTAACAGCATTACCAATTATTGAAACTCAAGCAGGGGACGTGTCTGCATATATCCCAACTAATGTTATTTCTATTACAGATGGTCAAATTTACCTCGAGACAGACCTTTTCTATTCTGGTGTTAGACCAGCTGTTAATGTTGGTCTTTCCGTATCACGTGTTGGTGGTAATGCCCAGATTAAAGCAATGAAACAAGTTGCTGGTTCATTAAGGCTTGATCTTGCTCAGTATCGTGAACTAGCTGCTTTTGCTCAGTTTGGTAGCGATCTTGATAAAGCAACTCAACAACAACTTGCAAGAGGAGCAAGACTTGTTGAATTATTAAAGCAACCTCAATACAGCCCATTACCTGTTGGGAAACAGATAGTCTTAATATATGCAGGAACTAAGGGATATTTAGACCAGTATCCTGTTGAAGCAATTGGTAAATACGAGAAAGAGCTTTACCAGCTTATGGATTCAAAATATACAGATATAGAAAAAGGTATTGAAGAGAAAAAGCAGATAGATGATGAATTAAGAGCTCGTATCGAAGCGATGCTTGAAGAGTTAAAAGAAATTTTTAAACCATAAAGGTGGTGCTTTAAATGCCAAGCTTAAGACATATACGTAAGAGGATAAATAGTGTAAAGAGTACACAAAAAATTACAAAAGCCATGAAAATGGTGGCTGCAGCTAAGTTGAGAAAAGCTCAAGATAATATATTAATGGCTCGTGCATATGCAGAAAGGTTACAGGGTGTTATTTCTTCTCTTGCTGCGAGGGTCGAACAGAAAACCCATCCCCTTTTAGAGGATAGAGAAGAAAAGAAAAAGCTTTTAATGCTAGTTTTTACATCTGATAGAGGATTGTGTGGGACGTTTAATTCGGGATTGTTGAGGCAGGTAGAGAGTTATATTGCACAGAAAAAAGAAGAATTTCCTGAAGTTATCTGTCTCATGGTTGTTGGTAGGAAAGGTGTTGAATATTTAAAGAAAAGAAATTATAACGTTGTTGAAAGCTGGACAAATATTTATCAGAAAGAACAGTATGAGATTTCAAAAACAATAGGCGATAAAATAATAGAATCTTTTATTAACCATCAATGCGATGAAGTCGTGATAGTATATAATAAGTTTAAATCTGCTATATCACAGGTGCCTACCTTTGTTAGATTGCTACCTTTAGAGCCTATTGTTGAAAATCCCGATATGCCTTTAACAGAGTATATTTATGAACCTGATAAACAAACACTATTAAATGAGTTATTACCAAGAAATGTTTATACACAAATTCATAGGTCAATACTAGAGTCTATAGCAAGCGAGTTAGGCGCAAGAATGACAGCTATGGATAATGCTACTAATAATGCTACCGATATGATTGAAAAGCTTACGCTGCTTTTTAATAAAACAAGGCAAGCTACCATTACAAAGGAGCTAATGGAAATTATAGGCGGAGCTGAAGCTATTAAAAAATAATTTAGGAGGATATACATGGTTTTTGAAGGTCGTGTTTTACAGGTTATTGGTCCTGTTGTAGACGTTGAGTTTAAGAAAGATGAGTTACCACCTATTTATGGTGCTGTTAGGGTTACAAATCCTGCTATAAGCAATAAAGAATGGAATCTTGTTCTTGAAGTTGCTCAGCATTTAGGTGAAAACATAGTAAGATGTATTGCTATGGATAGTACTGAAGGCTTAGTTAGAGGGATTCCAGCAAGGTATGAAGGTAAACAGATTGAAGTACCTGTTGGCAAGAACACTCTTGGTAGAATTATGAATGTAGTTGGAGAACCTGTTGATGAGATGGGGCCTATAGTTACAGATAAATATTATCCAATCCACAGACCTGCACCAGCATTTATAGAACAAAATACAAAAGTAGAAATACTTGAAACTGGTATTAAGGTTATTGATTTACTAGAGCCTTATCCAAAAGGTGGTAAAATTGGTCTTTTTGGTGGTGCAGGTGTTGGTAAGACCGTTGTTATTATGGAGCTAATTCATAATATTGCTATTCACCATGGTGGTTATTCAGTTTTTGCAGGTGTTGGAGAAAGAACAAGAGAAGGTAATGACCTTTGGCTTGAGATGAAACACTCTAAAGTTATTGAAAAAGCAGCTCTTGTTTATGGACAGATGAATGAACCACCAGGAGCACGTGCAAGAGTTGCATTATCAGCACTTGCTGTTGCTGAGTATTTCCGTGATGAAGAAGGTCAGGATGTTCTTCTCTTCATTGATAATATATTCAGATTTACACAGGCGGGTTCTGAGGTTTCTGCTCTTCTTGGACGTATACCTTCAGCGGTTGGTTATCAACCTACCCTTGCAACAGAGATGGGTGAGTTACAAGAAAGGATTACATCTACATTAAAAGGCTCGATTACATCTGTTCAGGCTATTTATGTTCCTGCTGATGACCTTACAGACCCTGCTCCAGCTACAACGTTTGCTCATCTCGATGCAACTACAGTTCTTTCACGTCAAATTGCAGAGCTTGGTATCTATCCCGCTGTTGACCCTCTAGATTCTACATCAAGAATTCTTGATCCTGGTATAGTTGGAGAAGAACATTATAATGTTGCAAGATCGGTACAGAGGATATTGCAGAAATATAAGGATTTACAGGATATAATTGCAATTCTTGGTATGGATGAGCTTTCAGATGAAGACAAACTTATAGTATCAAGGGCAAGAAAGATACAAAGATTTTTATCTCAGCCCTTCCATGTAGCTGAAGAATTTACAGGAACTAAAGGTAAGTATGTAAAATTAGAAGACACAATTCGTGGCTTTAAAGAGATAGTGGAAGGTAAACACGATCATCTACCAGAACAGGCATTTTATATGGTTGGCACTATTGAAGAGGCTGTTGAAAAAGCAAAAAGAATTATGGAGTAAGGATATAACATGGCAGAAACTTTTAAACTAGAGATAGTTACACCCTATGGTCTTGTGATGAGTGGGGAAGCGGAAGAACTAACCGCACCAGGTATAATGGGTCAGATTACAATATTACCTGGCCACCATCCTCTTTTAACAGCATTAAAAATTGGAGAGTTAAGTTATAAGTATAAAGGGAAGACTGAATATCTTGCTGTTAGCTGGGGTTTTGCAGAGGTAACCTTTGACAAAGTAACAGTTCTTGTAGAAACAGCCGAAAAAGCAATTGACATAGACTTAACAAGAGCCGAGGCTGCTATAAAAAGAGCAGAGGAAAGGTTGAAATCATTGACTGAAGACGATGCCGATTACTTTACAGCAAAAACATCTTATGAAAAGGCTCTTATCCGTATAGAAGTTGCTAAAAAGGTAAAAAACCAGTAAGTAAAAAAGCCTTTGCAAGATGCAAAGGCTTTTTTATATTTTTTTTCTCACAATTGTTTTAAATTTTATTCCTTTTTCTGTTTCTTCCAGTTTTATTTCAACTTTAACTTCATCACCATATTTTTCTTTTAATGAATCTTGTATTTTTTTTATCTTGTTGAAGAACTCTTCTCTGGAAAGGGGCCTTAAAGATTTTTTTGTTGAAATCTCCAGATAAGATTGGTAAATGTCACTATTCTGATTAAATTCAACATTTGGTTTTTCTTTTGTCTCAACTTCAAAAAGTTTTTTCTCGACTTCTAACCTTTTTATTTTTTTAGGGTCTTTACCTTCCTCGATAAGTCTTAGATTACGATTCCAGTATTCTTGATAAGTTAAAAAACGGGCAACTAAGTTCTTGAACTTGAAATTTATCATGACATTATTTATTTGTGTTGTTGAATATTTTCTAATTAGCTGGTTTACTTGATTTCTCAATTGTATTGGCTCAACATTGTTGATACCAAGGAAAAACTTTTCATATTCGTGAATTAATTTATCAATTTTTTTTTCCAATTCGTCTATATCTTTCTTGATTTCTAAATTACTCATCGTTAAAATTAGTATCATGAAATATAAAAAAAGTAAAGTATTCTTAACAAAATGAGGAAAATTTATTTTATTGGTGCTGGAAAGGTAGGGACCTCTCTAGCATATTTGCTACACCAAAAAGGGTATCAAGTTATTGGAATTGCAAGTAAAAATTTAAAATCTGCTGAAAATGCTGTTACATTTATTAGTGAAAATATTCCAGCAACCAATGACATTTATATATTTGTTGAAGATGCAGATATTGTATTCATAACAACAAATGATGATGCAATACCTATCATCGCTAAAGATATTGCTGAACATTGTGAAATAAAAAAGGGACAGATTTTCGTTCACACAAGTGGTAGTTTGCCATCAAAGGTGTTTGAACCTTTAGAGAAAAAAGGTGGCTTAGGGATTTCAATACATCCTTTACAGACTGTTGCATCGCCTTCTGAAGGGATAAAAAATATTATGGGAAGCCTTTTTGCCATTGAAGGTAATAAAAATGCATATGATATTGCTGTTGAAATAGTAAAGTCTCTTGATGGTAATTACTTTTTTATTGAAAGTGACAAAAAACCTCTTTATCATTTAGCAGCAGTAATATCCTGTAACTATCTTGTAACTTTAATAAACATAAGTTTAAAACTTTTCGAAAATGTTAATATTGATAGTGAATTGGGGCTAAATGGATTGTTAAAACTTGTAAGGGGGACAGTTAACAACATTGACAGAGTTGGTCCTAAACAAGCTTTAACAGGACCAATTGCAAGAGGTGACATCCAAACAATTAGAGACCATATAACATCATTAAAGAGGTTTATGCCTGAATTGCTTCAGCTTTATAAAGTGATTGGTGAGAAGACCGTTGATGTTGCCCTTGATAAAGGTTCAATTGATAAAGAAACGGCTAAAAAATTGCTCGATATACTTGATGAAATTTGACTTAATGCATATATTTAAGGTAAAATCAAATTAAAAAAGGAGGAAATGAAATGGCTTGTTCAAAGAAAAAAAATGCTAATGACTTAAAAGAGATGCTCAATGATGCTATTGCAAGGGAGATTCAGGTTTCAATTCAGTACATGTGGCAACATGTTCAAAGCTTTGGATTGAAGGGTGAAGTTGTAAAAGATGCGTTTAAAAAGATAGCCATAACTGAAATGAAACATGCGGAGGCAATTGCAGAAAGACTTGTTATGCTTGGTGGAATACCGACAACCAAACCAACTACAATAACTGTTGGGAATAATGTAGATGAAATGCTTAAACTTGATAAAAAGGCTGAAGATGAAGCTATTGCAATGTATAAAGAAATTATAAGTGTTGCTCAATGCGCAGGTGATTATACAACAGCAAAACTTTTTATCGATATACTTGCTGATGAAGAAGAACATGCAGCAACCTTTGAAAGCTTCTTAACAAAATAAATATATTTGGGGGCTTTGCCCCCATACAATATTTCTTCCCTTCATTTAAATAATGATTTCAGTTACAGATTTTCTTAATCGGTACAAAAATAAAGATAAAAAACATCTTGTCTCATACAAAGAGGGTTTGAATGTATCTTATTTTGTTTCAAAGATATATCAAAAAAGTAGTGAGACTAAAAGAATACTTCTTTTAGTACCCGATGACAAAGAGCTCGACAATATATATGAAGAGCTAAATTTTTTTCAAAATAATGATGTATATAAAATCTCATCAGTTGATATTCCAGTATATAGCGAACTTTATCCATCACCTGAAGTACTTGGTGAAAGGAATGCCAATATCTTCAGGATGCTAAATAATGAAAAAGGTATATTTCTATCAACACCTATCTCTCTAATGATACCTGTAATTCCAAAAGAGGTGATGAAGAAAAATTACATTTATCTTATAAGTGGTGAACATTATATATTTGAGGAATTGAAAAATAATCTTCCCCTCTTAGGTTATCAAAGAGTAGATCATGTAGAGGTCATAGGTGACTATAATATTAAAGGTGGGATTATTGACCTGTTTACGCCATATTATAGTTATCCGTTAAGAATTGAATTCTTTGGCGATCAGATTGAATCTATACGATTGTTTGATGTAGTAACACAAAGGTCTATAAAAGATCTTGAGGAGGCCTATATAATACCTGTAAGAACAGTAGTTGGTGATTTTGATAAAGAGATAATCCATGCCCGGATAAAAGACTATGCTGATAGAAATGGTATCAATAAAAAGTTGAGAGATGAATTTTTTGAAAGGTTTATAGTGCAGAGTAATTATGGAGGAGAGTGCTTTTATGCAAATCTTATTTATGGCAGGAAGTGTAGCATAATTGAGTATTTAAATGATTTTGAAATTATTCTTCTTGAAAGAGAGGTAGCGATAAAAAATACAAAAGATTTTATTGAAAATGCAAAAAAAGTTTATGAATCAAAAAAAGATGAAGCATTTGTTTTGAAACCCGAAGATATATTTGACTGGGAATCTTTTGATTATTTTATCAAAAACGCATCATTGTTGATTAGTAGTGTTTCTGGAGAAGATGAAGTTGTCCTTGACTTTGAAGATAATTTTCATCTAAAAAACCGTTTCGAGTTAGGGTTACCAAAGGAAAAAAGACATCCCATCGAAAAGTTTTTGAATTTTATAAGTGATGCAAAGGATATCTTTAAGATACTTGTTGTTGCTAATACTCCTTTGCAGGCAAAAAGGATAGCAGAAGTAATATCCCATTTCTATGTTTCTACCCCTGAGATAGTTCCTAATTTTTCAGAATTTTTACAAAGAGCAGTTAAAGGAAAGATTTATGTTACGACTGGATATCTTAAAAATGGCTTTAAAAACTATAGTGATGGCATATGGTTATTTACTGAAGAAGAAATATTTGGCAAAAGTGAAAGAGTAAGGGGTGAGAGGGATTCAAAGAAGGAGTTAAAAACTGTTATTTCAGATCTTTATGAGTTGAATCCAGGAGATTTAGTAGTGCATGTAGATCATGGTGTTGGGATATATCGTGGTTTAAAACAGGTTGAGGTGCTTGGTAATAAAGGTGAATATATTGAAATAGAGTATGCAGATAATGATAAGCTTTTTGTCCCAGTAGAAAAAATTGGGTATATCCAGAAATATATCACTTCAGAAGATTACATTGCAAAAATAGATAAACTTGGTGATAAAAGGTGGCATAAAACAAAAAGGAAAGTTAAGGAAGATTTAAAAAACTGGGCTGAAGAGATAATAAGAGTTGAAGCTTTAAGAAAATCTCAAGAAGGATATGCATTTAAAATTGATCCCATTGCTTTAGAGGAATTTTCAGCATCCTTTGAGTTTGAGGAGACGGAGGATCAATTAAAAGCCATAGAAGAAACATTAAAAGACATGGAACAAAATAAACCTATGGACAGGCTCATTTGTGGAGATGTAGGCTTTGGAAAAACAGAAGTAGCATTAAGAGCAGCATTTGTTGCAGTCAATTCAAAAAAACAGGTATGCCTAATAGCTCCAACAACTATACTTGCAGAGCAACATTATCATGTGTTTAAAAGAAGACTTGAACCTTTCGGTTTTTCAGTAGGCTTAGTAAGCAGGTTTGTGGAAAAAGCCGAACAGAAAAAAGTTTTAGAAAGATTAAAAAATGGTGATTTAGATGTGATTATTGGAACGCACAGATTACTTAGCAGAGATGTAGTTTTCAAGGATTTAGGGCTTTTAATAATAGATGAAGAGCATAAATTTGGAGTAGTTCATAAGGAAAAAATAAAATCGTTAAAGTCTACAGTTGATATTTTAACACTTACAGCTACACCTATACCTCGCACTCTTTATATGTCTGTGTCAGGTTTAAAAGATATAAGTATCATTGTTTCTCCACCCAAAGGAAGACAGTCAATAAAAACCTATATTAGCCCCTTTTCTGAATCTATTATAAAAGATGCGGTAGAAAGGGAAATACAAAGAGGTGGACAGGTCTTTTTTATACATAATAGGGTTCGAAGTATAGGGGCAATGAAAAAATATTTGGAAAAGGTTCTGCCTGGGATAAGTATTATGGTTGCTCATGGTCAGATGGATGAAGAAGATTTGAAAAAGGTTATCGAGCTTTTTAATGCTGGGAAAGCTAATCTATTACTTTCTACTGCAATTGTAGAGTCTGGACTTGATTTGCCAAATGTAAATACAATTATTGTAAATAGATCAGATAAGTTTGGTCTTGCCGATTTATACCAATTGAGGGGAAGAGTTGGTAGGTCGAATAGGAAAGCCTATGCTTACTTTTTAATACCTTCCTACGAATTAATAACAAAAGAAGCTATGAAAAGATTGAAAATACTGCAAGAATTAGAGGAGCTCGGATCGGGCTTTAGGCTTGCAATTCATGATTTGGAAATAAGAGGTGCTGGTGATTTGCTTGGTAAGAAACAGGCTGGCCATATTAATGAAGTTGGATTGGAGCTTTATATGCAACTGTTAGAAGAAGCGGTGAGAGAGATTAGATTTGAAAGAGGTGAAGTATCCAGTATTAAAAAAGAAGTAAGCACTGAAATAAAACTAAACCAACCTGCTTATATTCCTGAATCGTATATGCCTTCTTCAAGAGAGAGGTTAGATTTTTATAAGAAAATTTTAGGAGTTAAAGATGTTGAAGGCCTTAGATTAGTAAGGGATGAGCTTGAAGATAGATTTGGAAAAATTCCGGTAGAAGTAGATAATTTTTTGTATCAAAAAGAGTTGGAGATAGAGCTATCAAGTATAGGTTGTATTAGTTGTTATATAAATGAAGACAGGCTAATAATTGCTTTTGATAATGAGTATATACCACCAAAAGATGTAATAAATAAAGTTTTAAAAGACATAAAAGGAGCTAAATTTGCTATACCTGATAAATTTTATTTTTTTCTTTCCAACAAGGGAAAAGATTTTGGTGAAGTGAAAAAGATTTTACAAGCCTTTTTAGAACGTGTTAAAATCAATAGATAAAAAAATTTAAGGAGCTAATAATGGAAAGATTAAGAAAGAGTATTTATGTTTTTGTATTTTTTGTCATGATTTTTGGTTGTAGTAATAAAGCTACATCAAAAGAAGCTAACGAAAATAAAGTAGCTAAAGAAGGTACAGTCGTTATTAAAATTGGTGAATCAGGGATTACCGATAAAGAAATACAAGAAGAGTACAACATGCTACCAGAACAACTAAAAGCACTAGTAAATACGAAGGAAGGGAAAAAGCAATTTATTGATAGTCTTGTGACAAGAGAAATTATATATGCAGATGCTAAGGCAAAGGGGTATGATAAAAATGAGAAGGTTTTACAGGACCTTGAAAAGCTTAAGAAAAGACTTATGATAGAGGCATACCTTAGAGAGTCAATTAAACTTGATGATAAAGTAGATGATAAAGTTTTGAGTGATTACTATAAAAAACATGAAAAAGAGTTTACCTCTCCTGAAAAAGTTCATGCAAAACATATCCTTGTAAAAGACAAAAAACTTGCCGATGAAATTTTGGAAAAATTAAGAAAAGATCCAAGCCAGTTTGAAAAATTAGCGGCAGAGTATTCTATAGACTCTTCAGGGAAGAATGGTGGTGATCTTGGTTTTCTAGAAAAAGGGACATTAGTTCCTGAATTTGAAGAAGCACTTGATAAGATGAAAAAAGAAGGTGAAATTAGTCCTGTTGTTAAGACAAATTATGGATATCATATAATAAAGTTTGTTAAAAGAGAAAAAGGAACAGTGCCAAAGTTCGAGGAAGTAAAGGATGAAGTAAAAGAAATGTACTTAAGGGAAAACCAAAAAGCTATTTTTGATAAAATTGTGGCAGAACTTAAATCAAAGTATGAAGTAAACGTAAACGAAGAGCTTGTTAATAAAGCACTTAATGTTAACGGTAAAAAATAGTCTTATTGTATTTTTAGTATGTGTCCTTTTTGCCTGCGGTAACAAAGAAAAAGTTGTCATAACTGTGGGCAAAAAGGTTATAAATGAAAAAGAACTAGCTTTGTTATATGCTCGTTATAAAGAATCAACAGATGTTAAAGCTATATCGAAAGCAAGTTTTATTACTCAATTAGTAGAGAAAATAATACTTGAAGAAGAAGCAAAAAAAATGGATATCACCGTTACAGATAATGAGATAGCAAACTTTCTTCAAGAAAACAATGCTAATGAAAAAAAACTTGAAATAGCAAAAATATTCCTTTTAAGAAGGAAGATTGCTGAAAAACTTATTGAAAACCAGCAAATTGATGATTCTTTAGTAAAAGAAATGGAGAAGAATATACCTGCTGAAAGAAGCGAGAAGTATATTTTTTATCAAATAATGTTACGTACAAGGGAAGATGCCTATAAAGCACTTGATGAGATTAAAAAAGGGCTTGCATTCGAAAAGGCAGTGGAAAAATACTCAATCTCTCCTGATAAAAACAAAAATGGCCTTATAGACTATTTAAATGCTGATGAGCTACCTTTTGAAATATTAAATCAATTAAGAAAAATGAAGCCTGGAGAGGTATCAAATGTAGTGGTATCACCTTATGGTTTCCATATTTTAAAGTTGAAGGAGTATATACCTAAGGGGACTATAGATGCTCAAGCAAAAAGAAAGCTTTCTGAAGAAGAAGCAAGGAAGGTATTTTTAGGTAATTTTTATGCAGATTGGATTGCCAAAAAGAAAAAAGAGTATGGGGTAAATGTAAAATGGGAGTATATAGAGAAGTTAAATTAGCAATAGTAATAGCAGTTTTTTTATGTTTTCTTCCCTATATAACCTATGGTGAGATAGTAGATAGGATTGTAGCAGTAGTGGGAGATAAACCAATAACACTAACTGCGCTAAGAAAAGCATTGAAACTTAAAAAGAATAGCGAACTTAGGAAGGTGCCTGTATTGGAACAACAAAAAACCCTTGATATGCTTATAGAACAGGAACTTATAGAACAAAGGGCGAAAAAAATAGGAATAAGTGTGAGTGATACAGAGGTAGATGAGGAAATAGAAAATGTTAAAAAGGCAAATAATCTAACTACAGAACTTTTAGAACTTGCTTTGCAAAATGAGGGCATGACTTTATCAGATTATAGGGATGCAGTAAGGTTTCAGATATTAAAAGCTAAAGTTATTAACAGAGAAGTAAGGCCTTTTGTGGTTGTAACTGATGAGTTGTTGCTCAAATATTACAATGAAGAAATTGCAAAGAATTTAGAAAAAGTTGTGAGTTTTAGAGTAATTACGATATACGATGATTCTAACGGCAAATTAGCAAAGGATATTAAAGAATATTATTCGATGGCACAAAAAAATGTGAACTTTGATGAGATAGTAAAAAAAGCCTCTGAGAATTATAAAGTCACGGACTACGCTCCAGAAAATATTAAATTAAAAACCTTATCACATGAATTAATTGATGCTATTAAGGATATGAAACCAGGAGAATTAGGGCCTTTGGTTAGGTTTAGTAATGGTTTTCAGATTTTTAGACTAAATGCTGTTAATTATGAAGGTTTAAAACCTTATGATGAAGTAAAAGAAGAGCTAAAAAAGCAGTACCAAAAAGATAAATTGGAACAGGTTTACATAAAATGGATTGAGGACTTAAAAAAAGAGATTTATGTTGAAAAGAGGCTTTAAACCCATAGTTATTATTACTTCTGGTGATCCTGCTGGTATAGGACCTGAAATTATTGCAAGTATTTTTAGTAATAATGAAATAATAAACAGGGCGTTTTTTTTTGTCATCGGTGATGAGGTAGCGTTCCGATATTATCTTGGTGAAAAAATCAACATTGTCAAAAAAAAAGAAGACTATAAAGAGAACTTTTTAAATCTTATTCCTGTCAGCAAAATAAAGAATTTAAAACCTGGCAGTCCTACAAAAGATACTGCACTTTCATCTTATATCGCTTTAAAAAAGGCAATGGAGTTGATAAAGGGTGGTTTTTCAAAGGTACTAGTTACAGCACCAATTCATAAAAAGGGTATAATAGAAGCAGGGATTAAGTTTACAGGGCATACTGAATTTTTGAAAAAATCATCGGCCACAAAAGATGTATTGATGAGTTTTTATAGTAAAAAGCTTTTTGTCGGTACTGTTACTACCCATGTTCCTTTATTTAAAGTCTCAAAACTAATTACTTACGATTCAGTAAAAGGCAAAATTGAGATAGCATTAAGATTTATAAAGCATTATTTTAAAAAAGCAAATCCTTCAATTGCAGTTTTAGGATTGAACCCTCATGCTGGTGAAGGGGGAAAGATTGGGCATGAAGATGAAGCTGTTTTAAAACCTTTGTGCCTATCTTTAAAGAAAGAAGGTATAAATATTACTGGTCCTGTTTCAGCAGATGTAGCCTTTTATGATGCTTATAATGGGAAATATGATTTTGTATTAGGAATGTATCATGATCAAGTTTTAGCACCTTTTAAGATGTTATATTTTGACAGAGGTGTAAATGTAACTATGGGATTGCCTTTCATTAGAACTTCCCCTGACCACGGAACTGCTTTTGATATTGCAGGAAAGGGAGTATCATCTAAAATAAGCATGGTGAATGCAATAAAATTAGCACTGAATTTAGCTAAAAATGGTGGGTTAAAAAATGAAGATAAATTTTGGAACAGATGGTTTTAGAGGAGTTATAGGAAAGGATTTTACTTTTAAAAATGCACTTAATGCTGCTGGTAAAGCATTGCAATATTTTAAAGATAAAGGTGCAAAAAGTGTTGCCATTGGTTATGATACGAGATTTTTATCACCTGAGATAGCCTCTGATATAGCTGAATATGCTAAAACTTGTGGTTTTAAAGTTTTTTTATCAAGGAGTTTTTGTCCCACTCCAGCCCTTTCTTTATTTACAAAATTTTATGCAGATTTTGGGATTATGGTGACTGCAAGCCATAATCCTCCTATTTATAATGGAGTCAAGATAAAAGAAAAGTTTGGTGGTTCAGCTTTACCAGAAACGATAAAAGAAATTATAAACGTTTGTGCTATTAAACCTTGTAAGATTAAAGGAAGTATTGAAAATATAGATTTCTTTGAATTTTACTATGGGTTCGTAACAAAAATGGTTGATTTAAAATCAATAAACAAATATATAAAAGTAGTCGTAGATCCTATGTATGGTTCTGCACAAAACTGGTTTAGTAATATCATGAGAGATAGTGTCTCTAAGGTTGTTGAGATTAATAACTATAGAAATCCCCTATTTAATGGAATTAATCCCGAGCCAATGGAAAACAATATTGACAGTTTGATTAATACTATAAAGAAAGAAAAGTTTGATATTGGTTTTGCCTTCGATGGTGACGGAGATAGAATTGCCTGTGTAGATAGTTTTGGTAATTTTTATTCTTCTCAAAAGATTATACCAATTTTTCTTGAGTACTTAGTTAACAAGAAAAAGTTAACTGGTCTTGTAGTAAAGACTGTATCAGCTAGTTCTATGATTGAAAGTATTGCATATAAAAATGGTTTAAATTTCAAGGAAGTGCCCATAGGTTTTAAAAATATAGTGCCCTACATATTAAAAAATAATGTAGTTATTGGTGGTGAAGAAAGTGGAGGTATTTATGTAAATGGTTACATACCTGAAAGGGATGGTATTTTCTGTGCTATGTTTATGCTTTATCTTTTAAGCATAGAAAACAAAAATCTTTCTGAAATGTGGGAGCATTTAGAAAGAAAGTACGGAAGGTATGTGTTTGAAAGAAGGGATTATCATTTCAAAAAGGAAAAGCGGATAAGAAAAAAGATTGAAAATATAGATTTTGATGAAGTAGCAGGTTTAAGGGTAGTTTCAAAAAAATTTATAGATGGTAAAAAGTTTATTTTTGAAAGAGGTTTTTTGCTTTTAAGGCTTTCTGGAACAGAACCCGTTTTAAGGGTTTATATTGAAACTGATAGTAAAGAGAAATTAAAAGCCCTTTTTAATTTTATCGAAAAAAAACTAAAAAGGGTGGGTTTTTAAAAAAATGGAAGGTAAAAAATATATAATCATAAAGGGGGCAAGACAGCACAACTTAAAAAACATTGATGTAAAAATACCTAAAGATGCTCTTGTTGTAATCACTGGTGTCTCTGGTTCTGGTAAATCTACGCTTGCTTTCGATACTATTTATGCTGAAGGGCAAAGACGGTATGTGGAATCTCTTTCCGCCTATGCAAGACAGTTTTTAGAGTTAATGGAAAAACCCGATGTTGATTATATTGAGGGACTTTCACCTGCCATTGCTATAGAACAAAAAACTATCAGTAAAAACCCTCGTTCAACAGTAGCAACAGTCACTGAAATTTATGATTATCTTAGATTACTTTTTGCAAGGGTTGGTAAGGCCTTTTGTCCTAATTGTGATATTCCTATCACTGCAATGTCTGTAAGTAACATGATTGAAGAAGTTATGAAGTTTCCTATTGGGACTAAACTAATCATATCTTCGCCTATAGTTAGGGGGAGGAAAGGAGAGTATAAAAAAGAACTTGAAACTTACAGGAAACAAGGATTTACAAGGGTGAGAATTGATGGAAACATTTACGAACTTACAGAAATCCCTGAACTGAATAAACAAATGAAACATAATATTGATATCATCATTGACAGAGTAATTATGAAAGAAGGTATTAGAAGCCGTATTGCGGATTCAATTGAGATGGCAGTAAAACTTAGTAATGGTATTGTTGCTATAGATGTAGTTGATGGGGAGCGGTTTATATTTAATAGAAATTTTGCTTGTAATAATTGTGGTTATACCTTTCCTGAAATATCACCAAGAATGTTTTCTTTCAATAGCCCTTATGGGGCTTGTGAGACTTGTGATGGTATTGGAGTTATGAAGTTTTTTGATCCCAAACTAGCTGTAAGAAATGATGATTTGAGCTTTAAAGAGGGTGCTATTCATCCTTGGGTTAATAGAAATGGAACTATTAAATATTTTGACGAATTATCTAAGATTGCGAGTTATTTTGGTGTAAATGTGGATACTCCTTTTAAAAAATTACCTAAGGAGATGAAAAATTTTATTATTTTTGGAAAATCTGCTACAAATGATACAAGACTTTTAATGAAAGTCCCCCATTTTCCAGGAGTACTTCCATGGATTGAAGAAAGGTATAACAAGGCTGTCTATGAAGAAGAAAAAGAATTTTATGAACAGTATTTAGGGGAAGGGGTGTGTCCATCTTGCAATGGTAAGCGGTTAAAAAAAGAAGTTTTATCAATAAAAGTTAAAGGTTTGTCTATCGCTGATATTGCTTCTATGACAGTAGAAAGTGCATATAAGTTTTTTGAAGAGTTAAGTTTCACGGGTAGTGAAGAAGTAATAGCAAGAAGAATTTTAAAAGAAATTAGAAGCAGACTTGGTTTTCTTGTAGATGTTGGACTTAACTATCTTACTCTCGATAGAAGCGCTATAACACTTTCTGGTGGGGAATCACAAAGAATAAATCTAGCTACACAGATAGGTTCTAAGTTGAGTGGTGTGCTATATGTTCTAGATGAACCAAGTATAGGGCTTCATCCAAGAGATAATACACGTTTAATAAATACGTTGAAAAATTTGAGAGATTTGGGAAATACACTTATTGTAGTTGAACATGATGAAGAAACAATAAAAACCGCAGATTGGGTGATAGATTTAGGGCCTGGAGCAGGTGAGAGGGGAGGTGAAATTGTTGTTGCAGGTACTCCTGAAGATATTATGAAAAATCCTAAATCTCTTACAGGTGCTTATCTTTCTGGTAGATTGACAATACCAATTCCTGAAAAAAGAAGGAAACCAAAGGGAAAGTATCTAACGATATATGGTGCAAAATCTAATAACTTAAAAAATATAACTGTTAAATTTCCTCTCGAGACTTTTATATGTGTAACAGGTGTTTCTGGTTCGGGAAAAAGTAGTCTTGTAATAGATACATTGTATAGAGCATGTTCTCAAAGATTTTACGGATCTAAAGAACAGGCAGGGATTTATGATAGAATTGAAGGGCTTGAATATATTGATAAAGTTATAGATGTGGACCAATCCCCCATTGGGAGAACTCCAAGAAGTAACCCAGCAACATATACTGGTGTGTTTACACCTATTAGAGAAATTTTTGCAATGTTACCAGAATCAAAGGTTCGAGGATACAATGCAGGAAGATTTTCATTCAATGTTGTTGATGGAAGGTGTGAACATTGTAAGGGAGAAGGATATGTTAAGGTAGAGATGCATTTTTTGCCTGACGTTTATGTAATTTGTGAGGAGTGTGAAGGGAAAAGGTTTAATAGAGAAACGCTTGAGATCCGCTATAAGGGCAAAAATATACATGATGTTTTAATGATGACAGTTACAGAGGCTCTTGAGTTTTTCAGCAATGTGCCAAAAATTGCAAATATGTTGGCCATACTTAAAGAAGTGGGGCTTGGATACATTAAGCTTGGACAACCTGCAACTACACTATCAGGTGGTGAAGCGCAAAGAGTAAAGCTTGCAAGAGAGCTTGTTAAAAAAAGTACTGGAAGAACATTATACATACTTGATGAGCCTACAACTGGACTTCATTTTGATGATATAAAAAAATTACTTTTTTTATTACAAAAATTAGTAGATATGGGGAATACAGTTATTGTTATAGAACATAACTTAGATGTTATTAAGTCAGCTGACTGGATAATTGATTTAGGTCCAGAAGGTGGTGATAAGGGTGGTTTTGTTGTGGCAGAAGGTTCTCCTGAACATGTAGCTTCAAAAAAAAATTCCTATACGGGGATGTATTTAAAGAGGGTTTTAAAAGGTGATTAAGAAAATTCTAAACTTCATTGATAATCTTTTTAAGTCTTCTCGTTTCGCTATAATTTTTATGATTTTCATTGGTATCGTTTCAATATATGGTACCCTTTTTCCGCCAAAGACGCCTTTTGATTTTAATTTATACAAAACACCCTTTTATATTGCTATGTTATTAGTTTTTGCAATAAATGTTGCATATTGTACCTATTTTAGAATTATAAAGGTATATCAAGCACTTAAAAAAGGCTCATTTGGCACAATACCATTAATGATTGTACAAAAAGAAGTTCTAGGAGCAATAAAAGAAAGGGGCTTTAAAATAAAGGAAACTAATAAAGGTTTATTAGCTTCAAAGGGTATAATTAAAAGTATTTCCATAATTTGCCTTCACGTTTTTATTGTACTATTGATTATTATTGCTGGAGTATCATCATATTTTGGTTTTTTAGGGACAGTTAATATTCATGAAAACAGATCTTCAAACATATGTTTTAGCTGGAATGATAAAACTGATGTTTCTTTGCCATTCAATATAATGGTGAAATCAATAAAGGTTGATTATTATCCAATGCCAGTAAAGGTAGAGATAGAAGATAATAAAACAAACAAAAAAAGTGAGTTTGTGACAAAAGAAGGTGGTATTATAGAGTTTGATAAATCAAGAGTGAAAATATTAAAGGGGTTAATTGAAAGTCGTACGATTCTATTTACAATCATAAAAGATGGTGTGGAAATAGGACCATTTGAAAATGAGTATTCTGACCAGAGCATAAGTTTTAAGATAAAGTTTCTAGCATATATTGAGCCGGTACCAAAACAGTTTTATGCTTATTTAAACGTTAGAAGTAATGATAAGGAAATTGATAAAGAAGTAAGCATAAATAACCCCCTTGTCTTCGATGGTTACAGAATTTATCTCATTAATACTGGCGTTGATGATTTTGGTTTCCCCTATGCAGGTCTTCAAATAACTTATGAACCATTAATCTCTTTAATTTGGATTTTATGCATATTAATAGTTTTATCACTAATAATGTATCCTTTTGTAAATGAAGAGCACCTTTTACTTGTTTTTGAAAATGATAGAGTTGTAGTGTATGTATGGAAAAATAGTGCTGATGGAAAAACTAAAGAGCTTTTAAAACAATATGAAACTGTTTAAAAACAGAGGTTTTTTTAGAAAACTTCTTGGTTACCAATGCATTATTTATTTCTTTCTCATAGCATTTATTTTTTCGGTTATTTCTTTTTTAGAAAAGAAATTCTGGAGCGAATATTTACTTAACGATGCTATCAAGACATTAAAAATGTTAAATCAGGATGTTGTGAGAACCTTTGGACGTGGTTTTGGTAAAGAACTAATTGAGGAAGAAGTGAAAAAAATTCTTAAAAGTAATTTTCATATAATCTTTGTAAGCGTTGTGGATAGTAATGGTAATGTTTTATTCAAATACAGTGAAGAGATTATACCAAAAGCAGGTTTAGATAGGTATAGCAAAAAAAATGATGATGTAATGTTTAGGGTAGTTAAAAAAAATGGCAATAAATACTTTGATATACTCGTTCCTTTTGTATCACCAGGGCAAACTAAATTTATAGTGAGATATATAGTTTTTTTCCCTGTGCTAGATAAACAAATTAGAAATATAAACCTTGTTCTACTAATTTCAGCAATAATTTCTTTTATCTTAATTTTTGCTTTTTCCTATGTGTTTGCAAAAAAAATTATAGTTCCCATAGAAATTTTAAAAGAAAAAGCAAATGCAATTAAGGACGGAAATTTTAATATTTCAATACCAAAATTAGAAGAAGAGTTTGATGAACTGGGTAAATTGATAGAAATGATGGCTCAAGAAATCAGAAATAAGCATGAGGAGCTATTATTAAGGAATAAAAATTTAGAAAGTGCTCTCGAACAAGTTCTATTTCTACAAAAGCAAGTATTAAATTATGAAAAAATGGCAGCTCTCGGTAAAATTTCTGCAGGTATGTCCCATGAAATAGATAACCCTTTAGGTATTATTTTGGGGCATGCGGAGCTTATTCTTGAAGAGCTACCTCATGATAGCCCTATAAAAGAAGATGTAGAGATAATAATTAAAGAAGGGCTGAGAATAAAAAAGATACTTAGAAGCCTTCTTGATTTTGCTAAGCCAAGAGAAAGCAAATTAAAAAAAATAGAGTTATCTAAATTTTTAAAGGAAATACTTGATAACTTTTCTTTTCAAAAGATTTTTAAAAAAATCACGTTAGAATATTTGCCTGTTGAAGTAGATGTTATTGCAGATGAAGAAAAACTACACCAAGTTGTTGTTAATGTAATTTTAAATGCAATTCATGCAATGCCAGAGGGTGGAAAACTGGAAGTTAAAGTTATAAAGGAAGAGAATCACGCAATAATTAGTATCACTGACCATGGGGTGGGTATCCCTGAAGAGATTATGCCTAAGGTTTTTGACCCTTTTTTTTCAACTAAAAAAGATGGAACTGGTTTAGGACTTGCAATTTCGAAAATGTTTATTGAAGAAATGGGTGGTGAAATAAAGATACAATCAAAGGTAAATGAAGGCACAACTGTCATAATCAAGCTTTCAGTAGCATAAAAAAAGAGAAACCAGAAACTGGTTTCTCTTTTTTTATGTTTATTGCCTATTTCTTCTCTAATTTTTTTAAGTAGTCTTCCACTAATTCAAAGTTATGTAAAGGTTTTCCTTTCTTTAAATACTGTAATAATTCTTTTTCTTTACCCTGGGTTCTACTAATTTGGTAATTGATTCTCTTTATCAAATCTGCTTCTCTATTAAGCCACTCATTTAATGTATTAGCTATTTTTTCATCGTGACAGTTAAGACATTGGGATTTAACTAATAAACCTTTTTGTGGGAAACCTGATTCTATTTTATGACAATCAACACATTTGATTTCTGCCTTTGCCTTGAAACTAGGTTTAGGTTTCTTTTCATTTATTATTGTTCCATAATAAAGCTTTCTAACTTGTACATGACAATTTTGACACTTATCTTCTTTTACATCCCAGTGATGGCAGCCAACGCAGTTTTCATGATTGATAGTTTTTCCATGATCTTGGAAGCCTGTATGGCAGTCTATACATACTAATTTTGCTTTGTAAATGTGTTTACCATGGTCAAAAATTACAGTATCATGACTTACCTTTAGATTGTCTATACCTGAGTGGCAGTTTCTTAAACAGTAATTCTCTTCTTTAGTAATTAAAATAGGTTTAAAGTTTTTATCGGCTTTACTTATAGTGCTTTCTAAACTGTTTATCAAATTTATATAACGAGCAGAAATCCTTTCAAAGTTATGCACTCCCTTTGACTTATCAATTTTCAAATCGTTGTATTCATCAAGGTATTTTTTAAGAAAACCATCTTTTTCAATTTTACCTTTTGAAATTAAATCGTTAAGCTTGTTAATATCAACCTCTGCTCTTTTTGCAAGGTCTGTAACCTCATGTTGCCATTTTTTAAATACTTCTGCATATCTTTGATGTCCCCTATGACATCTAACACAAGATTTTACACTTGCTTTAAAATCTACAAGCGGAATATGGCAATCAACACACATTATTCCTGCTTTTGCTTTGAAACTTGAATTGAAATTTTCAGCCTCTATTGGATGACAAATCCCACATTTGCTTCTTGGGGCTTTTACATCGTTGTGACAACCGAAACATCCACTTCTATCGGGATGGCTTTTTTCTTCAATATCAGCATGTGCAATCTTCCAGTGACATTTTGTACAAAGTTTTTCAGTTAGCTCATCATTATGATGTTTTATCCTTAATCCATTTACCATTGTTTTAGTTCGAATGTCCTTATGGCAGTTATAACAAGCTTCCCATGGTGCCTTTGCTGATTCTCTGATGAATTTTTTCATTTTTTCAGGATCTCTTATGAGAAAATGGTAAACACCGTGTTTTACGGCCATTATCTTAGCAAGTAAGTAATTTAACTTTCCAGGTTTTATGTGGCAGTCAATACACTCAATGCCCTTCTGACTATGCTTTGATCTGTTCCATGTACCACAGGCAGTTCCCATCTCATGGCAGGACATACAAAATCCAGGTTTAGATGTTGCATGAAGAAAAGCACCACCACCATAATAGATAGCAGGAATTGCAATAATTATAATTAAAATTATTGTTTTTGGATTATTTTTTAACAAAAGAATAGTTTTTTTTACAAAACTTTCTTTACATATTTTTTCAGTTTCCTTTTTTTGTTCTTCACTCATAAACTCTACCCCCTATAACGATAAGTAAAATTTAATTATAAATGTTTTAATTAGTAAAATCTTATTAAAAATTTTAAACTTTTGTCAAATAAAAACTTACAAACTTTTAAAAATAATGAAAAATACGAATTAAAGTTTAAAAAAATAATAATTAAAAAAAAATAATATCATACGAAAAATAAATTATTGAAAACTATTAATTATTTTTTTAGAATTTAAGAGTTTGATTTCATACAATAAAGGAGGATTTTGAATGGTAAGGCATTTGAAGCTCTTGATAATGTTATTTGTTATTTTTGCCTTTGCAAAAAGTAGTTTAGCAACAAAGGAGTATCCAGTACCTTATCCACCATTTACACCAGGTATTTTCCCATGTATGAATTGTCATAGTGATTTACCAAGAAACAAAACAAAACGTGTTTTAAAAGATATGCATCAGGATATTAAAGTTGAAAATCACGGTGATAGGTGGTGTTATGATTGTCATGATGAAAGAAATATGGATAAGTTAAAACTTGCAAATGGTGATCAGATTAAATTTGAAGAATCATATAAACTTTGTGGTCAATGTCATGGAAATATCTTAAATGACTGGAAAAGGGGAGTTCATGGAAAGAGAACGGGAAGCTGGAATGGTGAAAAACAATACCTTTTATGTGTTCACTGCCATAATCCCCATAATCCTCCATTTAAAGCTTTAAAACCCGACCCAGCACCTATAAGGCCTGATGCAACATTATTAAAACCTAAATATCATAATAATAAATCTCATTAAAATAAACGGGGTGAGTTGCTTATGAAGGAGAATAAAAAGATTTCATTCATTAGAAGAAAGTTGTTAAAAACATTTACAGTAGCTGCAGCAGCGGCTTTAGCACCTCTTACAAAGGCAAACTCTGCGATTAAAGACTTTGATTTTGAGGATTTTGTCCAGAAGAATTTTAAAGAGATGACACCTCAAGAAGTTGAAAAACTATTAAAACGACTCGAGAAGAAGTATAAGGAAAAATATGGAAAAGATTTTGTTGTAAAAGCAACACTTCCTATGGAAAATGTTGAGTTTGGTTATGCGTTAAACCTATCAAAATGTATTGGATGTAGAAGGTGTGTTTATGCTTGTGTTAAAGAAAATAATCTTTCTAGAAAACCCCATCAAATCCATTATATAAGGGTTATGAGGTTTAAAAATGGTCCCATAGATTTAGAAAAATCAGAACATTACTATGAATCAGAGCAAGTACCAGAAAATGGTTATTTCTATGTGCCTATACAATGTCAGCAATGCAGAAAAGCACCTTGTGTAAAGGCTTGTCCTATTAAGGCTACTTGGACAGAAAAAGATGGCATAGTGGTTGTAGATTATAACTGGTGTATAGCATGTAGGTACTGTATGGCTGCCTGTCCATATATGGGGAGAAGATTTAATTGGGCTGAGCCTCAGATTCCTATTGAAGAACTAAATACTAATACTCATTATTTAGGCAATAGACCAAGAATGAAAAATGTTGTTGAAAAGTGTACATTCTGTATACAGAGAACAAGGGAAGGTAGGTATCCTGCTTGTGTTGAAATTTGTCCTGTTGGAGCAAGGAAGTTTGGAAATCTTCTAGATCCCAATAGCGAAGTTAGGAGGATAATTGAAACAAAAAGGATTTTCAGATTAAAAGAAGATTTAAATACTGAACCTAGATTTTTCTATTTCTTCCATAGTTAATTAAAATTTAGGAGTGTAGATATGAGATTTGTAAGATTTTTGTTTGATTCAGTAAAAGAAACGTTAAAAGGTGGACCTTTATATTATGCATGGATGGCATTTTTACTTATTATTATGGCCTTTGCGGCAAGAAGCTATATTTACCAGCTTGATAATGGTTTGATTGTTACTAATATGAGAGATCAGGTCTCTTGGGGACTTTATATTGCAAACTTTACCTTCATGGTTGGAGTTGCTGCTGCAGCGGTATTACTTGTTGTGCCTGCTTATATTTACCACTTCCAAGCGATTAAAGAGATAGTTATTCTTGGTGAATTGATGGCTTTCTCAGCAATTGTTATGTGTCTAGGATTTATTACAGTAGACTTGGGAAGGCCAGATAGGTTTTGGCATATAATACCTGGACTAGGAATTTTAAATTTTCCAATTTCAATGCTTTCCTGGGATGTGGTTGTGCTAAATGGTTATCTTTTTTTAAATACATTTATACCCATTTACCTGATTTATAAAGGGTATGTTAATGAGGAGCCTAATAAAAAGTTATATTTGCCTTTCGTTCTTCTATCAATTCCTTGGGCTGTTAGTATTCATACAGTAACGGCGTTTTTATATAATCCTCTACCTGCAAGACCTTTCTGGAATGCTGCTATTTTAGCTCCAAGATTTCTTGCTTCCGCATTTTGTTCAGGTCCTGCTTTGATTATTTTGATTTTCCAGATTATCAGAAAGTTTGCAAATACACGAGTACAAGATGTGGCATTGTTTAAAATAGCTGAAATCATGGCGTATTCAATGTTTTTTAATTTATTCTTGTTCGGTGCAGAACTTTTTAAAGAATATTATTCTGGAACGATTCATTTAGCACCAATGGAGTATTTGATGCAAGGGTTACATGGACATAATGCTTTGGTACCATGGATATGGACAGCTATTGCCTGCAATGTTACTGCATTCATACTTTTCTTGTTGCTTAGAAATATTAGAAGTGTAACAATGATGAATATAGGTTGTATATTAATTATTACTGGTGTATGGATTGAGAAAGGAATGGGATTTATAATCCCTGGTTTTATACCTGATACATTAGGTGAGATTTATGAGTATATGCCATCTTCAACAGAGGTAATGGTATCGTTGGGTGTGGTTGCTTTAGGTTTTTTCATTTATACAATATTTGCAAGGATTGCAATAGCTGTTAACAACGGTAAGTTAAGATACCAAAAAGATTAAACACCAATATAAAAAGGGGCTTTTAAAGCCCCTTTTTTTTGTAAACTCTAATCCATAAAATATAAGTGATAAAATGCAAAGGCACGATGCAAGTAATATTGTTAAATTTAAAATTCCCGCCAAAAATGTGATATTAAATAAGTTTTCACTGATTAAAAATAGGACAACCAAAAATTCTAGAGTAATTAATATCTTGCCAGAAATATGTGGTTTCAGCTCTTTTATATGACCTTTAAGAAAAAAATAAGTTGTCCAAACAATAATTATAAAATCTCTTAAAAAAATTAAAATTGCAAAAAAATAGGGCAAAAGATTTTTATAAGTTAACAGCAAAATTGATGAAAGAAGAAAAATTTTATCAACAATAGCATCGAAAAAAGAACCAAATTTTGTTTTTTGTTTTAAAAATCTTGCAAAAAAACCATCTAAAAAATCTGTAATACTACCTGCTAAAAATAACAGAAAAGCATTAAAATGCCTTTCTGCATAAACTTCGTATAGAAAAAAAGGCAAGATTATCAAGCGTATAAAAGTAATTGTATTAGGAACATTAAATATCATCCCATATTTTCAACAATTGCTTTGGCAAATTCAGAACATTTTAGCTCTTTTGCATCTTCCATCTGTCTTGCGAGGTCGTAAGTTACAGTTTTATTTTTTATAGTTTTTTCGAGAGCATTAATAATTAGATTTCCTACCTCCTCCCAACCTAAATATTGGAACATCATTACTCCTGACAATATGACTGAAGATGGATTAACTTTATCGAGGTTTGCATATTTTGGTGCAGTTCCATGTGTTGCTTCAAAAATAGCATAGCCATCACCTATATTTGCTCCAGGTGCCATGCCCAATCCACCTACAAGTGCTGCTGCAGCATCAGAGAGATAATCACCATTTAAATTTGGTGTGACAATAACTTTATACTCTTCTGGACGAAGTATAATCTGTTGAAACATAGCATCAGCTATTCTATCGTTTACAAGTATTTTATCAGGTTTAATTTCCTCTTCACCTTCCACAACAATATAATCTCTAAACTCATTTTTTGCACATTCAATAGCCCAATTTTTAAAAGCACCTTCAGTAAATTTCATTATATTTCCTTTATGAACGAAAGTAACAACTTTTTTATTATGTTTGATTGCATAATTTAATGCCATTTTTGTTAAACGTTCTGTTGCAAATTTACTAATAGGCTTAATACCAATTCCAGTGTTATCTGGCAATTTTCTACCAAACTCTTTAAAAAGAAATTCTGAAACTTTATTGGCTTCAGGAGTTCCTGCCTGCCATTCTATACCTGCGTATACATCTTCGGTATTTTCTCTATATATAACAAAATCAACCTTTTCGGGATGTTTTATTGGTGAGGGGACACCATCAAAATATCTTACTGGCCTTATACAGGCATACAAATCCAGTTCTTGTCTTAATGCAACGTTAATGCTTCTTATGCCTTTTCCAACAGGTGTTGTTAGAGGTCCCTTTATGCCAACCCTTAATTCTTTTATTAATTCAAGAGTTTTTTCCGGTAACCACGTTCCCGTCTCTTTAAAGGCCTTTTCTCCCGCTAAAGCTTCAACCCATTGTATTTTTCTTTTTCCTTGATAAGCTTTTTTTACTGCTGAATCAAATACATATTTAGATGCTTTCCATATATCAGGGCCAGTACCGTCACCTTCAATAAAAACAATGTAAGGGTTATTAGGAACTATCAATTGGTTATTTTCAAATTTGATTTTATCAGATTCATTAAACATTCTATACCCTCCTTAAAATTAGTCTTCAGTTTTAGCAAGATAGTCAAATTTTATATCAAGCCCAATTACACCTACTATTTCATCCTTTTCATTTCTAATTGGTGCAGAAACGGTAACACATAAAGCACCAGTTATTCTTGATGTATATAAATCGGTTACATAAATTTTACCTGTCTTGACTGGTTCTATAAACCATTCTCTATCTGAAAAGTCTTCATGATAACCAATTTTTTCGTATTTTGGTTTATCCTCAACTTGTGTAATGTTTCTTGTAATTTTAATGCCTTCTTTGTCAGTAATATAAGCGAATTGAACAAAGGGATTTTCTTGTACGAAGTTTTTTAAAGCTTCTTCTTGTTTTTGCGGGTCCATAGATTTTATTTCTGGTAGTTCAACAAGATTTTGTATTAAATGGGAAACCATCTCTTTAGCTTTTAGTTTAATCTTGTCAAATTCTGATACAAATAATTCAGGTAAATATTTTCTGCAGAGTTTTTCCATTTCATCATCGGATATGGAAGTAGTTCTACCTTCATCGTACTGTTTTTCAATCCAATTATAAATTTTTATGAGACTTGGATGTTTTTTATCAATTTTATTTTCCCCAGTCAGTCCAAGTCGTTGATTTACCCAGTATGCTATCCCAGCAAGACCTGATTTATCAGTAATAGTTACTTTAATAGGCCTGTTTAGTAATTTCTTTGTATCAAAAATGTTGTAAATTTGTTCATTTTTAATGACACCGTCTGCATGGATGCCAGCAGAAGTTGCGTTAAAGGCCTTTCCAATGAAAGGATAGTTAGGTGGTATTTGATATCCAAGCTCTTTTTCAAAGTAATTGGCTAGTTCAGTAATTATTGTTGTATCGATATCTTCTGCTTCTCTCAGGCTTAAATATTCAAAAATTAATGCTTCTATTGGAGGATTGCCTGTTCTTTCTCCAAAGCCAAGTAAGCTACCATTAACAGCACTACAACCATATAGCCATGCACTTACACCATTTATAAGAGCTTTGTGAAAATCGTTGTGGCCATGCCATTCTAATTCTTCTGAACTTATGCCAGTTTCCCTTTTTAATAACTGTATCATCTGAGGTATACCACGAGGTATTGATGCTTGAGGGAAAGGAACACCATAACCTAGTGTATCGCAAAGTCTGATTTTTATGTCAATTCCTGATTCTTCAGAAAGCTCTTGTATTTTTAATACAAAAGGTATGACAAAGCCATGAAAATCAGCCCTTGTAACATCTTCAAAATGACAGCGTGGTTTGATACCCAAAGATAGTGCCTCTTTTATAATGGCAAGATAATTTTCTAATGCCTTTTTTCGATCCCAACCAAGTTTTAGATAAATATGATAATCGGATACGGAAGTTAATATACCTGTTTCTTTAAGGCCGAATTCTTTTACAAGTTTTAAATCATCAAAATTTGCTCTAACCCATGCAGTGACTTCAGGATATTTATAGTCAAGTTCTAAACATTTAGTAACTGCTTCTTTGTCTTTTGCACTATAAAGAAAGAACTCTGACTGTCTAATAATCCCTGAATTTCCAGAAAGTTTATGAAGCATTGTATATATATCAACTATTTGTTTAACAGTATAAGGGGGTCTTGCTTGCTGTCCATCTCTGAAAGTTGTATCGGTAATGAAAATATCCTCAGGGATGTCCATTATAGCAACTTCATTATTGAATACTTGCTTACCCACACTAACATAGGGGAAAATATCTCTTAAAAGATTGGGTTTTTCTGGATTTTCGAGCTTACTTAAAGCACGTTTATTTGAGATAGAAGTTACATAGCAATTTTTTTTAGCATCCCATTTAATCACTTTTTAATCCTCCAATAATAATTCATTAATCATTTGTTTATATTTTTCAGGTGTATATGCCCTTTTTGGTAAAATTTTTGGATGTTGTGCTCCGGCCTCTTTTCTTGCATTATAGATCTCTTCCATACTAATATTTCTCGGTATTCTTAGTATCTGGCCCTTGTAAAGTTTCTTTGGGTTACTAATCTGGTCCCTGTTGTATTTATATATCAAAGGCCAGTAATATTTATCATTATAGATATAGGGTAATTCAGCAATTTTATCCAAAGAATCATCTTCCTTAACAGTATAAAAACTTGGGAATCTTTTTTCAATAATGCTTCGTATTTCTTGTGCGGTTTTTTTAGGTTTTGGTATACCCGCAATTACTTTTGTTATTTGTGTTGTTTCCATCGTAATATCACTTTTTAAAAGGCCATTTTCATTTTTTGTTTTTTCTTCTTCAGTCTCCTTGATATTTTTTAGTTTTTCATCTTCAATAACTTTTTTTGCCTGTTTTATTTTTTCTTCTTCCTCTTTTTTTGCTAAAGTTAATTTTTCATCAATTTGAGCGATTTTATAGTTAGCATAATAATATAGGCGGTATGCTTCTTCAACATCACCAGATTTTTCAACCTCTTCTAATCTTTGCCATAATTCTTTAATAAGTTCCCAGTCCTCTGGAAGATATCTTGGAAGGTCTGCATAATACAGTCCTTCTAGTTCGAGCTTTGTTTTGGTAATTGCGTTTCTTGGAAAGCTTGCACAGCTAAAAAAGAAAAGTAATAATATCACAGAAAACAATTTCTTCATCATTGTTTTGGTAGTACCCTCTTAATAAATAGTTCTCTCAATTGATTATCTTCAACATAAGATGGAGCATCGGTTAGAGGGCAAGTACCTTTTTGTGTTTTCGGAAAAGCAATAACATCCCTTATCGATTCGCGTTTTAACATGAGTGCAATTAATCTGTCTAGACCAAGTGCAATACCACCATGAGGAGGAGCTCCAAAATTTAGAGCTTCTAAAAAGAAGCCAAATTTGTTTGTAGCATCCACTTTTGATAAGCCAATTATGTTAAAGATTTTCTGTTGTAGTTCTGTATTGTATATTCTTAAACTGCCACCACCAATTTCTGTTCCATTTAACACAATGTCATAGGCTTTTGCTTTTACCTCCAAGGGGTTTGTATCTAATAATTTAATATCTTCATCTTTAGGCATTGTGAAGGGATGGTGAACTGAAACTAGTCTGTTTTCCTCTTCATCATATTCAAATAATGGAAAGTCTGTTACCCAGATTAATTCAAACTTTCCTTCATCGTAAAGTTTATATTTTTTACCAAGCAAAAGCCTTATTTTACCAAGAACAAAAAGGGCTGTTTTAGTTTTATCTGCTACAAATATTATAATGTCACCTGTTTCAGCAGATAAACTCTTTTCTATGCACCTTTTTTCAGTGTCAGAAATAAATTTTGCTGCTGGTGATTGCCAGCCTTCAGGTTGAATTTTTACCCATAAAAGCCCTTTTGCACCGAATTCTTTTGAAGTTTCTATTAGTTCATCTAATTCTTTGCGAGTAAGAGGTAATTTTTTAAGATTAATAGCCTTTACTGTACCACCTGTAGAAATTGTTTCAGAAAATACTTTAAATTGTGAATTTTTAAGACATTCTGTAACATCTGTAATGGTCAAACCAAAACGTGTATCAGGGGCGTCTGTACCATATAAGTTCATGGCATCAGTATAAGAAAGAACTTTAAGTGGTGTATCTATATCAATATTAAGCAGTTCTTTAAAAAGTTTTTTTAGCAAACCTTCAATGAGAGACATTATATCTTGTATATCTATAAAAGACATTTCTATATCAACCTGAGTAAATTCAGGTTGTCTATCTGCTCTTAAATCTTCATCTCTGAAGCATTTAACAATCTGGTAATATTTATCAATTCCACCAATCATAAGAATTTGTTTGAAAAGTTGTGGTGATTGAGGAAGTGCAAAAAAGTGTCCAGGATTTAATCTGCTTGGAACTAAAAAGTCTCTTGCACCTTCTGGTGTACTTTTTGTAAGCATGGGTGTTTCTACATCAATAAACCCTCTTTCATTTAAGTACTGTCTTATGATTGCGGTCGATTTATGCCTAATAATCAAGGCTTCTTTCATTTTTTCACTTCTGATATCAAGATATCTATATTTCATCCTCAATGTTTCAGAAACTTTTTGAAGTTCTAAAGGTTCAAGAGAAAAAGGTAGTATTTGTGCTTCGTTTAAGATTTTAAGTTCTTTCACTATAACTTCAATCTCACCTGTTTTTAATTCAGGATTTTCTGTCCCTTCTGGTCGCTTTCTTATCAAGCCTTTTACTGCAATCACAGATTCTAATCTTAAATTTTCAGCTTTGCTGTGAGATTCTTTATCAAAGGCTGGGTCAAAAACAACTTGTATTATACCTTCTCTGTCCCTTAAATCTACAAAGATGATACCGCCATGATCTCGTCTTCTAAATACCCATCCTGTTAATATAACTTCTTTGCCTAAGTCTTTTGATGAGAAATTTCCACAGTAGTCTGTTCTTTTCCAGTTGCCAAGTAACTCCATTTTTAAATCTCCTTGTCTATGTTTTTAAGTTTATCAATAGGAAATGTTTTTTGAATGCCATCAGCCATATTTTTTAAAAGAAAAATATTTTGTTTTATCTCATTTTCACCAAGAATAATAACATATCTGCTTTTTAATTTGTCTGCCTTCCTTAATTTACTTTTTAAACTACCTATTGTGGCATCATAGGCAGTTTTTACACCTTTTTTTCTTAATTCATAAATTGCTGAAATTGCTATTTCTTCGCCCTTTTCATCAAAATAGATAAAAAATATGTCAATACCTTCATCTTTAACAAAATCATCGGTTAAAAGTAAAGATAGTCTTTCTATACCTAGTGCCCATCCTACTGCGGGTATATCGTAACCTCCAAGGTCTTTCGAAAGGCTATCGTATCTACCTCCAGCAAGTATTGCACTCTGTGCTCCAAGCCCTTTTGCATGGACCTCAAAAACAATCTTATTATAATAATCAAGCCCTCTAACTATATGAGGGTCGATATTGTAACTTATATTGACTCTGTTTAATAATTTTTCTAAAAGTTTTTGGTGTGTTTTACAGTGTTCACACAAAAAGTCAGTTATTTTAGGTGCCTTTACAATACTTTCTTTACATTTTTCTTGTTTACAATCAAGTATTCTTAGTGGATTTGTTAATCGTCTTCTTTTACAATCTTCACACAATTCTTCTCTATCTTCAAGATAAGCTAAAAGTTTTCTTTTATAGTCTTTTCTACAGTCTGGACAACCTAAATTATTTATAAATAAGCTCCTTTCTTTAATCCCCAAAGTATCTAACAAGTAAGACATAAGAGTGAGAACTTCTAGTTCAGCGTAAGGTGTTTCATCTCCTAAAAGTTCCACACCTGCCTGGTGAAACTGCCTTAAACGTCCTTTCTGTGGTCTTTCATATCTAAACATTGGACCGATATAAAAGAATTTGAATGTTTTTTCTTGGCCATAAAGCTTGTGTTCATTAAAAAATCTTATAGTGGAAGCTGTACCTTCAGGTCGTAATGTAACAGATTCGTTACTTTTATCAAGAAAGGTATACATTTCTTTTTCAACAATATCAGTGGTATCACCAATGCCCCTTTTAAAGAGTTCTGTTTTTTCTAAGATAGGTAGTTTTACTTCATTAAACCCCCATATGTGAAAACAGTTTCTTATTATGTTCTCTAATTTTTCCCATATTAAAGCTTCTTTTCCGTAAATATCTTTAAAACCCCTAACCGCTCCAATCATTTTTCTCCTCTTTCTGCAACAATTACTATGTTTCTTGAAATCTCTTTACCTTTGTACATTGCTTTGTCAGCAAGCTCAATAAGCACATTTTTTGTAGTACCATGAACGGGGTATGTAGCGATACCAATAGACGCAGTAATATGTATAGAATATCCTTCTTTTTTTAAAAATTCACACTCTTCTGTCCTTTTCCTAATTCTTTCAGCTACTTTTTTTGCTAGTTCCACATCAGTTTCTGTGCAAATGACTATAAACTCATCTCCACCATATCTTATTACAGTATCGATACCTCTTACGCATTTTTTAATTTCGTTTGTAAATTCTATAAGTAGTTTACTTCCAATTAAATGTCCATATCTATCATTTACATGTTTGAAATGGTCAAGATCTATAAAGAGAATAGAGAAATGTGAACCGAAACGTTCAGCTCTTTTTATTTCATTATCAAGAGAAATGTGTAGATACCTAATATTGTAAGCTTTTGTAAGATCATCAATGTATGCCAATTCCTGGGCATTTATGTATCTTAGTGAATTTTCAATGGCAAGTTTTATATGTTGTTGAAGAAATTTTATACTTTCAATATTTTCAATATTTCCGTCTTTTGGAAAGATTAATATGAATCCAATCTTTTCAAAAATACTTATAGGTACTAAAAAAAAGTTAGGAAATTGGTTTTTTAAAGTAGGCTCTAAGTAAGCTACATCAAATTTAGTAATTTCATCCAATTTGTAGTTTTTTGTAATTTCTCCAATCCTATCTTTTAACCTAATAATTAAGTTTCTATCGAAACCAGTAAAAGCTTTGATTTCATAGTAGTCATTTATATCCGAACAATATATGATTATTGAAGACTTGGGTAAATAGTTAGTAAGAGCAATAAGAATGTTATCATATACCTTTGATAGTTCTAGAGAAGATCCGATAATTTTGCTCATTTCATATAATGTTATGTATTCTTTAAGTTTTTTGTTTTCAGCAATAATCTCTCTTTGTCTTAAACACTTAAATACGGTGAATTTAAATTCATCAGGTACAACAGGCTTTTTTATGTAATCGAAAATGCCTCTTTTCATAAATTTTATTACTGATTCTATTGTTGCAAAGCCAGTTACAATAATAAAATCTATGTCAGGGTATTTTGACTTTATTTTTTCAAAAATTTCTTCACCTGTCATATCTTTGAGAATAAGGTCAAGTATAACCAGATCAATCTTTTTCTCTGATACGATTTCTAAAGCCTCTTTTCCACTTGTGGCAACAAACAAATCAGCATCATGTTCAACAAGCATATCAAGACATTGTTCTAAAAAAAGTTTATCATCATCAACTATTAATATATTGTGCTTCATACAGAATCCTTTTTTATTAAATTAAAAGGAAACATAAGAAAGTCTTCGAGAGACATGTTTTCATACCATTCATTTAAAAGCATTAGTAGCTCTTTTTTTTCTAAAATAGGTGTTATGCAAATGTCTTCATTTTTGAAATAATTAATCCAATAATCCCTATCGTAAAGGAGAAATTTATCCGCCAATACTTTTCTATAATAGTCTTGTCCTTCAGGGGTGTTAAATTTTGTTTGGTCAAACTCAATATTGAGCATTTCTAAAAGCTTTTTAAAAAACTTTTCTTCCAAGCTTCCTACAGCTATAAACCTTCCATCTTTACATTTGTAAACATTGTAGCAGGCATAATTGCCATATAACATCCCTTTTTCGATAAGCCCATTTTCTTTTGAAAAATAAAAGAATGGAAACAGAGACAAACAAGACCTAAAAAGTGAAAGTTCTAAATTACCACCGTTATTTGTTTTTCGTCTTTTTTCTAACATGTAAAAAGTTCCTATAATTGCCCATAATGCACCAGCCATGTCTGCTATTTGAAAGGGCAGAGGGGCTGGCGGCATATTTAAACTACTCATTATACCTGATAAACTAACAAAATTCAAATCATGTCCTGCTTTATTTTCAAAGGGTGTGTTTTTTTCGTATGCAGAAAGGGAAATATATATGATAGAAGGATTTATAAGTTTCGCATTTTCATAATCTAGGTTGTAAGTCTTTATAAAGGATGGCTTAAACCCGTTTAGGACTACATCTACTTCTTTTATTATTGATAAAACCTCTCCTCTCCTAGTGTTATCTTTTAGATCGATATGAAGTATTTGTTTTTTTTTGTTTAGAGCTGTATATATTTCATTATCGAGGTTTTTTAAAGGATCACCCATTGGATGCTCTATTTTTATCACCTTCGCACCAGCATTTGCAAAAAATGCGCCTGTGAAAGGTAAGGGTAAATACATGGCTAATTCTAATATTTTCAAGTCGTTAAACATATTTATTTTAAAAGGCGTTCAATAGTCTGTTTAAGTTCTGTAATATCGTGGCTTTTTACTATGTAGGCATCGGAAGCCCAGGTTGTGAAATCTTGCTGATACTCTCCATATGCTGTAAAAAGAATTATAGGAACTGATTTACCCTGTGGTAACTGCCTGATTGCTTGGAGTGCTTCTATACCATCCATTACTGGCATTTTAATGTCAAGTATTACTAAGTCAGGAGACGTTTTTTCGAACTTTTCAACAGCTTCTTTTCCATTTGATGCAAGTTCAACAATATATCCCGCATCTTCAAGTTCAATTTTATAAAGGGTCCTAATGTTTTCTTCATCGTCTGCAATTAAAATCTTTTTACTCATGGTTTTTACCTCCTATTTTTTTAAGCAAGGGAAGTTTAATTGTAAATTTCGCACCTCGATCTGGTTTGTTTTCTGCATATATTATACCATTGTGTTGTTTAATAATTTTATAACTTATAGAAAGTCCTATGCCAAAACCATTAAATTTTGTAGTATAGAAGGGATCGAAAATATTAGGTAAAACTTCAGATGGTATACCATGCCCTTCATCTTCTATTGTAATAACTGCATCATTATTTTCAGAATAAACATTTATTGTTATATTGCCACCTTCTGGCATTGCCTGAATTGCATTTTTAATGAGGTTGTTTATTACTACACATAACATATTTTTGTCACCAGAAACGAAGATTTCATTTGCAAGGGTAAGATTGAAAGAAATATTTTTATGGTTGTGTTTGAAATTTTCAATACTTTCCGTAATAACGTCTTTTATATTCAAAGGGTTATAAGATAAATATTTTTGTTTTGCTAGGAGTAAAAATTCTTTAAACATTTTGTCCATTTTACTTGCATGGTAATAGATTTTCTCGGCAAATTCTTTTATTGTGCTATCTTCTGTTTTTTTTAAGATTATATTGGCAAAGCCACCTATTGCGGTTAGAGGATTTCTTATTTCGTGGGCAAGGGTTGTTAGCATTTCACCCACAGTTGCAAGTTTCTCTTTAACTAATAATTCTTGTTGCGCTGTTTTAAGCAATTCATTGGTATTACTTAGTTCACTATAAAGCTTTGAATTTTCTATCGCAAGTGCTGCCTGTGAAGCAAAAGTCTGAAGAAGACTTATATAGTTTTCATCTATGGGTTTTTTATTAAATTTATTATCTACATACAACATACCTAATAAATCTTCTCTTCCAATTAGAGGTACTATTGCATATTCTTCAACATTTAACAGTTCTTTAATTATATCCTTGGTTTCTTTTGGCGATAGATATACAGAACCATCTCTTAAAATCTTTAATATTAATGGGAATTCTGTAATGTCAAATCTTATTTGTCTAATTTTTTTATTGAAGGATGATTCATTTTTTATTTTATTTTTTTCTATCATTTCAAGCCACTGTATTGTTGTTATATTAGGGAGTTTTTCCCAGACTTGTGTTTCTTCGATATTTTCACATCCAACACCTATCATTCCTTGTAGTATCCCTGTGTGTGCATTGTATGTAAATAGACCTGCCCTGTTGAAACCTATGTCTTTACCAAAGGTGAGTGCAGTTAAAATAAGGAAAATTAGTTCATCTAACTTTCTTGGCTTCATTATAATCTTGTTTAATTCAGTGATAATACGCAAGTTTTCTAAATTCTTTTTTATCTCATGTGATAGTTTTTGTTCTCTTTCTAATGCCTCAGTGTAGGCAATAAGGGGAGATACAAGCCCTGCAATAACTTCAAGAAAAACTTTATCTTCTTCATCAAAGGGTAAAGCTGATAGTTTTTCATAAACACTTATAGTTCCAGTAACTTCATTCTCAAATATTAAAGGTACACAAATTAATGATTTTATTTTCAATTTAGAGTTTAGTAGTTGTTTAGATTCCTCTGTGTCTGGTAATACAAGTTTTGGTGTTCTTTTTTCCCAAACCTCACCTGATACACCATCGCCTATTTTAATGCCATGCCTTCTTATATTTATATTTTCAAGACCATATTCAGCCATAACTTCTAAAAGGTTTGTACTTTTATTTATTAATCTTATGACTGTTCCCTGTGCATGAAGTGCTTTGGTAACATATACTGTAACTATATTTAACAAATGTTTTAAATCAAAATAACTGCTTACCTTTTCAGTGAGAAGACAAATTGTTTCTAATTGGTGTGCCTTTTTTAAATATATCTGGTTAATAATTCTTTGCTTTAAAAAGCATGTAAGCTCTGCAGTTAATACTCTTTTTATTTCTTCGTAAGAAAGGTCTGGAAAAATTAATAAACAGCCATAGGTATTTTCGACATCTTTTAGAAGAATTTTCTCCATTTTTACATTGTTTATAAATATTTCGGGTTCATTTAAACTGTTATCTAATATGTTTAAATCAATATTAAAATTGTTAGATATAATTTCATGATATTCAATAGGTTTTTTGTTAATTATCAGAAATGCTTGTTCGATTCCAATGTGGTTGAATAATTGTTTTATCGCATTAATTTTGGAGTTTATATTATTATCTGTATGGAAATCTTCAATAAATCTGATTAATTGTTCATGTAGCATCGCTAAGAAGCCTTTTGTATAATTCTAAATATTTTTTTGCTGATGCTTTCCATGAGAAGTCGAGTTTCATTATTCTTCTTCTTATTCTTGCCAGTTTTAATGGATCTTGATAAAGTTCTTTAGCTTTTTTTACACCTTCAATAAGTCCTTCGACTGAATAGGTTTTTATCCTTATACCTGTTCCCTCTTTTGATTCATAAATATCAATCACTGTATCAAATAACCCACCTACGGGATTTACTACTGGAATTGTGCCGTATCTCATACTTATCATCTGGTTTAAACCACAAGGTTCATATTTTGAGGGCATGAGAAAAAAGTCAGCACCTGCTTCAATTCTATGAGCGAGTGCATTATCATAACCGATATATACACCCAGCATTCCTTCAAATTTTTTTTGTAGTTCTTTTAAAGTATTTTCGAAATAAGCTTCACCTGAACCAAGAACAACAATGTTTATATCTTCTTTTTGAAGGTATTCAATTGCCTCGATTAATATATCCCATCCTTTTTGTTCTACCAATCGTGAAATAATTCCAAAAAGAGGTTTTTTAATGTCTTGCAAGTTATATATTTTTATAAGGTCCTCTTTGCATACTTTTTTCCCTTTCGTTACAGTTTTTTCATCATATAGTTCTTTTATAAACATGTCATTTTCTGGTGACCACTCTTCATAATCTATCCCATTTAAAATGCCATAAAGCTTGTGTTCTACATCCTTTAAAACGCCATGCAAACCAAATCCAAATTCTTCGGTTAGGATTTCTTTAGCATATTTAGGACTAACAGTAGTAATGGCGTCAGAAGTGTATATGCCACCTTTAAGTAAATTTAAGTTCCCATAAAATTCTAAAAGTTTTGGGTTAAAAAGTTCCCAATCAAGGTTTGTTAAAGGCATATCATAAACCCAGAAAATGCCTTGATAACCTAAGTTATGTATAGTTAGAACAATTTTACCTTGCCAGTTATAAACCTTTTTTAAAAATACTGCAGATAGGGCTGTCTGCCAGTCATTTAGATGCACAATATTGAAATTATTTTCGTTTACAAACTGGGCAATAGCTTTGGAAAAGAAGATAAATCTTGAAGCGTTGTCATCATAATCTTTACCACCTTCTGTATATAATCCGTCTCTGTAATAAAACTTATCGTTTTTTACAAAGTAAAAAGTTATATTTTTATGTATAGTGCTTAAAATTTTGCAACTTTCTGTATTAGTTCCAAGGGGTATTTGGAAAGTTTGTTCTATCTTGCTAATGTTAAATTTTTCCTGTACACATTTATAAAAGGGGCTAATGACATAGATATCTACACCATGTTCTTTAAGTGCTAATGGTAAAGATCCGCTTACATCAGCAAGTCCACCTGTCTTTGAGAAAGGAAAAACTTCTGATGAAGCGAATAATACTTTCATATACCTTATCTCCTCAAATTTCTCTTAAATACTTTGCTGACTCTTCTGGTGGTGTTGGGTTTATATAAAAACCTGAACCCCATTCAAAACCAGCGACTTTTGTTAACTTTGGGATAATTTCAAAATGCCAATGATAATAAGCACTGTGGATTTCAGTAAATGGGGCTGTGTGGAGAACAAAGTTATAGGGAGGCTCTTCAAGCACTACATCGAGTCTTTGTAAAACGTGTTTAAAAATACTAGCAAGGTTTTCTAAAGAGGCATCGTTTATTTTTTCATAGCAACTTTCATGTTTTTTAGGAAGTAGCCATACTTCAAAGGGGAATCTTGGTGCATAAGGACAAAAAGCAAGGTAATCTTTATTCTCTGCAACTACTCTAACGCCCTGCTGGATTTCCTGTCTCACTATATCACATATAAGACACCTCTCTTTAAAATTGTAATATCTACTGCAGCTTTCTATTTCTTCTAGTACTCTTTTAGGAACGATGGGGAGGGCAATTAGTTGGGAGTGTGAGTGGGGTAGTGATGCACCTGCTTGGTCGCCATGGTTTTTGAACACAAGCACATATTTGAACCTGATGTCTTTTTTTAGATCGACCATTCTTTCTCTATAAGCCCAAAGAACATCTTTGAATTTTGAAACTTCTAAATTAGCCAATGTTTCATCATGATTAGGAGTTTCTATTATGACTTCATGAGCCCCTATGCCATTCATTTTGTCGTAAACGCCTTCTCCTTCTCTATTAAGATCTCCTTCTATCCTTAGCGCAGGGAATTTATTTGGTACAACTCTTAAAGTCCAATTAGGTGTGTTTTTAGGTGTACCTGCTGGTCTTACCGCAAGAATCTCGTTAGGTGTTATATGTTCATTACCATAATCAAAGGGACAAAAAGAAACTTTTTTTTCTATTTTGGGTGTTACAAAGGCATGGGGTCTTTGAGCCCTTTCTGATGAGATTATTACCCAACGATTAGCAACGGGATCTTTTCTAAGTTCTGGCATAAATCCTCCTAAAACAAATTATACCTTTCGTTTCTTTTTTGGCAAATAATGTTGTTTATAGGGAAGGTAACCACCTAACTTGTGTATCTTCATAATATTAGTATTACCTTCTTTTGCTATAGGTAGACCAATAGTCATTATTATTAGTTCACCTTCTTTTAGCTTCGCCTGTTTTAAAAGTGCATTTTCCATTTCGAACATAAGAATATCAGTATTTGTACTCTTTTTTAATTTTAGAGGTATAACGCCAAAAAGTATACATACCCTTCTTAAGGTAGATATTTTGTAAGATGCTGCATATATCGTTTTTTTAGGCCTGAATTTAGATAATACGGTGGCTGTTTGTCCAGAAACAGTTAAAGTAACTATAGCTTTTGCATTGAGATTTATAGAAGCATTTACTGCTGAAAAGGCTATTGCTGAAGTGGTATCTCCTTTTAAAAAATGGTAGTTATCGAAAGAAATAGTTTTTGACTCTTTTAAATGAAGCTCTGCTTCTCTTGCAACGGTATCAAGAACTTTTAATGACTCTATAGGATACTGACCGAAAGCTGTTTCACCAGATAGCATTAATGCATCACAACCATCAAAAATAGCGTTTGCAATGTCTGAAACCTCAGCTCTTGTAGGTTCGGGTTTATCTACCATTGTTTCTAAAATCTGGGTTGCGACTATAACTGGTTTCCCCTTTTCTCTGCAAGTATCAATAATTTTTTTCTGTATAATAGGAACTTTTTCAAGGGAGATTTCAACACCTAAGTCACCTCTTGCAACCATAACTCCCCAAGCTACATTTATAATTTCTTCTAAAATTGGTATTGCTTCAGGCCTTTCAATTTTTGCGATTATAGGTATATCAAGTTTTACTTTTATAAGCTCTTCTTTTAGTTCAAGAAGGTCATTTTTGTGTCTCACAAATGATAGGGCAACAAAGTCGCCCCCCAATTTTTTTATAATTTTTATATCTTCAATATCTTTTTCTGTAAGTGATGGTAAGGGTAGCAGCGTGTCAGGAAAATTTACCCCTTTTTTGGGATTTATAGCACCTCCTGTGAGTGATTCTAAAAATACTTTATCTTTTTTTTTATCTTTTACTTTGAGTCTGATTTTCCCATCATCAATGTATACTCTTTGTCCTTTCTTTAAAGCATCTATTATCTCAGGGAAGTTTATAGACAAACAACCTTCTATTGGCTCTTTAGACAAAGTTAAAACGTCGCCTTTTTGTATAGTTAATGGATTTTCGAGAGAAGTAATCCTTATTTTAGGTCCAGATAAATCAAATAGTATAGGAATATACTTACGAAGTTCTTTCTCTATTTTTCTAACATTGTGTACAATTATTTTGTAATCTTCATAAGTTCCATGGGAAAGATTAATTCTTGCACAGTCAAAAAATTTTGCCATCTCTTTAAGAGTATCGTAAGGGATTTTAGATGAGAGAGTAGCAATAATCTTTGTACGTCTCATTCTTTTTCTTTTTCTTCTTGTTCTGTTTTACACTCTATACACAAATCTGTAACAGGTCTTGCGAGTAACCTTTCAAAGGGTATTTCAGTTCCGCATTCTTTACAAATACCGTATTCACCAGAATCTATTCTTCTTAGAGTATCTTCAATCTTGTGCAGTAGTTTCAATTCCCTGTCTTTAATTTTTAACACTCGAGCTCTATCTTCTTCATAGGTTGCTCTATCTGTTGGATCAGGAAAAATTTGTTCTTCTCCTTCCTTTGCCATATCTTTTACCGCTTTTTTTTGCGACTCTATAATTTCATTTCGCCAATCAATTAAAATTTTTTTTATTTGTTCCAATTGTTCCTTTTTCATAAGCTCTTCTCCAAAATTTATTATTTGATTATATGTTATTTTTTTGTTTTGTGAAAGCATAATTAATATTGTCTGGGAATTTACAAATGGATATAATTAAAGCATGCTACCTGGTTTGAATCACAACTTCAAATATAAGGATTTAGTTTTTCATATACAAACAGAAGATACAGGCAAATTGAGTTTCACGGTAGTAACCCATCTATACCTAAAAGGAACTATAATTGCTACAAAAAAGACATATTATGGAGATGCAAGAAATAGTCCCGAACTAAAACAGATAGTTAAAGACTTGATAGATACTCAACATAAACAAATGCTTTTAGATTTAAAAAATGGCATGTTTGATGATAAAATCAGGGAAATAATTAATGATCAGGTTTGAAAACCTGTCTTATTCATATCCTAATAAAACAGGTGGCTTGAGAGATATTAACCTTACGATAGAGAAAGGTAGTTTTGTTTGTATTTATGCACCTTCAGCAGAGTTTAAAACTACATTATTAAATCTCATATATGGAGAAGTTTTGCCAAGTAGTGGCAAACTCTATGTACTCGATTATACCTTCCCCGAAGACAGAAAAAAGATTTCAAGATTAAGAAAAAAAATAGGATATGCTTTCCATCCTTTTTGTTTCTTTGATGATTTAACGGTGAGAAAAAATCTCATAGTTAATCTCTTAATTAAGCAAACAGAAAGACATTTAAAGCATATAGAATCAATTGTGGATGAAACAATTCAATCATTAACAAAATTAAACCCGCTTGAACTTGTAAAAAATCTTTCTTATAGTGAAAAACAGATTTTAAATATAGTAAGGGCGTTAATTGGTGATCCTTTAGTTCTACTTTTAGATGACCCCTTTAAACATCTAGATAAAGAAGAAATAGAAAAATGGATGAAGTTGTTTGTTGAGAAATCTCGTTCTGGCATTACTGTTGTTGCCACAGTTTCTAATCCTGCAATTCCACAGCTTTATGGGATAAAGGCATTTTTCATGAAAAAAGGAAGGCTTTTAGAAGAAGATGAAAAATAGCTTTAAAGTTTTTAATATAATTTTCAAAGATAGATTTTACACAGTTGCTTTAAATGCCCTTTTTCAGTATGTTTTGTATACTCTTTTCTTACTTTTTTTGGTTTTTTTTTATAATGTAAATGATTATCTTGTAAAAGTAGGTTCTAAAGTAACATTTTATGCTTTTTTTAAAAAAGATATTGCCAATGAGAATATTGTTAAACTGAAAAAAATTATTGAAAATTGGCCTGAGGTTAAATCAGTAAAAATAATAAAACCAGAAGAAGGTATAGCTATATTAAAAAGAAGTCTTGGTAAAGAAAGTGGTATTTTAAACACCCTCGATACCAATCCTTTACCTGTCACATTGCAGATAAACATTAAACCTGCATTTACTGAGAAATTTTATATTAACCAGATAAGCGATAGATTAAAAAAGTTTGAAATGATTGAATGGTATGATACTACTGAAAAATATATTGGCAATATCATTTCTGTTAGGAAAAACATGACAAATATTTTTATAGGAGGTATTGCTTTATTTTTGTTCATAATCTTTCTGGCTTTACGGATTATGTCAAGAGGCTTCATAAATAAATATGCTCAGTCTATACAACTTCTTAAAATGTTAGGTGCATCGCGTGCTTTTATAGTCATTCCCTTTATTGTAGAAGGCTTTATTGAATCGTTCATAACTTCTTTATTATCTACTGCTACTTCAGTCTATGTGGTTTCTTATTTACAAAGTGAGCTCACAGAGCTTGGTTTTACAATATTATCATTACCATTAGAAGTTTATCTTTTGTTTATGCTCCTAGTTTCTGCTATAGGTGGTATTAGTAATATCCCAGGTAAAAAGCTACTTTGATTATGAGAGTTTTAGTATTTCTTATATGCATCTTGTCTTTTAATTATGTATTTGCAATAAATGATGAAAAAGAGAAAGTGGAGGAATTGAAGCAAAAGATTCAGTTCGAAAAAAAGCAGATTGAAGAATTAACAACTACTGAAAAATATTTAAATCTATCTTTGTCAGAGATTAAGGCAAAGCTAAAAACATTGAAGGAGAAAATAAAGTTTATCGAAAATAACATCGCAAAAATTCAAAAAGAAATTTTGGAATTAACCAATGAAAAAGAAAAAATTGTTGCAACCATCGAACGTAATAAGAAAGAGATTGAAAAAAGACTCATTTTGTGGCACAAAACCTATCTTACAAAAAAAGAAGCAGTATTTTCTGAGTTAGATGATACTATACTATTTCAAAATTACATGTCTAGTATATTTCGCTATGATAAGCAGTTAATAGATGAACTTACACAACAAAAAAAGTTATTAGAGATAAATTTAACAAAAACAGACAAAAAAAAACAGGAACTTGCTCAAATAAAAGCTGAACTTGAAAATAATAGGAAAGAACAGGAAGCATTAGAAAAAAGACAAAAACAATTATTGAGCAAAACAGTTAAAGAAAAAAATATTCACATAAAAAATCTGAAAAAAGCAGAGGAAGCATTGAGAAAATTAGAAGCTTTAATTAAAAAAGCTGAAGAAGTTCCTGAATATGAAGGTAAGGGTTTAGCTAAAAGGGTGTTGCCATTTCCTGTAAAAGGTGAAATTGTGGGACATTTTGGAGTTGAAGAAGGTGAAGTTAAAGGTGCTAAATTTACAAGAAAGGGGATTGAAATATCTGCTTCAGATGGCGCACCTGTAAGATGTGTTGATGATGGTAAGGTTGTATATGATGGTTGGATTAGAGGATTAGGAAATATTTGTATTATTAGCCATGGTAAAAGTTTTTACACCATATATGGAAGACTATCTAAAATAACCAAACAAAAAGGTCAAGAGGTAAAAAAAGGCGAAATTATTGGCTATGTAGGGAAAGAAGCAAGCCTATATGAATTCCCAACATTGTATTTTGAAATACGAGAAAAAAATATACCTATTAACCCAGAGCTCTGGTTGAGGTAAGCCAGAAGTTAAAGTAAAATATTTGTAAATTTATTATTCAACATTAATTGTTATCTCTTTTGCTTTAGCCTTTTCAGATTTTGGGATAGTTATAGTTACGATACCGTTTTTCATGTTCGCCTTAACTTCGTCTACTTTTACTTCTGCGGGTAGAGGTATTGTTCTTGAAAAACTACCATATGCAATTTCTTGTTTATAATAATTTTTCTTCTTTTCTTCTTTTTCTCTTTTGATTTCACCTTTAATTATTAGGTTGTTATCTAAGATGCTTATATTCAAATCCTTTTTATCAATACCAGGAACCGCTGCTTTTACGATAATTTCGCTATCAGTTTCACTAACCTCAATTGCAGGGGTGAAGCTAAACTCTTCTTTAAAGGCTGGAAATCTTTCACCAAAGAATGTCTCAAAAATTCTATCCATTTCATTTCTTAAATCACTTAAAGTTTTTAAAGTTGGTTCCCATCTTACAAGTGCCATAAACATCACCTCCTTTTTTTAATTACTTCTGGCTTACCTCTGATTAAAATTTAAGCATAGATCCTTTTATTGTCAATAGGTATAAAAAGGTAAGCGGAAACAGGGTCCGCTTTAATGTATTAGTCTTCAAGAATAAATATCACATCCATCTTAACTCGGTATTCTACAATTTTGTTTTTCTCCACGTGTGCCTTCATCTCTTTGATTTTAAACCCTGTAATTCCTCTTAAGGTTTTTGTAGCTCTTTCAAAACCAACCTTTACAGCATCATCAAAGCTTTTTTTTGAACCTGCAATGATTTCTGTAACTCTTGCTACTGGCATAAACCCCTCCTTCTTGTTTTTTCCTGTAAAAACAGGTTAGTTTAACTTTATCACTATTTTTGGGATTGTCAAGTTATGTTAAAGATTTTGTGAACGAAGTCTTAGAAAAAACTTTTCTCTTTCTTCTTTGTTTAGATGCTTTATTTGCTCGAATAAATCTAGTATTTCTTCATCAGGTGAAAACGATAGAAACTCACCAAGCTCAAATACTTTATTCATCCGCCTTGATAAGATAAACAAAATCTTCTTTTGTTCACTAAATGATAAAAATCTTTTTATGATGCTAAGTAGTTTATTTTTGTCTTTTGGTAATGTACCATTAATTTCCATAAGCAAGTTTAGATTGTGGTCAGAATATAGGTTTAATTCAACTTCTATACCTTGAATTATGTCATTTATTTCTTTGACAATCTCTTCTTCTGACAATATGAGAAATTCACCACTGGCAAATTTATAGTATAATGGTATTTGAGAGTTCAACCCAATAGTTCTAAGTCTTAAGAAATTAGGCTTTGCGAGATTAATTGTTCTTATAGTTTCAGTGACATGTTCTTTAGTATAATTTTTCCCACCGAGTCCTGGCATAATGTATAAAGAGCTTTCAATCCCTGCTTGTTTTAGCTTATTACATGCATCTACTACGTCTTTTGATTTAAAGCCTTTGCAAACAAATTTAAGCACATTTTCACTGCCAGATTCTAATCCCATATGAATTCTAGATAATCCTGAGTTTTTGAGCAAAATTAATTCTTCAGTGCTAAATCTATTTATTGTAGTTGCTCGTGCATAACTGGTAATTCTATTTGTTTCAGGAAAAAGTTGTTTAAGTAATGATAATAATTCTATCAGTTGAGAAGGTTTTCTCAATAATGGGTCAGCATCCTGAATAAAAATGTTAAATTCCTGATGGTAAATCCAGTGAAGCATTCTATGAGCATCATGTAATTGCTCTTCGGGGAAATATTGTTTTAGATTACTACTTAGTTCATACAGCGTTGTGTCATTTAATGCACTTTTTAGTTTTGTGTAGATTTCACTAAGATATAGAAGCTCTCTTTTTAGTTCATCCAAACTTCTTAGTGAAAATTTTTCATTTTTATATGCAGGACAAAAAAGGCATTTATTCCATGGACAATTTCTGCTAAAGCGAATAAGTAAACTTCTTGATTCGCTTGGTGGCCTGATTGGACCAACTTCTGCAAATAGATGTTTCACTCTTTTATTATAACAGTTAAAAAGAGTTTTACAAAGGTTGAGTAATGGTTAGACAATCATCTCTCCATAGGCAGCTTTCTTGGTCGCAGTAACCACTAAAAGCCTTACCAAAACAATCAAAATTCCCTTCTGCTCTTTGAATCATTCTAATGGCTTCTACTTTTTTCATTGTAACTGGGATTTTTACTCCCTTTTTTTTACCTATTTCACGAATTTGCTTCATATTCATATTTATTACCCCCTAAATAAATTATAGCTTCTGGTAAAAAAAAATCAATTTATACAAATTTTTTGTTGACAAATACTATATATTGTGATATTTGCAAAAGAGAGCCACAATATTTTGTGTGCTCAAAAAACATAGGAGGGTACAAATGGGAACAACAAAGAAAGCAACATCAGCAAAGGTAGAAACAAAAACAACAGCGAAGAAGACAACATCAAAATCCTCCTGTTGTAAGAGTAGTGCTAAGAAAACGACCAATGCTAAGACATCTACTAAGAAGAAATAGTATCTTTTCATGTACAGCTTGAATCAGGAATTTCAAGGGGACATTTAGTCCCCTTTTTTAATTTTTCTTGATTAACTGTTTAATACCTTCTTCAATACCTTCTATTGTCAACGGAAACATAGGAAATATATTCATAATTGCTTTAACAGTTTGATGTTGCCATTGTATCTTAGGTATGGGGTTAAGCCATATAGCATTTTTAAAGTGTTTGTTAAGTATTTTCAACCATTCTATGCCAGGAGTCCCTTTTTTTTCAAGCCTATAAATAAATTGAAAAGAATTATACAATTCATAAGGTGCCATAAGTGCATCACCTATAATTATGACTTTCCAATCCTGGTCAAAATCCCTAATTAATTTAGAAGTGGGTATGGATTTCCATAGTTCTGTATCAGTGTAAATGTTATTGTAGATACAGTTGTGAAAATAAAAGTATTTAAAGTCTTTAAAATATCTCAAGTGTTTTGCAATAGAAAATAGACGCTCAACCTTGTCTCTATAAGGCTCCATAGAACCGCCATTGTCTATCAAAAGTAAAAGTTTTATGTTATTAATCTTCTTTTTTTTGAAAATGATTTCAATCTCACCAAAGTTTTTCGCTGTTGCATCAATTGTTTCTTCTAAATTCACTTCGTCTTCAACTCCAGCATTTTGAAAATGTCTTAGCTTTTTTAATGCCAGTGCAATATTTCTCCCATCAAGAAACACATCTTCTCTAAGGTTTTTAAAAAATCTTTCTGTAGCAACAAAAAAGGCCCGATTATGCAAAGATGAACCACTAACTCTTATGCCTTCTCTCTCAACACCGCTATTTCCAAAAGGAGAAAACCCCTTTTGTCCAATGTGTCTTCCACCACCTATATGCTTTACCCTTTGGTTTTTAAGTCTTTCGTTAAACTTGTTTAAGATTTCTTCTAAAGTTTCGTCACTTTTGAAATTTCTGTTGATAAGTTTTGATTCTTCATCAAGCAACTTTAAAATTTCTTCAAGCCTGTTTGATATATCTTTCCCAATGTTCAAAAACTCGATATAAGCTTTATCATAAGCATCATATAATTTTTCAGATTTCACAAGAACAGTTTTGCCTTTGTAGTATAGGTCGTCTAAATTTTTTATAATGCCTTCTTTCAGCAAATTATACAAATCAAACCATTCTTTTGCTGTTATGGGTATGCCGTTATGCCTTAATATATAGAAAAAGGCTAAAAGACTCATGTTAGTTATCTATATCTTAGCATTCTATGAAAAAGTTCTAAATCCTGTTCTTTTTTTATTAGAGCACCAATGTAAGGCAAATTTTTCAAAGAAATATTTTCAATATCATAAGCAGATATAAGAAGTATTTTAATCCAATCAATTAGTTCACTAGTTGATGGCTTTTTTCTAAGTTCATCAATCTTCCTTATTTCATAAAAAATATCTAGTGCTTTAGTAAGAAGCTTTTCATGTATTCCAGGGAAATGAACATTTATTATCTTTTTCATGAGTTCATAATCAGGAAAGGCAATATAATGAAAAACACACCTTCTAAGAAAGGCATCAGGAAGGTCCTTTTCAGAGTTACTTGTAATTATAACAATGGGTCGGCTTTTAGCAATGATTGTTTCATTGAGTTCGGGTATGTAAAAGCTCATTTCGTCAAGCTCATTGAGTAAGTCATTAGGAAATTCAATGTCTGCTTTATCAATTTCATCGATCAAAAGTACGGCTTTTTTTTCAGACATAAAAGCTTCTGCAAGTTTACCAAATTTTATGTACTGTCTAATGTTAGATATGTCTCTATCATGAAATCTTGCATCATTTAGTCTTTGTACTGTATCATAAAAATAAAGCCCATCCTTTGCTTTTGTTGTAGATTTTATGTTCCAAACAATAAAGGGAAGATTAAGTGATTCTGCAATGCTTTTAGCGAGCATTGTTTTGCCAGTTCCAGGTTCACCTCTAATGATAAGAGGTTTTTCTAAATGTATTGCAATGTTTACGGCATCGATTAGCTCCTTTGATGCTACATAATTACTACTGCCACGATAATAAAGTAAATCTGTATTTTTTATCATGTTTTTAGTATAAATTTTATGAGTATACAATTCAAGAAAAGTTTTAAGAAAAGTGTTGACATCTATAAAAAAAAGTTTTTATCATAAATACCTCAGGGCGGCGTAGCTCAGGTGGTCAGAGCATGCGGCTCATATCCGCAGTGTCCGGGGTTCGAAGCCCTGCGCCGCCACCAAACTTGTGTTCTGAGACTGTTCCAAAAATCAGGGAAACTCTTTTTAAAAATTAAGAACCTGATAGAATAAACAAAAATATATAAGTTAAAATCATGTAGATATTCTAAAGAATAGCCCAAGCTATAGCTAATTTCTTAGCCATATCCTCTCCTTTAGCTTTAAAACATTGAATTTGCTCTATTCTTTATATTACCAAATAAAAATTCTATCCTATATCTTTGCCTTTCCATACTCTAGCCAATTTTTTTTGATAACTGCCTTAATGGATGTTTTATTTTCATTCTAAATGTTTCTTTTATCTTTATAGCAGGAATAAGTCCAATATCTAAAGTTTTTTGTATTATATTTACCTCAAGCCTTGAAGGATTTTAAAGTATTTTTATCAAACTGTTTAACCCTATAATGATAGTCATTGAGAGAGGGAGTTTTAAAACCAAAATATCTAAGCTCTTGAAGAACTTCTCTGCATGAATATTGTTTTAGTGTTTGATAGAGGAATATTGCTAAGTTAAATGAGTCTTGGTACTTTATTGGTCTTACTCTTTTATTGTTTTGTTTTTTGTCTTTGTAATTAATTTCTTTAAGAACATTGCCGTTCTTCTCATGTATAAGCGTTCTCTCTTTTCTTGATTTTGTGATATTTAATCTTACCAAAAAATAATTTTGGAACAGTCTCACTTGTGTTCTTGACAAAATATTTCTCCTACAATATTCTTTTCCTATGAAAAAAGTTTTCATCCTTATCATTTTGCTCTCTCTATTATCATCAGTTTCCTATGCTTTCGAAAATGAACCAGAAGGGTTTAGAGGAATAACTTGGGGTACTGATATCAAAGATTTGAAGGATATGGAGTTTGTCAAGGTAGACCCCAAAACAGGTATAAAATTATACCAAAAAAAGAAAGACAATTTGACAATTGGTGATGCTAAGCTTGATGCTATTTATTATGGCTTCTATAATGATAAATTTTATCTTGTCATTGCCCAAACTATGTTTTTTACCGATTTTGAGGAGTTAAAGAAAGCGTGTTTTGAAAATTTTGGTAAAGGTGAACAGCCAAGGCTTTATTATGATGAGTATTTTTGGGATGGAGAAAAGGTAAAAATAAGTTTGGTTTATGATAGATCTGCAATTAATGGGATGCTTATGATTGTTAGCAAAGAATTTGAAAAATATCTAAAAAACAATAACAAGGATAAGGAGCAAAAAATAAAAAAGAAACCGCAGGGATTCTAAAACTAAAAAGGGGAATATATGAAAGCGATTGAAATAGCTGAGTTTGAAAAAAATCCTACAGAGAAAATTAAAATAACTATTTCTGAATTTAAGAAGAGGAAGTTTGTTGATATAAGAACCTTTTATTTAGATGATAATATGGAATGGCAGCCAACGAAAAAAGGTGTTACAGTACCACCTGATTTGTTAGATATGGTAATTGATGCACTAAATAAAGCTAAGCAAGAGCTAGAACAAGAAGTTTGACTTAAGTCAAATAATTTGCAAACTTTATTTGTTATAATCAAACTGTGAATAGGATTTTTGTTATTCTTTTATTTATTTTTGTTATAAATGAAAATGGATATGCTTGTAATGTTTGTCATAGTAAGAAACCAGAGATGGTAAAAATGCATAGAGCATTAGAGTTTAAAGACTGTTTTTCCTGTCATGGTATTGGTAAAAAACAATCTAAAGAAGATTTAAAAAAACAACAAAAGACAGATAACAAGTGTATAAGATGCCATTTATCTAATTAAACAAAAGCTTTTAATCTTTATATATGTAGGGCCTTTCTGAGATAATTTACTTTGATAAAGATGAAAAGAGTCAATAATTACTTTATAGTCAATCGCTTTTCCTGTTTCAATGATTTTTTCCATTATGTTTTCATTGCCCCTTAAGAAGGATTTTATGTCTTTTATTCTTCCTAAAGTAAGGTGAGGATGGAAATCTCTATCTTCCTTTTTAAAATCCAAATCTAAAAGCTCGTTATGCAATGCTAAAGCCATTTCTTTAAACTGCTGTGGATATATGGTATCTATAAAAATTACTCTTGGTAGTTTTGTATTAGGAAATGAGGAAATCCCCTTTAAGTTAATGTAGAAAGTACTATAATTTTTAGCGATATTATTACATTTTTCAATTATGGCGTTTATTTTTTCTTCTTTTGTTTCTCCTAAGAATTTGATTGTAAGGTGCCATGTATCAGGAGCAGTCCATTTTATATTGGGAGCTAATTTGAGTAATGTTTTACGAATTCCTTGAATTTTTTCTTTTGTTGACTCATCAATGTCAGTAGCAATAAAAAGTCTTAAAGTTTTCATATTTCACTATGTATTTAAGTTTTTTATAAGAAAGTTAAAAACAAATTCTACAGTAGATAATCTTATTTCCCTTCTTGTACCTTTAAAAATGTGCTTTTCTATATAGACATTCCCATCTATTGAAAAACTCATAAAGACAAGTCCTACAGGTTTATCGGGCGTTCCCCCTGTTGGACCAGCAATGCCTGTGATAGCTACACAAACATCGCATTTGCTAATACGTCTAAGACCTTCTACCATTGCTTTGGCACATTCGTAGCTAACTGCACCGTAACGCTCAATTACTTCTTTTGTTACGCCTAATATCTCCATTTTCGATTCATTTGAATAGGTTACAAATCCTCTATCAAAATATTCAGAACTACCTGGTACTTCTGTAATTAGTGAGGAAAGCAAGCCACCTGTACATGATTCTGCAAAGGCAATTTTTTTGTTTTTTGACTTTAAAATAGTTCCCAATTTGACACTTAAACTTATAAGTGTGTCAATATCAACCATAATAGCCCCTTTGTGAATAATCCTGCTATTAAATCATCAGCTATGATGCCAAATGCTCCTGGTAACTTTTCAAAATGCTTTATAGGAAATGGTTTTAGAATATCAAGAAGTCTAAATAGAATGAACCCCAATATAATTGTTTTGACATTTGGTTTAAAAAACATCAAAGAAATCCATATGCCTATAATCTCATCACATACAATTTGAGGTGGGTCAGTACTTTTTAAAAATAAGATGGCTTTTTTTGTTGCTATTATTGATAAAGAAAAGTAGAGCAGAAAAAGCATTGATTGTTGTAATGGAGAAAGTTTGCTCGTTAATAAAAAGATTATTATCCCCGTAATAGTTCCGATAGTTCCAGGTGCAAAAGGGACAAAACCAGTAAAAAAGCCTGTTGAGTAAAAAATATGGAAGTTATTGAATTTATTCATTGCTAAAATAGATGTCTCCAAAAGATGCTTTTGCGAAACTTTTAGTATCATCACTATCTATGCTGATTGTAACAACAACCTTTTGCTTTTTAGGTGTTATGCCCCAAATTTTTTTGAAATCCTCATATATATTTCTTTTTTCAATATGCCATTGGTTTAGACCTTGTGTACCGGACCTTATAACAACGTATTTAATATTTTTAAATTTTTTGCTTTGATAAACACCTGGTGGTGCATTTGTGTCCCATACATAACCTATTGCTTTATAGTTAACAAGTTCTGGGAAAAAAGGTAGTATTACATAAATTTGTGCTGCCTGGTCATCAAGCTCTTTAAACCTTAAATCCCCTTTTTCAGGTAATAATTCTACGTTCCATTCAAAATTCAAGTAAGGGTATTTACTGAGGTCTATAAAAAGCTCTTTTGAAAAGCTAAAAGAGGTTTGTGAGCTTATAAGAGTTATGCATGGTTTAGGAGAAGCGACTAGCTTATATTGAGCAGTTCCTTTGAATTCTCTAAGTTTCCAGTTTTTAAAACCTTCGTTATAGTTTGTAATAGCAAATTTTTCTAAATCTGAAAGTAATATAGCTGATAAAAATAATAGTGCTTGTAATTTCATAGAAGAGGACCTCTAATTTCATTTTCATCTTTTTTAACATTAAGGAAACTTAGAAATTCTTGTTCTGTTATTATTTTGACATTATGTTTTTTCGCTTCATCAAGTTTTGAACCTGGGTCTTCACCAACAACCAAATAATCAAGGTCCTTTGTTACTGAGCTTTTAACAATCCCTCCCTGTTCTTCTACAAGTTTTTTTGCTTCCGGTCTAGTCATGGATTTCAACGTTCCTGTAAATAGAACTGTTTTACCTGTAAAAAAGCCTATTTTTTTCTCCTTTTCTATAAATTCGATTCCAGCTTTTAGAAGGTTTTCGACTGTTTTTACGTTTCTTGGTTCAGAAAAAAAGTCAATGATGCTTTTGGCTACAACAGGTCCAATTTCAGGAATGGCAATCAACGTTTCATAGTTTGCTTTTTTAATGTTTTCTAAAGTTCCTAAATGGGATACAAGTTTTTTTGCTGTAACTTCACCAACATATCTTATTCCTAATGCATAAATAAACCTATATAGCTCTCTTTTTTTTGCTCTTTCTCTAGCATTTATAAGGTTTGATGCTAGTTTTGGCCCCATCCTTTCTAGTTTCATAAGATCTTCTTTTGTAAGGGTAAAGATGTCCTCCATACCTTTAACTAAGTTTTTGTCCACTAGTTGTTCGCATATCTTTTCGCCAAAACCTTCGATATCCATTGCATCTTTACTGCAGAAATGTATAAGCCTTTCTTTTAATTGTGCTGGACAATCTATACCTGTGCATCTTATTGCTACTTCTCCTTCATATCTAACAGCCTTTGAACCACAAACTGGGCATTTATCAGGTATTTTGAAAGGTTTTAAATCTCTTTCACGTCTTTCTTTAAGCACTTTTACTATTGCAGGTATTACATCTCCTGCCCTTTCAACAACTACATAGTCTCCAATCCTGACATCAAGCCTATCAATTTCATCTTGGTTATGTAAAGTAGCACGAGATACTGTAACACCTGAGATATTTACAGGTTCTAAAATTGCTGTGGGTGTTAGTGTACCTGTTCTTCCAACACCTATGACTATATCTTTGATTTTTGTTATAGCCTGTCTTGGTGCAAACTTATATGCTATTGCCCATCTGGGACTTCGTGCTGTCTCTCCAAGTGCTTTCTGGAGTTTAAAATCATTTACTTTTATAACAATTCCATCAATCTCATAGGGTAAACTATCTCTTATGTTTTCTAGTTCTTCGTGGTATTGAAGCACTTCTTTTATAGTATTTACATGTTTAGATAGTGGATTTACTTTAAACCCTAATTTTTTAAGATATTCAAGAAGCTCCCATTGAGAGTTAACTGGTAAAAGCTTTGTATCAGCAACAGCATAACAAAAAATATCAAGAGGCCTTGATGCGGTAACTTTTGGGTCTAGTTGTCTTAAGCTTCCAGCTGCTGCATTGCGGGGATTAGCGAAAGTTGGCTTTCCTGCCTCGTCTTGTTGTTCATTAATTTTTCTAAAGGATTCTTTTGATAAAAACACTTCACCTCGAACTTCTATTTTATCTGGTGGATTTTCAGCAAGTAAAATTGTGGGAATTGACTTGATGGTCTTTACATTTAGAGTTACATCTTCTCCAGTAAATCCATCGCCTCTAGTGATACCTGCAACTAATTTACCCTTTTCATAAATGAGTTCTATAGCGATACCATCAATTTTGGGTTCTACTACATATCCACCTTCTATATTGTGTTTGAGCATTCTTCTTATTTTATCTTCAAAAGCATAAACATCAGACTCTTCAAAAGCGTTATCAAGGCTTAACATGGGAACAGAGTGTGGAATGTTTTTAAATTCTTTTAAAGGTGTACCACTAACTCTTTGAGTTGGTGAGTCTGGTGTAATAAGATCAGGATACTTTTCTTCAAGATCTTTTAGTTCTTTAAAAAGTTTGTCATATTCAGCATCAGAGATCTCTGGTGCATCCTTTACATAATAAAGATAGTCATGATATGCAATGATTTTTTTTAGTTCTTCAATTCGTTTTTTTGCAGATTCTTTATCCATAATTAAAAAATAATGCATTTTTAATTTTTTTTCAAATTTAAATTGACCTTAATTGGTATTTTTGTATAATTTAACTATGATTGCAGGTGGCACAAAGTTAATAAACTTTATTCGATTTAGTAGCTTTCGATTTATAACAAGCTTTGTGCCACAGGTGGTGCACAGGTAATTCAATCTTTATCCTCAAGAATATAAAAAGCCACAGGGGCACAAAGCTTCTGTGGCTTTTTTATTTTATAAAAATTAAAGGAGGTTTTTATGATTATCGTAATGAAACCTGGTTGTACTAAAGAGGATATTAAGCTTGTTGAAAAGCAAGTGAAAGAGATGGGGTACAAACCTCATACTATTATTGGTGTTGAAAGAACAGTCATTGGTGCAGTAGGGGATGAAAGGGAAAAATATAAGTTGCAAAGTCTTGAAGCTTTAAGCTGTGTTGAGAAGGTTGTGCCTATCTTAAAACCCTATAAATTGGCTAGTAAAGAGTTTAAAAAGGAGCCAACTATAGTCAACGTCAAAGGGGCAAAATTTGGTGGAAAATATTTTAGTATTATTGCTGGTCCCTGTTCTGTAGAATCGGAAAAACAGATAGTGATGACAGCAATAAAAGTAAAGGAAGCAGGAGCCCATATGTTGAGAGGCGGGGCTTTCAAACCAAGAACTTCACCTTATTCCTTTCAGGGGCTTGAGAAAAAAGGCTTAAAATTACTTGCTAAAGCAAGAAAAGAATCGGGACTTCCATTTGTTACTGAAGTTGTCAATCCTGAAGATGTAGAGCTGGTTGGAGAATATGCGGATATGTTACAAATTGGGGCAAGAAATGTTCAAAACTTTGCATTGTTGAAAAAAGTAGGAAGATATGGCAAACCCGTGTTGTTAAAAAGGGGTATGGCAACAACAATAGAAGAATTCCTTATGTCTGCTGAGTACATACTATCAGAAGGTTGTAAAGAGTTGGTATTGTGTGAAAGAGGGATTAGAACTTTTGAGACAGCGACAAGAAATACGCTTGATATTTCTGCTATTCCTGTAATAAAGGAGTTATCCCATCTTCCTATAATTGTTGACCCTTCCCATGCAGCAGGTGCAAGAAATTTAGTTCCTCCATTATGTTATGCGTCTATGGCATGTGGTGCTGATGGTTTAATTATAGAAGTACATCCTGAACCTGAAAAAGCTTTATGCGATGGCCCTCAGTCACTAAAGATAGATGATTTTAAAATTCTTGTTAAAAAACTTTATAAACTTGCATATTTTAGTAAAAAGCAATTATAATTATAATGAATGTTGATTTACCAAGATAGCAGTAAATTATTTTTTTTCGATACATTGATAAGAAAGAAGCAAAGGCGTCTATTCTGGAAAGCCTTTGTCATAAGTTTTATATGTTATTTTTCTTTGATTGCCATTTTTTTCGTTATATTTCAACATTTTAGTAGCAAAACTGGATTAAACAGAGAGGTTTTTATAAAAGTTTTGAATGCCGAGTATGTACCATTTCCGCAACAAGAAACTTTACCCCTAGAAGAAGCATCAGAAACACAATCTCCAAATTCTTTAGATAAATCAGTTAAAGTAAATAAAGAAAAGCCTCAAACTCCAATTCTTAGTAGTGCTAATAAAGATGATATTGGTTGGGAATACAAAATAAACAAACCCGATAAATCATGGAGAGAAAAAATTGCAAGTATAACTGAGCAAGAGTCACAAAAAAAGATTGATATACCAAAGCCTAATATAGAAGTCACTACCAAAACAGTAAACGTTGAGACTAAAAACCAAATGCAATCTAATACAAACACTAGCATTGAAGGCGAGAAAGAAGTTTTGTTATATTCAAGAAAGCTTCAGGCAGTTATTAGAAATCACTGGAGTGTTCCAGAAGATTTAGCAATAAAATATGGTAATAAGCCAGTAGAAGTGGAGGTAGAAATAGATATAGCTGGCAATCTTATAAACTATGTAATAAAAAATAGTTCTGGAAACAATGTTTATGATGCATCGATAAAAGATGCAATAAAAAAATCTTTTCCTTTTTTAGCACCACCAAGAGATTTATTTCAAACAACGTTTAAAAGTACTAAAATCACGATTGTATTTAGATTATGAAAAAAATTGCTTTATTGGTGTTCTTCTTTATACTTTTTTCTTCAAAAGCGATATCTTTAACAATCGAGATATCTAACCCTAATTTAAGACCCTTTAAAATTTACGTTGCAAATAAAAATGTTAAGGATGAGTTAATCATTAATAATCTTGTTAATTATCTGTCTTTGATGCCAAATGTATTGATTGTAGATGATATTGACAATGCTGACTATGCATTAAATTATGTCAAAAAGGGCAATATTATTAATTTGAATTTAAGTTATCTTAAAACATCAGAAGCAATTAATTTTGAGATTAGGAAGGGCTCACACGATGAACACGAAGCTTCTCTTAAATTAGCTGATATGGTTTTTGAAAACATTAGTCAAAGTAAAGGGATCTTTTCATCACAGGTTGTTTTTTCTATGAATTGGCATGGAGTAAGGCAGATTTTTATTTCAGATATTGTGGGCAAAAAAATCAGGAAAATTACTGACAATATTACCGATTCAATTGCACCTAAATTATCTCCCGATAGGAATTATGTTATCTATACAAGATATTTTAAGTCAGGAGGTACCTCTTTAAGGCTTATAAATTTAAAAAATCTCGATGATATACCTATCTACTCTAGTAAAGGTTTAAATGTAGCAGGTAGTTTTACAGAAGATGGCAAAAAGTTTTTTTTTATAAGTTATGATGGTATAATTTCAAAACTCATGTCTTATAATCTTACCAATAGTGAAATGGAAGTTTTATACTCAAGTAGGTCAAGGTTAGCTACACCTGTAATAATTTATAATAAAGATGCTATTGCTTTTGTTTCTGATGAACTTGGTAGACCACAGGTTTTCTTATTTAATTTAAAAAATAAATCAATTAAAAGGATAACCTATAAGCATAATTATGCTACTTCTCCTTCTTTTGCACCACCTGGAACCCATTTTGTATATGTTGCCCTTGTAAATGGTATTAATAAAATATTTGCGTCATCTATTGATGGAAATGATTTTGCTTTACTCACACCTGTAGATAAGAGTTTTGAAGATCCTCATTGGTCTAAAAATGAAAGGTTTGTATTTGCTTTGTCTTCTGAGAAAGATAATTCATCGTTATATCTTATCGATATCTCTACTTTGAAATTTGTAAAAATGTTTACATTGCCTGCAAAAATAGGTTATGTATATATAAACTAAAAAAGGAGTAAAAAACATGAAAAAAGTTTTTTTGTTGTTATGTGTTTTGTTTTTAATAGTTTCTTGTGCTAAACAAAAAGTTTCAACTCAACCACCACAAGCAGAAAAGTCAAAAATGGAGCAGAACCTTAACCAGCAAATGGAGCAGAACCTTAACCAGCAAGAGGAAAAGAAAGAGCTAAAACAACCTGAAACACTACTATCCTCAGAAGCAAGCATGCAGGATCAAAAAGAAGAACCTAAAAAAACAACTGTAGAAGAAGTAAGTCCTACAATGATTGCTAAAGCTCAAACTACCATGACTGATGCAACAAACGAACAAAGTGTCTTATCTAAGATGATTCATTTTGATTTTGACAAGTATGATATTAAAAAGGAGGCACAAGAAGTTTTAAAGGAAATTGCTGCGTATTTAAAAGCCAATCCAGAAATAAGGATTATTATTGAAGGACATTGTGATGAAAGAGGCACGAGGGAATACAATCTTGTACTTGGTATGAGAAGGGCGCAAGCAGCAAAGAAATATCTCGTTGATTTAGGTATCGATGAAAAAAGAATTGAGACAATTAGCTATGGTAAAGATAGGCCACTTATTGATGAACATAATGAAAATGCATGGGCAAAAAATAGGAGATGTGAGTTTAAGAGGATTAAATGAAAAATAAATCTTTGATTCTTTTATTATTTTTCTTAAGTGGATGTGGGTATTTTGTAACAGAAGAAGATTTTAGAGTACTCCAGAGGCAAACTTACCAATTAGAAAGAGAGTTTAAAACTGCATCCACTTTTCTAAGTTCGCAAACAGGGGAACTAAAATCTACAACGGAAAGACTAGATGAATTGCATGAAAAATTAAGAAAAAGTTTTGCAGATACTAATGTAAGAATAGATGAAATCGACTCATCCCTTTCGAGCGTGAGAGGAGAGTTTGAAAATTTTAAGTTTGAAATAAAAGAATACCAGCAAAAAAATGATAATCTTATGAAAATTCAATCTGATTATATTCAAAAAATACATTATGGTCTTGAAGGGGTACATAAAGATATCATTGAATTGAATAAAAAGCTTGTTGCTTTCAGCAATATTACTACTGAATTGGTAACAGTAAAAGCAAAACTTTTTGAAGTGGAAAAAAGGTTAGATGAGTTAAACAAAAAGCAGGGGGAAAAACAGCCACTACCTGCTAAGAAGGAAATGTATGATAAAGCACTTGAATTATACAATAAAGGTGAATATGATAATGCCATTAATGCTTTTGAGGCTTTTCTAGCAATTTATACACAGGATGAGTTAACTGATAATGCTTTATACTGGATAGGTGAGTCTTATTATTCCAAAAAAAGGTATAATGAAGCTTTAAGCTACTTCCACAGGGTAGTGATTGATTATCCCAATGCTGATAAAGTTCCAGCAGCGCTTTACAAGGAGGCACTAACATTAGAACATTTAGGAATGACAAGAGAGGCTGAAGGGGCTTTAAAAGAACTTTTAGCAAGGTTCCCCTATACACATGAAGCAAACGAAGCAAAGAAAAGGTTGAAAAAAAGATGAAAAGGTACCACTTATACATTTCAGGAAAAGTGCAAGGCGTATGGTATAGGCAGTCTATGTTACAAGAAGCAGTAAAGCTTGGGGTAAAAGGTTGGGTAAAGAATCTTATTGATGGAAGGGTTGAAGCCTACATTGAAGGTGATGATGACTCAACTAAAAAATTAATAGATTGGTGTCATAAAGGTCCTCCGACAGCAATTGTTGAGCATATAGAAATACAAGAAGAACCTTATACAGGAGAGTTTAAAACATTTAAGATACTTTATTAAACCTTATCTGATTTGACAGGTTTAAACAATGGTATAAAATTGACATTGAAATGAAAAAATTGTTATTTATCTTTCTAGTTTTATCTTTTGCCTTCACTTCCTATGCATCTCAAGAGATTAAAGTAGTTACTTCAATATATGAGCCATTTGTATATTACAAAGATGATAAACTTGTTGGATTTGATATTGAATTACTTGAAAAGATATGTGAAAGAAATGGTTTTAGATATAACATTGAAGTAGTCCCTTTTAGTGAAATCATAGAGAAGGTTAGTAAAGGTGAAGCGGATATTGGTATAGGTGCAATTTATGTTACTGATGAAAGAAGGCAAAAAGTTAATTTTACTAAACCCTATCTTAAAACAGGTCTTGTTTTTGTAACCAATGTAAATTTTAAAGGTGATTTAAAAGATCTTTCAGGAAAAAAAAAAATAGGAGTAAAAAAGAATGCTACTGGTGAAAAGATTGCATTGGAATTATCAAAGAAATTTAAAAACTTAGATGTCATTCGGTTTAATTCAACCGAAGAAAGCTTAATAGCTCTTGTTAATCAGCAAGTCGATGTGGTCATTAACGATTATATAAATACTAATATTCTAATGGTGGTTAAGGATTTTAGAGGTAAAATTTATATGCCTAAGGGTATTTTAGGAGTCCCTAAGCTCATTACAGAAGATTATATAGCCTTTCCAGTAAATAAACAAAAGCAAGAGCTTCTTGGTAAATTTAATAGAACAATTGAAATGCTTGAAGAAGAAGGCATAATTAATGAATTGATTAAGCACTGGCCCGAAATAAAACCTTATCCAAATATTGGAGTGATTATTACTATAAATGTTTTAGTTTTTATTTTTGTTTTCCTAATAATCATAGGGTTTTTTAAGTATTTAAAAGATAGGCATGTGTATAAAACCGCATTGGAGAATGAGAAAAAAATGAAATCAGTACTAGATAGCTCGCCCAATGCAATAATTCTATCTAAAGCAACTGGTGAAATCCTTTTTCTAAATGAGCGTTTTTTTGAGATATTTGGAAATGATTATACAAATACTAATAATATCTTTGACTTTTATAAACTTACAATTACAGGTTACGAAGAAATTAAAACTGTTAAAAAGTTTTATTATGAGCTTTTTGATAGAAAAGATAAAAGAGAGCTAATTAACCAACATTTAATAGACAAAGATGGTAAAATAAGACATTGTGTCATACAAGCATCTTTTATAGGAAAGTTTGATAGTATTGATTTGTTTCTTACAATAATTAGAGATGAAACCTATACAAAAGAATTGGAAGAGAAGTTTTATCAAGCCCAAAAACTGGAGAGTATTGGTAGGCTTGCAGGTGGGATTGCTCATGATTTTAATAATTTCCTAACCGCTATAAATGGGTTTGCTTTTCTTTCTTTAATGAATATTGAAAACAAACAAGTACTAGAAAAAAATCTGAAAAATATAATAGATGTTTCTGAGAAAGCTGCAAAGATAACAAGACAGCTTTTTGCTTTTAGTAGAAAAGACATATCCCATCCAGTGGTTCATAATATTAATCAGAACATAAAGGATATGGAAAAAGTAATCGAAAAGGTATTAGGTGAAGAAATCGAAGTTAGAATAACTTTGGATGAAAATATATGGAATGTTAAAATTGATCCAGTACATGTTGACCAAATTCTTATTAATTTAATTACAAATGCAAAAGATGCTACGCCAAAAGGTGGTGTTCTAAAAATAGAGACAAAGAATGTTTACCTTGACAGTATCTATATAAAGAATCATCCCAATGTTATTGAAGGTGAATATGTATTGCTAATGATTGAATATAATGGAATGGGAATGAGTGAGGAAGTAAAAGCTCATTTATTTGAGCCTTTTTTTACCACTAAAGAAAAAGGTAGGGGAACAGGGTTGGGACTTGCCACAGTTTATGGTATTGTAAAACAAAATAATGGTTATATTTGGTGTTATAGTGAATTTGGTAAGGGCACTGTTTTTAAGATTTATTTGCCAAGATGCACTCAAGAATGTAAAGAAACCACAGAAAAGCCGGTTTTGCAACATACTAAAGGTACTGGAAAGATTGTTGTCGCTGAGGATGATAGCATGATAAGAGAGTTTATTGAAAAAACATTAAGCCAATATGGATATAAAGTATTAACAGCCGAAAATGGCTTGCAAGCATTGGATATAGTACTTAACAACGAAGATGTCGATTTAATTTTAACAGATATAGTTATGCCTAAAATGTCGGGTTTGAAATTAGTAGAAAAGGTAAAACAAATGAAACCTAATATAAAAATTTTGATGATGTCGGGATATTCAGAAGAGCTATTGATAGAAAAGGAAGGTTATAAAGAAGGCTATCCCTTGCTAATAAAACCGTTTTTTGCTATAAAATTAATTGAAACAATAAAACAAATGATTTAATTTTAAGTGATACAAGATTTTTTAGGTTTAATTTGAAATATGAAAGACATATTTGCCATTGATATAGGATCTGTTTATGTAACTATTGCTGGATGTATAGATGGCAAGTATAAAAGGTTATTATATAAGCCACACAAAGGGGATTATCTTTCCATAATTAAACAAGCGGGATTTAATATTGAAGATGTTTATTTTACAGGCGTAAATTCCTTTACTTTCAATGGTTTTCATCCCTTCTATGTCCTTACAAGGTATGCTGAAAGATTTGGGAGTGTCAAACATATTATATATGTAGGTGCAAGCTCTTATTTTCTTATAAATTTAGACGAGCAGGGAAGATATTTAGGCCATGAATCAAACACCACTTGTGCATCAGGTACGGGATCATTTCTTGATTTACAGGCAGTTAGATTGGGATATACCGTAGAAGAGTTGGGAGTAAAAGCTCAAGAAGCAAAAGTAAGGCCATCAATTTCAACAAGATGTTCTGTATTTGCAAAGACTGATTTAATACATTTACAACAAGAGGGGTTTAAAAAAGAAGAGATTGCAGCAGGGCTCTGTTATAGCATGGCAAATAATGTCTTTCAGAGCCTCTTTAAAGGGAAAAAACCAGATGGTAAAGTATTGCTTACTGGTGGAGTTTTTCAAAATAAAACTTTTTTAAAAGCCTTCTGTGAAAATCTTGATGGTGTTGAAGTCGTATGTGAAAACCCAGAGTGCAGTCTTGCTTTTGGATTAATACATTTAGCAGAAAGAGGGGTTACTAAAAAGGTTGCATCAGACCATTTCTTTCAACTGATTGATAGGGATAAATTTTCTTACAAACACCCACCGCTAAAATTGAAAACACAAGATTATCCTGATTTTAGCATTTATAAGGGGGTTACAGATGAATATGGTAATGAAATAACCTTTTATTTGGATGATTTTGATAATAAACAGCTCAAGGTTTATATGGGTATTGATATAGGTTCAACTAGCACAAAAATTTGCATTATTAATATGAATGCAACTCCCCTTTTGTCAATATATAGAAAAACATCTTCCGATCCAATTGGGGCTGTAAAAAAGATTTTTAAAGCTTTAAAGAACATCGAAAAGGTGAGGTCCTGTAAATTTCATTTTGTAGGTGTAGCAACTACGGGTTCTGGTAGAAGTCTTATTGGTAGTATTATCGGTGCTGATATGATTATCAATGAGATTTCTGCTCATGCAAAAGCTGCAACGTTTATTGATCCAGAGGTTGATACCATTTTTGAAATAGGTGGGCAAGATTCTAAATATACCCAGTTAAAAAATGGCATAGTATACCATTCTGTTATGAACTATGTTTGTGCAGCTGGAACGGGCTCATTTATAGAAGAGCAAGCAGAAAAATTGGGCATTCCCATCCAGGCATTTTCAGATATTGCTGAGGGAAGCCCTTCTCCACCTATCTCAGATAGGTGTACAGTATTTATGGAAAAAGACATAGATTTGCTAATTACAAAGGGTGTACCAAGAAATGAGATTGCAGCGGCAGTACTACACTCTGTAAGAGATAATTATTTGAATAAGGTGGTGGGTAATAATAAGATAGGTGACAAAATATACTTTCAAGGTGCAACTGCAAGAAATAGGGCGCTTGTTGCTTCTTTTGAACAGAGGTTAGGTAAAAAGATTATTGTTTCGCCATTTTGCCATGTAACAGGTGCTATGGGATGTGCCATATATTTGTGGGAAAACAATGTAAATAGTGAAAATTTTGTAGGTCTATCCTTTGCAGATAAAGATACAGATATAGAAAAGGAAACTTGCGAGTTGTGCAAAAATAATTGTACCCTCTCTTTAATTAAGACAGAGACAGACGTTGTTGCGTGGGGGATGAAATGCGGTAGAGATTATAATGATAAAGCTCCAAAAAGAAGAATACAGAACTCCTTTGTTATAGAAAGACAAAAACTATACAAAGTGAAAGATAAAGTTTATAAAGATTCATTGTATGTGCCAGATGTATTAGGTAATGCTGCAAGGATACATTTTATAAAGGAACTGCTTGAAAATCTCGAAATAAAACCAGTTTTTATAAAGCCTGACAAGGATGCTTATAATAGAGGTAAAAAGTTTGGTTATTATGAAATTTGTGCTCCTTGTATTATTGCCTTTGGTGTTATTGCTGAGAAGAAGGATTCCCCTGTTTTTATGCCCTATTTTTTGCGTTCCCGCATACCTGAAAATATTTCTCAATGCCATTTATGTCCTTATGTACAATCATCTCCATCTGTTATAAAGCATATTTTTGGTGTTGATGACAAATTTATAAGTCCAAAAATTATAGAGTCCGATGATTTAGATTTACAAGCAGAAGAAATAAAAAAAGGCTTTAAATGTTTTGTAGAACTTGATAAAGAAGATATAAAAAAGGCACTTACAATAGCTAAAAGTAAAAATGAGGAGATGGTGTTAAAGAAGAATGAAATGGCAGATGGGTTTTTTAGTGAGATGGATGATAATCAACTCTATGTTGTAGTTATAGGAAGACCTTACATTGTTTATAATGAAAGACTAAACCATAGTTTTATTGAAACTATTGAAAACTATGGGATAAAAGCTATACCTGTTGATTATCTGCCAATAGATTATGAATTTTTAAGTAAAAAATTTCCTCATATTTACTGGAATTATGGACAAATTATTCTTTCTGCTCTTAAATATATTGCAAAATATAAAAATCTCTTCCCTGTTTATTTGTCTGCCTTTTCCTGTGGTCCTGATTCTTTCATTTTAAATTATTTTTACAGAGAAATGCAGTTATTAAAAAAACCTTTTTTGACACTACAGTTAGATGGACATAGTGCAGCAACAGGTTATTTGACAAGAATTGAGGCTGCAATTGAAAGTTTTAAAAACTTTCTTAGAAATGGAGAAGTAGGCGGGTTCAGTAATATTGTTTATAAAGAAAACTCCTGTAAAATTCAAAGAAAGAAGATTTATATCCCACCGATGGATGTGAAAGGTGCAGAACTTTTTGCTTCTTCTTTCGAAAGATTTGGGATTGAGGCAGAGGTTTTGAAAGAAAGTGCTCAAAGCTTTAGTGAAGGTTTAAAGCATTCCATTGGTCACGAATGTTCTCCATTTCATTCTACGTTGGGAGCACTACTTTACAAATTAAAGCGCAATGGTAATAGTTCAGTTTCCTATTTCATGCCATCTGGTAATGGTCCTTGTAGGTTTGGGCAATATGGCCTTTTACAGAAGATTATCACAAAAGAGCTTGGATTTGATGTTGATATTATATCTCCCTCAGGCGAAAATGCCTATGGTGGATTACCTCTTGAGTTTCAGAAAACACTCTTTGATGCAGTTTTAATGAATGATATTTTAAGGAAAATTGTATTAAGATTACGTCCTTATGAAATAAATAAAGGTGAAGTTGATTTTGTTTATGCAGAGTGTTTAGATAAGATAAAAAAACATATATCACAAAAACTTGATTACGAGAAGGCTTTTGAGGAATCTCTAAAGAGGCTCTCAATGATAAAAGTAAAATGTGAGAAAAAGCCAAAAATAGGTATAGTTGGAGAGATATATGTTAGAAATAATGAGTTTTTAAATGACAATTTGATAAGAACTATTGAACTTCTTGGTGGAGAGGCAATGATTTCTTCTGTTCTTGAGTGGTTTTTTTATACCCAGGAAGTAGAAAGATTTGAAATAAGATATATGAAAGGTATTGACAAATTTAAAAAGATTTTAAAGGTTAAGCTAAAAAGTGATTATTACAGAAAGAGGGAGCACTATTTTTATTCGAAAGCTCAGAATTTTTTTGATAAAATGTTTGAACCACCTATTGAAAGGATAATAAATAAGGGTTCTATGTACCTACCTTTTGAGTTTTACGGTGAAGCAATATTAACATTAGGAAGGGCTATTCTTTTCTTTGAAGAAGATAATGCAGATGCAGTTGTCAATGCTTCTCCTACCTTTTGCATGCCCGGTACAATATCAAGTTACCTTTTAAAAGAGGTAAGTAAAAAGTATAATAAACCTGTAATACCACTTTTTTATGATAAGACAGGGAGTCCAAATTTAGAACTTATACCATACATGGAGATTTTGAAAGGATAGAACTTGAACCCCTTTGATAATATATACATCATATTGCTTTACCCGAAACGTTCAGGTAATGTTGGTTCTATTGCAAGAATAATGAAAAATTTCTGCCTTAAAAACCTTCGTGTTGTTTCAAATAGAGAAATTCTTACTACCTTTGAGTCAAAAAAAATGGCTGTGCATGGTAAAGATATCCTTGAAAATGCAGAAAGATATAAAGCTTTAGAAGATGCTATCAGTGATTTGTCAGTCGTTGTAGGTACAACGGGTAAGTTCCATAAAGATTCACCTTCTGAATTTACGATAGATGTATTTGGTGAGTTGATAGCTAAGGCTCAAAAAAATAAAGTTGGTATTTTATTTGGGCCTGAGGATAGAGGACTTTCCAATGAAGAACTTGCGCTATGTTCTTACTTTTTAACTATACCAGCAAATCCCGACTATCCATCTTTAAACTTATCCCATGCTGTTGGTATAGTTGCTTGGGAAATATTTAAAAGAATGGATAAGCCGAAACCGAAAAAAGTAAAAAGAATAGTGACAAAAGAAAATATGGAAAGGCTATATTCAAGAATGAAAGAAGTATATACTGAGGTTGGTTTTCTTGATAAAATAAATCCAGAAAGGATTATGAAAGCCTTAAGGGCTTTATACGATAGAATTGAACTTACTGATAGAGAACTAAGAATACTACTTGGGATACTAAAGCAAACAAAATGGTATATAGAAAAGCTAAAAAACAAATGAAAATGGCATGGATTTTTGTCTCCATGCCATTTTCATTATTAATGTCCTGCCATACGTTCTCTAACTTTTACAACAGTTTTTTCTTTAAGTTCTTCAGCAGTTGCAAATAGACAGCATCGTTCTTGAATCACTTCTTTGACAAAGGCTTCATCTTCGATAGTGGGAAGGTTTATATCGACAGAAAACATTGCTGCTCTTAATGCACCTTCAGCAATATATGCAGCAACGCCAACATCACTTATGGCACCTTTATTACCAAAATGTGCCAGTTTTTCAGCTAGAACAAGTATTGTATGGCAGACCTTTGCTATAGAAAGGGGAATTATTGTTGCATTTTTTGCTTCTTTTTGTATAGCTTCTTTTCTTGCTTTTTTTTGCTCTTCTGTATCTTTTGGAAGTCTAAATGCGGCCATATAGGTTTCAAAAGCTTCCATATCTTTTGCAGTTAACTCTTTTAAGCTTTCGATACATTTTTCTGCATCTTCAAGTATTGCCTTTGCTGAATCCCAACAGTCTTCATAACCTTTTTTCCCTATCGTAAGATTGGCGACCATACAAACCATTGCAGCGGCAGAAGTAGCAACAACAGCTGAAACACTACCTCCACCAGGTGTGGGAGAACTTGATGAAGCTACTACTAAATATTCATTTAATGTTTTGTCATATAAACTCATGATAAAAAACCTCCTTTTTAGCTTTTTCTTTGAAATTCAATAGCGTTTAGTACATTGTTCATCATAAGTGTTGTTGTCATTGAACCAACGCCACCAGGGACAGGTGTTATGTAAGAAGCAATTTCTTTAACAGCATCAAAATCTACATCTCCAACATATTTGCCTGGTTCAATTTCATTTATACCAGCATCAATAACAACTGCGCCTGGTGCAATCATATCTGCAGTAACAAGTTTAGCTTTTCCAGCAGCTGCGATAACAATTTCTGCTTGTTTTGAAATTGATGGCAAATCTTTCGTTTTTGTATGGCAAACTGTAATTGTAGCATGTCTTTTAATGAGCATAATTGCTAAAGGTTTACCTACTGTTTCACCTCTACCAATAATGCATACTCTTTTACCAACAATATCAATATTCATTCTTCTAAGGATTTCAATACAAGAAAGGGGTGTTGCGGGTACAAGCTTTTCTTCACCACTTAATAAATACCCTCTGTTCATTGGTGTTACTGCATCTACATCTTTAAGATAATGGATGTGGCTCATAACCCTATCTTTATTAATATGTTTTGGGAGGGGCAACTCAACCATGATGCCATGAACATAGGGATTATTATTGAGTTCTTCGATAATCTTTAATACTTCACTTTCTGGTGTGTCAGCAGGCTTTTCAATAAGCTCTACATCTATACCAATGCCTGCACCCATTTTAACCTTACTTCTTGCGTAAAAAACTGATGCTGGATCATCACCAACAAGAAGAACTGCAAGTTTAGGTATTATACCTTCTTTTCTTAAACTTTCAGCTTTTGTTTTGACCTCTTCTTTAATTTGTGCTGCTAAAGCTTTTCCATCAATAATGATTGCTGACATACTCCCCCCTTTTTTTGATTTGTTTCTAAATTAAAAACCATAAATTTAGGCTAAAGTCAATAATTTTTTGAGAGAATAATGTTATTAAAAGAAGGTTATTTTATTAGATATTTAACAGCAATAAAGCCAAGTATAAGTAATACAAAGAATAAAATAGTTAATAAATTTAGATATTTTTCAAGAAAACCTTTTACCCTTTCACCAAAAAAATAGATTGCAGTAGCGACTAAAAAAAACCTTGCAGCTCTACCAACAAAAGAAGCAGCAATAAAGTTAACAATATTTAATTGAACTGCACCAGCGGTTATTGTTATCAATTTATAAGGTATTGGTGTGAATGCAGCTGTGAAGACAACTAAAACATCTTTTTCCATATACATTTTTTTTACTAATTCAAATTTGTCCATTAAGTTGTAAAGTTTTAATATGGGAAAGCCAATAAATTCCATTAGATAAAGTCCTATGAGATATCCTGCAATTCCTCCTAATGTTGAAGCGATTGTTGAAATAATAGCATACTTAAATGAGTTTTTTGGTTTTAAAAAAGATAAAGCCATTTGTAACATGTCTGGTGGTACAGGGAAAAAAGAAGATTCTGTAAATGAGTTAAGAAATAAAAACCAGCTACCCATTGGGCTATGTGCAAAGGATAGGGTTTTTTCTTTTAACTTATCAAACAAAAAATTATACCTCTACTTCTTGATATTTTCTGAGTTAAAATTTAAAGTTTATTATAGCTTTTCTGAGTTGGAATTTAAAGTTTATTATAGCGTGACCTTACATTAATTTTATGGTGGAGCTGAGCGGAGTCGAACCGCCGACCTCTTGAATGCCATTCAAGCGCTCTCCCAACTGAGCTACAGCCCCACTCAAGCATTTATGTTACAGGTATAAAGCAAGTATGTCAAGTTTTTTTAAATAATTCTACTTGTTTATTGATCTATTTTTTTACGAGTTAGACTAGTAATTTTTTCTTTGCATAACAATTAAGAAAAAAAGTATAATAACTTAAGTATTATTTTTGCTTGACATAATTTTAAAATGTAATATAGTTTAAAGGTTAAGTTTTATACATATACTTTAAAGGGGGATTGTATGTCAGAACATCCAAAAACAGTATCACCAACTACTGCTGAGTTACTAAACAAAGCAGCAAAGGAAAATGTAGAAACCGCTTTTGATAGGGCAGAAAAAGTAAAGGCTTGTCCTATTGGTGCAGTTTCTGCATGTTGTAAACATTGCTTTATGGGACCATGCAGATTAAATCCAAAAGATGGAAGTGGATTAGGTGTTTGTGGTGCTGATATAAACACAATACAAGCAAGAAACTTTGCAAGAATGGTTGCATCAGGTGCAGCAGCTCACTGCGACCATGCCTTGACAACAACCTATGTTTTCCTTGCAGCTGCAAAAGGCGAGGTTGAAGGTTATGAGATTAAGGATGAGAAAAAACTACTTGCAGTAGCTAAGAGACATGGCATACCAACAGAAGGACGTTCAACAAGAGACATTGCAATAGATGTTGGCGAACTCTATCTAAAAGCCTTTACACAACAAGAAGGAGAGTTACCCCATGTAAAATGGGCTCCAAAGAAAAGGCAGGAAATTTGGAGAAAGATGGGGGTTATGCCAAGGGGCGTTCAGAGAGAGATAATGGAGCTTATGCACAGGTCTCACATGGGAGTCGACCAGGATTACAAAAACATAATCCTTGCAGCAGCAAGAACTTCAATGGTAGATGGTTGGGGTGGTTCGATGTTCGCATCTGACCTTCAGGATATCATGTTTGGAACTCAGATGCCTGTAAAGTCAGAAATAGACTTGGGGGTTCTAAAAGAAGACATGGTTAATGTTATTATTCACGGTCATGAACCAGTCCTTGCAGAGGCAATTCTTGCAGTGGCTCAGGATCCAGAAATTGTTGCATATGCAAAATCAAAGGGTGCAAATGGTATTAATATTGTTGGTATGTGTTGTTCTGGTGCAGAGCTACTTGTTAGACATGGTGTTAAATATGGTGGAAACTTTATGCAAACAGAATCTGCAATAGTCACTGGTGCAGTAGAAGCAATGGTCGTTGATGTTCAGTGCATAATGCAGGGGCTTGTAGAGGTTGCAAAGTGCTATCATACATCACTAATTACTACGAACCCAAGATGTAAGATTACAGACTCATTATTTATGGAGTTTGATGACCATCATCCAATTCCAGGTGCAAAGGCAATTTTAAAACAAGCCTGTGATAATTTTCCAAAAAGAATTAAAGATAAAGTATATATTCCAAAGAAGACACAAGAATTAGTGGTAGGTTTTGGTAATGAATCGATTGAGTATATGCTTGGCGGTTCTTTTAGGAGTTCCTTTCGCCCATTAAACGATAATATTATCAATGGAAGGATTAGAGGTATAGCAGGTGTTGTAGGATGTAACAACCCAAGGGTAAAACATGATGCTGTTCATCTAGCACTAGTTGAAGAGCTACTTGCTAATGATATACTTGTTGTACAGACAGGTTGTTCTGCTACTGCCTGTGGTAAGGCAGGTTTTATGACTCCAGAAGCTGCATATAAGTATGCTGGACCGGGTCTTAGGGAAGTTTGCGAGGCAGTTGGTATACCACCAGTCTTACATGCTGGTTCGTGTGTTGATAACAGTAGAATACTAATTGCTGCATGTAATATTATAGCAGAAGGTGGTCTTGGTGAAGATATAGCTGATATTCCTGCTGCGGGAGCAGCTCCTGAATATATGAGTGAAAAGGCGGTAGCAATAGGTCAATACTTTGTAACTTCTGGTGTTTTTACCGTGTTTGGAGTTACATTCCCAACAATTGAAGGTACAAAATTTCATAACTATCTTTTCAATGAAATTGAACAAGATCTTGGTGGAAAATGGGGCTTTGCAGTAGAGGCATCCAAACAGGCAGCGATGATGATAGACCATATAAATAAGAAGAGGGTTGCTCTAGGAATTCATCAGAAGAAAGAGAGAAAACTCTTTGATATGGCAGATAGAAGAGAGTTAAAATAGCAAAGTGGGGGGTGGTGATATGAAAGTAACAATTACATTAGATGAAAAGGAACAACAACTTTTAGAGACAATATATGAAGATAGAGACAAAGATGAAGCTTTAAGATTTATATTAGAAGTTATAAGGCCTAAAGTACATGAACAGATCAAACCTGATATAAAATGTGGGAATATATTTTCAACGGGGGGAGAGAAAAAGTAGTATAATACAAATCAGATTGTTTTAGGCTGAGGGGATGATAAATCTCCTCAGCTTTTTTACTTTAAATATGTTAAAGGGAGGTGAAAAGAAATGAAGAAACTTATCGCTTCATCAGTTCTTGCTGTTATTATTGCAACAATGGCACTTGTTGCCTGTCAGAAAAAAGAAGAAGCACCAGCTCCAGCAGTTCAGCAGCAGAGCACTTCTAAGGCAGCACCAGCTCCAGCACCAGCTGAGAAAAAGTAATTTAAATTTTGAAGGGGCGAAAAGCATTTTGCAACGCCCCATTATTATTTTAGATTTGCTTCCTCGTATATTTTTGAAAAATTTCCTTTATATCTTGGTGAAAAGTGGAAGATAATTAGTTTTTTTGCATTTATAAGTTTAGAAATTTCATAAGCTTGTTTAGCTGTTAGGTGGTATCTTTCTAAAGCCCTATCTTCATCTGCGGAGATAAAAAAAGCCTCACAAAAAAGAATATCAGGATTTACAAAATTTTTCACAATTTTTTTAATATTACCTTTTGAGTAGACAATATCTGTAATATAAGCTAAAGATTCACCATCTTTAAACATTAATAGCTTGTTAGCTAATTCAGTGGCGGAAATCATGCCAACACCTGGTACTTCTATTTTAATATTATCAAGGTGTTGGTTGTTAGTAACAAGAGCTTTTAATTCAGATAACCATGGGCCTGGTTTTAATTTAAGCTTATTTAGAACGTCTTTTCTGACGTTAATGCGCATTTTTTCTTTTAGATAGAAAGCGAGAACAGGGATTTTGTGATCTAATTCAATAGCCTTAACGATAAGCTCGTTGTCTTCATAAATTTTATTGTCGTTAATAGGTTTACTTTCAAGTTTTTCTTTTTTAAACTTGTTTTCAGCGGAAAATAGTACTGTTGATATTTTGTTTTTGGATATTTCGTGAACAAATATTTTTATTGGATATTCAGTTATTAGATTCCATGTATAACCATCAAGTTTACCAGAAACGTTTTTAATGATACCCTTTGGTCCATAAATATGTATGGGGTCTTTTTTACTTAAAGAAGTTCTCAAAAAGCCATCAAAACCAAAAAAATGGTCGATGTGGGTATGGGATATGAAAACTCTTGAAATTTTTAAAATGGTTCTTACAGTAAGCCTTGAAATATCCCCTAAATCTATAATGAAACTTTCTTTCCGACCAAATAAGTTTATAATCAAACCAGGGTCGTGTGAAGGATCATTAACGAATTGGGGTTTAAACAAAGATTTCATGCCTTAAAATACTGCAAAGCGAGAAATTGTGATAAAACAACAATATCTTCAGCAGGTAAGTTATTTATACAATTGTTGTCAAATAGAAATTTTATCTCTGATGGTATCTCATCATCACCCTCGTAAAATACAATGAGTAGTGGAAATAGTGGGAAAGCATCGAATTTAAAAGCCCTAGCCGATGAGATAAATTCTATTTCTCTACCACCCAAATTTAATGTTTTCTGAATAAACTGTTCTGGATTTGTTATAGCTTTATTAATAATTTGGGTTGTTCTTTTTTGAAAAACAGGTAGGTATAAAGAGGCATCCTTAATTTGATAGAACTGACACCAGTTTCCATTAGGTTTAAAACCTTTGGAATATGCAATATAGTGTAAAAGTAGTCCCTCAGTAGATTTTGATTTAATTGAATCTGGTATTGTAAGCTCTTTTGAATGTAAATCAAAACTTACAGGAAATTTATAAAAGTTAAAGGTCAAAAGGTTTTCTGAAGTTAACTTACCGCCTGTATTATAAACAATCTCTTCAACTTTTTTTAATGAAATGGCTTGCAAAGCAATTTCTTTACTAATTTCATAGTTTTTTTGCTCAGGTATATTTATTTTTTTTATTGTCATTTCTTTTGTTGTTGGACTGGTGGTTGTGATGATGGTAGGGGTTTACCTTGTTCTGTTGTTTTGGATTTTGGAACTATTGTATCAGATAGAGGTCTTGAAAAACTATAAGTTAGATAGAAAGAAGTTATCATGAAGATAATTGCTGCTACAATTGTTATTTTGGTTAATATGGTTGTGGGTCCTGTAGGACCAAAGACTGAAGATGATGCTGAGCCAAAAACAGCACCTATTTCTGATCCTTTGCCCGTCTGTAAAAGTACTATAAAGATTAGACATAAACAGGCAATAACATGTAAAAAAATTACAAATGCTGTCATTTCGAACACCCCTTATAACATATTATTTTTTCAAAAACATCTGCATTTAAAGATGCACCACCAACAAGTACACCATCTATCTTTTTTATTTCCATCAACTCATATATATTTGTATGGTTTACGCTACCTCCGTAAAGTATTTTAACATCAACATGTCCCTTTTGAAAGTAGTTTTTTGAAATATAATTTTGTATAAAAAGATGGACTTCCTCGACTTGTTTTGGAGTTGCATTTATACCAGTTCCTATTGCCCAAACAGGCTCGTAAGCTATTATAGTATTAGTTATTTCTTCTTTTGATAAAAGTGAAAATCCTACCTTTAGTTGGTTTGCTAGTACGTGAAAAGTAACACCCTTTTGTCTTTGCTCAAGTGTTTCACCTATGCAAAAAATAGGAATTAAATTATGTGTAAAAGCTGATTTAAGTTTTTTTGAAATCAACTCATCGTCTTCTTTAAAGATATTTCTTCTTTCTGAATGCCCAATTATTACATACTCAACTCCACAGTCTTTCAAATGTATGGGCGAAACTTCACCTGTAAAAGCACCTTTTTCTTCAAAATACATGTTTTGTGCAGATAGTTTTAATTTTGTACCTTCTATATGTTTTGATAGTGGCCATAGTAGTGTGAATGGTGGGGCAATAATTATTGTAATATCGCTATTAAAATTTTTACCTTTGAAAAATTCAATAAAGCTTATAGCTTCAGTATAAGTTTTATGCATCTTCCAATTAGCAATAAAATACTTCATATTAATACCTATCAAGTGCTTTAATACCAGGTAGAGGAATACCCTCTAAAAATTCAAGTGTGGCACCTCCACCAGTAGATACATGGGTAAAGTATTCTGCATATCCACTTTTCCTTACTGCTGCTGCTGAATCACCACCACCAACAACAGAGACAACATCTTTTAGGCCTGATATACATTTAGCTATTGCAAATGTACCCGCTTGAAATGCTGGATTTTCAAAGAGCCCCATAGGACCGTTCCAAAAAATTGTTTTTGCTGATGTAAGTTCGTAGCAAAATATTTTTCTTGTTTCTTCTCCAATATCTACTACCATCATGTCGTCTGGGATTTCATCGATGTGTACGCATTTCACGAAATCTGATTTTAAATCGTTTGTAACTATGACATCAGTAGGCAATATAAAGGGTTTGTTTTTTTCTTTTGCTTTTTTAAGTATGGTATTTGCAAGTTCAAGTTTATCCTCTTCATACTTAGATTTACCAACATTATAACCAAGTGCTTTGAGAAATGTTGTTGCCATTGCTCCACCCACAAGAAAACCATCACCAATCTCAAGAAGGTGTTCAATAACGCCTATCTTATCGGAAACTTTTACGCCACCTAAAATAACTAAAAATGGCCTTTCTGGGTGTGCCATTAGTTTACTTAAGTACTTATGTTCATTGAACATAAGAAAACCTGCACCCACATCTTTTACAAAATCAGTAATGCCAACAATAGAAGCATGAGCTCTATGTGCAGCCCCAAAAGCATCATTTATATATATATCACATAGTTCGGAGAGTGCTTTTGCAAATTTGGGGTCATTTTTCTCTTCTTCAATATGAAATCTTAAATTTTCTAGGACTAATAAATCTCCTGGTTTTAAACTATCAACTAGCTTTTTTACCTCATCACCTATACAATCAGGTGCAAGGGGAATTTCAAAACCGAGAAGGCCTGATAGTGCATTAACAATTGGTTTTAATGAGTATTTAGGATTGACTTGCCCTTTAGGTTTCCCTAAATGGGAAGCCAAAATAGCTTTTCCACCATGAGATATGACATGTTTTATCGTTGGTAGAGCTGCTTTTAGTCTTGTATCGTCAGTTATATTTAGATTTTCATCCTGTGGCACATTAAAATCAACCCTCACAAATATTCTTTTACCACTTAAGTTAAATTCATCAACCCTTTTGATTGCCACTTTTAATCCCCCTAATTTGTTTTCTCTGCTATGTAAATAGCTAAATCTCTCATTCTGCAAGAATAACCCCATTCATTATCGTACCATGCCATAATCTTAATAAGGTTACCCTTTACATAGGTTGATTCAGCATCGAAAATTGCAGAGTGTGAATCTCCATTAAAGTCGCATGAAACAAGGGGTTCATCGCAATATCTAATTAAACCTTTAAAGTTGGTTTCTGATGCAGTTTTGAAAATACCGTTTATCTCATCTTTTGTTGTTTCTCTATCTATTAAGGCGGTTAAGTCAACTATTGAAACATTAGCAGTAGGTACTCTTAAAGCAATGCCATCAAGTTTACCTTTTAATTCAGGCAGAACTTCTCCAACCGCTGTTGCTGCACCTGTTGTTGTAGGTATAATTGAAAGTCCTGCAGCCCTTGCTCTTCTTAAATCTTTATGGGAACCATCGAGTATTTTTTGGTCGTTTGTGTAGGCATGCACTGTAGTCATAATTCCTTTTTCAATTTTTACTTTTTCAATTAAAGCTTTGCATAAAGTTGCAAGACAGGTTGTGGTACATGATGCAGCGGAAATTATGTAATGTTTTGTAGAGTCATAATTTTCATGGTTTACACCATATAATAATGTCGCATCAACTTTCTTCGCTGGAGCAGAGATTAGGACTTTTTTTGCGCCAGCATCAATATGTTTTCTCGCTTCATCAGCGTCTCTATATTTACCAGAACACTCAAGCAATATATCAATACCTAAATCTTTCCATGGAAGTTTAGATACGTCTGCTGCAGGAAATACTGGTATTTTTTTACCGTTTATTACTATAGAGTCATTGGTAGCACTAATTTCTCCTTTAAAGGTACCATGGACAGAATCATATTTTAAAAGATGGGCTAAAATTTTAGGATCAGCTGTCCTATTAGAAATAGCAACGATGTCAAGACCTCCTTTTTCTTGGAAAGTTCTAAGTAAAATTCTACCAATTCTTCCAAAACCATTTATTGCAGCTTTTTTCATAAGATACCTCCTAAATTTTTTATCGTAAATTTAACATAAAAAAAGAAGTTGTCAATAATTTTACTAATATTCTTTAATTTTTGGCAATAAAAAGTTTTTTTCTATTTTTTATAGATTTATCAAAGGTTTTCTGGTAGCCTTATATTTATGAATCATAGTAAGTTACTTTTGCTTGGAAGTGGTTGTGGTATTCCCATGGATAAGCACTTTCCACCTTGTTTTATGCTAAATTTTGACAGTAAAACGATAATAGTAGATATTGGTTATGATACACTAAAGAATATTATAAACTTACCATTTGTAGAACTAATTGAGGATATTTTTATTACCCATACTCATCCTGATCATTTTTGGGGACTTATACCGTTGATATTTTATTTTAAATGTCTTTCCCAAAAAGAGCATAAGAGTATATCCATTTATGGTGATGTAAGGGTGAGGTATTTTTTGGATTTTATTAAGAGCTATTATACGTGGTTTGAAAAACCACCGGAGGTTTTTTTTAAACAGGTTGACATTTCAAAATTTTATAATATTGGTGGTATAGAAATAAAAGCAATAAAAACTTCCCATTCAGATGATTCCTATGGTTATGCCTTTTTAAAAGGGGAGAAAAAGATTGTTTTTACAGGAGATACGGAGTTTTTTGAAGAACTGGCAATTTTTTCAAAAGATGCTTATATTTTAGTGGGAGAATGTTCCAGTGTTTCTTATAAAAAGGGACATATGAGTGTTTCCGATTTTGAATCATTAGTTAAAAAGAGTAATGCGAAAATAGCTGTGCTTGTTCATAACTATAGAGAAGAGGGGATGGAAGAAGCTTTGGAAAAATTAAAGGAGAATTTAGGGGAAAGATTGGTAATAGGTTACGATGGATTGAGTATAATATTTTAGTGGAGGGTAGCATGTCAGAACTTACTCATTTAAACAAAAAAGGTGAGGCAATAATGGTAGATGTATCCCATAAAGATAAGACTGTAAGAGAGGCAATTGCTGAAGGTATTGTTAAGATGAGGGTAGAAACACTAAAAAAGATAATTGAGCATAATATACCAAAAGGTGATGTTTTAAGTGTTGCGAGAGTTGCAGGTATAATTGCTGTAAAAAAAACTTCCCAACTAATACCTTTATGCCATCCTTTGGCTATAGATGCTATTAAGATAGATTTTGAACCTCATGAAGAGAGTGGGATTTTAAAAGTTAAATGCTATGTGAAAACGACGGAAAAGACAGGGGTAGAAATGGAAGCATTGACAGGGGTGTCCATTACTTGCTTAACAATATACGATATGTGTAAAGCTATAGAAAAAGATATAGAAATAGGTCCTATAAGACTTCTTAAAAAAACAGGTGGTAAAAGTGGAACTTATGTAAAGGAGGGGGTATAAGTGGATATTAACAAATTTTTAAGCACCATCGATAATATTTCATCAAGTCTTGATGAGCAGTTAAAAAGTAAACTTGTTGCCTTTTACTTATTTGGTAGTGTTATGATTTTAGAGGATTTTCACCCAGGCATCTCAGATATAAATACCTTTATTGTATTAAGTAATGATAGCGGTTGTGATGAAATAGAGAAAATAAGAGAAATTTATAAAAAGGTAAAGAATGTTCCCCTTGCAATACCTTTAATACTGAAAGAGAACGAAATTAAAGAGTCAGCCGATGTGTTTCCTATTGAGTTTTTGGAAATAAGTGAGAAAAAAAGACTTGTTAGAGGCATAGATGTGCTTTTTGCTCTTAATGTCTCTAAAGAACATATAAGGCGTCAATGTGAAGGTGAATTAAAGGCTAAAATTATAGGATTAAGAAAAATGCTCTTTGGCGTTGACGATATAAAAAATAACTTGGCCATCCTTTATAAGTCTTTAACCTCTACATTGATACTGTTGAAGCAAATTTTAAGGTTAAAGGATATTACGATTCCTGAGACAAGAAAAGCTATAATTGATGAGTTAGAGCGAGTTTTTAATATAAAGTTGACAGGGATAAAAAGTTTATATAAGTTTCGTGAAAAGGGAGAAAAAATTAATAAACCTAATATAGTAAGGCTTCTTAAAAACTATATTGAAGAACTCGAGTTTTTTAGCAAGATTGTAAATGAAGAAAAGATTATTTAGCCTACTGTTTATTCTTATAGTCTTTTCTTTTTTTGGTTTTAAAGTACCAAAATACAAGGGATATGTTAATGATTATGTGGGTATATTAGATGATAAAACAAAAATTAAACTTGAAATGCTATGTAAAGATATGGCTGACAAAGGCATTGCTGAATATGCTATTGTAATTATAGACACTACTGAAGGAGCAGGTGAATTTGAATATGCACAGAAGTTATTTGATGAGTGGAAGATTGGAAAAAAAGGTGTCGATAATGGTATTCTATTGCTTGTTGCGATGAAAGATAGGAGGGTTAGAATTCACACAGGATATGGGGTTGAGGCTATTATAACAGATGGAGTTGCTGGAAATATCATAGATACCTATATACTACCCTATTTCAAACAGGGTAAGTTTAATGAAGGCATTTTGTATGGAAGCATTGCAATAGCAAAAGAACTCGATACTAAAGGTCAACTTGGTGGTATTTCTCAAAAAAATGGAAAAAAAACAAAAAAAGAAACATTAGATTTTTTAATAAATATCATATTTTTAGTTTTGTTTTTAACAATTATCCTGTCTAGGTTCCAAAGAGGCCGCAGAAGTCGTTACTATGGAGGAGGTTATTATGGTGGTTTTGGTGGATTTGGTGGAGGTGGCTTTGGTGGTTTTGGCGGTGGTGCGAGTGGCGGTGGTGGAGCAAGCAGAGGTTGGTAAAATAAAAAAGGAGGTTGAATATGAATTTTTCTAAAGTAAGCATAATTGTTATTCTTGCATTATTCCTAATTTGTGGAATATATGTAGTGAGCAAGCGAAATTCCTTTGTTACAATGGAAGAAGATATAAAAGCAAGCTATGCGCAAGTTGAAAATCAATTGAAAAGAAGGGCTGACCTTATACCAAATCTTGTAAATACAGTAAAGGGATATGCGAAACATGAAAAAGAGATTTTTGAAAATATAGCAAATGCAAGGTCAAGGCTTCTTTCAGCAAAAAGTCCTGAAGAAGTTTTTGGTGCTGCAAATGAATTAAACTCTGCTTTAGGGAGGCTTCTTGCTATAGTAGAAAACTATCCTAATTTAAAGGCTGATGTAACATTTATACGTTTAATGGATGAACTTGCAGGAACTGAAAATAGGATAGCAGTAGAAAGAAAAAGGTATAATGACGCTGTTATGAAGTTTAATAAAGCAGTTAGAGTATTTCCTTCTAGTTTAGTTGCGAGCATTTTTGGGTTTACTCCACATCCCTATTTTGAAGTACCAGAAAAAGATAAAGAAACACCTAAAGTACAGTTTTAGCAATGATACTTTTAATAGATGGCTATAATCTGCTTTATGCGCTTCATTATGAAGGAGAGTCATTAGAAAAGGAGGAACTCATTTCTGAGATAATTAGTTATAATAGGAAAAAGGGAAATAAAATTTTTTTAGTTTTTGATGGTGGTATTTATGGTGGGTTAATAGATAGAGAAGAAAAAGTGGGCAATGTAACAATAATCTATACATCACATAATAAAACAGCTGATGATAAAATCAAAGAGCTTTCCCGTAAATATAGAAATGGTTGTGTAGTTGTAAGTTCTGATAGAGAGGTCAAGCATTCAGCATTAAAAAATGGAAGTGGTGTTATAAGTTCTGAAGATTTTATAAAGAAACTTTTTGGCCGCTTTTGTAATAGTGATTATGAAAGATGCGGTAAAAGAAGTAGCAGAAAAATAAGAAATATGTTAAAGAAGATTTAAAATTTTAGTTTATTTTCTTTCCCTTCGAGAAGTCTATGGATGTTGTCTTTATGCTTAATAACTATAAATAATCCAATAATAATTGATAGTGCAATTTGGTATGAGTCTTGAGCCCTGAAGGAAACAAGTATTGGCATAAGGATAGCTGAGCTAATTGAGCCTAATGAAACATACCTTGTTATATACACAATAATAAAAAATAATAATGCACATATAAGGGTTTGTAACGGGAAAAAAACAATAAATATCCCTAATGCTGTTGCAACACCTTTTCCACCTTTAAATTTTAAATAAATCGGAAATAGATGTCCAAAAAATGCAGCAAGAGCGCAAAAAAAGATTAAAGTCTGGTTAAGTGGATAAGGTTGATAAATTTTTACAACAACGACAGGAATAATACCTTTTAATGCATCACCGATGAGTGTTATTATGCCAACTTTTTTCCCTAATGTTCTTGCCACATTGGTCGCACCAATATTACCACTTCCTACCTTTTGTATATCTACTTTAAAAAAAAACTTGGATATAATTACACCTGTCGGTATTGAACCTAAAAGATAGGAAAAAATAACGAAAAGAATATCCTTTACAATGTCCATAATTTCAAAATATCGGGACGACTGGATTCGAACCAGCGACACCTTGCTCCCGAAGCAAGTGCGCTACCAGGCTGCGCTACGTCCCGTATTATTGATAGAGTAATGGATTATTGAATTTATGTCAAGTATAGTAACTTAATCTCTTCTCCAGTAAACCCTTGCAAACTTTTCACCTTCTACATATTTTAGGGTTAATTCGCCTTTGAAAGCATTGTAAACGGCTCTACCTATTCTTTGAGCTAAATGGTCATATGTGGTATAAACGGTTATTTTTTTATCCTCTTCTTCTATTGACATAATTCTTTGTAAAGGTCGGTTTACTTTTGTTTTCTCTTCTACATTTTTTATTAGGTTTTTTAGATCTTTTTTTGTATTTTCATTGAGAAAATTGCCTTCTAAAACGACTATACCAAAAGGTATTTTGTCTTTTATAATCTTGCATGCAGGACACAGACTTTCGTGGGCATTTTTTGTAGCAAGTACTTTCATTGCCCATCTTCCATTTGAATATAAAAGACCACATTCCTTACATACTGTAGGTTCTTCATATTTTCTATACTCATAGTATGGATTGCCTTTGTCTAAATGGATAATATCCCTTCTGTCTTTTGAAGAAAATGTTTTAGTCATAGTTTGTCCCTCCGTGGTGATATAAAGTTTGCTGTTTATAGGTTGTATTTTTATTAACTATTCCTATTTTTGTTACTTTAGATAGAAGCCCTGTTTTCTTTAAAGGGAAGGTCCCAATATATCCAAACTTTTTTTCACCAATCTTACTTAAAGCTTGAAAACTCATCAGTTCTTTTCCCTTTGTTCCAGTATAAATCATTATATGTCCTGGAAAATAAAGCAAGGTAAAATAGGGTTTGGATTTTTTTAATAGGTTTTCTTTTTCTTTTATGGAAAGATTTGATACGTCAATGTTTTCTGTAAAATTAATCTGGTCAAAGGAGTTTCTTGGCAGGATTATACCGACAAAACTAAACATGTCTTGGATAAGTCCTGAGCAGTCCCACCCCCTTTCGTCATTTGCCCATACGTAAGGTTTGTTTTTAAATAATTTTGTTAGCATTTTCAATGATTTGATAGAAGGCTCTATAGATTTAGTAGCAAATTTTTTTGGTAGTATGTATTCTCTAAAACCTTCTTTGTCTATAAGTAAAACTATATAATGTTTTTTACCTTCTTTTAATATTGGGAGTTTTGTTGCGATGGGATAGTTTATGCTGTCTATATTAATAGACCTTTTTAAAAGAACGCTATTGAGATTATTGATTTTATCGAACTCCTCAGGGGATATAATCTTTATGTTATCTTTATGAAACCAACCTTTAACTGTCGTGGTTTCAATATATAAGTAAGGTTCAAGTTTATGTGAATTGGATATTATTACAGGTGTTTGTGGCTTGATGTAGCTAGCTAGATTGTTTCTTAAAAATTTATTTTCCGCATCTATATCAATAATTATGTTATCCCCTTTGAGAACTATCCCAAATAAAGGTGGTTTTATAATTTCTAATGGTTTTTGTGGATTTTCTTCAGCAAAGGAAAGATTTAATAAAAAGAATAAGATGGTTATGATTATTCTAAAGCGCATGGTGGGATTCTCTCTTTTAATTCTTTTTTCTTTTTTTCTGTGAGGGCAATGGTTAACTTAAATTGTGGGTTTGCAAAGGCATCTTTCTTTTTAAAGAATAGCCAGTTTTTTTGATTACTATCAAGCCTTTTTAAAATAAAAATTCCTTTTAGTACACTACCATTAAAATCAAGTTCAAGGATACCTTCTCCTATAGAACCATTTTTTATATTATATGTGCCACTATCCCATATAACTACGTATCCTGCACCGTAGTTTCCTTTAGGTATAATGCCTTCAAAGTCCGCGTATGTTAGGGGATGGTCTTCAACCATTATGGCGAGCCTTTTTTCTGAAGGATTTAATGATGGTCCTTTGGGAAGGGCAAAGGATTTAAGCACTCCTTCCATTTCCAGTCTCAAGTCAAAGTGAAGATGGGATGCATGATGTTCATGAACAACAAATAATGCCATTTCTTAAGATTTTATCAGAATTTCAACATACTTGCAAATTGACTTTCTTATATCTGATGCTATATTTATTTGCATGGAGTTTGACTCTTTAAATCCTGTCATACAGGCACTTTTTGGTGGGCTTTTTACATGGTTTGTAACCGCCTTAGGTGCATCTCTTGTTTTTTTATCAAAGGATTTAAATAGAAGTGTGCTTGATGGTGCTTTAGGGTTTGCAGGTGGTGTTATGATTGCAGCAAGTTATTGGTCTTTGTTAGAGCCAGCTATTGAGCTTTCAAGCCATTTAAGTATCCCTAAATGGATTCCACCTGCGGTTGGGTTTCTTGGAGGAGCTGTTTTTTTAAGAATAATTGATAAACTTATGCCCCATTTGCATATGTTTTATGATGAAAATAAAGCTGAAGGGATAAAAACTACTTGGAAAAAAACCACTCTTCTTATACTTGCAATAACTATTCATAATATTCCAGAAGGGCTTGCTGTTGGTGTCGCTTTTGGTTCTGTGAAAAGTGGTCTTGAATCCGCAACAACTGCAGGTGCTATTGCTTTAACAGTTGGCATTGGGATTCAAAACTTTCCAGAAGGGCTTGCAGTATCTATGCCTTTAAGAAGGGAAGGCATTTCAGCCTGGAAAAGCTTCTGTTTTGGTCAACTATCTGCAATTGTTGAGCCTATTGCTGCAGTTATAGGTGCTTATCTTGTGTATGTTGCAAAACCTATCCTTCCCTATGCCTTAGCTTTTGCAGCAGGGGCGATGATTTTTGTTGTTGTAGAGGATGTAATCCCGGAGGCACAAAGTGAAGGCAATACAGATATCGCAACAATGGGTGCCATTATTGGCTTTACTGTGATGATGGTTTTAGACGTTGCACTAGGATGATTTATGGAAAAAAAACCGAACAGGTTAATCAATGAGAAGAGCCCATACCTGCTTCAACATGCTTACAATCCTGTAAATTGGTTTCCTTGGTGTGATGAAGCTTTTGAAAAGGCAAAAAGAGAGGATAAACCTATTTTTCTGTCCATAGGATACTCAACTTGCCATTGGTGCCATGTTATGGAGAAAGAATCCTTTGAAGACGAAACTGTAGCTAATCTTTTGAATGAAAACTTTGTTTCAATAAAGGTTGACAGAGAAGAGATGCCTCATATAGATACTTTCTACATGGAAATTTGTCATATCTTGACCGGTAAAGGTGGTTGGCCTTTGAGTATCTTCATGACTCCTGATAAAAAACCATTTTTTGTTGGAACTTACTTTCCAAAAGAAAGTATTGGTAATTTTGTGGGGTTAATAGAGCTTTTGAAGGCAATTTCTTTTTACTGGAAACATAAAAAAGATGAGTTGCTAAAATCTGCTAATGAAGTATTGAGTATTATTGAAAATAGTTATTATGAAAAGGTAGATTTTCTTGATAGTAAAGTTTTTCATAATGCATATGATGAACTAGATAAAAACTTTGATGTTGTTGTAGGTGGTTTTGGGATCCAGCCTAAATTCCCACCTTACAATAACTTGTTGTTTCTTTTGAAGTACTACCAAATGACGAGAAATAAAAAGGCTTTAGTTATGGTTGAAAAGACACTAAGAGCCATAAGAAGAGGTGGTATATACGACTTTATAGCAGGAGGTATACATCGTTATTCCACCGATAGGATTTGGAAACTTCCTCACTTTGAAAAGATGCTTTATGATCAGGCTCTAATGTCACTTGTATTTTCAAAAACCTATCTTTATACAGGAAACATGTTATATTTAGAATCTGCAAAGGAGTTGCTTGATTATGCTATTGAATATCTTTCAAATAATGGAATTGGGTTTTTCTGCGGTGAGGATGCAGATAGTGAAGGCGAGGAAGGAAATTTTTATTTATGGTCATACAAAGAGTTAAAGGAATGTCTTGATGAGGAGTCATTTATAGAGTTTACAAAGGTTTTCAATATATCCGAAAGGGGGAATTTTCAAGAAGAATCCACTAGTGAGTACATCAAGGGGAAAAATGTCTTATATATGAGTGAAAGCTACTTAACAAGATATGAAAAGGACGAAACATTTAGAAAACGCATTAAAGAAAGTCTTGTGAAACTAAAAAAGAAAAGGGAACAACGTATTAGGCCTGGGAGAGACGAAAAGATACTTTTAGACTGGAACTGTCTTATGATAATTGCCCTTTGTATTTTTTATAAAGTTAGTGGTGAAGAAAAATATCTAAAAAAAGCAGTTGATACAATAAACTTTATAGAAAAACATTTTATAAAACATGACAGTACATTGTATCACTCTTACTTCAAAGATGAGGCAAGAATAGATGGTTTTCTTGATGATTATGCCTTTCTTGTATGGTGCTATATTGAGCTTTACCAAACGTTTTTTGAAAAGGAATGGCTTGAAAAAGCAATAAACATAAACAGTAGGATTTTTGATATGTTTGAAGATAATAAAGAAGGTGGTTTTTTTCATACACATATTTTTAGTAAAGATATTCCTGTAAGGCAGAAGATATTAATTGATTCCGTTATACCATCTGGAAATTCTGTCGGTTTGTGTAATCTTTTAAAACTATGGATACTTACAGAAAAGGCGGTTTATTTTGAAAAAGCTAAGAAAATGATAGAGTTTTTCTCTGGTGCTGTTAATCAAGCACCAGTTGCATATACATACTTTTTAAATGCCTTTTCTTTTTATTTTGATTATCCAGGAAAGGTTAAAATTTTGGGAAGGATAAGGGAAAATGAGCTTTTAGAAAAGATAAAAAGGTTAACAGTATATGATTTGCTTTTTGAACTTGAACAAGAAGATGATGAACCTAAAGCTTACATTTGTTCCAAGAAAAATTGTTTGCCTGTTATTATAGGCAAAACAAAGATTCTTGAAGAACTTGATAAACTAACTAATCTCACCCTTCATATATAAATCGTAAAGGGCTTTGCCTACAAAAAAATCACCCCATGCTATGCCTATATCAGGTAAAGTAGACCTTAAAACCATAGCTTGAAGGGGCAAGTTTTTAACAATCATTTCGTTGATACTGAAATGAGCCATCAAAACAGTGCCGTATATAACAATTAGTCCGTTTAACAAATAGCCATAAACAGCGGTTTTCCTAAAACTAAAAAGTACAGTTACAAAGACAACATCAATAATGGGCAGTAATGTAGCAAGAAAGCGAGTAAAATTAAACACCTTCTCATTTGGCATATTTGGATTTGAAATCATAAAAGGGTGAATCCTTAAGTGCAGTAACAAGCCCGAAAGGGCAAGCAAAAATAATGCGATTAGATATGCATTTTTTCTCATATATTTCCCTAAAATTGTACTATACTACCTAAGTAAAAGGTCAAACCAATAGCTACTATATGCAAGATCCACCAGCCCGGTTTATACCTCATAAAATGTTTTAACATATATTTACCCTCCAAATATATTCCCTAACGCATAAACAATGGCTATCCCAATTAGATGAACCAGCCACCATAGTGGTTTTAAAAAAGAAATTTTACTGTTAAAGTCTTCTTTCATTAACTAAACCTCCTTCTTATTAAAGAATAGCATTTTTTTTCAATGTGTCAAATCCATAAAAAGGTTTTTGATTATTTTTTCAACATGATTAAAAGCATTTTGAATCTTTCTTTAGCATATACTGCATGGGGAATATTTGCAGGCATTATTATCATATCACCAGAAGTTAAGATATGGGCATCTTTGTCTATTTTGATTTCTGCGACGCCTTCAATAATGTATACTGTTGCATCAAAAGGAGCAGTATGTTCACTAAGACCTTGTCCAGCATCAAAGGCAAATAAAGTTATTGTTCCTGTATCTAGTCTTAAGATTTCCCTGCTTACTATAGAGCCTTCTTGGTAATTAATTAGTTCTTCTAATTTTAGAATTTTGCCTTTTAAGTCTATTGTTGTCATAACATCCTCCACCTTTAAATTCTTCCTTCTGCTTTAAGTTTTGAAATTAGTTCATTTATTTTAGGAAGTGCCTCCATTGCGGCTTTTTCACCTGCTAATATCGCTTCATGCCTTTTATCGAAGTCATAGGATGCTATATAACCTACTTTTGGCTTTATAACAATGTCAGATTTAGAAAGTTGTATTACTGCTAAATGAGCATACATTATGTTTATTGATTGCAATATTGTTTCTAATGTATTTTTTGGAGGTGCACTTTCATTATCAGCAGAAACGTCAACGGCGATTACTATATCTGCTCCGTATTTTCTTGCAGCATCAACAGCTATGGGGCTTACAACACCACCATCAACATATACTTTATTACCAATTTTAACTGGTGTAAATATGCCAGGGATAGAACAGCTTGCCCTGACTGCCATTCCTGTATTACCTTTTCCGAAAACAACCTCTTCACCCTTTTGTATGTCCGTAGCAACTGCATAAAAAGGAATTTTTAGCTTTTCTATTGGTGTATTGTTAAGCATTTTATTGACGTAGGACTCAAGTTTTTGTCCTTGTATGAAACCATTGTCAGGAAATACTAAATCAACAATGTCCGTTTTGTTTATTTGTATAGCAATTTTTTGAAGTTGGTATGCATTAAATCCATAGGCATAGAAACTACCGACAAAACTCCCTGCACTGGTTCCAACAATCATATGAATAGGGATTTTATTATTTTCAAGAACTTTTAATACACCAATATGGGCAAATCCTTTCGCTGCACCTGCTCCAACTACAAGTGCAATTTTTGCAGTTTTTTTACAGCAACTTCAGGTAGTTGATCTTTCGCTGTGATACATGAAAAGATAAAAATTAATAAAAATAATGATAATTTACGCATATAAGACCCCTTTATGACGATTTATATCCAGGGCAATTTTTAGACCCTTTACACCCTGCCTTTCTAATTTTGCAATCTTTGTTAATACAAATACTTGAGTTATCTTTTTTATCTTTTACAACTTTATGTTTTTTTCCCATTTTACGGCTTCTTCGTAAAAATCGTAGTTTTGTTCTAAAAGCTTAAATTCACTACAATGCCATCTTCCATTTTTATTTTTTAAAAAAGCATGAAGCATTTCATGATAAACGACAAAATCAATGTAGAAAGGAGGTACTTTTTCTGAATCAAGAATAGGATTTATTCTAATTATGTTATTTTTTATGTCATAGCTACCAAGAACACGTTTTTTAACGGGTGTCTTTTTATAGCTTTTACCCCATGTAATTTTTGCTTCTACTCTGTTATTAAAGTAAAGTTTATTGAGATTATTAAATATATCTTCAAGGTTGTGATACTTGCCTATTGGTTTAACAATATGTTGTTTACTCGAGCTCTTGTAGGTAGATTGGTAATGTTTGACAAAATCTCTTATGATTTTGCTTGGTTCTGTTCTATTTTTTATAAAATCTGTTATTGCTTGGAAAACCGCTTCGTCGGCGTTTATAAACATCTTATGAATCCTAACGTTCAAGACATTGCTTTTATGATAAACATTTATTAATGAAACTTTGTTGTTTGTAAAAGTTATGTTAGCTTTTGTTCCTAATCGTTCTTCTAACTTTTTTCTAAAATTAGCAAAAACATAGTCTTCAGAATTGTTCATAATTAATTATAGCAAAAAATATTTTGAGAAAAAAAATACTTATTGTGAAATGTATAATACAAATAATGGCATGATAATTGCTAAAATACAATGGCATACTTTCTCCCTCCCCAGAGTAAGGGGGTCCCCTCCCCCCTTTCCCCTTTTTAAAGCAGTTTTTAAGTATTTGTTAAATTTATTTTTTGATTTTTCTTTAAAAATGTGTAAAGGAATTGTTACATCAAAAAGATTGATTATTGTAAGGTTAAGGATATCCTTGATAAAGCAAAATCATTAAAGGGATTGTGTAAGAAAGAGATTACATACCTTCTTTTCTATCATAATGATTGGGAAGTAGCAAGCTTAGTTTTTTAGCTTGTTAGCTTGCCAAAGAGATTAAAAACAAAATTTACGGGAAAAGAGTTGTCTTTTTTGACCCTTTTTATATTTGTATTATATGCCAAAACGAATGTGTTTACTGTAGGTTTCAAAAGAGTAATAAAGAGACTACACGTAAAAGGCTTACAAAAGAGGATTTAAAAAATGAGATAGAGTTTCTAATTAATCAAGGTGTCAAATGAGTGCTTATGGTTACTTATGAAGCACCTCATTTATCAATAGAAGAAATCTGTAACTATATTCAAATCTGTTATAAAACTAAAACTGAAAAAAAGCGAGTTAAGAAGGGTTAATGTAAATATTGCTCCTTTTAAACATGGAGGAGTTTAAGCTTCTAAAAACTGCAAAAATTGGTACTTAACAAGTTTATGAAAAAACTTATAATGAAGAAAAATACAGGCTTTATCATACTGCAGGTCCTAAAAGTGACTTTAAGTTTCGGTATGAAGCGCCTTTTAGAGTAATAGAAGCAGGGATTAATTATATTTGGAATAGATATTCTTTTTGGTTTAGATGATCCTTTTAATGAAATTAGAGATTTATTTGATCATATTGCTGAAATGGAGAAAAGGTATGGTATTGGACCTCATACTATTTCTGTACCAAGAATAAAAAAGGCAGTAGGTGCAAAACTTTCCTATGAACCACCATATGTTGTTGATGCTGATTATTTTGCTTATATAGCTGCATTACTTCGTATTGCTATACCTTACACTGACATATTTTTGTCAACCCGTGAAAGTAAGACATTAGAGATAGATTAATTGATATTGGTGTATCCCAAATAAGCTCAGGCTCGTCAACTTCCCCTGGTGGCTATTCAAATGGTAAGAATAAAATCTCTAAAGAGTTTTCAATTTCAGACAATAGAAGTCTGAAGGAAAAGGTAATAACCCTTGCTGAAAAAGGGTATCTACCAAGTTTTTTGCACTGCCTGCTATAGAAGAGGAAGGATTGGTTAAGTGTTTATTGAGCTTGCAAAAACGGGAAATATAAAAAAATTCTGTGATAAGAATGCTCTTTTGAGTTTTGCTAAATATGTAGCTAATTTTGATGAGGGTAATAAGGGAGCCTTAAAAACATATTTAGAAGATTTGATTCGATATTTTGATGAAGATTTAAAAAATAAAGTCAATTCAATATTTTGGGGGCAGAAAGATATTTATTATTAACCAATGAAGGGAAATGTTTTATGCAATTTCTTGGAAGAAATAGAAAGCCTTAAAGAATATGAGATAAAAGATGGGATTAAAAATGTTTGAATAGATAATGTATGGCATTTAAAGAATTAGACAATTTTTTTACAAAATTTGATATAGATCCTAAAAGGAAGAATTTCTCAGATTTTGATGGCTATTATCAAAGGATAGGTAGGTCTTTTGCTTTATCAGGTGGTCCTTTAAAAACTAATGCTATTGAGACAAATATACTTGAAACAGATATTATTGTTGTAGATGGTAAAGACGAAAGTTTTGAGTTTCTTTGAGTCTTTAAAAAAAAGGAAAAGTAAATCCTAAGTTTGTAGAAATGCTATTTTGTAAAGGTTGTATTGATGATCCTGTAATGCAAGGTAAAGGTAGTCTCCATGAGAGAGTAGAGAGAATTGTAAATTGTGTCGAAAACTACTATTTCCAATTTGTTGGAGAGGGGTACAGTGTTCCAAAAAGTGGTTTAGAAAGGGAATTTACTAAAAAGGATAGGTTAATATTTGTTGAGCCTAAAGAGGAAGATATAAAAAGAGTGCTTGATGAAATGAAAGTTATAATGGTGGTGAAAGTTTAAATTATGATGCCTGCGGTTATGATAACTGCTATAAAAAGGCTTAAGCTTTTGTTGTAGGATTTGCAGAGATTGGGATGTGCCTACCCTATCTGCTCAATAAGATGTCTATTAAAAAATGAGAGAAATTTGGGAGCAGGTAGAAAAAGTTGTTCCAACTACGACAACTGTTTTACTACGTGTTGAAAGTGGGACTGGTAAGGAAATGTTGGCTTTATTAATACACCAGAAATCGTTAAGGAAAAATAAACCACTAATAACCGTAAATTGTACCACTTTAAACAAAAACTTATTGGAATGTGAGCTTTTTGACATGTAAAAGGTGCCTTTACCGGCACTACAGAAAACAAGAGGGGACTTTTTGAAGCAGCGCACAATGGGACAATCTTTCTTGATGAGATAGGATATATGTCCTTATGAGGTTAACTCGAAGTGACTTTTTTAAAAGCTGTTGGTGGTCTTGGTGCTGCCATGCTAACATAACCTTTTTTATCGAAGGTAGCGCAGGCAATTGAGTAGGAAAAGAAGAATTTTCCGGTAATTTTGAATCAAGACCAAACAGACACTGGGTGTTCCGAGTCAATTTTAAACACTTTTTATTCCTACTGTTGTTGATATCATAACTGATATCATATCACTTAGATTTTACCAGACTGTAATGGCATCTTCGGGCCATCAATGTATCAATGTTCGTCATGAAGCTTTAAAAAGTGATGAAAAATTTATCCTTGTAGTTGAGGGTGCGGTTCCACTCAAGGATGATGATCTTTATTGTACAATTGGTGAAGATGAACAGGGGAAACCAATTACTTTTTTGAAATGGGTAAAAGATCTTGGAAAAAAAGCACTTTATGTTGTTGCACTTGGAACTTGTGCAACATGGGGTGGTATTCCGGCAGCAGAGTTAAATCCAACAGATGCAAACCTGTTACAGCGATAATTGACACAAAAAAGATTGTAAATTTACTTGGTTGTTCTGAGAGGCCTCATCATTTAGTAGGTCTTTTAGCTCAACTAAAACTTTTTGGTATGCTTGAATTGGATAATAAAAGGAGGCATCTATGGCATCTCCCTTCACTTTTTTTGAGTATGATTTTTTAATTTTTAGATATTATAAAGCCTGATGTCCTTCCCGGTACAATCTATGTTATACCTCTTAAAGAGATTGCATCAAAGCAATTTTTTAGCGTTGTCCTTTCATGATGTGGGGGGGTATGGAAGTTTATAATCAATAAAGAATATTTGGTGCCAAGTCAGGCTGTTATCTTGTAGGCATAGTGCCTTTTGATTTTGAAGGTTATGGTGAGGTAAGTGAGGGCTTAAAATCAAGATTAGATAATTATTTAAATGAAGTCATAAAACTTCTCGGTAAAATTTATTCATCCCCAAAGCAAGATATGTGATAATATATAAACTGTGAAAGAAAGTAATCTAAGAACAGGTTTTACTACAGGTTCTGCAGCAACAGCTGCAATTTTGGGTGCTTTACAAGCATTATTCACTCAGGACATTAAATCCACTGTTAACATTTTTGCACCTGTAGGTGTTTTAACCATACCTTTAAATTATGTGTTATTAGGTAAAGATTTTTCAGAAGCAGAAGTTATAAAAGATGGTGGTGATGATCCTGATTGTACCCATGGTATTTCAATTATAGCTAAGGTTTTTAAAAGTGATAATATAAAAAAAATGAAGCTTCATCTATTAAATCTTTCAGATAAATTTTTATTCTATACTGGAATTGGGATAGGGATAGTTACACAAGAGGGGTTAAGTGTAAACGTTGGCGAGCCTGCGGTCAATCCCGTCCCTAGGGATATGATAAAAAAAAATGTAGAATCATTTCTCGAAAAATATGGTATTGTTGATAAGCTGTCTATAGTGTTAGAAGTACCGCAAGGAAGTATTGTTGCAAAGCAAACGTTAAATGAAAGACTAGGTATAATTGGAGGAATATCGATTCTTGGTACTACAGGTATAGTTAAGCCTGTTTCTATGGAAGCATTTACAAATACCATTGATGTATCACTCAATATTGCTAAGAAAAAGGGTTTAAAAAAAGTGGTTTTATCTTTTGGTAGGCAGAGTGAGCTTTGTGCAGAAAAAATATTAAAACTACCAAAAGAATCATACATTTTAATTGGAGATTTTTTTAGATACAGTGTTGATAAAGCAAAATCTATGGGATTTGAGGTAGTATTGACAGGGCAACCTGGAAAGATTCTAAAAGCAGCAATAGATATTGAAAATACAAATGTGAAATATGGTGTCTTTTCAGTAGAGAAAACATTAGAATTTTTAAAAAAATTCTGCACCGATCGAGAATTAAAGATGCTAAGTAAAGCAAAAACAGCAAGACATTTATGGCAGATATGTGAAGAGAAAGGTTTTGATATATGGAATGATATTGCAAAGTATATTGCGAAAAGGGAAGATATAGGAGTATTGATTTTTTCATATGAAGGGGGATTGATTGGAAGGTCTTGAAATTTATATTGTTGGTATTCCTTCCACTGGCATTGATGGTATAACGAAAGAAGGTAGAGAGATAATTGAAGGGTGTCATGTCATTTTTTCATCGGAGAGATTTTATAAACTTTTAATGCCTTTTCAAGCATCAAAGGAAAAACTAAAGAGTTTTCCAAAAAAGTTAACAGATTTACCAGAGGAGATTTTAAAAATAAAATCAGGAAAAGTTTGTGTTTTAGCTACAGGTGATCCAAACTTTTTTGGTATTACAAACTTTTTGAAGAGATATTTTCCAGAAAATGTTAGAAAAATTATTCCTGCCCTTTCTATTATGCAAGAAGCCTTTGCAAGACTCCACAAAAACTGGGAAGATGCAGGATTTTTAAGCATTCACGGAAGAAATAAAGATGAACTCCTCTCCTTTCTTTTAAAAAATAAAAAGGGATTCATCTATACATCTAATTCAACAGATGTATTGTTTTTATTAAGATATTTAAAGGAACTTAAGCTTACCGATTATACAGTTTTTATTTTAGAACATTTAGGTACGGAGAAGGAAAAAATAACAAAAGTTGGCTATCCATATTATGTGAAAGAACCGATTGCAGATTTAAATGTGGTTTTATTTGAAAGGGAAGATTTTCCATCGGAGTATATTGGTTTAGGTTTAGAAGATGATTGTTTTGAACAAGAAAAAGGTATGATTACAAAAAAAGAGGTTAGGTGTATAATTCTTTCGCTTCTTCAATTAAAGCCAGGGGTTATATTATGGGATATTGGAGCAGGTACAGGTTCAGTTTCAATTGAAGCATCTTTTAATCCTATTGGGGTACTTGCTTATGCGATTGAAAAGAATGAAAAGACAATACTCAATATGAAGAAAAACATAGCAAAATATAAAGCTGTCAATGTTGTTCCCCTTTTTTCAGATTTTAAGGATATTGTAGACAATATTCCAAAACCTCATAGAATTTTTATAGGTGGTAGTGGTGGAGAAATTGAATATGTGGTAAATAAAGCTTACAGTAGCCTTTTAGATAAAGGGATTATAGTTGCATCAGCAGTTTCTGTTAATACGTTAAATACTCTAATTAATTTTTGTAAGAAACATAGTTTAGACTATGAACTAACAGGCGTAACGCCCCTTCGAGGTAAAAAGGTAAAGAAAAATTTGCTTTTTGATACACAGAATACAATTTTTTTGATAAGGATAAAAAAATGAAAAAAAAGAGAAACGGGACCTTTTTTGGTGTATCTTTAGGTGTTGGGCATATAATGAATGTAACAGTTCTTGCTCTAAGGGTTTTAAATACAGTTAAAAATATTTGTATTCCCCTATCCAATCCTGGTAAAAAAAGCGAAGCTTTGTCAAGGTTGGAGAAAATGCCTGTTCACCTTGAAGATAAGAACATAGTTGAAATTTACTTACCTATGAAAAAAGGAGATCTTAATAAGTACTGGAATGATGGAGCAGAAAAAATTAAGCATTTGCTCGAAAAAGGAGAAGATGTAGCCTTTGCAGGATTAGGTGATTTGCTACATTATGGGACTTTTTTCTATTTAGAAAACATATTAAAGAGTAAAGGTTTTGATACTATTTACATCCCTGGAATTACGTCCTATCAAGCCCTTGCAGAAAATTTAAATATTCCACTTGTGCAGGGTAAAGAAAGTTTATTGATTTTACCTGATGATAAAGTTGAACTTCAGAATATTTCTAATTTTGACACTATAGTTTTCTTGAAAAAAACTGATAATAAAGAGCTTTTTAAAAAACTAAATAAAACTCATGTGCTTTATTTGGGAAAGAATCTTGGTATGAGAGGTGAAAAATATGGTGAAATTGATAACATTGATGAGGATATAAAAAATTTGCCCTATTTTTCTTTGATAATTGCAAAAAGGAGGTGTTAAGAATATGTCTAAAAAAGGCAAAGTTTGGTTTGTCGGTGCTGGTCCTGGTGATCCAGAATTGATTACTTTGAAAGGAGAAGAGTTGCTTAATCATGCAGATGTTGTTATTTACGCAGGTTCACTAGTAAATAAAGAACTTCTTGAGTACTGTCCATCTGGATGTGAGATTTATGACTCTTCTTCGATGACACTGAATGAGATTATTGAAGTGATGGAAAAGGCTGTTGAGGATGGTAAAAGTGTAGTAAGGCTACATACAGGTGATCCATCCCTATATGGAGCTATATATGAACAGATGTGTGAATTAGATAAAAGAAATATTAGTTATGAGGTAGTTCCAGGAGTAAGTTCTGCCTTTGCGGCAGCAGCTGCTTTGTGTAAAGAGTTTACAATTCCTAATGTCTCACAAACAGTAATCTTTACAAGATTTTCAGGAAAAACACCAGTGCCAGAAAAGGAAAAGCTTTCGGAGCTTGCAAAGCATAAAGCTTCTATGGTAATTTTTCTTTCCATTTCTTATATAGATGATGTTGTTGAGGCTTTAAAATCAGGATATAGTGATGATACACCTGTTGCAGTTGTTTATCGAGTAACATGGGATAATGAAAAAATTATTAGAGGCACTATTTCAGATATTGGAGATAAAGTAAAAAAAGAGGGTATAAAAAAGACCGCCTTAATACTTGTAGGAAATTTTTTAGACCCAAAGCATTTTAGTTATTCCAAGCTATATGCTGATGATTTTGAACACGAATATAGAATGCATTAAATGTTTAGGAAATGTCTTAAATCACCAAGACATATTTCCCAGTAAGGCAGTTTTTCACCTAAAAAGTATTCTGTCGCGGAGATATCTAATGTTGAATATTTAGGCCTTTTTGCAGGTCTTTTGGTTGCTGATTCTGTTGTAACAGGGATTATTTTTAATTTTCTTTCAAAAACTTCGATAATCTTTTCTGCAAAAGTAGCCCAGCTTATACCATTCCCTGCTCTATCGGTGATATGAAATATACCACGTGCCCTTCTTTCTATCAGCTTTAATAAAAACTTACAGAGAGTAAATGTTGATGTTGGCGCACCATACTGATCTGAAACAAGTTGTAATTCTTCCTTTTCTTCAGATGCATTGAGAATTTTAAGTACAAAATTATTACCATCTGGACCATATAACCAGCTTGTCCTTACAATAAGATAGTCGCATTTACTCCTTTGAATGTAATATTCTCCGTAAAGTTTTGATAAACCATAATAATTTATTGGAGAAGGTGTATCGAAGGGATGGTAAGGCTCCTTTTTTTCACCTGAAAACACATAGTCACTGCTTATATGTACAAGATAAACTTTGTTCTTCTCACAAATCTCACTTAAATAATAAGGTGCAAGTGAGTTTAAAGCAAAGGCCTTATCTTTTTCTAACTCAGCCATATCAACCTTTGTATAAGCTGCACAGTTTATGATAATATCTGGCATAAGTTCATTTATTTTTTCATTCAACTGGTTAAAATTTGTAACATTAAGCTGTTCTTTCTTTAAGCCTATAACATCAAGGTTTTTATTTTTTAGGTATTGTAATAACTGTTTACCTAGCATTCCACCACTACCAGTTACGAGTATTCTCATATAATTCCCCCATTTTTTGTTATAAACTTCTTTAGCTCTTCTAATTCTAAAAGAAAAAAGGGGCTAAGTTTGTAGTTTGCACTCATTTTAAAAAGCTCATCAAGGGAAAATGCTTTAACTTCACTAACTTCGTGAGAATTTTGGAACATATAAGGGCCATCAAAAACGGTATAATATGTTGTTACCAATTCGGTCTCATGGGGAAAAGAAGCTTTATAGAAATATAGAAAAGTTAGTGATTTTGGTTCAAAACCAAGCTCTTCTTTGCATTCCCTTATAGCTGCATCATAGTAAGTCTCTCCTGGGGTAAGATGTCCCCCAACAGATGTATCCCAGAAGTTAGGGTATAACTCTTTTTGGGAAGAGCGTTTTTGCAAAATAAGCTCTTTTTTTGAATTAAAAACAAGGACATGCACTGCCTTATGAGCGATATTGGGATTATTGTGGCAAGCCTTTCTATCGAGTAGTCCTAAATAATTGCCTTCAAGATCAAAAATCTCTAGTAACTCCTTTTGTGTTGTCATAGATAAATCTCTATTTTCCGCTTTTCTTTCAATACATCTATGTAAGCATCAAGTATTTTTTTTAATCTAACTATAGCTAGATATTTTCCAGCCTCTTTTTTACCTTCTTCTTCGCTCATGGGTATGTGCATAACCTTTGCAATTAAGTAAAATATTTCAATATGTTCATTTGTTTCGAATATGGGGGTAAAGAAGCCCTCTTCAGTTGCTAATAGTTTTCTCACAATATCATAGTTTAGTTCATCTATTGATTTTTCAATATACTCTTCATATTTTGTACGGGCAATAAGTGAAGGTGTATCTTTTACAATCCTTTCTGCAAAAAGCTGTTCAAGTTTTTTGCTTTCTAATGAAGAAAAGGCAGATTTAAAACGTTTTCTTTCGTCTAAATCTGGGTTTTCTATATAAACTCTATAAAAAGTAAGTCGTGGGGGTAGGAATAGTTTTTCCTTTATTTTTTCATAATATTTATCCGCTTCTTTTTTTGTTACAGGAGGGATTTTCTTCAAGAGCATATTTACAAATTTCTCTTTTATCAAGGTTTTTTTAAAATAATCTTTAAATGCGTCTTTAGTTAAACCTCTTTCTGCAAGATAAACTTCAAAGTCAAGGTTGTCTCTGAAGTTTTTCATGAAATCTGAAACATTTTTATTTACTTCATTTTCATCTACTTCAATACCAGCCTCAGCAGCTTCGAGATAAAAAAGGGTACTTCCAATAAGTTTTTCAATGGCTTCCTGTTGAGCAAGGGTTAATTCTTGACTTGTAAGTTCATCTAAATTTTTTTTCAAAACTTCCAATGAATAACTTTGCATTGCATCTTCTAATTGCCATTTGTAAATTACTTCGTTGTCAACTTTTGCTATAATTTTTTTTTCCATTATAAATTTTCCTTGTTTTTATTTTTTAAAACTGTTTTATTAATTTTATGGCAAAAAGAAAACTTGGGCAACATTTTCTGTTTGATAAGAACATTTTGAGAAAGATTGTCGAGGCAATGGATTTATCCAAAAAAGATAATGTGCTAGAAATAGGTGCTGGTAGGGGTACGCTCACAGATATACTAGCTACACATTGCAAAAAGGTATTTGCTGTTGAAATTGATAGATGGCTTGTTGATTTCTTAAAAGAAAAGTATGCAGATTTTAAGAATGTTGAAATAATAGACATTAATATATTGAAATTAGAAATAGAGGACTATCCTGTCAGCATAGCTATTGGTAATATTCCATACTACATTACCACTCCAATCATATTCAAGCTTTTAGAAACAGATAACATAAAAAAAATTGGTCTGCTCATGCAAAAAGAAGTAGCAGAAAGAATTGTTGCTAAAGAAGGAAATAAGAGTTATGGCATATTAAGCATCACTGTTCAGGTTCAAGCAGAACCTGAAATAAAGTTTTTTGTAAAAAAGCAATGTTTCTCTCCTCCACCAAAGGTGGATTCAGCCTTTGTAACATTTGAGAAAAAAAATGAAGATAGACAACTTGTTGAAAGGACTATCGAGATAGTAAATTTAGCTTTTTCTGCACGTAGAAAGACACTTTTTAATAATTTCAAAAAATACTATGGAGAATTTGTAGAAGAGATATTTAGCTATGTGGGGTTAGATAAAAAAATAAGACCAGAAAATGTCCCACTAGATATCTACAAAAATATTGCAAAATTCTTGATTGAAGCAAAATGAGAAAAACAGGTCTTATATTAAACCCCTATTCGGGAAAATCAATAAAAGGGAAAATACATCTTATAGAAGAGGCACTAAAAAAAGCAAATCTAGAAACTGTAATTTATGAAACCCAGTCAGAAGGACATGCAACGGAGATTGCAAGATATCTCGAAGAAAAAAAGGATATAGAGTTTATCATTGTTTCTGGGGGTGATGGCACTATAAATGAGGTGATAAATGGACTTGTTAACTTTCAAAAACCTTTAGCAATAATACCTGCTGGAAGTGCTAATGTACTTGCCCATGAATTAGGGATAAAAGATTGCTGGGATACAATTAAATCAATTTTATCTCATAATATTTTGGATGCACATGTAGGTATAATTGAAAATGCTGAAAAAACAAGAAAATTTATACTAATGGCTGGCATTGGTTTTGATGGTGAAGTTGTAAAAAATGTAAGCTTCAAGGGTAATGCATTTCTTAAGAAGCTCACTTTTATAAAAGAGGGCATAAAAAATATTTTCTTAACGGATAAGAGTTTGATAGAGATTGTATCAGACAAAATTAATATTACTTGCAACACTGCAATAGTCTTTAAAGCAAGAAGATATGGTGGTGGGTTTGTGATTGCAAAAGACGTATCTTTAGAAAAGCCCTATTTTCAAGTGATAATGATTAATAAAAACTTGGGATTAAACCTGTTGAAAATACTTTTTTCTATAATTTTAGATAAGTCATTGCCGCCTGATGTTTTGTCGTATAGTATGGATATGCTTGAAATAAAAGGGAAAAAAGCTGTACAAATTGATGGGGAATTTTTTGGCTATACACCTGCAAAAATTTTTATATTCAATAAAAAACTTAAACTTTTTTCGAATCGTTTATTTTCTTTATAAAATAGAGGGCAATTGTCACCATTAAAAAAAGCGAGAAAAAAGAACACTTATACCTTGCTGCTTCGCTATCTATTGGTAGGGAAAGTATAAAACCAAAAAGAAGAGGTCCTATTATAGAAGATATCTTACCAGTCAAATAGTAAAAACCAAAAAACCTACCTGCTTCACCTTCATTTATTAGAGATAGTAGCAAAGGTCTATCACAAGACCATGTACCCGCTAATGCAATGCCTGTTAATGGGCCTAAGAACCAAAAAAAAGCTTTATTAAATGGAAAAAGTACAATGAGAAGAAGCAAAGTCCATAATAAAAGAGTAAGCTGTAAACCTTTTTTAGCGCCGTATTTTCTAATAAAATGTCCCCAAAAGAAGCCACCAATAACTGCAAACATAGTGGAAAACAGGAAAAAATTATTAATTTCGCCTTTTTCTTGTGAAAATCCTCCGATCTTGACAAGAAAAACCGCCATAAAAGCTATTATTGTATTTACAGCATCAAGATAAAGTATATGGCCAACAAAGTAATTAAAAAGATTCCGTTCAGAAAGGATTCTTTTTACGGTCTCTTTGATCCTTATTCTTCCTAATTCAACTTTTTTTATCTCTTTTACAAAGAAACAAGGGATAGAAAAAAGTAAAAAGAGTAATGCAGTTGGTAGAAAGATTAGGGTGTTATCCTGTGGAGTTTGAACTATTGTTTTACCTACTATTAATGCAATGAAAGTTCCTAAATAACCTAAAGCAACCCCAAAACCAGAGACAATGCCATAAAAATTTTCAGTAGTTGTACTTGGTAAAAGAGAATCATAAACAATAAGAGATATTTGGTAGAGAAAATTTGCCATGATGAAAAAGAAGAGAATTAAATAAATATTTTTTGATTGAGGAATGAATATTGTGAAAACTACACAAGAAATTGTAGTAACAGAAAGCATAATATTTTTTCTCAACTTCATGTCAGAAAACATCCCGAAAAAAGGGCTTACAATTGCGCCTATGGCCATAGAAACTGATATAGCAAAGCTTAAGTGAATTTCACTACCGCCTATGTTTTGAATCAAAAATAAGGGGAAATAAAGAGTAACAATGTTCATTGAAAATATTGTATTTGCAAAATCATAAAGAGCCCATGAGAGGGTTTTGATATTAAGCCATTCTTTCATCATTGAATTTTAGCATATTTTTGAGTAAAGTGTATAAATGAATCAGGAATCGATAAAGCATTTGTTAGATGAATTATATGAAAAATATAAGAATTCCTACGAAAACGATCCAATTGTGTTTCCCCATAGGTATAAAAATGAAGAAGATATAGAAATAGTAGGCTTGATTGCTTCATCCCTTGCTTATGGTAGAGTTGAACTCTTCATGCCAATCATTGAGAAGATTCTTAGTAAGATGGGAAATTCGCCCGCTGAATTTATACGAAATTTTGATATTACAAATGATATAAAATGCTTTGAAGGTATCTATTATAGATTTTACAAGGAAATAGATATAATTGCCTTGATATATTGTCTTTCAAAAGCACTAAAAGAGTGGGGAAGTTTAAAAAAATTATTTATTTCTAAAAAAAACACATCAGGTACTATTAAAGAAGCATTGATTCAATTTAGGGATGAAATAATTAAACATGCGTTTTCTAATACATATTTGGAAAATACTAGAAGTATGCTTTCTTCACCAGCAAAAAATTCTGCCTGTAAAAAGTTGAACTTGTTTTTAAGATGGATGGTTAGGGATAAAGATATTGATTTTGGTATATGGAAAGAAGTTGGTAAAGATAATTTAATTATACCACTCGATACCCATGTGGGAAGAATATCAAGATGTTTAGGATTATTGACAAGAAAAAATGATGATTGGAAAGCTGCTGAAGAGCTAACCCAATCGCTTAAGAAATTTGATAGTGAAGATCCTGTAAAATATGATTATGCCCTTTGTCATATAGGTATAGATCGTATCTGTAATTCAAATAATTGCGATAATTGCACTATAAGAAAAATAAATGACTTATAAAAAAATCTTGACAGAATGCGATAAAAGTTGTATGTTCAAAATATGAACGTTCAAAAAATGAACAGCAAAGAGGAAAAGATAGACGAAATTGTTGCTTTGCAACTTCTTGAAGAAATTGAACAAAACAACAATGTATCACAGCGAAACTTAAGTAACAAGTTAGGCATTGCCTTAGGACTTGTGAATACATACATTAAACTACTTGTGAAAAAGGGATATATAAGAATAGCAAACTTTCCAAAAAGCAGATATACCTATCTTCTCACTCCAGAGGGTATGGCAGAGAAGTCAAGACTTGTTTATAAACATTTAAATTATTACAACAACATGTTTAAGCAAGTTCGAAATGATTCAAAAAAGTTATTTTTAGAATTAGGCAAAAAGGGTATCAAAAGGATAGCCTTTCTTGGGGTTGATGAGATTGCTGAAATCATATATTTATCTTTGTTAGAAGCAGAATTAGATTTTGTTGGAATTTATGACGATTTGAATGTAGGAAAAACATTTTTGAAAAGTATCGTAAGACCTTTAATGGATTTGATAAATGTCGATGCAGATAGGTTAATTATAACTTCAATAAAAAGGCAGGATGAGTTTTTCTCTAAAATAAATTCTCTAAATATTGATAATGCAAAAATTATAACCCTCAAAAGATAATGGAGTTTATATGGAAAAAGAACAAAATTTATTAAAAAAAATCAAATCAAAAAAATCGATAATTGGAGTCATAGGTTTAGGTTATGTTGGTTTACCGCTTGTGATAGAGTTTGCGAAGAAGGGTTTTACAGTTTATGGATTTGATGTTGATGAAAGAAAGATAGAAATGCTCAATAAGGGCAAAAGTTATATAAGGCATATAGACTTAAAGGAGCTAAAGGGTAAAAAGTTTACTCCCACATCAGATTTCACGCTACTCAAAAATGTTGATTGCATAATCATCTGTGTCCCCACGCCATTAAACAAATACAGAGAACCTGACATGACCTATGTCTTTAACACAGCAAAGACCATATCAAAAAACATGAGGAAAGGGCAGTTAATAGTATTAGAATCAACAACCTATCCTGGTACAACCGACGAAGATTTAAGAAAGATATTAGAAGAAAGTGGGCTTAAAGCGGGAGAGGACTTTTACTTAGCCTTCTCACCAGAAAGGGAAGACCCGAACAATCCAAAATTTAAGACATCCCAGATACCGAAGGTAGTAGGAGGCATTAACAAAGAGAGTTTAGAAACTGCAAAGGCGTTATACGACCAGATAGTAGAAAAGACGGTTCCTGTGTCATCAACAAAAGTAGCAGAGGCAACCAAGCTTTTAGAAAACATATACCGAGCTGTGAACATAGCGTTAGTAAATGAGTTAAAGATACTTTTTGATAGAATGGGCATAGACATATGGGAAGTGATAGAAGCTGCAAAGACAAAGCCCTTTGGATTTCAGGCTTTTTATCCAGGTCCTGGTATAGGTGGACACTGCATACCTGTAGATCCCTTTTACCTCACATGGAAAGCGAGAGAGTACGACTTTTCCACAAGATTCATAGAACTTGCAGGAGAGATAAACATATCCATGCCCTACTACGTTGTGCAGAAAACCATAGAGGCTTTAAACGAAAGAGGTAAAAGCATAAAAGGTGCAAAGGTGTTGATACTCGGTATGGCATACAAAAAAGACGTAGACGACATGAGAGAGTCTCCATCCCTTGTTTTATACGAACTCTTTGAGAAAAAAGGAGCAATAGTAGATTACAACGACCCCTACATACCAGAGATACCTCCACTTAGAAAATACGATATACATAAAAAATCCAAGCCACTCACTAAAACAGTATTATCCAGTTATGATTGTGTTGTCATAGCTACAGACCATAGTGATTACGATGGGAATTTCATTGCAAGAAACTCAAAACTTATAATAGACACAAGAAACCTCATAAAAAACACAGAAAAATACAAAGACAAAGTGGTGAAGGCGTAAATGAAACTCATCCAGATAGTAGGTGCAAGACCACAGTTTATAAAATACCTTCCTGTTTATAAAGCATTACAGGGGAAGAAAGTAAAAAACATCCTTATCCACACAGGGCAACATTACGACATAAACATGTCAGATATCTTCTTTAAAGAGCTTGGGATACCTGAGCCCGAATACCATTTAGGAGTAGGTTCTGGGATGCAGGGAGCACAAACAGCAAAAATGATAGAAAAAATAGAAGAGGTGCTTATAAAAGAAAAGCCTGATGCAACAATCATATATGGCGATACAAACTCAACATTAGCAGGGGCGATAGCAAGTTCAAAACTTCATATACCAGTATTCCATATAGAGGCGGGGCTTAGAAGTTACAACAAAAATATGCCAGAAGAGATAAACAGGGTATTAGCAGACCATATATCCACAATACTATTTTGTCCAACAAAGACAGCGATAAAAAACCTAAAAAAAGAAGGCTTCAAAAACATCCTTCATAAAGGTGAACTACTTCCACTTGATTATGGGGAAAAAATAAAAGCAGACATCTCAGAGCCTGTTGTAATCAATGTAGGCGATGTAATGTTTGACATAATAAAAATGGTAAGACCCATAGCAGAAAAATCAGATATACTCAAAAGACTGAAAATAAAGCAGAAAACATATGCGGTAATGACACTACACAGAGCGGAAAACGTTGACAACATAGATAGATTAAAAAAGCTAATCAAATTCATAGAAACAGTAGAAGTGAAAAAAATAATATTTCCAGTCCATCCAAGAACCAAAAAAACGTTAAAGACGATAGCATTGCCAGAGAACATAATTACCATAGAGCCACTTGGCTATCTTGATATGGTAAAACTAACAGCAGAAAGCAGATTAGTATTAACCGATTCAGGAGGATTACAAAAAGAGGCATACTGGCTTGAAGTGCCCTGTGTAACATTAAGAGAAGAGACAGAGTGGTTGGAGACGGTAGAGCTTGGCTGGAACGTACTATACAAAGACTATAAAGGCATAGAAAACTTTTCCAAAAAAGAAGGCACGCCCTTTGGAGATGGCAGGGCTGGAGAAAGAATAGCGAGGGTTATAGCTTATGAAAATTGAAAACATTGAAGATTTAAAAAAGTTTTTGAAAGAGAATAAAGATATGCTAAAAAAAGAGTTTGGAGTTTGTGAAATAGGTATATTCGGTAGCTTTACTACAAATGATCAAACGTCAAAGAGTGATATAGATATTATCATAGAAATGGAGCCAGAAAAAAAAGACCTGCATAATTTTCTTAGATTAAAAAGGTCGTTGACGAAAAAACTCGGCAGAAAAATAGATATCGGTTTCAAAAATAGCATAAAGCCCGTAGTTTATGAAAAAATAAAGGATAAATTAATATATGTCTAAAAGGGGAGTAGAACTGTACTTATTAGATTAAAGATTCAGCTAAAGCAATCTTTGATTATGTTCAAAACATAAATTTCGAAGAGTTTTTGAAAGATAGAAAAACTCGAATGGCTGTAATAAAAGAATTTGAGATAATTGGTGAAGCAGTAGGAAAACTACCAAAGGAGTTAAGAAAACATTATAGAGAAGTTAAATGGCAAGACATAAAAGATTTTAGAAACTTATTAACTCATGAATATTTTGGTATAGACTTAGAAATTGTTTGGAAAGTAATAAAAAATGAGTTACCTGTTCTTTTAAAGACAATTAACAAAATTTTAACAGATATAAGAAGGGAAAAAAATGAGAAATAAAAAAATCATAGGCCATATTGGGTTAGGATACTGGGGAAAAAACATACTACGCAATTTATACGAATTAGGCGTGTTACATACAGCCTGCGATGTAAGCGAAAACTTACTAAATGAAAGAAAAAAAGAATACCCCCAGATAACATTTACAAACAGCTACGAAGAGATAATAAAAAACAAAGAGATAAAAGCAGTAGTCATCTCTACACCCGCAGTAACCCACTACGAACTTGCAAAAAAGGCATTACTTGCGGACAAAGATGTCTTCATAGAAAAGCCTTTAGCATTAAAAGTAAGCGAGGGAGAAGAAATCGTCAGATTAGCCAGAGAAAAAGGAAAAATAGTGATGGTAGGGCACATACTAAACTACCATCCAGCGGTAATAAAACTAAAAGAAATGATAAAAAACGGTGAACTTGGCAAAATACAATACATATACTCAAACAGATTAAATATAGGTAAGATAAGAACAGAAGAAAACGCATTACTTAGTTTAGCCCCTCATGACATATCACTGATACTTAGCATAATAGGCGAACTGCCAGAAAAAATAACTGCAGTAGGGGGAGACTATCTCAACAAAAACATACAAGACAAAGCCATAACCATATTAGAATTCAAAAACAAAACAAAAGCCCATATCTTCGTAAGCTGGCTCAACCCCTTCAAAGAACAGAAATTCGTCGTAATAGGAAGTGATGCAATGGCAGTATTTGACGACGTAAGCAAAGAAAAACTTATAAAATATCCCCACAAAATAAACTGGATAGAAGGGAAAATTCCTGTGGCAGAAAAAAAAGAAGGCATAAACATCCCCATAGAAAACACAGAGCCACTAAAAGAAGAGCTAAAACACTTCATAGAATGCGTAAAAACAAGAAAAACACCCCTTACAGATGGCGAAGAGGGGTTAAGAGTATTAAAAGTACTTGATGGTGCGATAAAGTCATTAGAAAGAGGAGTTACAGAAAAGATGGGAGAGGCAACAAACTACTTCGTACACGAATCAAGCTACATAGATGAAGGAGTAAAAATAGGAGAAGGAACAAAAATATGGCACTTTAGCCACATACTAAAAGGTTCAGAAATAGGCAAAAACTGCATAATCGGGCAGAATGTAGTAATAGGTCCAGAAGTGAAAATAGGCAACAGATGCAAAATACAGAATAACGTATCCCTTTACAAAGGAGTAACCTTAGAGGATGAAGTATTTTGCGGTCCTTCCTGCGTATTTACAAATGTATACAATCCAAGAGCATTCATAGAGAGGAAACACGAATTCAGACAGACCTTAGTAAAACAGGGGGCAACCATAGGTGCAAACGCCACAATAGTATGTGGAGTAACCATAGGTAGATATGCGTTAATAGCAGCAGGTGCTGTAGTAAAAAAAGATGTTCCCGATTACGCCATAGTAGCAGGTGTTCCAGCAAAACAAATAGGCTGGGCATGCAAATGCGGAGTGACGTTGAAATTCAACAAACACAACAAAGCAAAATGCGAATACTGTGGAAATGAGTATAGATTGGTGAATGGTGGAATTGAGATTATAAAAGAGAGCTAAATGTAATGTTAAAATTATTAAAAAATACAATAGTTTATGGTATTGGTTCAGTATCAACGAAATTTATTGGTATTATCCTATTGCCATTATTAACCAAGTATTTGCTCCCAAAGGATTTTGGTGTTATTGGGATATTATCCATGTTTTCAATGTTTCTAAATGCATTAATGAGTTTGGGATTTGGTACATCATTGGGAATTGTTTTTTTTGAAATTGACGATAAAGACAAGAGAAAGGATGTAATTTTAACTGCATTTTGGGGACTGGTATTTTTTAACATTATTTTATTAACCCTTTTTTTACCATTTTCAGAACATATATCTGAAAAACTCATTGGGAGTGTTAATTATTATAATGAGACTATATTGACAGTAATATCAACAACTATAATGACCTGTGCCTTGCCATTTATGTTAAATATACAGTTTCAAGAAAGAGCAAAACGATATGTTGCAGGAAATATGATGATCAGCTTTTTAAGCTTAATAGCATATATAATTTACGTTATAGTTTTAAAAAAGGGATTGATAGGATATTTTTATGCCTTTTTTACAACACAACTATTTACTTTAATTATCTTTTTGTTACTGAATGATTTTCAGATTAGCTTTAAATTCAAAAAAAATGTTTTTCAAAAGCTTTTAAAACATGGGGTTCCTATGATACCGTCTTTTTTCAGTTTGTTTGTTTTAGCTCAAAGCAATAGATATATTTTGAAATTATTTTCAAATATTGAAAGCGTTGGTATATATACCATTGGATATAATATAGGTTCAGTAATGCAATTGATTATTAATGCTTTTTCTAGTGCATGGACACCTTATTTTTTATCATTTATCAATAAACAGGATGAGGTTTCAACTCATTTTGGCAAAATATTAAGGAATTATACAATTGTCTTTGGTTTTATAGTAGTTTGCTTTTTCTTATTTGCAAAGATTATAGTAATGACTTTTATTAATAAAAATTATATAGAATCATACAAAGTTATTGGTTTTGTAACTTTATCTAATTTTTTTATCGGTTTATTTAATTTATTTTTACCACCAATGTATTTTGAAAAAGAAGTTCATTTCACAAGTTTGATTCAGATAATTTCTTCAGTATTATCAATAATTTTTAATGTTGTTCTTATCTATTTTTTTGGCTTTGTAGGAGCAGCCATGGCATTATCATTAGGATATCTTACAATGTCTTTGCTGACTTATTTATTTAACAGATTTGTGAGTAAGAGTAGGATAAAGAAATATGAAATAAAAGAAAATATCTGGAAGTTTGTATTTATTTACTCTCTTTTTTGTTTGTTGTCATTGATTAATAGGGATTTTACATTGTTAAAGGAATTATTTTTTAGTGGTTCTATATTTGCATTAACATTGTTGTCTACATACTTTTTATTAAGCAGTAATGATAAAATTATGTTGAGAGAATTTATTTCTTCTATGATGCTTAAAAGGAGTTAAACATGTGTGGTATTGCTGGTATTTATAATTTAGATGGTGCAAAAATAGATAATATAGAAAAGTGTTTAGTTGTGATGAATAATTTAATCTCTCATAGAGGTCCAGATGGTAGTAAATCATGGGTAAATAAAAGTAAATATATTGGTTTTACTCATAGAAGATTGGCGATAATAGATTTAAGTGAAAATGCAGCACAGCCAATGGTTGGGAATGATAACAATGTGATAGTTTTTAATGGAGAAATTTATAATTACAAAGAGTTGAAAACGGAACTTTCTTCTTTATGGGATTTTAAGACGAATTCTGATACAGAGGTTATTCTTGCTGCATACAACAAATGGGGTGTAGATTGTTTGAAATATTTAAGGGGCATGTTTGCATTTGCTATATGGGATGAAAAGGATAAAAAACTTTTTTGTGCAAGGGATAGATTTGGGATCAAACCCTTTTATTATACATTTAAAGATAATATATTTTATTTTGCTTCTGAAGCTAAAGCTTTATTGCCGTTCATAGAAAAAGATATTGATAAAAATGCTTTTAAGGAGTATCTTTTTTTTCAATTTTATCTTGAAGGCAAAACGCTTTTTAAAGATGTGAAAGAACTATTACCAGCTCACTATATTATAGTTGATGACAAAAGGATAAAGATTAAAAGATATTGGGAAGTTTATTATGATATCGATTTTTATCATACGGAAAAATTTTTTATTGAAAAATTGAAGGAACTCATAGAAGAATCGATAAAATATCATATTGTTAGTGATGTACCTGTAGGTTCATATGTTAGCGGTGGTGTGGATTCAAGCTTAGTTGGTTTGCTTGCCAGAAAATTTGTTGATTATGAATATGCTGTTTTCCATGGAAAATTTAGTTACTCTGAACAATATGATGAGAGCAAATATGCTAAGGATGTTGCAAATAAAGGTCAAATGAAATATTACGAAATAGATATTAATCATGATGATTTCAAAGAGAACATTAGAAAGGTTATTTATCATTTAGATTTTCCAGTAGCAGGTCCAGGATCTTTTCCACAGTATATGGTTTCCAAATTAGCTGCTAAACATAGAAAGGTTGTATTAGGTGGACAAGGAGGAGATGAAATATTTGGTGGGTATACACGATATTTGATCGCATATTTTGAACAGTGTATAAAAGGTGCTATTGAAGGTACCTTAAATAGTGGAAATTTCGTAGTAACTTATGAATCAATCATTCCAAATTTAGTTTCTTTAAGAAATTATAAACCTCTTTTACAGGAATTCTGGAAAGATGGGCTTTTTGACTCGATGGACAAAAGATATTTTAGATTAATTAATCGTGCTCCAAGCCTGTCAAATGAGATAAATTGGGAATATTTAGGAGACTATGATCCTTTTATTGCATTCGAGAAAATATTTAATGATAATAATGTTGGGAAAGAAGCTTATTTTGATAAAATGACCCATTTTGATTTTAAAACATTGCTTCCAGCACTTCTTCAGGTTGAAGACAGAATGAGTATGGCACATGGTTTAGAATCACGAGTGCCCTTTTTAGACTATAAAATTGTGGAATTAGCAGCAGTAATTCCTGCTGATATTAAGTTTAAGAATGGCGAAATGAAAAGATTACTAATAAAAACTTTTTCTAAAGAATTACCTGAAAGTATTTTGAATAGGAAAGACAAAATGGGTTTTCCTGTGCCTATAAACGAATGGTTTAAAAATGAATTAAAAGATTTTGTTATTAGTATTTTTAGGGAATTCCCAGATAGAGAGATTTTAAATAAGGAAAAAATTCTTGAAGGAATAGCCTTGGAACCAAAGTTTGGCAGGAAAATATGGGGATTACTATCCTTAGAAATATGGTTTCAGGAGTTTTATGATAAGTTTAATAACTATAAAAAACTTATAAAAAATTAACAGGAGGTATAAAAATGAAGGTATTAATTACAGGTGGCGCAGGTTTCATTGGTTCACACTTAACAGAGAAACTTTTAGCAATGGGGCATGAAGTTTTAGTAATTGACAATTTTGCAACAGCAAGAAGAGATAATTTAAGTCCTCATCCAAAATTGACATTAGTTGAAGATACAATTGCAAATCAAAAATGTGTTGATGAAGTGTTTCAAAGTTTCAAACCAGAAATAGTTGTACATGCAGCTGCTTCTTATAAGGATCCCGATAATTGGGTAGAAGATGTAAATACAAATGTATTAGGTACAGTAAATATTGTAAAAGCTTCTCAAAAAGGTAATATAAGAAGAATTATATATTTTCAAACCTCTCTTTGCTATGGACTTAAACCATTAGAACAGCCAATTACCTTTAATCATCCATTGTTTTCTGGTGGTTATTCAGGCGGAAGTAGTTATGCAATAAGTAAAACAGCAGGAGAACAATACATAGAGCTTAGTGGGCTTGATTTTATAAGTTTTAGATTGGCTAATGCCTATGGACCGAGAAATCTAAGTGGACCTTTGCCAATATTTTTTAGCAGGCTTACTCAAGGTAAGCAGTGTTTTGTTGTTGATTCAAGAAGGGATTTTATTTATATAGATGATTTAGTTGAAGTAGTTTTAAAAGCTATAGATGGTGTTGGAGAAAAAGGCTATTATCACATTTCAAGTGGTACTGATTATTCAATAAAAGAACTATACGATGCAGTTGTAGATGCTTTAGGGTTACCAGAAGAATTAAAAAATCAGGTTGAGGTAAAGCCACGCGGTAAAGATGATGCCCCATCAATCTTAATAGACCCCTCAAAAACAGAGAGAGATTTCAAATGGAAAGTAAAAACTCCTTTGAAAGAAGGGGTTAAAAAAGCTGTCGAGTATTACAAGGTTTATGGTGTTACTCAAACATTCACACATCTAAGATTGGAGGAAAAAAAGTAATGCTACCAAATTATTTTAATAAATCTAAAATTTTAATTGTCGGTGGTGCTGGTTTTGTAGGTAGCAATTTATGCAGAATGATATTAAATGAAAATGAAAAAGTTAACATCATAATTGTAGATAATCTATTGTCATCAGAGAAAATTAATGTACCTGATGATTACAGGGTTCAATTTGTGGAAGGTAGTATTACTGATGACAACATTCTCAAGCAAATTGATGACACTTTTGATTACATTTTTCATTTAGCCACCTATCATGGTAATCAAAGTTCAATTTATGATCCATTAAAAGACCATGAAAATAATACTTTAACTACATTAAAGTTACTGAATCATTTAAAAAACTTCAAAAGAATCAAAAAATTTGTATACTCCTCAGCGGGTTGCTCTGTTGCAGAGAAAACCTTTGATACAGCTAAACCTACAACAGAAAACGATCCAATAAATTTAAATCAGGATAGTCCCTATTCAATTTCAAAAATTATTGGAGAGTTTTATTGTGTATATTTCCACAAACAACATAAAATTCCAACGGTTAGAGCACGATTTCAGAATGTATATGGTCCCGGAGAAATACTCGGTGCAGGACAGTGGAGGGGAACACCTGCAACTGTTTGGAGAAATGTAACGCCAACATTTATATATAAAGCTATCAAAGGCTTACCCATACCTCTTGAAAACGAAGGTAGAGCTACGAGAGATTTTATATATGTAGATGATATTTGCATGGGACTTATTTTATGTGCATTAAAAGGTAAAGAAGGGGATGTTTATAATTTAGGAACCAATAAAGAAACATCAATAAGAGAACTTGCAGAATTAATTCTAAAATTAACAAATAGTAAGTCTAAAATTGAATTTTTACCAAAAAGGCCTTGGGATAATTCTGGCAAAAGATATGCGAGTATTGAAAAAGCAAAGAGAGAACTTAATTTTACTCCACAAGTAGATATTGAAGATGGCTTAAAAAGGACAATTGAATGGACATTAAAAAATTTAGATGTAATAGAAAAATGTATTGAGAAACATAGGGAAAGGTTAGGAACTATTTAAATAGTAATAATTTCGGGAGTTTTTGAGGAGTGGATAAAAAACTAAATATTTTAGTCTTACATTGGCTTAGGGATCCTAAGGAAGCCAGAGATGTATTATTGAAACTTGTTTTTTTCTTAAAAAAATATAAACCAGAACATAATTATCTATACCATGATGTTTCTTTACCTATGCCAGAGTATTTCAAAGACTTTAAATTTGATGCCATAATACTTGATGTAACACTATTATGTTTAAGATATCCTTACAATAAAAAATATTTTGATTTTTTTATGAAAAATTTCGATTTTATAAAAAATAGCGATGCTGTAAAAATAGCTTTTCCCCAAGATGACTATGATTGTAGCGAAATTCTCGATAACTGGATGGTAGATTGGGGTATAGATTTGGTAATTTCTCCACTTGCTGATAATCCAGATATAGGTGAGATTTATAGAAAATATAGTCAAATCGGTAAGATTGAGCTGGGTTATACGGGATACATTGATAATGATTTTTTTGATTTAAAAAATAAAGTTATGCCTTTCGAAAAACGAAAAGTAGATATTTGTTATAGAGCGACAAAATTACCACCTTATTTTGGTAAAATTGGGGAATTAAAATGGAGAATAGCTGATATAGTTAAAGAAAAGACAAAAAAATATGATTTAATAACAGATATTTCTTACAGGGAGAAAGATACAATCATTGGTAAAAAATGGTACGAATTCCTTGGAAATAGTAAATTTACTCTTGGGAGTTTAAGTGGTAGTTCGTTAATTGACCCAAAGGGAGAAATTCAAGAAAAAGTAAAAGAGTATTGTAGTAAAAAACCAGATTATACTTATGAAGAGGTTGAACAACTTTTTTATCCAGGTATGGACAAATATAATTTTACTGCTATATCACCACGCAATATTGAAGCAGCTTTTACTTTAACAGGACAAATACTAGTAGAGGGCCCCTACTCTGGTATTTTAGAACCATGGGTAGATTATATCCCATTAAAGCCTGATGGTAGTAATTTTGGTGACGTATTAGAAGTTATGAAAGATAGAGAGAGATGTCTAAAAATGATCAATAATTGCTACGAAAAGATTTTGGGGTGTAAAGAGTTATATTATGAACATTTAGCAGAGAAAGTAATTAGCAAAATATATGAAAATAAAAAAAACAGCAATGAGAAAAAACAACAAAATTTCGAAATATTAATAAAACGATACAATGATGAAATGCAAAAAAAATATAATTGGTTTTTTAAAAAGAGACGCTCAGTTAAAAAAATAGAAAACATATTAATTCATTTTCCTGTTATGCATAAATTAGCAAAAAAAATCTATAATTACATAAACTGAGCTTTATGGAAAGAATAAGGACATAAGACCTTTGCATGGCGATTCAAAAGATTTTGGTTGGCAACTATTTGACATTATTAGTATAATAGCTTAAAAACAACAGAGAGGGGACAATAATGTCACAGATGAACACAGAAAAGAGTTTTGTTGATTTAGAGTTAGAGAATGTAACCAATGTAAATCCTTGCATCCTTTAAGTGAGGGGTTAAAAAATCTAAACAAGGCGATTAGTAAAATTAGGTACAAAGTGGAGAGAACGATAGGGACATTAAAGCGGCTGTATGGTTTTAACCGATTGCGATACGTAAGGGATAAAAAATCTGACATGGAGTTTTACCTAAGTGCTATGGTGTATAATCTAAGAAAAGCGGGATTGGAGCTGGAAGCTGTGAAAAGTTAAGTAAAAAAGGAAAAATGGTGAAAAAATGGGTAACCCCCACGATACAGACGGGGGGGGGCAAATTAGGCAAAAATACCTTTTTTAAGGTCTAAAAAGAAAGAAAAAGAGAGAAAAATTAAGAGAAACAACCCGAAAAAAAATGATGCTCAACATTCTGCAAAGGTCTTAATTCATGACATAATATTATATGGGTTTTATCTCTATTTGATTATAAATACTGCTAAGAATGATGGAAGGTAAAAATTAATGTGTGGCATTGCAGGTATTTTTGCAGAACAATTTTTGGATAAAAGGCATATTAAGAATATGACTGATACTTTGAGACATCGTGGTCCTGATGATGAAGGGTATCTTGCAGTTAACACAAAAAATAAGAAAGTATGGCATTTGATTGGGGATGATAGTAAAGTTTTTGGTCTTCATGTAGAGGATTTTAAAGAAGAAACCAATCTTTATTTAGGGCATAGAAGACTTTCCATACTTGACCCAACACCTTCGGGACATCAACCGATGAGCAATGATGATGGGACTCTATGGGTTGTTTTTAATGGAGAAATTTATAATTACATAGAGTTAAAGGAAGAGCTTTTAAAGTTAGGTTATCATTTTAAGTCAAACTGTGATACAGAAGTCCTTTTAAAGTCCTATGAGGCTTGGGGTGTAGACTGCTTAAACAGATTCAACGGTATGTGGGCATTTGTTATTTATGATGCTAAAAAGAACTTACTTTTTGGTGCAAGAGATAGGTTTGGCGTTAAGCCACTCTATTTTTTTAAAAAAAGTGGCTATTTTGCATTTGCCTCAGAAATTAAGTCTTTAATTACTTTGCCATTTTTGGAAAAGCAGATAAACGAGAAGGCGGTTTTTGACTATGTGATAAAGGGGCTTGAAGAGTACCAAGAAGAGAGCTTTTTTAAGGATGTTTACGAATTGAAGCCGTCATCGTATTTTATTTTTGATTTAAATAGTGGTCATTTAAGCATTTTGAAGTATTATGAGCTAAGATTTTTTGAGGGTTTTGAAAGATATGATGATAAAAAGGCTTTAGAGTTTTCAAAAGACATCAAAGGTCTTATCTTTGATGCAGTTAAATTACGTCTTAGGTCTGATGTTTCAGTGGGTACATGTTTAAGTGGTGGGCTTGATAGTTCAACAGTTGTTTGTGTGATTAATAGTTTTTTGAACGAAACATACTTAAACCAGATAGGAGATAAACAAAAAGTTTTCACTGCGAGTTATCCTGGTAAGAATATTGATGAAAGTAAATGGGCAAAGATTGTTGTCAATTCTACGATAACCCAGTGGTTTCAAACATTTCCAGAGCCAGAAGAATTAATGCACGACCTGGAAGAGCTTGTTTACTATCAGGATATACCCTTTGGCTCAACGAGTATTTATGCACAATACAGGGTAATGGAACTTGCAAAAGAGAATGGTGTAAAAGTTTTGCTTGATGGACAGGGTGGTGATGAGCTTTTTGGAGGGTATCATGTCTATTACAAAGTATATTTAGCAGAGCTTATAAAGAATTACCAGTTTAGTACTTTCTTTAGTGAATTAAAACATATTAGAGAAAGTGGTATAAATCCTATAACAGGTGTTTTAAAGAACCTGTTATCTCCATTTTTCTCAGATAAACTTAAAGAAATGTTTGGAAAGATAAAATATCCACTTTTGAGTTATTTAAGCAGAGACTTATTAGAGGCAAACAAAGAAAGGATTTTTATTGAAGAAACAAGCAATAATCTGAATGAATTTTTATACAGACACATGACCTATCTTAATTTAAAGACATTGCTTAAGTATGAAGATAGGAACTCAATGAGGTTTTCCATTGAATCAAGAACTCCCTTTGCAGATGATATCAATCTTATTGAGTATATGTTTAAGATACCTTCCTCATATAAAATTCACAATGGCTGGACAAAGTATATATTGAGGACATCTATGGAAGGAGTAATACCAAAGGAGATACAGTGGCGACGTGATAAAATAGGTTTTGCAACGCCAGAAAAGGATTGGCTCGTTAAAAACAAGGAGTTGCTAAAGTCTGCATTAAAGGGCAGGCTGAAGGATTTTTTTGAAGAGAATAAGTTATTAAACGATTTTGACAAAATTTTAATTAATCAACAAGATAGTTCGATAACACCAATCTGGAAGATTATTAATTTTGCATTATGGAGAAAAGTTTATAATGTTTAAAGGACAGGTATGAAAAAAATATTGATGATTTCCTTTTCTGATTTGAAAAACGATCCAAGGGTTAGAAGGCATATAAATTTTCTAAAAGAAAAGTATTATGTTCATACAGTGGGATACAAGAATCCAGAAATTGATGGAGTAAGATTTACTAAAGTATCGATAAAACAAAGTGATACCTACGATAAAATTCAAAAACTGTTACAGCTGTCTTTCAGAAATTTTGATAAATATTACTGGGGCAAATATGATTTTTCACAGGTCTTTAAGATTGTTGGTAAAGAGAAGTTTGATGTTATTATCGCTAATGATGCCAACACGTTACCACTTGCCTTTAAATTAAAGGGCGATGCAAAAATAGTTTTCGATGCTCATGAGTATGCACCATTGGAGTTTGAAGATTCATTGTATTGGAGGTGGTTTTTTAAACCGTTGGCAAATTACATATGTCAAAAGTATATTAAGCATGTAGATGCAATGATAACAGTTGGAGAGATTATTGCTAAAGAATATAAAAAAAATTTTAATGTAGCACCGATTGTGATAACAAATGCTCCGGGTTATAAGAGTGACTTGAAACCAGTGTTTTCTGAAGGGGAAAAAATAAGAATCATTCACAATGGGAGTACCTTTCCGTCAAGAAAAATTGAAGTTATGATTGAGGTAATGAAGTATTTAGATGACAAATATGAGCTGTATTTAATGTTATTAAAAAATGATATAAAATATCTTTCAAAATTAAAAAACCTGTCAGCGAAAATGAAAAACGTCTTTTTCCTGGAACCTGTGAGTAATGATAAAGTGATAGAAGAAATAAATAAATATGATGTTGGATTACATATTTTAGCACCAACTAATTTTAATAATGCCTCAGCATTGCCAAACAAGTTTTTTGAATTTATACAGGCAAGGCTGGCAATTGTTATTGGCCCATCTCCAGAAATGGCAAATATACTTAAACGTTATAATTTAGGGTTGGTTTCTGAAGATTTTACCCCTTTGAAAATTGCTGACACACTTAAAAAATTAAACAGGCAAAATATTTATGAGTTTAAAATAAACGCAGACAAAGCAGCCTTTGAGCTTTCAGCAGAGGCAAATAAAATAAAATTACAAAATTTAATAGGAGATATAATTGGTGAGTAAAAATAGAAAGAAACTACTTTTTGTTTTTGGAACAAGACCTGAAGCCATTAAAATGTCCCCTTTAATCAGGATTTTTAAGGAAAGAGAGGAAAAATTTGATATAACTGTTTGTGTTACAGGTCAACATAGAGAGATGCTGGATCAGGTTTTAGAACTTTTTGAAATAAAGCCCGACTATGATTTGAATGTTATGAAGGTTAATCAGGACTTATTTCAATTAACGTCAGACATTATGATGGGCATGAAAGATGTTTTGTATAAAGAAAAACCCGATTTGGTTTTTGTTCATGGTGATACTACAACTACTTTTTTAGCAACACTTTCTGCATTTTATATGAAGATTGATGTTGCACACGTAGAGGCAGGACTAAGAACATACAATATATACAGCCCTTGGCCAGAAGAGATAAATAGACAGTTAACTGGAAGAATAGCCCAGGGTGGTGATGAGCTTTTTGGTGGTTATCAAGTCTATTATAGGGTGTGTTTAGCAGAACTTATTAATAGTTATCAGATAATGAGTTTTTTAGTGAATTGTATGGTGCTAGGGGAAGGATGATAACTTTGTTATTAGGTGTGTTAAAGTGCACAATTGCTAAATATTTCCCAAAAAAGTTAGAGAAGTGATAGAAAAGATTAGATATTCCATTTTAAAGTATTTAAATAAGGACTTTTTATTTACTAATAAAGAGAGGATTTTTATAGAAGAAATACCGAATAATCTCAATGAATTTTTATATCGGCATATGACCTATCTTAACTTAAAGGCTTTACTAAGATATGAAGATAGAAACTCTATGAGGTTTTCCATTGAGCCAAGGACACCCTTTGCAGATGATATTAATTTGATTGAATATGTGTTCAATATACCTTCTTCCTATAAAATTCATAATGGTTGGACAAAATATTTATTGAGAACATCTATGGAAGGAGTTTTACCGAAGGAGATACAGTGGCGGCGTGACAAAGTTAGTTTTGCGACACCTGAAAAAGATTGGTTGGTTAAAAACAAAGAGTTTATGAAGTCCTCGATTAAAGGCTGGTTAAAAGATTTTTTTGAAGAAGACAAAATACTAAAAGTTTTTGACGAAATTTTAGTTAATCAACAAGAGAATGCTATAATACCTATCTGGAAAATTATCAACTTTGCATTGTGGAGGAGAATTTATAATGGTTAATCAGAAAAAACTATTAGTAGTTTCATATTTTTTCCCACCTGCTAGTATTATAGGTGCGGTACGTATAACTAAATTTGTTAAATACTTACTAAGGTTTGGGTGGGATATAACAGTTTTGACTGTAAAAGAAGAATATTACGACAACTACGATTTTGAAAGTTTGAAAGATGTTCAAGGTGCAAAGATTATCCGTACAAAGGTTATAAAACCTATAAAGTGTTTGAGAGAGAGGGGGTTATATTGGTTACCATATCTAAATATTGAATTAAAAAAACTTTTAAGTAAAGAACGTTTTGATATATCCTTATGGACTGGAAATCCATTTTATCATTGGATTCTTGCTCCTAAGTTTAAAAGAGAGTATAGATTGTTTTATGTGTTAGATTTTAGAGATGAATGGTCTTTGTCAAAGGTAGTTAAAAAATGGTATGGTACTAAATTTTTTAAATTAAAAAGGTTTATTGATGTTAAAATTTCAGAAATTATAGAGCCTAAGATTGTTAATCAAGCTAGTGCAATTATTAATGTAACAGATGAATTAACCGAATTATATAAAAATCGTTATAAAGATTTAGTCCCGGAGAATAATTTTTATACTATTTATAATGGTTTTGATTTAGAAGATCTACCTAAAAAAAAATCAAAAAAATGTTATTATTTTAAAATTGTTTATGCTGGTAGATTTGCTAAATTCAGATTTCCCTTTGCTTTTTTTGAAGCTTTGAATAATTTTATAAATGAAAGGAAATTGAAGCCAGAAGAGATAAAATTTATCTGGGTCGGTGAAAAAGAAAAGGATGTTATAGAATTTTTAGATAAGATTAATTTAAATGAATATGTTGTTTTTATTGAACACAGACCATATAAAGAAGTATTGGAGTTAATTGAAAATGCAGATGTTGGGCTTTTAATAGTAGGTCATTTTACAGAGGCTTCTACAAAGCTTTTTGATTATATTTCACTAAAAAAAACTATACTTTTAATTTCTGATGAAGAGGCTAGAGCAGTCAAAATTGCAAGAGAGTATGGTAATGCAAAAATAGTAAAGAATAATATTAATGAAATAAAAGATGCTATTGCTGAATTATTTGACAAAAGATTTTTAGGTAAAATAAATGAAAAGGTTTTAGAATTTTACAATAGAGAATATCAAGCGAAAAAACTAGAATATATTATGAACAAGATTATAGAAAATAATAAAGGATATTAAATGAAAAAAGAAATAAAAAAAGTTTTATTTGTTTTTTTTGCGTACATTGTATTATCTCATATACTAGCATATAAGCTAGTTTTGCCAGGATATAATGTTTTTGGTACTGATAAGCAGGTGCAGGGGCAGATTTTTGCTGAGGCTGTAAAAGCCCAAGAGGCAAAAGGTGAGTTCCCTTACTGGACTAATCATATATTGGGTGGAATGCCTACACAGGCAAGTTTCTTTACAAGCAAACAACTTCTTGATAAAGTTTGGACAATCATTGCAACTCCTATATTCTTTCCAGCAAATCTTCTGGGTAAATATTTTACTGATGAATATGGGATGGTTTATTGGTTTGCTCTGTTTGGCTTTTTTATGTTTATCTATTTGCGAAGTTTGGGGCTTTCTGTATTTTCTTCCTTTCTTGGAGGTCTTTCCTTTCTTTCCTGCACAGGCTTTGTTTCGCTTTTTTATCCTGGTCATGTAACAGGTAAGGCTGTTGTTATAGGAAATATGCCACTTATTTTATTCTTTATTACGCAGGCGTTTAAAAGTGAGCGTTCAAAGTTACTTTATTTTTCGCTGGCAGGGCTTATTTATGCAAGGCAGATGACAGCTCACATCCAGATTTTCTTTTTGCTCTCCGTGTCTTTAGTGATTTATCTATTTTTTAAGATACTTTTCGACTACCTTGAAAAAAAGGACTTAAAACGAACAGGTAAGTTTGTGGTTTTATCAGGCGTTTTGTTTGCAATGGGTTTTATGCTTAATGCTGACCAGCTTCTTCCACGTCTTGAGTTTAAAAAATATACCCATCGTGGTTCTCAGTCGCAAGTATCTGAAATGGACAAGTCTGCTATGCCAGGCGTAGATGCAGAGCTTGAAAAGTATTACTTTGTGACCTCCTTTTCCCAACCACCAGAGGATTTATTAGGGCTTTTTATGAGATATCCCTTTGGAGTGGGTAAACCTTACGGCGGTGTTTTGAAAGAAGTAGAAGACATACCCTATTATCGTGGAAGGTATGAACTTAGACTTTCCCTTGAATATGTGGGCATTTTTGTGTTTTTACTTGCCATACTTGGTGCTATTAAGTATTTCGGGATGCGAGAGGTTAAACTGATTGTGATACTCGGGATTACTTCAATACTTTTGTCTTTGGGAAAATACACCATTCTTTTTGATTTTCTGTACAAAATGCCAGGGTTTAAAAACTTTCGAATACCTCTTGTTTACACGATGGTAGCTTATTTTTCCTTTGGAGCTCTTGCAGGTTTTGGTTTTCAGGCAATAGAAGATTTTATCAGCAAAGGTAAAAACGGAATTTTAAAGAAATTTTCAGTATCTATTGGTGTCGTAGCTGTTATTCTAACTTTATTAGCGATTATTGGTACTCTCTTTGAAATTCCATCTATCAGGTTTCTGCTTAATTTTAGCCTAATTCAGGAAATGTTGTGGGGCATTTTTTCCGATGTGAGGGCACGTTTTGCACTTTTTATGTTTAATCTTTACTATCTTGTTGTAGCGATATGGTTATTTTTGCTTGTACTGTTTTTTGTTTATAAAAAGAAACTTGCCACAAAGGCAACCTTTGTGTTTTTTCTTTTAGCTATTTCTATTGATCTGTGGACGTTAAACAACAAATTTATTATCACAATTCCAAAGTCAGAGAATATAACACAGTATATGGGAGAGGATAATCTTGTTAAATTTTTAAAGTCTGATAAATCGTACTTTAGGATTAAAAGTAATGTTGATGAGGTTAACAATCGTTGGCTGCTCTTTAATATATCCAACATAGAGGGGTATCACCCAACACCGCTAAGAAACTTTGAAGAAGTTTACTCTTTGATGAATTATATGAACAATGTTGATAGTTTGTTAAATATTAAATATCTACTTTTAAGCCCTCAAGATCCACTGGTTAATATTTTAGAAAGCAACACTTTCTTGAGAAAAAAATATCGCAAGGTGAAAGAAACAACTTATTATTCGATAGCTTCAAAGAGTGAAAAACCAGTTGTAATATATGAAAACACGATGAATTATGGTCGAGCCTTTTTTGTTTATGCCTTTGGTATCGTAGAAAATGAAAATCAGGCACTTTCCATCCTTGCCAATCCTACGTACAATCCAAAGGATGCGGCAATTTTAAACGAAAAGCCGAAGCAGTCTTTTTCCTTGAACAAAGGAAGTTTTGAGAAAATAGAGTTTATAAAATATGATCCAAACCATGTTGAGCTACTAACAGAAAACGATGGTAATGCACTGCTAATATTTAGTGAAAACTGGTATCCTGCTTGGAAGGCTTATATTGATGGCAATAAAGTTGAACTACTTAGGGCTTACAACACGTTAAGGGCTGTTTATGTGCCAGCAGGCAAGCACAAGGTTGAGTTTAAATATCAATCGGACACGCTTTTTTATGGCAAAATACTCTTTTTTATTGGTTTCTTTCTTATAGTTTTATCCGTAAGTTATGAGTTTTTTAGTAGCCGTAAGAAGACAGGCAAAAACACATAAGAAAAATCACCAAAGTTATCTAATTTAAGAGGGTGAAGGCAGGGGCAAATCGTTAACCCCTGCCTTCTAATGTGAAGGTGTATTTGATGTTAAAAACTGTAAGTGATGTTAGCAGAAACTGAGTGAGATGTCCTGTCAAGATCGCCGTAAACGTAAGGCTTTTTATCATCAAGTTTGCTAAAAAGGTAACCAAGATTTAAGGTTAGATTATCTTTTATTGAGTAGTCAGCATTAATGGTAAAGTCAATAGTTCTGTAATCTAACTTTGAAAACTCTGGAATTACATTTAGGTATGCGTAATTATATAGCTGAACAGCAGGTGTCGATGAGTTATTGTCATTGTCATACTGGTAAGCAAGCTTTTGGTCTGTAAAAACAGAGT
>Ga0272449_1000092_pt1 | contig 123047 bp, 126 predicted proteins | sample YNPCB0241_FD_198679 | JGI IMG/M metagenome (GOLD analysis project Ga0272449, IMG submission 198679) | Hot spring sediment microbial communities from Yellowstone National Park, WY, United States - YNP-CB-024-1 | ecosystem: Environmental > Aquatic > Thermal springs > Hot (42-90C) > Sediment...
ACATGAAATGTGTATCTGTCCGAAGTGTCCAACATACCAGAAGTGTAAATTAACTGGTGGACTTTTCTGCGCAAAAGGCAGAGCAGAGGAGAAAGCCACAAAAGAAGGTTGCATCTGCGCTAAATGCACTGTATACTCGAAATACAATCTTAAAGGAGAGTACTTCTGTCGAAAACCCGAAAAAATGTTATGGTGGATTTTGGGACTAGCAGTAATAATAATCATAGTTGCTGTCATCGTCTGGATTATGCTTTCAGGAGGTTCTCCGGCGTCTCATCCTATAGAAACCCCAAGTGAAGCCCCTCAGTAAACGTTACACATAACAACAAAAACAGCCTTAAACCCCTTTTTAACTCTCATAAACAACCCATTCAATTCAAAATTAAGAAGAGCCCTTGCTTCAAGCGCGTCTCAACACAATTTTGGTTATTTTCTCAACCAATAGTGACATGCTCTCTTAGGTTTTTGAATGCCACCTTTTGATTATTGCTTCCAAGATTTTTTGTGCTGCTTGTTCTGGTGTAAGCTTCACGGTGTCTAAAGTTATTTCTGGGTTTGTGGGCGGTTCGTAGGGTTGTCCTACTCCGGGCACTGTGGGTGCTTTTCCTTCTAGGGCTTTTGCGTAAATTTGTTTTGGGGCATGGTAGGTTTTGCCTCTTTTTGATTCGCGTTCCATACAGACTTCTATGGGGCACTCCAGATAGGCTTCCATAAACCGTGGAATAAGCCTTCTAGCGTTTTCTCTGTAACGCCTCAGATTGCCAGTAGCATCAATAACAACATTTACGCCGTTTCGAGTTAAAAGTTCCGCAATGTAAACAAGCGTAGCGTAAACTATGTCCCGTTCTTCAAGGGAGTATGTTGGTTTAGGCGTCAAAACTTTACGCAGCGCATCCGAAGACAAGAGTTGAGCATTTATGCCTTTTTGTTCTAGAAGCCTAATTAGGGCTTCTGAAACGACGGATTTGCCGCTTCCAGGCAAACCGGTAACCCAGATACACCAACCTTCACGCAATTCAAGTCACTTCTGAAAGGGTTCTGAGGAGTAGCCTTTAAACTCTACTCATGCATAACGTTTATTAATTATTGCCTTGCTTTGGGTTTGAAGTGATTGTTATGTTGATTGTTCAGATTTCAGATGTTCACTGTGGGCCCATGTTTAATGATGGGAAATTTCGCGCTGCAATGGATGAAATTAACGCTTTGTCGCCTGATGCTGTGGTGATCACGGGAGATATAACGGAGAACGGCATCCTCTCAGAGTTTAAGATGGCAGCAGAAGAGTTCAAGAGGCTGAAGGCAAAGAACGTCATATACATAAGTGGAAACCACGATTACCGCGCTACTGGCTATTTGCTTTTCAAACAGTTTTTCCCCTTTAACCAAGTCACAGAAGTAGGCGACGCCGTCGTAATAGTGCTAAGCAGCGCCCGCCCAGACAGAGACGACGGTGAAGTAGGCCACAGACAAAACCTATGGCTAGAGCACACTCTTGAAAACTATAAGGACAGAGTGAAAATTGTTGCGATACATCACCATATAATCCCAGTTCCAGACACAGGCGCAGACCAAATCACAATAGTGGACGCAGGCGATGTCCTAAGAAGCCTCACAAAATCTAAGGTAGATCTTGTTTTGTGCGGTCACCGTCACAGACCGTGGAAATGGCAGATAGAGAATATACAGGTGGTTCACGCTGGAAGCGTTTCATGCGAAAAACTTCGGGGTTTCTTCCTTAACTCCTACAACGTAGTAGAGGTTAAAGGCAAAAGGGTTGAGGCGAAATTGAAAATTGTAGGCGGAGACTATGTGGACTTTAAAGAAATAATTCAAAAACGTGAAATTCTTCAAGCTTCCGATGTCTCAGAATTCAGCGACTCGCTGGCAAGATGATAAGGGATTAAACCACATTTTAAACATGAATCTTCTAATAAACTGTAAGTGTCAAACCTGAAAAGGTGACTTACACAGCGGCAGTCGGAACACCCAAACTTTTTAACTGCAAAACCCTTTTCACTAAACCAGCGCGCCACAGTGCACTCTTCAGGTTTTTCAGCATCTTTATAGAAAGCCTTTAAGACGCTTGCATTCGCATTTACAAGCAAGTAGTCAATGTGCCAAAACTTCCTTTTTGCCCCTTGAAAGTGCCGCCTTAAACGCTTATCAAGATTGTTTTGGGCTGAACCCACATAAGCGTATAAGCCTTTCTCGAAGGTGACGTTTCCCAAGGCGCCGACTTTAATGGTTACGTTTTTGTTGACGAAGATTGCTAGAACGTAAATTCCTTTCACGGGGCTCATCCGCTTGCGAAATATTAGCGTCGTACCATTTCAAAATTTCCTCAGCAGTCTTACCAGAATAACCCATCTGTCTAAGCTTTTTATTCAAATCAACTGCTGAGTCCTCGCTCAAAAAGGAACACACAAACCGTAATTTTATCCGCTTACGGTATTTATCTTTTAAACTTTCACTCCTAAACAGGTTGAATGTATGCGTTTACAGAGTCTAAATCAAACTTTTCGTGACGTAGAACATTTTTCACAAAGTTTAGAAGTTTTATGCGGACACCGTGGCTTAAGTTTGGATACCATATAGGTGAAGCCACAACCAAACCTCGCCAAGCATAGAAGGGCTGAACAACCTCGAGGATTTCCCAGTCTCCAGTTTTCTGCAAATAGTTCTCCCAGAAAAGCCTATATAACCGCTCGAAAACTCCGGCAAGTTCGCCGTATTTCTGAAGGGAATAGAAAATGTAGTTAATAGTCATAGCGGTAACGTCGTCTGCAGGTTCTCCCCACTCGCCTCTACTTCTATCCAAAACAGTGAACTCATCGCCTTGATGAAACATTATGTTCCAAGGGTGAAAATCGCCGTGAACCTGGCTAAGCCTATGGGCTTTACGTTTAAGACGCCAACGCCAAACAACACAGTCCTTTTCAATGCTGATTAAATCTTGCTCTTTAGCAAAGTCCAGTCCAGGCGGGTAGCTGTCTAATAATCCCATTATGCATTCGCCGTGTCCCACAAGCTCGCGGGCCCTCCGCACATAAAGCCAGGGTGCCTCCCGTTTCAAACCGTGAATTTTAACAAGGTAGTCTGAAAGCGCCAAACACCGCTTTTCGTCTAGCTCACTCATCTGGCCTGTGCTCTTAATGCGGTCTAGGTCTAAATGGTAAAGTTTGCCCTCCACATATTCGGTCAAAATGAAGAATTCGCCGCAATCTCCAAGAGACTTTAAACTTTTGCCGTCTACAGTGAAGGCGCCCACATCCACTGAACGCACATGCCGAGGCAGTTTGTTAAAAGCTGAATGTTGCCAAAGCAAAATCTGAGCACGGTCAAAGGGAAAATCATGCCCAAAACCTCCAGGCCGCATTGTTTCCAACACAACACGTTTAACTTCGCCCTTAACTTTGAACTCAATAACGTATGGAACACCATAGCCGAAACCCTTCAAATCCTTAAAGCCCTCAGTTTTCTCGCTGCCAAGCCTCCAGAAACCACAAATATCCACAGTGCAACCATACAAGCTTGAAAGATACTCTTGAAGAGCCTTCTCAGAAAAACTTGCTAGTGCACTTTTTTTCTCTTCAACCATCCTTTTTAACACCGCCAAGCAAACATGCATAAAAGAAAAGGACTACTTAAATATAAACTGGAACCGACAAAACTTAACTAAACGAAGGGACAAAAGTTGAAAAACGAAAGTAAAGCCTTCTCCTTCGCAAAAGTTTACAAAAATTTAACGGAAATTCTAATGGACCATAAGCTGGCAGCTTTAGGCGACGCATACATAAACTTCGCCTATTCTCTAGCTTTATCTCAGAATAAGGGGCAACCCTCTGGAGCAAAGGTTAGGGGCAGCGTTCTCGCAGAGGCCTTTAAAAAAGCAGGTTTAAGAGGACGCATGCCTTCGAGGGTTTCGCGGCACATGTTAGCAGACGCTGCAGAAGCCTTAACCGTTTATGCTTGGCTCCACAAGCATATAACATTAGAGGAAAGCGTAGCAATACTAGAGAAAGCTGAAAACCCCGTTGAAGGCCTCACTCAGCTATTTTTAACAATAAAGGATAGAGTTAAGTTTTGAGGGCTTTTTGAAGCTCTTTGCTAAACTCCTTATTCATCTCTCTGGCTTTTTTCACAGCATTCAGCAGAGCTTCTTCAGGTTTTTCTTTACCCTTTGTCCGCACATATATTATGGGGTTTGAAGCGAGCGGATGGGGAATGTCGTAGCCAGCCAAATCCACGTTTTCGTCTTCAAGAAGTCTCTTCTGCAGCAAATTGCAAAGGGTGTGTCCTGCACCTTCAACTTCAATTTTAAGCTCATTTTCTGTTTTCTTTAAAACCTTAATTTTCATTTATGCCACCACCGTTTCAAATTATTCCTTTCCCATAGTCTATAGTGGTTTTGCGCTTTTCAATTTTCCCACATCGCAAACACTGCAAGCCGCGGCCCCTCTGCTCCAGCATGGAACCACAATTAGAACAGAAAGCATAAACAACACCTAAGGCTTTATCTTTAGTGGACAAGTGGTAAACCCTGTTCTTTTCGCTTACAACCTTCGCCCTTATGACGTCGCCTGGTTTGCAAACGTCAAACATGGAGTCAACAAACCTTAAATGCGCATCTGAAACATGGAGAAAACCAGTGAAGAATCCTGAAAGGATTTTATTGCCAATCTTGAAGATTCGGACTGTGGCTGTTTGAGGCTGGACACTTGAAACTTGCCCAACAACTATGCTTCCAACTTTTGGAGCTCTTGCCCCATGAACTAGTGGGAAAACTGAAACTCTTTTGTTGAGAAGGTCTACAAGCGCGCGCCCCACAACCTTTGAATATATAATTCCGTCCTTTACGTATGTTCCAGCGTCCGGAATAAACTCTTCAATAACGCCTAATTGTTCGCCTGGCAACACAAACCTGCCACTGTTCCGCTTCGAATCCGACAAACCTACCACAACACCTCAAACTATATGGCATTGACATTTACATGGCTGAAAGCTAAACACTGCGCACCTCAATAAACCTTTTCATTCTATTTTCCAAAATGCTTAGCATTAGTCCCAGAACCACCCTTTTCTACAAAGTTCTTCCCAAGAAAGTTCACCCACAACCAAACGCGCCTCATTTAATGTGAGCACTGGTTTCCGAAATCTCGAAGCATCCTCAATGGATATCCGTGGACATGCGGTATTGACATAGGCGTCAACCACTGGGAACTCCATGAGAACTTCTGGAGTTAGCTCCCTAAAAGCTAAAATATACGCGTCCTTCCCGCTTTTTTTAAGCTTTTCCCTAATGCTTAAAGCCTCATCGACGCGTTTTTGTCCAATTTTTAAACCAACGAGAACTGCGAAGGTTTTTGCCTTTTCCGCTTCCTGGACGTTTGCCCACCGTTTTTTAAGAGTTTTCTGAACCTCCTCATCAAGAGTGTAAGCCTGTTTTTCATATGGGTCAGCAACGATTGTTGGCTTCAATGTTGAAAGGGCCAAGCCTAAGGCGTGGAAACGCCCCCCACCAATGAAAAGGAAGGCTTCAACATCGTTGGCTATGGACCTCACGTTACTATAGTCGCATCCTATAACCTGCCCAGGATAACTCATGCGGCCGGCATCGCCAATCATGACTGTTTTTCCAGCGCGGATTAAAATCTCTTTAGCCTCGTCTAGAGTCTGCACATGCTGCACTGTTGTGGCTAAACCTATTTTATGCCATTTTTCTATAAGAGGCAAAGCTTTTTCAACAGCCTCATCAATGCTTAAAGTGGCTCTCGCCTCAACATAGATGGTGGGCACTTTCTCGTACTTTAAAAGCTTTGAATGCCCATAGTGGATTATCAAGTCGGCGCTTAGGCTTTCAGCTTCAGCCGTTGCCAGGTCGCATGCGCCGTAACATGGGTCTGCAGAAATTATTGGCAAGGCGCCTGTTTTTTCGATAATCTTCGCAATTCTTATACCCTCGTTTTTCAGTCCTTGCGGAAGCTGAATCAGGACGCGTTTTGCTCCTAGTTTAATTATTTCCTGTTTTACTCTCTCTTCTTCAAAATCAAATTGTTTCAAAACCAAACACCCAAAGGAATATCATGAAAGCATGAGTAGTTAAAAAATGTAAATAAGGATGATATTACTATTTTGTGGTTTTATCCCATTGGGGCGCCCATTCCCAGTCTCCTTTTGGCCTTCGAATTGGACGCCCTAGAGCTCTTTCATGCTGTTCAGCAAGCTTTTCAAGGATTATCTTTTGTTCTATGCTTGCAACAAGGTTCTTAGTGGCCACAACAGCGTCGGCGTTAACTGAAATGCTGTCTATTCCTGCTCTTACAAGGAACTCTGTGAAGTCTGGAAGGTTTGATGGGCCTTCTCCGCAAATGGAAACTGTGCATCCGTTTTCATGAGCCACTCTTATCAGATGGGCTATTATCCTCTTTACCGCCGGGTCTCTTTCATCAAAATATCCCATCTGTCCGAGGCGTTCCGAGTCCCTGTCAATCATTAGTATTCCCTGAGTCATGTCATTTGACCCTATGGAAAATCCGTCGCAGAGCTTTGAGAATTCATCAGCAAGTATAGCTATGGAAGGCGTTTCAGCCATAAACCAAACTTGAAAGTCCTTAGTTCTTTCTAGACCTTCCTCCTTCATTAAATCCAAACACTTTTTAGCTTCCCAAACCGTGCGCACCACTGGAAGCATAACCCAAACATTTTTGAGCCCCCACTCTTCGCGGCACTTTTTGATGGCTTGACATTCGAGGCGGAAGGCCTTTTCATACCATGGGCTTATGTAGCGGCTGCAGCCTCTCCAGCCAAGCATGGGGTTAGCCTCAACGATTTCGTATTTGTCTCCGCCTTTCAACTCGCGGTACTCGTTGGTCTTGAAATCGCTGAAACGCACAACAACTGGACGCGGCTGTATAGCCCTGGCAACTGTTGCTATGCCCTCAGCAAGTTTATCCACAAACTTTTGTCCCTGCCCGGTGTCCACGAGATAAAGGGGATGCTCACCTATGTAGCTGGCTAAGATGAATTCTATGCGCATTAGCCCTATTCCTTCGAAAGGCAAGTCCTTATACTCCTCAACCTTTTCCGGGACACCCAAGTTCATGTAGATTTTTGTGGCGGTAACCGGAACTGACCTGAAGATGCCTCCTGTAACGGTTGCCGAGGAAAAGCTTACTCTAGGCGAAACCGGTTGTTCTGTTATTGTTGACATAACACCTTCGTAAACAACACCGTTTCTCGCATCAACAGTGTATTCTTTACCGCTGACCATAAGCTTTGTAGCATTTTCAGTTCCAACAACACAGGGGATGCCCAGTTCACGGCTTACAATCGCCGCGTGGCATGTTACACCACCCTTGTCGGTTACAATTGCACCTGCCATCTTCATGAAAGGCACATAGTCTGGATTTGTCATTTCAGCAACTAAGATGTCGCCTTTCCGCATAACTTTAGCAGCTTCTTCTGGATTTAGAACAACTTTTGCAACGCCGGCGCCTATTCCCCTTCTACCAGCAGCTATGCCCTTAACAACAACTTTCAACTCTTCAGCAGGTCTCAACAGACCAGTCTCAGCCCTCTTTTCCAAAGCCTTCTCCACTTTCATGCTCCAAACCGTTTCAGGTCTGGACTGCACTATGAAAATGTTCTCTGGAAACTTTAAGTCACTGTCAATAGCCCATTCAATGTCTTGGGCTGTTCCGTAGTGTTGCTCTATCTTTTTGGCTAGTTCTGCAAGCTTTATGACTTCTTCATCACTTAGGCATGGTTGATTCTGTCTTTCAGCAGGCACTTCCAAGTGAACTGTTTTTCCTGTTTCAGGGTCGCGAGTATACTGCACCTTTTTAGCGGCTATACGCCTCTCAACTATTTTCATGGTTCGCTTATCTACGATAAACTCGTCTGGAGTAACAGCGCCTGAAACAACTGCCTCGCCTAAACCAAAGTTGCCCTCAATAACTATTTGGTCAGGGTCGCCGGTGACTGGGTTTATGCTGAACATAACGCCGGCAGCCTTAGCATTAACCATCTTTTGAACTCCAACGCTTATGAGAACCTTTTCATGGGCGAAGCCCTTTTGAGTTCGGTAGAAGATGGCTCGTGGAGTGAAAAGGCTTGACCAACATTTAACAGTTTTTTCAATAAGCTCTTCTTCTCCCTTAACATTTAAGTATGTTTCCTGTTGCCCAGCAAAGGACGCGTCGGGCAGATCCTCCGCAGTGGCGCTTGACCTAACGGCGACAAAAACTTCATCTAAGTCCAGCTTTCGACAAAGCTCCCGATACGCGGACTTAATAGCTTTTTCCACATCCCTAGGTGCAGGTGTAGATTCTATTAATGCTCGAATTTTTTTAGAAGCTTCTTCATACTGTTTCGGGTCACTTGGATCTTTAACAGTTTCCTCAATACTTTTGTATATTTTTTCAGCTATGCCCGTTTCTTCAATGAATTTTTTATAAGAGTAGGCTGTTATGGCAAAGCCGTGGGGGACAGGGATTCCAGCATTCATCATTTCGCCTAAGTTAGCGTTTTTGCCTCCCACAAGAGGAATATCATCTCTCCTTAGGTTTTCAAACCAGATTACCAGATCCTCTTTCATTTTTGTCACGTTGTTTCAGCCTCCTCCAACCGCGCCTTCTCGATGACTATTCTACACGGTATTGGAAGTTTTGCGCTTCCTCTCTTTAAAGCCTCCTTAGCCACTTCAACGCCGTCTGTGTTTACTTTAACAGTGATTATTGTTTGGTTTGGCAATACGCGCGCTGCTGTTCCAATTGGTTTTCCAAAAGCTCTGCGCATCCCATCTTGAAGGCGGTCGGCATGTGCCCCGAAAATCATTTTGTTTTCTCTAAGGATAACGTGGGGGTATGGATGAACTTGCATAAGATAATTATTTGAAAGCTTCTCCATTAAAAGACGGTTTGTTGCCACTCTTGCTGCTTCTAGAGCGTTATGCCGAATTTGGGCTTTTTCTAGGGCTATAAGCCTAGCTTCGTATTCAAATTTAGCATTGGGGTCGCCCATAGTGAATTTTGTGATTTTCGGTTGAGGGAAACCCTTAACAAACTCTTTCCTAGTATAAGGTTGCCCCTTAACGATTCTGTAGTTGCGTGCACGCATCAAACATCCCTTTCAAATATCCTATAAACAAATTATTTAAACATTTGTTGAAAAACCAGACTTTACAATTATGCGAGCTTTATAATTTGAATTTGAAGAAAACTGGATACTTGGTTATGTAGGTGCCCGCTTATTTCTGAACCATATCTTGGCAAGTTCATCGTAGTTCGGGAAAACTTTTTTCAATATTGGAATATACATCTGCACTTCCTCGTCGGTTAAATATTGAAACTGGTATTCCCCCATGTACGGCGATGGTTCGCCTTCCCTTGTTATGAATTCTATGTGCATGAAGGGGTCTCCACGTTTAATTGTTATGGGGCAGCGGTCGTTGCTTAAATTCACAATTTCAAGGGCGAGTCTTCCAATGAAGCCGCTGTGAACTTTTGCCGCATTCAAGAAGGATAAGCCCATTCTTCCATACTTGCTTTTGGCTGTTAGATGCGCAACATAGTTTGGCGGTGTGAAAACTATTTCGTGGGATATGAGGTTTTTATGCTCAAGATAATGCAATGTTGTCTCGTCTTTGACTGTCAGGATGTAGCCGTCTCCATCGAGCAAATTATAGTCGTAGGGGTACAGGCACTTATAATTCTCTATAAGCTCCTTCAACTTATCTTTCCCGATTATACACATTTCAAGGCACTCCTAACAGCTTTTCTAGCAATAGTGAAGCCCTCAGGTTATATATTTTTCTAAAATTAAATGCACAATTCAAGCTTGCCTAAAAGTTTGCTTTGATAAGCATTATTGTCTCGAAAAGGGGAAGACTGAGTTCCGCAACAATTTTCACTTTAAAACCATTTTTATAAAAAGCCTCTAAGGTTTTATCAACATCGGCCAGTGTGGACTGCATTAGGAGAACACGCCCATCGCTTTTCAAATGTTTAGAGACTTCACATGTAAAACGGTCAATAACTGTTCTTCCATCAAGTCCTCCATACCATGCCAGTCCAAGCCACTCATCTTTTTCTTCTGGTTCACAAGGCAAATAAGGGGCATTAAACATTATTAGGTCAAATTTTTTGTTAGGCTTTATTGGCGTGAACAAGTCGCCTTGGACGAAAAACATTTTGTCTGCAACATGGTTTAGCTTGGCGTTTTCTTTCGCACAGTGCACCGCATATGGGTTTATATCAACAGCCAAAACCTTCGAAGCCTTTTCTGCAGCGACTATGCCTAGAATCCCGCATCCGGTGCCCATGTCAAGAACCCTTTCACCTTCTCTCACTTTTAGGTTTTCAACGAAGAGGAAAGAGTCTTCAGCTGGCTCGTAGACGCTGTCCCAAACATAGAAAGCGTAATCTTTGAAAAACACTTTTTTAGCTAACGAGTGCATTTGCCAGTTCACCGAAGTCTTCAGGTGCTAACTCTCTAACGCGTCTATTGTGAAAGGGAAGAGAATTAGCAACCTTAGCGGCATCTTTTACGGATGCATAACGCCTCCTTATGAATTGTTGCACGGCGTTCCTAACCTTTCTATTGCGCTGTGTGAAAAGCATCTGCACAAGGCGCCTAAACAATACGCAGTTTTTCACTTGGAAAGGCGGTGAAGTTCTAGGCGTTAGGCGCAAAATTGTGGAGTCAACTTCGGGCTGGGGATAAAACATCCATTTTGGCACTTCGTCGAAAAGTTCAACTTCAAAATGGTAATATGCCAAGACTGTTAACCATCCGTAATCTTCGCTTCCAGCAGTTGCCACAAGGCGATTTGCGAATTCCTTCTGAAAGACTAAAACTGCACAAACAAAGTCTTTATCGAAAAGCCATTTGAGCAAAGCTGAAGAGATGTTGTATGGCGGTATGGAAACAATTTTAGTGAATTGAGGTATACGTATTTTGAACAGGTTGCCCTCAAAAACTTCCACATTGGGCAAGTGTCTGAGGCTTTCCTGCAAAACTTTCACAAGGCTTGAATCGAGCTCAACAGCCAAAACTCTTTCGCACTTTTCAGCGAGGAAACGGGTTAAAAACCCAAAACCAGCACCGATATCCAACACAACGTCGCTTCTAGCAAGCGAAGCATATTCAGCCAAAAGTTGAAAAATTGAGGGCTCCACCATAAAGCGTTGTCCCAAACTTTTCTTCGGAAAAATTCGGTGTCTTCGAAGGATATGCTTCGTTTCTTTTAGCAAGCTCATAAAAGCTTTAACCAGCCGGGCTTTCACCGCGCCCTAGTGAACAGCCTATATTTGCTTTCGCCAGCCAACTCCTCCAGAATCCTTTTAGTGATTAGCTTTACAGGGTTAGGCACTTCGGTGCGCTTCTGCAAGTCCTCAAAGCTTTCAAAAGGCTTCTTTTCCCGTTCATTGATGACTTGCCACATGTACTTTTTACCTATGCCGGGAATCAGTTCAAGAGCGTGCATTCTTGGGGTTATGGCTTGCGCTGTATTGAAGAAGTTGACGAACCATTTTTCACGGGTTAGCACTATGCGGCTAATAACCGTTGGAAGCTCCATCTTCGCAGCTGCGGTCAACTCATCGTAGCCTACCCGCCCAATGATGTAAGTGATTTCCTCACGGGCTTCCTTACCAACATAAACACGGTCGTGAGGCTTAAGAGCGACACCTTCCTTAACAAGGGCTTCCAGAAGGGTGAAAAATTCCTCGCCTACAAGCTGAACAAGGGCTCCCGCTCTGTAACCCGCTCTTCCCATAACGCGAACCCCTGGGCGCCCGTGGGGAAGGAAATCTAAGACATAGGCATACTCTTCGTACCGCTTTTCCATTTTATTCGCCTTTTTGCGCGTTTACTTTAAAAATAGAAGACTGAAGTGCTATTTCAATCTATGTTCGTTTAAAAGTTTAACTATTTCTTCCAATTTTGAAGATTCAATAATTTTGCGTCCTCCGCCGAGAAAAACTCTAAGCTCTTCTATGCTGCTAGGCATACAATTAACAATTTGAACAGCTTCAGTTTCTTCTAAACCAAACTCTAAAATAAGTTTATCCACAAGTTTTTCAGCTGTTTCCGCGTCGCATTTAGAAAACTTAGAAGCATAATCTAACGTGCGCCTTTGAAACTGGTCTAAATTTTCTTCGCCTAACTGTTCCAACAACTTTTTAACTTGAGGAACTGTTAGCTTTTTTTCTTTAACTTTTTCAGTTTCAGGCTTTTCCAACATTTTAACCTCTGTTATAGGGTTCTAAATGTTCAGGTCTAACAATAATTTCTTTAACTGCGTTTCCTTGGGTGACGCTTACAATGTAGCTTCTTCCCCGCTTCCCAACTATTGTGCCCACTCTGCCGTGGTAACGCCTATGAGGCATTCCTCTTTGAATGCTTGGATCTATTTTGACGGTTACACTGTTTCCAGTTTGATACTCATGCAGCAGCTTGCTCAGTTGTAATTTGCCCCTTTCCCTAGGCTTCTTTCTAAGGAGACGGCGTGTTTTTGCACGGTATCCCTTTGACTTCCTCACTTTTTCACTCTCCTAATCCTTCATAATTACGTTTAAAACATCAAGTTTTATAGGCTTCGCTTTGCACTTGAGAATCTCTGAAACACTTGGAGTTGTTCTTCCATCATCACCGGTCACCAGTTCCTTTACATATAGTCCTCCTTGGCAACGTACTCTCATCTCAGCCCTTTTCGGCGACAATCTTCTTACTTTAACCTCGTATATGTGCTTTTCTCGTGTTAGGTCTGCACGCCTATGCAGAACACGGGTAGGTGTTCGTTGCTTAACCATGGCGTTCGTCAGTTTTTCCTCTAATAGTTTTTTGTCTGCGTCTGTAAACTCCTTTTCGAATTCTATGGTTACGCGGTACTCCTTCTGAGCGGAATCTGCCTTCTTTAATCTTCTAACAAAATCCTTATCCACAAAATGTAGACGCGAAACTTCAACTTTGCCTGCCGCACTGGCATTTACATCTTTCTCGAGTTTCTTAAGGTCTAGAAACCGTTTTTTGGGCTGGGAAACTTCTATCACGAAAGGTCTACCCCTTCCAAGCATACGGGCATCTATGTCTTCCCGTCCGGAAGCGTGGAAAAACGTTTTAACGCCTTCTGTTGCCCTTAGAAATGGTTCGCTGACTATTTCTTCTACTGATTCAGGATACATTTTCCCAGTCCAGCTACACTTTTCGCATCCTCGGCCACGGCAATTCGAACAAAACCATTTAGACTGCGGTATACCCCGTAAAATTTTTTTATAACGTCCAGCTATATAAAGCGGATTAACCTGAATCCGTATTTCTTCAGTCACCGGATTGATTATTATGACAATTTCTGGCTTGCTGTATTCTACAGTTTTGCCGCTGTAAAAGGAAATTTTCTTTCCCAACAATGTTCCAAACTCGATCCTGATGCTTTCCCCATACTCCACATCAAAATTGGCTTTAAATTCGTCTTCACGTTCTTCAACCTCCACTGGCAGTTCTACACCCACCAAAAAATTCTGATACTCATATTCCTTAAGCTTATCTAAAGCCTTTTTTGCTAATTCATCAACAAGGGCGAACTTGTTTCCGCACAGAAAACAGGTTTTTGGAAGATTTTTCCGCAGAACCCGTTTCTTCATTCTGTGCAGAATTTCTTCTGCGTTTTTGTAAAAACCATTTGTTGCAAGAACCTTGAGAATGCGAACTCCTTCCTCTTTTTTGGAATGGGCTAGTGCTTGAGCTTCCATTGCTAAAACGGTTTTTATGGCTTTTCCTCTTTCTTCATTTTCTATGCCACGCCCTAAGAAAGCGAATTGCCTTCCCAAACAGTGGTCGCATAAAGGATGTTTTTCAAGCATTCCTAAGGCTTTTTTTAGAATGTCCATAGAAACTCCTTTGCTTAGCCATAGGCTTAACTTATATCGAGAGGTAAGCCCTTGCCAAAAAAGGGCAGCTTCTTCTTTCTACGAAGGGTTTTTAGCATTTTGCGCATTAGGCTATACTGTTTCAGAAGCTCTTTAACTTCTTTTTCGCTTGTTCCAGACCCCCGCGCTACACGCTTCAGCCTTGAGGCATTGAAAACTTTAGGGTTTTCCCTCTCTTCAGGAGTCATAGACTGAATTATGACACGCCACTTTTCTAAACGGTCTTCAGCCATGTCAAGCATGTCTTCAGGCACATTGTACGACATGCCTGGAAGCATTTTCAAAATCTTTTGAAATGGCCCCATTTTTCGCATGGCTTCGAACTGTTCATACATGTCGGTTAGGGTGAATTTGCCGCTTAGGATGGCTTTCGCCTTTTTCTCCGGAACCTTTACCTCAGCTTCACGGACCTTCTCAATGAGGGTTTCCAAGTCGCCCATGCCTAGGAGCCTGCCAACGAAGCGGGATGGAACAAAAGGTTCGATGTCTTCAACTTTTTCGCCTGTGCTTATGAACTTTATAGGTGCGCCTGTAGCTGCAACAGCTGATAAGGCGCCTCCGCCTCTAGCTGAACCATCCAACTTTGTTACAATTATGGAGCCCAGAGACGTAGCTTCATTGAAGGCTTTAGCTTGCACCAGCGCCTGTTGACCTATGGTTCCGTCGATAACGAGTATAACCTCGTCTGGCCGGATTTTTTCCTCCAGCATCTTCATCTCCTTGATGAGTTCCCGTTCTTCTTTGTGACGACCAGCAGTATCAACTATTATTATGTCTCGGTCGCTGAAGCGTTTTAGGCCTTCAAGGGCTATTTTAACAGGGTCTTTGGCTTTAGCGTCTCCATAAATGGGCACATTTATTCTGTTTGCCAATTGTTGAAGCTGGTCAAAGGCGCCTGGGCGATAGGTGTCCACGCATATGAGGGCTGGTTTTAAACCTCTCTTTTGGAAGTATTTGGCAAGTTTCGCTGCTGCTGTTGTTTTTCCTGACCCCTGAATGCCCACAAGCATTACGACTTTTCTTTTACTGGGTTCCACTTTTAGGGGAACGGGTTTTTCGCCTAGAAAACGCGTCAACTCTTCATAAACAACTTTAATCACATGTTCGCGGCGTGAAATGCCTGGTGGAACCTTTTCTTTTAGGGCCCTTTCTTCTATGCGTTTTGAAATGCCGAGAACAAGCTGAACATTCACGTCAGCCTGCAATAAAGCCCGTTGCACATCTCGGACGAGCTCTTTAACAGCTGCCTCATCAACAACCGCAGCTCTGAAAATCTTCCTTAAAGCTTCGTGAAGCGATGAACCAAGGCGTTCTAAGGCCATAACTTTCTCCAAACCTTAAGATTGCTAACACCCTTAAATACGTTTTAACCTTTTAGCAAGCTTCGGAAACTTCTTTTACCACAAAAAGCATTAATTAATTAATTAAGTGACCATTCAAAGATGGAATTTCGATACGTCTGCCGCCGATGTGGAAAAACTTATTCAGCAAACGATTATTTGAGAAGCCATTTCTGTGGAAATTGTGGAACCCTGCTTGTCAAAAAAGTGGTCTATGAAGCGGTGAAGGAAAAAACAGACAGAAAAACGGAGGATAATTTTCAAGGTTTAGTTAAAGAGTTTTTCCCATACTCAAATTTCCGTCCCTTCCAACTTAACGCCATAAAGTTTGCCTACGAAACCATGAGAGATGGAAAAGTTGGCTTGCTTTCTTCTCCATGCGGAACTGGAAAATCCATTTCAGTTTTAACAGCCTTTTTTGCAGCCAGAGAACTTAATCATGGCTTAGGAAGGCTTTTAGCTTTAACGCGCACGAAAAATCAGCTTGAAATCTACTCTAGAGAACTCAAAAACATTAAGGACTACTGCGGTGTCAGCTTTTCAGCGTCCATTTTTAAGAGCAAAAAAGAAATGTGCCCCCACGCTTTTGAAGACCCAAAAATTAGGGATGTGAGTTATAGGGATTTTCTTTACTACTGCAGAGGTTTAAAGAATGGCACCTTCGGAAGAACATGCGAATACTTTGACAAAACTTATGAAGGGTGGAAGCCAAGCTGGCACGCCTATAACGTTACCAACAAAATAAGGAAAATTGGGCCTCTCTTGCCAGATGAGGTTTATGGGGTATGCCGTGACGAAGGATTATGCCCCTACGAAGTTACAAAAATCTTAACAAAGTATGCGGACATTGTTGTAGGCAACTACAATTACATTCTAGTGGAAGCCATCCGCGGCTCGGTTTTGGGCAAGGCTGGCATACTCATAAAAGAGGTTAACTGTGTCTTTGACGAAGCCCACAGCTTGCCCTACTATGCGGCTGGCATCTTCTCAGACGAGCTTTCATCAAGGTCTGTCCGCAGAGCCTGCAAAGAAGTTAAAACTTTTGAAATTGACGATTTAGACTTTTTGGAAGCCTTACACAAGGTTATGTTTGATTTTGGGAAAAGGGTTTACAGAAATTACGGACTGGACACTGAGCATATTGTGGAAGGAGAAGTTCTAATCGATGCTTTGGCTAATAAACTTAAGGTTGACCATAGAAAGCTTCTTGAAATTATTCATGAACTTGCAGACATAGGTGAACAAGTACGCCAGAAAAGAAGTGAGATGGGTAAAAACCCAGTCTCCTACATTTCCCGCTGCGCAGACTTCCTTATGGACTGGATAAGCCTAACAGGTTCAAGCTATGTAAGGTATGTGAAGGTTGAAGTTGACAGAGACAAAAGAAAGCAAGTGAGGCTTGGAATCAGATGTCTCGACCCCGCTTTATCTGCAAGTGTTATCAATGAGCTTCGCTCCGCCATACTCATGTCTGGAACCCTTTGGAACACGGACTACTACATAGACGTTTTAGGCATTGAGAGGAGTCGTTGCCAAGGTCTAGAACTCCCAAGTCCATTTCCGCCGGAGAACAGACTTATTGTGGTGGATGAGTCAGTTACAACAAAGTTTGAAAAACGCAATGAAATCCAATGGAAAAGGATAGCTGCACACCTCAACCAAATAATTCAAAAAGTTGAAGGCAGAATCGCCGTGTATTTTCCATCGTATGATGTGATGCAAAAGGTTGCCAGAGAGATAAAGCATGACTTGCCCATGCTGGTTGAGGAGAAAAGAACAAGAATTTTGGATGTGCTTAGGTTTTTGAAAGAAAACGACCATTGTGTGGTTCTAGGCGTCGCAAGAGGAAAAATAAGCGAAGGAGTTGACATGACACTTGAAGGGCGAAGCATGCTTTCAGCCGTAATACTTGTTGGGCTTCCTTTTCCAAAGAAAACAGAGCTTCAAACCGCTTTATACGAGTACTTCAGAGAGAAATTTAGGGAAAAAGCCATGGAATACGCAAACAACATCCCATGCTTAAATGCTTTAGCCCAATCCGCTGGAAGACTTTTGCGAAGTCCAGAGGACAGGGGAATAATCATACTCATGGATAGGCGCGCGGCTGGAAGTTTTAGGCACATGCTTCCAGAAGAATGGAAAAACGAGTTGAAAGCACATTACAGAATCGAGAGAATCCTTGAAAGAATAGAGGATTTTATAGCCATAAAAAGCAATGCAAAGCAGTGACGCCTTCATTCCATAAGCCTTTTACATTTAGACATGCAAAATAATTATGGAGAGGGGATATTGTTTGAATCCAGATGTAAGGGTTATTGAGAAGAAGGAGATTCCAAAGGGAGCATTTATGATTTTTGGCTTCCCAGACGTGGGGCTGGTTGGGGTAATAGCGGCATCCCACCTTATTTCAGAGCTTAACCTAACAGAAGTCGCATATGTGGGTTCGAGACTGTTGCCGCCGATAATAGTATTACACGAAGGCCTTCCCCATTCAGCAATAAGAATTTTTGGAAATCACCAAATTCTTTTGGCAGTGTCTGAAATTCCTCTGCGCGAGGATCTAGTATACCCTGTAATGCATGCGCTGATTGATTGGGGGAAAGAGAAAGAAGTGAAAATGATGATTTCAGTAAGCGGCATACCCATTCAAGAGAGGCAAGACCTTGAAGAGCTAAAGGTTTTCGCCGCTGCTTCAAGCCCTGAAACATTGAAAATGGTTCAAGATAAAAACTTAGAAGTACTGAAGGAGGGCTATATGGTTGGCCCCCAAGCAATTATGCTCCAGTACTGTGCCATGTTAGGTTTGCCAGCCATAACTCTGCTCGCCCAATGCTTCTTCAACTACCCAGACCCAGAAGCCGCAGCAAAAGCATTAGAACAGTTAATGAACATCATTGGCCTGAAGACAGACATTTCAAAACTTCTGGAGAAAGGCGAAGAAATCCGCTTAAAGGCGAGGGACATGATGAAGAGAACCCAGCAGGAACTCACAAAGATGAAGAAAACCCAAGAGTATGACATCCCCTTATACGTCTCATAAGAGGGTGGTGGAATGGCAACAAGCAGAAGAAAGCGCTCAATTTTCGATATAATGGACGAATACTTTGAAAGCATGGAGGAGTGGGCTGAAAGCGTTATGGAAAGCATAATTGAAAGACCAAGCTGGAACTGTAGAGCCTGCACTATGGAACCCCTCCGCAACATTGTGGTAACAGGCGACGAGGTAATAGTTACTGTGGATTTGCCCTACGCCGAGCAAAGCACCATACAAGTTAAGCCGATAGGCAAGGATACTGTTGAAGTTTCAGCGCAGATGAGGAGAAAAGTGAGCTTTGGCGATTTTGGAATAACCCATTATAAAGGTGAATTTCAAAGATTCCACTGTCAGACGCGTATTCCAGTACCAGTTTACATGGATAAAATGGAAGTTCGCTTCAAGAAGGGAATACTGGAGATTCGCTTGCCTCGAAAACATGAATATGAGATTCCAATAGAATGAAGCCTCAGTTATCCTCAGAAGTCTTCACAAATCCGACGGCTCTTCTTGCATCATCGGCTTCAAAAAGTTTTACACAAAACGAGAAGATAAGCTTAATTAAAAATCTTAAAACAACAGCCAAAGTAATTCTAAGCTCAGTTGGTGGCATAGTTGACAGCTGAACGGGCAATACAATGTGCCATGTTCATTTTGATACTAGTAGGCTTATGCGGAGTAAGCGCTTGGGCAAGCTACGCTTATCTCAGCGAGGCGCATCCAATTCTAGAAGTTGCTACAATAGCATTAAGTTGGGGAGTTATTCTTCTAGTTCTTTACGTAAGCCTCAAAAAACTCGAGTGGAACTGTTGGAGGTAACAACTTAAAGCGTTTGCTAAACCTCAATTATTTTGTTCTTACAATCTTTACCTTGCCAAGTATTTTCCAATACTCGATTTCAACGCCTGGAGCAAGTTTCGCCTTCAAATCCTCATCCTCAGGATAGGGTGCATCCAAATACTCGTAGGTTTCCAAATCCATGACCTGAACGTTTGAGGGAGTCACAGCAAAGATTTGCCCGCTTCTCTTCTCGATTATCGGCACTTCTGCTGTCGCATCCACTGGTTTAACAAGGCTTCTTTTCGCACCGTCGAATATGCCTATGGCAACTATTCTCGCTTTGGCTGAGCCATGTTTTCCAGGTTTAGACTTGGTTATCTCAACTATTCGGCATGGTTCGCCGTCAACAATAATGTATCCGCCTTCCCTTAGGGTTCCAACATCAACGGGTTTGCTCACACCATCACCAGCTTAGAGGTTTCACCACAGCAATTTTAAACAACACCCATATATAAGTTAAGGTGATTAAAAGTCGTGTTTGTATCGAAGGGAGAAAAGTGTTCAAAAGCGTCGGCCTAGTAGCACGCTTCGACAAAAGAAAAGCAATAAAACTCACAGAGGACTTAGCCAAGTATCTAAGGAAAAAGGGGTTAGAGGTTTACATTGAGGAAACATTAAAGAGCAAAATAAGGACGAATGAAAATTTCTTACCTCTAGAGAATATGAAGACCGATTTTATAGTCACTGTTGGCGGAGACGGAACAATTTTAAGAGCATGCATAGCTATTCCAAACCCTGAAACACCTATACTAGCGGTAAACATGGGAGTTCGAGGTTTTCTAACAGAAGTATCACCGCAAGAGGCTTTTACGGCAATTGACCAATGCTTGAAAGGCGAATTCAAAACAGAAAAATGTGCAAAGCTAGCTGTAACCGCCGAAGACGCTAAATTCCCGGATGCTCTAAACGAAGTTATGATATCGGTGGAAGAACCTGTTAAGCTACTTTATGCAAGGGTTTCGAAAAACAATGAACAAATTTTAGAGTGTCAAGCAGATGGACTGATGATAGCCACACAGACAGGCTCCACTGGTTATTCGCTTTCAGCAGGAGGCCCTGTCCTAGATCCACATGTTGAGGCATTTGTTTTGACGCCGATATGCTCCTTAAGCGTTTTACGCTCCATAGTCTTTCCAGCAGATTCTAAAATTACAGTGGAAGTTCTTAGACCTAGGAGGATACTTGTGGTTGTAGATGGAGCGTACAAGCAAATTATAGAGTCTAAGCGCCCAAGAATAACAGTTACACGTTCAAAACACGAAGCCTCATTCATAAGATTTAGGGAAAACTTCTATCACCGTTTAAAAAGTAGGCTGCTCTTCCGCGGAATTGGAGGAAAGCCCCACGGCTAATTTGGGCAGGTGCATTGTAATTTTAGACACTTCAGCCTTTGTAGCGGGTTTTGACCCTTTTTCAATAAGTGAGGAACAATACACTGTTCCAGCTGTTAGAGAGGAAGTTTCGGGAAGTTCCATGGCTTGGATTAGATTCAAAACAGCAGTTGAAAGCGGAAAACTGAAGGTCAAAATGCCAGAAAACGCTTTCTTAGAAAAGGCTAAAGCATCGGCAACCGCTGTTGGAGACTCATTTTTCCTCTCAGAAGCAGACTTCCAGGTTTTAGCTTTAGCCCTACAGTTTAAAATGCAAGGCCGTTCGCCGCTTGTGGCTACTGATGACTACTCCATACAAAATGTTGCAAAACATTTAGGGATAGAATTCGCTCCCTTGGCAACTTTTGGAATACGCATCCCTCTAAAATGGGTGAGGTATTGCCCCGCTTGTCGCAGAAAGTACCCTGCAGATTATAAATTTCGGATATGCAGAGTGTGCGGCACAGAGCTTAAAAGAAAACCTTCAAGGAAAAATATAAGAAACATGTAAGTAACGGTGGTGTTAAATGAGCTTTACCGAGAGAAAAGTTGCTTATTTTCTGAATGCCGGCAAAGAGAACACAGATGCTCTATTACGTCTTGGAAAGGAATATGTCGAAAATGAAGGCTTAAAGGACATTGTTGTTGCTTCAACAACGGGCGAAACGGGAGCGAAAGCATCCAAAATATTCAAGGGATATAACGTTGTTGTAGTTACACACTGCTTTGGCTTTCAGCAATTAGGAGAAAGTGAGTTAAAAGAGAAATATAAAGGAGAAATTTTGGAAAACGGTGCAAAATTATTCACCGGAACTCATGCGCTAAGCAGTGTTGAACGCGCAATACGCAAGAATTTCGGCACAATTCAGCCTTTAGAATTGATTGCCAACACTCTTAGACTTATGGGGGAAGGAACAAAAGTATGTGTGGAAATAACATTGATGGCAGCAGACGCAGGCTTAATTCCCGTTGACAGAGATGTCGTTGCAATTGCAGGAGCAACTAGAGGAGCAGATACAGCTCTTAGGATAAAACGTGCAAACACTTCGAGATTTTTCGATTTAAAAATAAGAGAAATAATAGCAAAGCCATTCAATTTCTAAATAGCCCAAAAACCCTCATCAAGAAAACGTCTATTCACTGTTTTTCTCTTTCAACTTCTTTTACAACATCCTCGATGATATCTAGAGCTGAATCCACAAGGTCTCTATCTATATTCAGGGGTGGTGCAATTCTTATTGTTGAAACCCCACAGGTTATAACGGCGACTCCACGTCTCCATGAGCGCATAATAATTTCACTCGCCTTGTCAGGTGCTGGTTTCTCGTCCTCTTTGTTTGCCACGATTTCCATACCTATCATCAAGCCTTTTCCTCTAACGTCTCCGATTATGCTGCTTTCCTCCTTCAGCTCTTCTAGTTTTTTTAAGATGTAGGTGCCTTGTTTTGTTGCGTTCTCTAATAGTTTTTCTTCTTTGATTATCTCAATAACAGACATGGCTGCAGCGCATGAAAGGGGGTTTCCGCCAAACGTGCTTGCGTGGGAACCTCCAGTCCAGTCCATGATTTTTGCTTTTGCAATTGTTGCGCCTAGGGGTAAACCTGAGGCTAAGGCTTTGGCGGCGCATAAGATGTCTGGCTCGACGCTCCAGTGTTCAATGGCAAACCATTTACCTGTTCTGCCTGTTCCTGCTTGCACTTCATCGTCTATAAGCAATAGCCCATACTTGTCAGCAAGTTTTTTTAAGCGTTGAAAGTATTCAGGCGGTGGAACAATGTATCCGCCTTCGCCTTGGATGGGTTCAAAGAGGATTGCGGCAACATCTTCTTGGGGAACATACTTCTGCAATACAAACTCGTCTATAAAATCAATACACCAGTAGTGGCAGTCTGGATAGGTTTGTTTGAAGGGGCAACGGTAGCAATAGGGATATGGGACATGGGTGACTCCTGGCATTAGGGGAAAGTAGAAGCGTCTTTGGGTTGGTTTGCTGGCGGTGAAAGACAAAGCGCCTATTGTTCGCCCGTGGAAAGCATTCACAAAGCCGATAAACAGTTGTTTGCGGGTATGCCATTTCGCCAGCTTAACTGCTGCTTCAATCGCCTCTGCCCCGCTATTGCTGAAAAACGTTTTCTTTTCAAAATTTCCAGGAGTAATTTCTGCAAGCTTTTCAGCTAGAGCAATAACCTCACTGTAGTAGAAGTCTGTGTTAGAGTAATGTAGAAAACGGTCACATTGTTTTTTTATGGCTTCAACCACCTTAGGGTGGCATTGTCCAACGTTTAAGCATGCCAACCCCGAGTTGAAGTCTATATACTCGTTGCCGTCAACATCTTTAACTATGCAGCCCTTACCAGATTCAACAACAAGGGGATAGAAACGCACATATGAAGGGGAAATTACACGCTCATCTTTTTTAATAAGCTCCCTTGCCTTTGGTCCAGGTGGAGTTACAACTATTCTTGGATAATTAGTCATTTGCCTCCCAACGGAGACTAACCATTGGAAAGACAATTTTATATAACTATCTGTGCAAGCCTTAGAAAACAATATGAAACAGATTCATAGCTCACAAAATATAGGCGGTAGTTTTCAAATGCTTTATGGGACAGTCGTTTTTATGGTTTTGCCACTGTAATTTCAATCGTTGAAACGTTAGTCTTTTGCCCTTCGCCTCTTGTAACTTCCTCGGTGCCTATGGATATATCCTTCAGCTGCAAGTCCTTGAGGAAAGCGCGTCTCAACAACTCAACTGTGTCCACTGCTCTGCTGATTGCCCGTCCCCTAGCCTTTACAACAACCTTTTGGGCGCCAGAGTTAAAGAATGTCAGGCAGGCAACCACATAGTTCATTATTGGTTTCTTGCCGATAAGCACAGTGTTCTCGTTTACTTGCACATTTTTTGTCGCTTTTTCCTCCTTTACGGGCTTCTTCTGCTTTTCTTCAGACATGCCCTACCTCCTTTAACTGTTTCCGATGGTTGATGGCAATATAGCAGACATATCATTACCCCGTTGGAATTCTTATATTTTTCCATGTGCACCATGTTAGGAGCGCTTCTTTATGTGTCCGTTATTTGCCTCCTTTCAGCCGGTTTGGATTAGGGCTAGGCTCAGACAAATAACAAAAAGGACATGAGAAATAGGAAGGTAGCCGCAAACAGGGGAATAATAATTTTTTTAGCTTTTTGAACCGCCTTATCGGGTAGTATGCATAATTTTTCCAGAGGTTTCTGCCCAATAACCCTAACTTTTGGAATCGTTAAGCTTCGGCAGCCAAATTTAGCTGGTTCCAAGCAAGCTGATGCGGCGTTCACTGCATCTTTAATATAGCCAATAAGTTTTTCATGATCTATAACTTCGCCTATAGGGTGATATCCCCTCTCATTAAGCGTTAAAGCATTTACTGAGTGTGTATCTGTAGTGAAAACCTCACCTTCAGCTATGCCTAAAGAGTTAAGAGCCGACAGAATTTTTTCACGCAGACCAGAAAGCATGTTGTTTCCGTCAACAACCACATAGGCTGCCTTTTGATCGCCAACTTCAACAACTATTGCGGTTATGCCACCTGGACCCATGCCGTCTCTAAGGCTAAACTCGTTCGGCATAAGGGTTGATGCACCAACCTTGAAGGGCATTTTAGTCAAAGAAGCAGCCTTTTCCATACCTGTAATGGCAACAGTTTTTAACGCATCCAAAGCCTCTTTTGAGTTCACGGCGCCATTTATGCTGTTGTGAGCATTTATAACAATGCAGGATTGAAGCCCATGTTTTTCAGCTTCCTTTCGGACAAAGAGGCCTAATTCTTGAGGGAAGTCTTCGGTGGTTTTTGGAGCGAGGGAAAAAGCAATTAGGGCTGATTCACCGAAAATTTGGCAAGATGCTGTAGCTATACCATTGCTAGCTTTTATGAACGGTGTTGCCTCGGCTTCAGAAGCCTTAAAGTTTACCGAGTTGGCAATATAGTTTATTACTTTTTGATTTTGAGCTTGAGAAGTCAAATCAAGCTCGTGCCCAAGTAGACCAAGGGGCACACATGCGACACAGTTAAACTTCTTTTCCAAAGCGGTTTTAAGCATGAACGGCAAAAAACTACTCCCAATATTTTTAAATGGTCCCGGATGGACAGATGGAACTGCCACAACTGTTTTAGATTTTTGGCCGTCAAACTTTGCCACCGAAACTTCCACGTCTTTTTCCTCACTTAGTTTCTCTAAGAGAGACTCGAAAGGAGCGTTCAAATCTGCAATCCAGTTTAGCAAAAAAGCCTTAAGAATTGCGAGAGAAGGCATTCCAACAATTTGTTCGCCTACACGGTTTAGCAAGTAAATGAAAGAAAAGCTCGAAAGGATGCTGATAACCAGCGCATAAAGTGAGAAGAGGAAAACGATTTTAATATCTGCCGTGTTTAACCACAAAACCATGAATGGGATTAAGCAAGAAAAAGGCTGAAAAACAGAGGATGCAAAAAAGCGTTTATACCCAACAGAGGATGTTGAATAAAGAACAATAAAACGCAGAATTAAAACCGCTGAAAATCCCAGAAGGCAAAGCCTAACAGCCCATACTGAACCGAAAAAGGCGGCTGTAACCCCGCCCATGAAGATGAAAAGAAGCCATAAAACCCAACTATAAAGGGAAAGCGCCGCCGTTCTCCTCAAGTTATAGATTGCGTCATGCCTCAAGACTAAGGCAGACAAAACATAATTAGAAAGCAAGGTCACAAGGAAAAGGGTAAAGCCTAAAAGTAGTCCCTCAACCAGACCGCCATAAGAAAAGGATATGCTTGCGACAGATAGCAAACCTCCAAACACGCAGATCATCGCTGAAAACAAAATTATGTTTCTGTATGATGGAAGCATGAAAAGAGACGAGTAGTGCTTAACCGCCCTGTCTAGATGCTGGTTAAATACTTCTCCTGCGGCCACGCATACCCACTCAAGCGGTTTTTCTATGAAAGCGCATCAAACATATTAAAGTGTCGCATAAACCTAACATAAAGATTTAAAAGTGGAAACCAAAAAGCAACAATTGATTTGCCTTTAACATTGTTCTAAACGTTGCCCAAGAGAGTAACTGTTTTATCCTTAAAGCGCTAATTAAGAGTTTGCGGAGTCTATGCCTGAACAAACCTTACCCCCAACAGTATTCCACATGCTCGAGAAAAATCTAGGCAAAAATGTAAGAGTTATCTTAGATCCTTCCTATGGTTTCGAAGGAACATTGGTAGCTGTGACTAGGGAGCCATCGGGGATATGGCTTTCAGACGCAGAAGCAGTGGTTCTACGTGCGACAATCGCCCAGCCAATCCCACAGGTTGCAAGCAGAGAGGAACGCAGCGAAATATTTATCCACCTTAATTCTGTTCAGAGAATAGAGGTTCTGCATTCATCTTCTCGCCGTTAAAACGTTGGCTTTCAGAAAAACACATGCGCCAAAATGCATATAACTATTAGGGAGATTGCTGCAGCCACCAGAATTTCAGGTCTAACTTTAACCCCTTCAGTTTCTTCCTCAAAAAACCTCAATAATCCTGCACTTGCAGCAGGCATGGGCGATGAATCGCTTTTCTTTTTCTTACTCACTTTAAACTCTCCTGTTTTCTCTTGTCTAATTTGTATCCTAACTCAATTATTAACATTTACGTTAGTCAACTCTCAAAATAGTTTTATTTTTGAAGAATTGATATGGAAAGTAAGCGGTAGAATTGCCAACAAAATTGTGGACTATTGGGCACAGCAACCGTTCCATGGAGACTTTTCTAGAACTGTTGAAGGAGCACGCCATCCAAGTTTTGGCAGACATCCGCAGTTTCCCAGCATCTAAAATTGAACATTTCAAGAAAGAGGCGATGGAAAAGTGGCTTCCAGAACACGGCATAGAGTATTTATGGCTTGGCAGAGAGTTAGGCGGCTACCGAAGAGGCGGTTACAAGGCGCATATAAGAACTAAACTGTTTAAAGAAGGAATCAGAAAATTACTTGAAACAGCCTCCCATAAAAGGACATGCATAATGTGCATGGAGCCCAACCCAAAATACTGCCATAGAAGGTTTATATCGGCGCATCTTGAAAGAAAAGGCGTCAACGTAATCCATATAGTTGCGAAGGGACAGAAAATCCTCACACAGCCTTAAAGCTTTAACACTAGCAGAGAACATTTCAAAGTGTACGGAGGATAAATATGCATATAAACGAGTTTCAGGAAATGATGCGGCGTCTATACTTTTACAGGGATTCTGAAAGGGGTGTTGAAAAAACTTTTAAGTGGCTTGTAGAAGAGGTGGCAGAGCTAGGTGAAGCCTTAAAAACAAGCGACAGAAAGGCGTTAGAAAACGAGTTTGCAGACGTCATCGCTTGGCTAGCTTCTTTGGCAAACATAACTAATGTAGACCTTGAAAAGGCTGCTCTTGGCAAGTATAACAACAAATGTCCGAAGTGCAAAAACTCCCCATGCCAATGCCCTTTCTAGTCGGCAAGCAACTTTCAGCTTACTACAGCCGTTTTTGACCCAATCCTGTGAGCCCCCAAATATAGGGGCGTCCGCCCTTCCTTTGCACAATCCCCTTAGCCTCTAAAAGTTTAAGATGGTGCATAACAACCCAGTAGGGCAGGCCAGTGTCTCTCGCGATTACTTTTACATCTGCACTGCCTCGCTCTAAGAGATTTAATATTGCAGTTCTAGCTTTTAAGCCAAGCTTAACATTTCTAAATTCAGCCAAATAGGCGTTGGGATGATACCATTCTTTAGGCATATTCACCAAAAACAATTCTAAGCTTTAAATAGAAAAGGTTTCACCTTATGCAAAGTCTGTAAGGCTTATTTGTTTAGGCTTTTTACCCTCGAAAAGGGAGTTAATCTCCTCTTTCATGAGTAAAATTCTTTGAGTGTAATATTTTGGCAAGCCGTATTTCTTGATTATTTGTTCAGCCGCGTCAAGATATTTCTCTATGCCTCCACGGTAAACTGTTAAGGTTAATTCTCCACCGCAGAGGGGGCATTTACCGCGCAGAGGCAAACGGCGGAATCTTTTGTTACAAGCCTTGCACCTAAAACCTTGCGTCGAAAAAGCCCGCAGGTTTCCTGCGATATCCCTAATAAAATGTTTTGTCAGAACCTTTAAGGCTACTTTCCTTGCATCCACAGCCTCAATTTTCTCCGCAAGCACAAGTTGCCCATGCAGCTTGTCAACCATGGTTTTGAACCGTTTATAGGCGCTTTCATCGTTCCCCATGTTGACATCTGAAACCGGCACTGTAAAGCGGAATCCTTCAAATTGCGCTTCAGTTCCAAGTCTATACTCAATTAAGTCTATTAGGGAGCTGACATGTTTGGCTTCTGCTTTTTCCCAAGTTTTCTCATAAAACTCCAAAGGATAAGCGCCAGCAACATCAAAATCATGGGCCTGCCTCTGCACCTCTTTCGGGTTAACAACTGGAATCAGAAGCAAAGGGGCATCCATAATTCCGCCAATTTGGGCAGGCAAATATTCCCGTGAAAAGTTAAGCAGCATATCTAAGGCAAGCATTAAAGCGTCTTCGTCTCCGTCACAGTCCCTGCGTTTAGCAGAGTGCCAAACAGGATGCGCATAACAAACATTTAGGCTTGTAAAGCCTATAATACGTCCTAAAATGCCAACTGAAGTGTGGGGAGCCAAACCTATAACAAGATGCCCTATAAGTTCGTCTACATGCTTAACATTGTAGTATGGCGGAAGCTCATAAACCTTTGTTAGGAGTTCGTCGACAAAGTTTGCAACGCGAACAAAATACTCAGCGCATTTAACTGGGATAACGACATCTTGAACCTTTAACTCGCAAATTTGATTTGGATTTGCCAACTGGTTTCCATAGATGTCATGTGTGTAACCAAGTTGTAGAAGGCGATCTACGGAAACCCCTATTTCACAAGGCTTAAAATGAGTCAAAGGCGCATTGGTTGCATCAAAGCGAATTGTTCCATCCTTGTAAACTGAAAGATCATATTTTGCACGCAAAATGCCCTTCTCAATTATTTCAGGAGTTTTTGTTTCATTAGTTAAACCTTTAACACCCTTCAAAACCTTCGGAAAAGAAACCCCTAAACGGTTGCATGCCTTCTCCAGTAATTCCTTAACATTAATAGCTTGTTTCTCGTAGGACACCCCAGGTGTTTTGCATGTTGGGCAATTATTTCCGTTGAGGGTTCTTCCACATCTTGGACAAACTTTTTCCAGAACAGTTTCAGAGTTGCAAACAGCACACTTTATGCCGACCGTGTAGGTTTTACAAAATTGACATTTGCGCTTAACAACCTCAACAAAAATGCTCTCACGCTTAGCTGCCTCAATAATATCCCTATGGGAACCCCCCGCCAACCCGACTGGAAAGAGAACATGAACAAGGGGAGCCATTTCTCGCCTCTTGGCTTTTTCTGGACGCCCCATTCTTGCACCAACAAAAGTTGGAGCCTTTTCCCTAACTGTCACGCCGGAAAGCTTTCTAAGGGCTTCTAAAACGGTTTCATTAGAAGAAAAGGCTATATCTTTAGATTTGTAGCCGAGGCAGAAGGCGAAAGCGCATGCATCATCCTTTTCGATAAAGATTTTGCCATCTAAAACTTTATGGGGAAGCCCAATTTTTTCCAAGGCTTCTTTAACATCATCCACCATGTCACCAGTGATTTTGCAGACTAAATCTCCTTTAAGCTCCACCTCAGAATTGGAAAGCCATTTTTTTAAAAGCTCAAGTTCACCCGCATTGCCGAGGTTTGACCAGAAAAACGTAAAAGCTGGATGAAGGGGCAACCGCGCTTTTAGGGATAAGGCAATCGCCTCTTCACAATTAGGCTTGTTTGCGAAGGGATCCTCCAAAAACTCCTTAAGCCGTTCTGCTGTAACCTCGGCGGCATCAGCTGCCTTTTTAAAGTCACCATTAAACTCATTTAAGATTATTTTACGTAAATCTTCCGCCCACCATTCCTCAACATACCCAGAAGGACTCAAGCTTTTGCCTTGATAAAGGAAATCGCCAAAGCTGACCAGAATGTCCCCCAGAAAAAGAATTTTTTCAATTTTATCTTTAACAAGGTTAAAATTGCCTACAGAGACTCGAACCACTGAACCATCTTTCAACTTGACTATAGGCGGCTCCAAAGAGTCAACTGGAACCGCAACACCGCCCTTCCCAGGAAGTTCTAAACGCAATTGAGTGCCCGCAGCTATAAAGCCTTGAAGCACAAGCATTGTTGCTGGGTGAATACCCACCGCTGTCAGCCCAGTGTTCCTAGCCCTTCCATATCTTAGGCGGAATCCGCCGCGCCTAGACGGAAAAGAGAATATCGGGCGGCCGGCGACAATGTCATCCATAAACCCAGCGGATTTCTTTTCAGACATTTTTCTAATTTCCTTAAGCCAGTCCCAACCTTGAATTCCAAGCTTTTCGATGATTGCCAAAACCTTTGAAGCCCGGCCAACAATTCCGTCATTCACAACACGTAATGCACCGCCCCGCACCCTGTTTGTTTCGATGCGTGGAAGATTGCGGTAAGAGGAAACCTCAACGGGGTCGGACTCTGTTCCTGTAACTTCCACGGGCAGCCAGTTCAAAGCCTTTTTTAGCTCCCCGTCTGAAACATGGTATTGGAAACGGCTTACGGAACGTTCATAAAGCCTAATCTCCTCGATGAAGCGGGCAATCTCCTCCTCTGTAGGCTTATAGCGGTCAAGCCCCAGAATTCTACGGATAAAATCGCCGATAACAAGGGTTAAAGCTTGATCTGTTCCACCCGCAGAACGTATTGGCCCGGCAAAATAAATTGCAAGATATTTTGTACGGTCGCTGTTGTCTTTAATTTTTACTTTAGCAACTCCTTGTAAAGGGGCAGCCGTAAGGCCCTCTGTCAGAATTGCTAGTGCCGTGCGCACTGCTTGTTCTGCTGCGGCTTCAGGCTCCATGTGCCCAAATTTACCATAAACAATTTCTTCCGCAACTTTGAAGGCTAATTCTTCCCTTGGAAGCTTAGAGCTTAATTCTCTAATTCTTTCAGCAACACCTTTTGGGCCAACAAGCCCCTCCACAAGGTCAGCCATGCCTCTTGCAATGACGCATTCTGGTTTAAGGGCAGGATCAAGGCCTTTCTCTCTAGCTTTTCGGCATATGCCACATAGCTGTTCGAGTTGAAGTTCTAAATTTTCCACATATTTCTTGTAGACTTTGCTCATTTGGACGTTCAAGTAGGTTCACGTATCTTATACTAGACTGGGGTTTATTTTGGCTTTCTAACATGAAAAAGAAAACTTGTTACCCCACGGAAAAGTCCATATCGTGAAGACTATACAAGATTCTGCAAATGTTATTCATGTTTTGCTGCTTCTTATGCCTTCAACAATTTCTGAAACCTTATCCTTAACCTGCCCATTCTCAACAACATTCCCTGTGACTATTATATTTGCCCCAGCAGAAGCTGCAGCCAAAGCCTGCATTTTGGATTTTATGCCTCCGCCGACGATCAGGGGCACATCAATGTAATGCCTAACAGCCCGAATCATCTCCTGAGGAACAGGCTTCTTGGCGCCAGAACCAGCTTCCAAGTATATGAAGTGCATACCCAAATACTGCCCAGCCAAAGCATGCGCTACAGCCAACTCAGGCTTATCGTATGGTATGGGAACAGCCTTTCCGACGATGCCTGCAGTTCCGCCTTCACCGACAATTATATACCCTAAAGGAATAGGTTCCAAACCGTACCTTTTAACCAAAGGAGCCCCTAAGACTTGCGCACCCATTAAAAAGTAGGGGTCCACCGAGTTTATAAGGGACATAAACCATATGGCATCAGCGTACCTGCTTATACTTGTGACATTGTTGGGAAAGAGTATTACAGGGATTTTTACAGCCCTTTTAACAGCTTTAACCACTGCGTCAAGGTGTTTTACTGAAACAAAAGTGGAGCCTCCTATCATAATAGCAGAGGTCCCGCTTACACTTGCCTTTTGAGCTATTGCGGAAGCTTGAGGGGTGGTTACCTTCTCCGGATCGATCAGGGTTATATGGATTGACCCCTCAGAGTTTATCCTATCGAGCAAGTACCTCTCAACAGCGCCAACCATAAACATCACTCAGCTTGTTTCCTTAACCTCTGGCGCAGAGGAAACCTTCATTCCACCATAAATTTTGTCTGTAAACATGCAGTATACGTCAATCTCTCCTAGCGCACGCTTAACTGGAAACTCTTCCCTTGCACCACAACTGCCGCAACTAACAACAGCCCGATCTTCATCGCGGAACAATTCCACACGAACAGTTTCCTTACCGCAAATAGGGCAAGAGAAGAACTTTGGTAAATGCTTCTTCGGGATACGGACGACTTTCCTCCTTCTTCGTCCCATATGCTAATCCTTCATATACTGCCTTATCAATATTCTATCTTCGTCCTTAAATACTTGCCTAATGCCTTAAACAATCGGGGATAAAGCATTTGAATTTAACGCCGTCCGTACTAGATTTAAACTGGGCAGAGGCGGAGACAAAAATAAAGCGCTTCATAAAAGACTATGTGGAAAACTCTAAGGCAAAAGGCATTGTTTTAGGTTTGTCAGGAGGAATTGACAGCAGCACCGCAGCAGCCCTTTCCGCCCTAGCCATAGGAGGAAAAAAGGTTTTAGGGCTATTAATGCCTGAAAAAGAAACATACAACAAAAGGGACATAGAAGACGCTAAACTCGTAGCAGAGAAATTCGGATTAAAAACAGAAATCATCGACATCACACCCGCCTTAGAGGCAATTCAAAAAACGATTCCAGCTTTTAACCCTGAAGACAAAATGTGTAAAGGCAATTTAAAAGCGCGAATACGAATGGTCTACCTATACTATTATGCTAATAGGCTTAACTTAATAGTTTGCGGAAGCTCAGACAAGTCGGAAACAATGATAGGCTACTTCACTAAATGGGGAGATGCCGCCGCAGACATTGCCCCATTAATGGATCTTTACAAAACCCAAGTTCGAAAGCTTGCAGAACACATAGGCTTGCCAAGAGAAATTGCGCAAAAACCGTCATCACCATCCCTTTGGCCTGGACAGATGGCGGAAGAAGAAATAGGCATAAAATACGAAACCCTAGACCTCATTCTATATGGGCTAGAACATTTTATGAAGACAGAGGAGATAGCACGCCAATTGGGCTTGGAAAAGGTTACTGTGGATAAAGTGAAAAATAGATGGAAAAGCATGGAACATAAAAGGAGAATGCCCCTAACAACAAAAATTCAGTATAGAACCGCTGGATTCGACTTTAGACTTCCCCACCATAGCATGACCCACTAAAAAGAGGCGTAAAACATGAAGGAAAAATTCAAAATAGCCCTAGCACAGATAAGCTGCCGCAGAGAAGACAAAAAAGCAAACTTGCAGAAAATAGAAGAATACGCAAAAAAAGCGAAAAAACAAAATGCGGAGCTAGTGGTGTTTCCAGAACTTTCGTTAACAGGCTACACCGTGAGAGACGAAATCTATGAATTAGCGGAAAAAATACCAGGCCCATCAACAAGAATTATTGAAAAATTGGCTAAAGAAATCGGTATACACATAATTTTCGGAATGCCAGAACTCAGTGAAAAAACAGAAGCAACAGTTTACAACTCCGCGGTTCTCGTAGGCCCAAAAGGTTTTATCGGGAAATATCGCAAAATGTACCTTCCAACTCACAGTGTTTTTGAAGAAAAACGCTATTTTAGGCCAGGATACGACGTTGGCGCTTTCGAAACTGAACTGGGTAAAATAGGCTTAACCATATGTTACGACATCTTCTTCCCCGAAGTAATCCGACTGACACGACTAGAAGGGGCAAAACTTATAGTTTGCATTTCCGCTTCACCAGCCATTCGCAGAACATATTTTGAGACTTTAACCACAGCAAGAGCCATAGAAAACGCAGCCTTTATAGCCTACGTTAACCTCGTGGGCTTAGAAGATGGACTACAGTTTTGGGGAGGAAGCAGACTTATCGGCCCAAATGGAAACATAACAGCAAAAGCAGAGTATGACGAGGAAAACTTGGTCGTCGGCGAAATTGACTACGCGGACATTAGGCCTGTAGAAATTTTTGTTCCCACATTAAGAGACTTACGCCCAGAAATTTTTGAAAAATTAAAGGTGAAAACTGAAACCCTTTAGTAAATCTTGAAAGCACGAAATCACAGTTAAATCACACACCAGTAGCATCACAAATAACCATCATCATCACGCGTGACTTCGCCGCCGTGATAGGTGATGTCACATCACCACAATCATTAATACGCCAGAACCAAACGTGCCCAACCTCTTTATAGAAGCAGATTAGTTCCTATGAAACACATAAATTTAAAATTGTTGAGCGCAACAAGAAATGGGCTCACACTCCTTGCGGAAATACTCCAAAGGCTGGAAACTTGAATAGTTAGAATAAGAAAGCACTTTTATCCTAATTGCATATTAGGGTTAAACTTGAACTAAGCTGTTTTTAGAAGTTTAATCGGTAAACATCAACTTTTTAAGGCTAAAATTGTAAAAGTAAGAATTTAAGAAGCCCTTTTACGTTTTATTAGCCATTTTTCCTTTGGGCATGTTTGAAATCTAACATAGTGGGAGGTTCTCCGATAAGTTTTAATTGGTGCTTGTATACAAAAATGTATCCATTAAAAAAGGCTTAGAAGGAAAAGAAATGAAGTTAAAGGAAAACGTCCAAATGTGGCTAAAAAAGTCGCTAGAAGACCCCATTGTAAAAATATTGGCTAAAAATAGCCATTTAACAAAAACTCAGCTTGAAACACTGATAATCAATATTTTAGCTGAAAATATTTCAGGTAAACCGCTTAAATACGAAGAAAAAGCCAGATTAAGGCTAACAAAGGCAAAAATAAGCCGAGGAGCTTTTAACAGAACATTAAAACAGGCTGAAGAAAACGTCATAAAATCAATTTATACGGTACTACTTTTAGGATATCTAGGAATCTTTGAAAGTACAACTTTAGACCCCTATATCGAGATATCAAACAAACTACAGGAATATGTGGAAGCACACAAAAACATGCCAATAAACGATGCACAATTGGAAGAACAGTTAAAATTCCTAAAAATACTACGAGAAGGACTTGAAACAAGCCTAAAACAGCTCGCAAATCCTTCGGAAGGGCTTCCGTGACATCACAAGTCACAAAATAGTTAAGCATCGTTATCGCGTGCGGCAAGCAAGCCAAAAGTCAAATAAAAAAGCCTAAAGTTTAAAAAGCAGCTTTAAGGAGGTGTTTCAACAGCGCATGTTTTTACCGTAGGGTAGGAAAGATTATTGTGATTTTTGTGATGTGTGACGTCATGAGCGCCTCACGCTGGAACACCATAATCTTTAAATCTTGTTCATTATAGACTGTGATGTGTGATGTAACATGTTGAAATCACGCAAGCACTACATAAGCACTGTGAGGAGTCTTGCATGAGTGAAGTGGTATTGTTTCTTGCAGGAATTTTTTTTGCTGTTGCGGTTGGTGCCGCTTTTGAATATTACAGGCATATTGTGAAGGCAAAGGGGGAATATGAGAAAGCTAAGGAAGCCTTTAATGATGTTATTTTAAGCTTCAGCAGAGAGCTTAAACATGCCGCTGAAACACTGGAAGCCATATCCTACAAAGTTGATGCAGCATCTTCAAGAAGCGTTGAAGCCCTCAAAAGAGTGGAGGGTCTTGAAGGCAAAGTCAGCAGTTTAGAGGTGAAGGTCAGTATTGCCCCAGAAGAATTGAAGGAGATGCAGGCGAAACTAGATGAAGTGGACAAGAAGACTCGTGACATTGTTGCGTCACAGGAGACGTTAACCACTAAGGTATCGTCTTTGGAGGAACAAGCCCAAAAATTGTTAATGGTTCCTGAAGCCAGTGTAGAGGCAGTTATACCCATAAAGAGAGAAAAAGCGTTGGCGCCTCTAACTGAAACAGAGTTGGCTGTGCTGGAAATGCTGGCTGCAGAGGGCCCTAAAACTGCGCCTGAGATTAAGGATAGAATTAAGCTCAGCAGGGAGCATACCGCCAGATTGATGAAGAAGCTTTATGAGGAAGGTTATTTGGAAAGGGATTCGAGTAAAATTCCCTTCAAATACGGTGTTAAGAAGGAAATGGAGAAGCTTCTGAAGAAAACAGAGGCGGGCTCAGCGTAACAGGCTAAAGTTGAAGAGAATGTTGTTGTCTTAGATTTTTGAGGCGGTTTTCCATTTCGGAAATGTTTTCCGATGGAGGAACCGCATAGTCTATTGTTTTCCTGTTTAGGTATTCTGGGTAGTGGGTTACTTTTATTGGCACAGCAAACCTTATTTTTGGTTCAGATATCAGTAGGGCTTCACCTACGTCTAGCATTTTAATTTCTGTATCGCTGTATTCCAAATATGGAGTGCTTTCGGTTAGGTAAGCGCGGTCTCTCCGCAGTTCTGTCTTCATAATAATTTTTGTCCATAATTCGGCGAAAACGTCAAAGTTGATTCTTGAAGGTCTCGGGGTTACAGCGTTAAGTCCCACGCGGTATTTTCTGTATGTCAGTGCGATGTCTGAAAATATCGTCCTAGGCTTGTTTGGATCTAAGAATTCATGGGCCTCTTCAAGGGTTATTAAAAGTGTTGGAAGCTTTAGCCATTCCTCATAGTTTTCCTCCCACATACGCTTATAATGGTTTGCAACAGCAGAAGCCGTTAGGCATACAATTCTGCTTTGCTCCTCTGAGCCCATTCCTGAAATGTCCACAAGGCATGTTATGCCTCCGCATATGTTTTGGACAACGCTGTCGATGAAGCTATAGTCAGATGCGGGGAAAAGCTCTCCAGATAAAGATGAAAGCTTCAGCATTAGAGCCTCGATAACATGCTTCATTTTATAGTCAGCCAAGCGGCCTACACCCGCGTATCCATCAGCACTGTAAGCCTCTCTAGCTTTCTCAATCCAAACCTTACCTAGCTTCGCGTAAAGTTTCTTAGCGAGCCTCCATTGAGGATAGCCTATGTCAGGAAACATCATTGCAAGCTTACTGGGGGTGATTGTGTATAATCCTATAATCATCTTTCCGTCTTTGGGAGAATAATACTGAACTTTAGTAGGGAATAACGGATGGTCTTTAAGGCCTTTCTGGGGGTTGATTCCCTTTCCTTCAAGGAGTTGACCAGCAAAATCAAAGATTAATGCTACTGTTTTTGGGCTGTTATCAATGATTTGGGCGTTTAGGATAAGTTCAGCGTTCGTTTTACCTGAGCCTGTCATTCCAAACATGCCCATCATAAGGGGGAGAGCTTCAATGTTTATGCCCACGGAGCCTAGAAGTTGGTCTCCTGAGCGGAGGCATCCAATTTCAAGCACTCCAGAAAGTTTGAGAACAGAACAGTCTTCTTCGCTTATGGTGTAAACTTTGTCTCCATAGTTTGGGTTAAACGTTGGAGAGCGTGCCCTTTCTTTCCTTTTTTCTAAAAAGAGAACAGCCTCCACGCTTCTGAAACTTGAATAGGGTCCAAACGCTTCCTTGCCGTCAGCCTCACGAAGCTGCTCAATGGTTTTTAGTGTTGAGCTACTTTGGGCATTAACAACCCTTGCGTAGAAGTTTCTTTCGCCAGAATCTATACGAACTATTTGCCCGAAAGAAAGCGCTACTTGAGAGTTTAGAAAGAAAATCACTTTATCTCCTTCAGTTCCACACACAAATCCTATTGGTTCAGTCATGTTCTATCCACTCCCATTCAAAAGCGTGTTTTACTCCATGAATTTCGTCTGGAAAGCTGCAAGCCAATTCTTCAAGGCGAAGTAAATCCATTAAGCCTTCTTCCTTAAGAAAGCTTTCAACTTTATCGTGGTAATGTAGAAGCATCGCTTCGGATGGACGAGAAAAATGGTGGGCAAGGAAGAGAGGAATAGGGTATCCAAGACATCTAGGATCTTCAGAAATGAAGGTTAAAGGGGAAAGGATTTCAACAGCATCATAAGCTGTCAAATATTCCATTATGTCGCAGCGAAAAACTCGTCCACTGTCTTGACATAATTTTACCACGGAAATCTCACCGTAGAGATGTTCCTCTTTATCTGGTTTTTTAAGGGAGGGATAAACCCAGAGGGGATAAGGGGAAAGCCCGCTCACCGCAGCTATGAAGTCTCTTCCTTTTTCGTCGTGTAAAATGGGAGAGCTCTTACTTATGGCAAGGAGGCATATTCCCCTTTCTTTACATTCATCGTAAAGGGAAACCCGAAACTTTCTCTCGCCTCCGAAGTAGCTTCCACCATCTAAAAGAACATAATCATGAGGGGTATGTCCGTCGTATACATTTTCGAATTTCTCGCGTATAATTCTCAGAGCCAACTGACTTTCCAACTCTAATCTATAATCTTCAAGGAGTTTACGACGGACATGGATATCCCCAACAGCAGCATACAACCTCTCCTCGTAACCCCACAGCACATCACGCCCTTTAACTAGGGCATATGAGGGCCGCATAAGGTAAATACCCCAATTATTAGCCCTCTTCAGAGTTCTTGTTGAACAGTCCACAGCCAAAAATTGTCCTTCGTAATTGCTTACTTTCCAAAGAGGCTTTATTTTCAGAGGATCAGGCTTAACGGAAATTACTGGTTCTCCCTTTAACTCCATAGAACCTGTAATGCGCCCTTTTTCAACGTAAATTTTAAGCTTCTCTCTAATATTTACTAAATCTTCCATGACTTTAACATCCATTCTAATTATCCCTTGCACACATGCAGTCTTCACATCATTAACAAATAGTGGAAGTTTATCAAGGTATTTGCTGTTTTAGTGTGGGATTGGGAATGTTTGGTGCAACCCTATACTTTAGGCGGTTGGAAGCACCAGCTTTAACAAGCATTCCTTTATTTGTCATCCTAAAAAGGTATGTTGCCACCGTGCTGAGACCTATTGGCTCTTTAAACTCACGCTCATAAACCTCTTGAACTTCTTTTGAAGAAAACCAAGCCACTGGGAAATACTTTTGAATCAACATTCGAAGTCTATCATACTTTGAATTTTCACTGTTTAAAATGTTAACGCCAAGATCGGCTTCACCGCTGGACACCCCGCCTAACAGTTCAACTAAATCTAGTATACGGAGTGCTTTATCCCGCGTCACCTGACCTTCAAAAGCTATGCTATATTTGTTACCTTCGCTGTCAAATACTTCGATGCGCATTTTCTTCGCTGGCATCTAAAGCTAAGCACCTTTTAGTTCTTCACAAGTTTACACTTCACAAGTTATAGCTGTTACGGTGAAGAAGAGAGAAATAAAATTTTAAAATTGAGCATTTTAAGAGTAAAGAAGGAAAATTTTCCAGTTTTTCTAATTACAAACTTCACGTTTTATTCTAAATGGTTGAGGGAGAAAGGGGAAGCAATATCTGTTTATTTCCAGTAGAAAGGAAGGGGTGACCTATTCACATTTTTAAAACATAAAAAAGTCAACGATTGTAAGGAAAAGGCTAAAAAAGAGACATAAACAAATCAACTTCACATGGTGTTCGCAAAATGTGAAAAAAGAATAGGCTGTTGCGTCTTCTTTTAAATTTTAAGGCATTGACAAAATCAAGAATAAAGAAATAACTAACTTATAAAGGACAAGGAAAATGTTCATAAAGCAAACAGAGTCACCCCACATTTTCCACTGGAAATCAATAAAGTCTACCTTAGGTTTTCAAGTAACATTTTAACATTTTTCTTGTTTTGTTTAGGTTTTTTTAGAATAAGTTTTTTAACTTTTAAAGTGCCCTTACCTTTTAGAGTATATTTCTTTTAGAAAAGAAATCAGAATTTGAACCATTATGCTTAAGAGATTTCCAGTTGAAACTTAGGGGTGTCTCCCTTTTCCTTTTTTACACATTAAATCTCCTATACTTTTTAGAATTTTTAGGCTAATTATTCACTTTTCTGTATGACATGCCTTATTTTGCCACCCTTAAAGTAAAGGCATTTCCCTCTACTGCAAACTTGAAAAGGGAGAATGGAATAATGAACAACACAAACATACTCGATCAAATATTCAACAAATTCTTTAACAGTACAAGTGTTTTTAGAGATAGGGAAGTCCTTCGTCATGATTACTTACCTGAAAAGCTGCCCCATCGTGAGGAACAAATTAGACGTCTTGGAGAGGCTGTTGCCCCGGTTCTGAAGGGTGCGAGATGCTCAAACATTTTTGTGTATGGAAAAACTGGAACTGGGAAGACTGCAGTGACAAAATATGTGCTGAATTGGTTGGAGACTAAGGCAAGGGAGATTGACGCGCCTGTTGACTTTTGTTATGTCAATTGCCGCTTGGCAGGCACCGAATATCGTATTCTCTCTAGCTTATGTCAGAGCGTTCAGCTTATTGTTCCCTTTACCGGTTTATCTGTTGGAGAAGTTTTTGACAGGTTTAGGAAAGGCTTAGAAGAACTGAAAACAATTTTTATAGTAGCCTTGGATGAAGTAGATGCCCTAGTAAAGGCTCGAAGCGACATCCTTCTATATGAACTTACAAGAATTAATGAAACATTATCCCACAGCAAAGTTTCCATCATCGGCATTTCCAACGATCTAAGACTAAAGGAATTTCTCGACCCGCGAGTTTTAAGCTCCCTCAGCGAGGAGGAAATCGTTTTCAGGCCTTATGATGCAAGCGAATTAAGAAACATCCTCTTCGAAAGAGCACAAATGGCCCTCCGTGAAGGGGCGTTAAGCGAAGGAGCCCTAAGCCTTTGTGCAGCTTTGGCAGCAGCGGAACATGGTGATGCTAGGCGAGCCTTGGATTTGCTTAGGGTTGCTGGTGAGGTTGCAGAGCGTAGAGGTGCAAGTGTTATTAACGAAGAACATGTTAGGGAGGCGGAAAAGCTTATTGAGCATAACCGTGTTGTGGAAGCTTTGGCGAACCTGACTTTGCATTCTAAGCTTGTGGTTTTAAGTGTTTTCCACATGGTTAAAGCAAATGGTTACCGTGCAGTGACAGGCGAGATATATGAAATTTACAATGAGCTCTGCGGAGAGTTGGCTGTAACCCCATTAACGCAGCGACGTGTAAGCACTCTGGTTAATGAGCTTGACGCATTGGGTTTATTAAATGCCCAAGTTGTAAGCATGGGGAGGTATGGGCGGACAAAGAAGATTCGGTTAGAGGTTACGCGTACACTTATTAGAGAAGCGTTCTCTAATGATGTTAGGCTTGGACGCTTGATTGATTATGAACCAAGATGCCTTTCAAAAAATGCGAGTGGTGGGAATTGAAGATGGGAGCTTCAAAAAAGGGATTACTAAAAAGGCTCTCCTTGCAGTAGTTCTTTTCAAAGGATTAGAAATTGAAGATGTGAAGTTTGCAAAGATAGAAGTTGATGGTTTAGATGTGACAGAAAAAACTGTTAAAATTCTAAATGAATGGAAATTTGAGGCAGTTATGCTTGCCGGGGTTTCTTTTGCAGGGTTCAATATCATTGACCCCACAATTCTCTTTAAGAAATTTGGAAAGCCAGTAATCATTGTTTCGCGAAAAAAACCAGACAATAAAGCAGTAAAGCATGCGCTTCATGCACACTTTAGAGACTGGCAAACCCGATGGAGCGTATTTGAGAAATTAGGCCCCATCCGAAAAGTAAAGGTCTTAGCTGAAGAAAATCCCCTTTACATTGAAATTCTAGGCACGGATATCCAATGGACTAAGAGGCTGATAAAAGCCTTAACAGTTTGCGGTAGGGTACCTGAACCTCTCCGGGTTGCGCGGCTGATTGCACGCGGGCTAAGTTAGATAAATGAAAGAGTTTTAACCCCCAATGTTTGAAGGTTTACTACAGGAACCAAGCCTGGTGTTGGAACAAACCCCAGTCTTCTCATGTACTCTGTCTGTTTTTGCCAGCATCCTGAATTAACAACCAACACCCCCCGATAATTTGCATACCCCAAGGTATGCACGTGCCCTGCATGGAAAATGTCTGGGGCGAGTTCAATAACCAAAAAATCCCTATTTTCAGGCGACAAAGGCGTTTTTCCACCGTAAACAGGCGCTAAATGGCGGCACTGCAGGAAAAGGGTCATAGCCTTCTCTGGATGGGCATAATCTATTCCAGGAACTGTTGATATAACGTCGTCGAGGCTGCGCCCATGATAAATTAGTACTTCCACTTTGTGGAGACTTAGAAAGCTTGGATTTCCTAAAGAGTAAACTTTCCTAGACTCTTGCAGTGTTTCGAGGAAGGCGTTTGAAATTGGCGGTTGCGGCAGCGCTTTTCTTGGAGCATCATGATTTCCCGGTATAATTACCACTTCTATGTAGTCTGGAATTTGTTCAATGAACTTTGCAGCCAGCCTATACTGTTCATAAATGTCTTTCACTGCCAATTCCTTAACTTGGTTTGGGTAAACGCCTATTCCGTCGACGACATCGCCTGCTATCAAAACATATTTCACGTGGCCTGCTATTTCCTGCATTTCTTCATTTCCATATTTGCCATTAAGCCACAAAATGAAACGGTTGAATGCTTCCTTTTGAAACATTACGCTGCCCACATGCATGTCTGAGGTGAGTACCGCATAAACTGGAACCGAAGCCTTGTTCTGAGACCTTTGGGCTATATCAGGCATTATTATATCTTCAGCAATTAACAAGTTGCCTCTTGTTTTCGTAACACTTAAGCAGACAACTTGATCAAGCAAGAGCATCCTTGCTTTATTTAAAAGTTCTACTGAGGCGTTCTGGGGCACAAGCACCATGGCATTTGCAGACATGTCTTCAACTGTTAGGAAAACTCTTTGCTTATGCTCTCGCTTTTCAGTGATCATGCCTATTACTTTAAGCTTAGTGTTGGGCGGAGCCTTTAAGGCTTCAATTATTGATGTCGCGCTTTTAGTGTCTATTCTCTGCCTTAAAAGCTTCTCAATACGCTTAAATCTATCTCGGAAATATTCCAGATAATCCTCCATTGCTCCACTAGAGCTTAACTTGCTACCAAAATCTTCTATTATGTTGAGGTTTGCTTCAACTTCTTTTGCATAAGGGCGGAAGACCTTTTTGCCTTCTAGGATTTGCTTATGCGGCTCTGGTTCAGGCATGGGGAATGCTTTGGCTTCTTCTACTTTTGGCTGTGTAAAGCCTTCTTCGAGGGGTTCCGGTTTCTTTGTAAGCTTTTCTAAGAAGCTTCTTTCAATGAATAAGGGCTTTTCCTTTAGGGTTTCTGTTTTTTCCAATGCCTTATTCACAACTTCCACAGGGTCTTCTGTTGCGGCTACGGTGTTTAGAAATTCGAAAGCTTCTTTGTTTAGCTGATAACCTGCTGTAAGAGTTAATTCTACAGCTTTTTGCAGTTTTTCAATGTTGTTCATAGTTTAATTTTTCTCCAGTTTTGCTTTTTGGGTATTACTATGTATCCTTCTTCCTCGTCGCCTAAGGCCTCTGTTAAGCTATGCATATGGAGGTAGGCTGTTAGGGCCGCGGTCACCGCGTCAATTTCATGGGGTTTTAAAGCGCGCACTTTTAGGCTTCCTTCTAAGCCTATTTTTTCTAAGGTTTTTTGGATTTCTCTCCAGTCTTTTAATGGCATGTTAAGAGCCCTACGAGTTGATGTTGGGTGGATTTCTATTGTTTCTATTCCTTTTTCCGCTATTAACTTATTTAGTTTGATTGCGCGGAGGGTTAGCCTTTTCATGGCTGGCAAGCCCGGCGGGAAAACGCGGTATCCCCTTTTTATTAGCTCCTTGTCCGCTTTTCTCAGTAAACCATTTTTTGGGAGTTTAAGTGGGGCATCGATTGCTATAATTGTGGGCTTAGCACAAGCGATTTTTTCTAAAATTTCCTTATTCGTGTAAATAAGTGCAGTTTCCACAATTTTGTTTTCCCACAAAGCCCAACCTGTGGGATTTTTCTGTTTGCCAGCCAAATCTATGCCAATTATAACTTTATTTTTCAATATCGACACCCCTTCTTAAGTTTATATAATGAATGCTTGTTTTAGATGTGTTAATATATTTGCATCCATGTATGTATTATGGTGGTTTGATGGGTGAAGTTCGTAAGGTTCAACGCACCCCAAGCGGCACTTTCTTTGTTTGTATACCAAAGGATTGGGCTGAACGTTACGGTTTAAAACGGGGCTCCCCTGTTGCGGTAAGTGAAACTAGCGACGGTAAACTTCTTATAGACCCTGAGTATGGAACTGCTCCTTCCCCCCGAGTTGCCGTTTTAAAGCCCGTGCCCTATTTGAGCCGCGAAATTACCGGGAAATATTTGCTTGGCTTCGACATTATCCGTGTTGAGGGGAAGGAACGTATTAGCTTTGAGGTGCGAGAAGATGTGAAGAAGACTGCCAGTCGTCTTGTGGGCTTGGAAATAGTTGAGGAGGATTATTCAAAAATTGTTTTGCAATGCTTACTAGAACCTTCCAGTTTTCCACCTGACAAAATTCTACGGAGGGGCTATACTATTGCTGCTGGCATGCATCGAGATGTTGTCAATGCACTGGTGAATGGAGATGTTTCTTTAGCTAAAAGCATTATAGCCCGCGATGAGGAGGTTAACAGGCTTTATTTTCTCCTTATACGTATTCTTAGAACCATAATTCAGAACCCCAGCTTGAGCGAAAAGTTGGGGGTTCAGCCCATTGAATGCTTAGATTATCGTTTAACAGCAAGCTTAGTGGAGAACATAGGCGACGAGTGCGTGCGCGCCGCATACAAGGTTATAGCGCTGAAAGGAGCAAAATTAGCTGAGGACTTAAAAAAAGTGCTTGTCGAATTTCACGTAGCGTGTTTCGAAGCTCATGAAAACGCTTTGAACGCCTTCTTGGCTGGTGATGTTAGCTTGGCTGTGACTGTAGGAGCCATGCGTGAAAAGATTATAAAAATTTTCGACACCCTTGAAAAGAACACTAAAGCGCAGAGCCCTGACATAGTGCCCCACTTTCTAGCTGCAGCCTCATCCCTGATGCAGATCTACGAACACAGTGTAGACATAGCCGACTTAGTGATGCCTAAGAAACTACAATCTTAAAAGTATAAGGGGTTGTCTACTTGCATTTTCCAGAACCCGACAAAAAACAGTACCATATTGCGTGTGGAAAAGGCGACTTAGCAGAGTATCTGCTTGTTCCAGGAGATCCTGACCGTGTCCCAAAGATAGCTAAATTCTGGGATTCAGCAAAAGAAATCTCCTGCCACCGCGAATTTCGAAGCTTCACAGGCAAATACAAAGGAGTCCAGGTCTCCGCCATATCTAGCGGCATAGGACCAGCCTGCATGGCCATTGTGGTTAACGAGGCTTCACCTTTAGGAGTTCACACTTTCATCCGTGTGGGCAGCACTGGCGCCATACAGAAAGACATTAAATGTGGAGACCTTATAATTTCTTCAGCTGCTGTTCGCTTAGACTGCACAAGCAACTGTTACGTTATGCCCGAATATCCCGCGGCAGCCAACTACGAAGTTTTATTGGCGCTAATTGAGGCGGCTGAAACCTTGGGCATAAGGAATTACCATGTGGGCGTAACTGCCACAACAGCAGATTTTTACGCTGGACAAAACCGCCCATCTAAATCGTCCATGCCTATTCAGCAAACAGAAAGTCTTCTGGCAACAATGCAAAATGCAGGAGTGCTCAACTTTGAAATGGAAACAGCAACCCTCTATACTCTGGCAAGCCTACATGGGTTAAGAGCAGGCGCAATATGCGCCGTCTACGCCAACAGATGCACAAACGAATTTAAACCCGGAGAAGGCGAAGAAAACGCCATAAAAACTGCCAACGAAGCAGTGAAAATCCTCCATGAATGGGACAACAAAAAAATTGGGAAAAAGAAAAAATGGCTTTATCCATCGCTGATAACCATGCCATGAAAAACCCTTTTAGACGGCAAAAGACACTTCAATGCCTAGGTGCCGGGGTGGCGGAGTGGTTATCGCGCTGGCCTCGAGATCACCATAAAGGGCGCCTAGACAAGTAAGCCAGTGGGCCTACGGGCTCGCAGGGGTTCGAATCCCCTCCCCGGCGCCAAAATATTGGAACTATGTTTTGATTCTCAGCTTAATTGGTTCAAACATGTCTGTTGCTGAAAGTATGCTAGAACTTTTATATATTGAATGAGGGAAACTTTAAATCTGTTGGAATGATTCTCATGAAATACAAGATTGCGTCTTTTATCCTAATTTTCTTGTTTGCTGTTGCAAACGGGGTTAATTCAAATGTTGTTAAAAAGGTGAAATGTGAAGGGGTTTCTCTTCCCATAAGTTCAAGAAGCTTTCTAATCGGTGTGACTCCAACATTCAAGTTAAACGGAACCCTTGAAGAGATTTATGGAACTGCTGGTTCGGTTGCAGATGTTATGAACCTTTGGTTTGTAAATGTGCCATGGTATAACACAACCGAGCACTTGAAAAAGCCTGAGACGCAAGGGCTTCTATGGTTGATAAATTCAAGCGGTCTGACTCCGATTTTTCAGCTAAACTTTTGGACTATAAAAGATGGAAAAGTGGTTTTGCAAGTTCCTCCGTATATGAACTCTACCACGACAAATCTTGGAACGCCTGAGCTTCGCCAGTTGTGGATTGAACAAGCAGTTAACATTTCGCGAGATTATCATCCGAAATACTTCTGCATTGGAAATGAAGTCGACACATACTATTGGAATTGCAGTCAAGGCGATTTTGACAATTATGTCAGCTTGGTAAGAGAAACGTATGATGGAATTAAGGCAGTGTCTCCATACACAAGGGTCTTTGTGGTTTTTAGGCTTGACACGATAGATTCTTATAATGGGTGGTTCTTGATAGAAAAGTTCGACAAAAACAAAATTGACCTCTTCGGCTTCACGTCATACCCATACATGCTTGGTTATCCTGGACCTGCGTGGTATGAAAACCCCAGTGATATGCCATCTGACTATTACACACGGATAATGAATTACACTGGAGATAAACCAATTGCTTTCAGCGAGATAGGATGGACAAGTTCTGCAAGGTTAAGGGGCGGATCAGAACAAGAGCAAGTTGAATTTCTGCTTTGGTTTTTAAAACACACAAAAAATATGCCCTTGGAAATCGTCAGCTGGCTGTGCTTACATGATCTCCGCACTGTGGAAGAAGAGACAAATCCAAACGCCAAACCCAACGATTTTGCAGGGTTAAGATACAAAAATGGAACAGAAAAGGCGGTTTGGAGTTATTGGCAAGCCCTTTACGCGATTACTTATGTCTCAGAATTTCCAGCAGCATGGCTTACGTTCATCTCTTTAATGCTTGTTACCATTGTTGCGATTTCGATTCATAAAGTAACAATAAAACGTTCTAAAGCATCACTTGAACATTAAAGTTTGTTAACTGCTGATTTTGACCAGAAATAACATAAGCCAGCTCGCTCCCTAAAATAAATATTCACGGTTCTACAATGTTTGTTAAAGTTGAGCTTAAAGCGGGGGATTTACCATACTTGAGTTTCCAGCATTGCTTTTACTTGGCTTCATAGTAGGACTCAGCGGTGCAGTAATCCCCGGTCCCCTTTTGGCTTTCGTCATCTTCGACACTAGCCAAAAACGTAAGGTTACAGGACACTTTATTATCGCCGGGCACGCATTGTGGGAGGCGCTTGTAATCTTTCTAATTCTTTTTGGGCTTGGCAGTGTAATATTGCAGTATAAACTCTTTATTTACGCGGTGGGCGGTTCTGTTCTAGTATTGATGGGTGTGCTTATGGTTAGAGGTATGGGCAAGGTCAAAATTAAGGATTCAAAAGTTAACTCTTCCCTGCTGGGCGGGATTTTCTATACAGCCTTTAATCCAACACAGCCCCCATGGTGGGCTTCTGCTGGCCTAGCTTTGCTTCTTCAAGGCTATGAGCTTATAGGAAGCATAGGAATCATAATAGTGACAGTGGGGCACTGGCTCGCAGACCTAACTTACTACTTCCTAATATCCTACATAATCTGTAAATACAGCAGGTTTGTTATTCCGCTGCAAAGGCAAATCGCATTATTGCTTGGGGTTTTCGTTGCAGTGCTTGGCATTTACTTCATAGTCAATGGAGTGTTGCAATAGCCTCGACTATCTCTAAAATAAAGCTCCTTTCTTTTTCACGTAAGAAACGAGGCCTCCCGCCTCTAATATTTGTAGAAGCTGCTGCGGGAAAGGCTTAAAATTTACCTCCAAATTTCTCGTCACATTTCTCACAGTGCTTTTTGCAAGATCTACTTCCAACAAGTCTGCTTCAAAAGTTGAGTCTACAAATTTTTCGTCCACAGCGAGGACGGGTAAACCTACGTTTATGGCGTTTCTGAAAAAGATTCTCGCAAAAGACTTTGCAACCACTGCAGCTATGCCGGCTACAACCATAACCCTTGGAGCTTGCTCTCTGCTAGAACCGCAGCCAAAGTTTTTGCCGGCGACAACTATGTCGCCTGGCTTAATTCTAGAAGCAAGCGTGGGATCAATGTCCTCGAATATGTGCTTCGCCATGTCCTCTACGGAAACAGATCTAAACTTGTATCTGCCAGCTATAACAAGATCCGTGTTAACATCGTCTCCAAGTTTAATCACTTTTCCTCTAAGCATACTATCCCCTCAAATACTTTCTAGGGTCAACTATCTTACCTTCTAAGGCTGTGGCAGCGGCTGTTGCAGGACTGGCTAAAAATATTTTGGCACTTGGATCCCCCATTCTTCCCGTAAAGTTTCTATTCGCCGTAGATAAGGCTGTTTCTTCTGGGCCAAGCAACCCCATATGGGCACCTACGCATGGCCCGCATGTTGGAGGGCCTATGACACAGCCGGCCTTAACTAAAGTATCAATTATGTTATTTTCTAAAGCTTTTTCATAGACTTTTCTAGATGCTGGAATAACCACGCATCTTACGCCTTCCCTTACCTTTTTGCCTTTCAATATTCTTGCGGCTATTTCCAAGTCTTCAAGTCTTCCATTAGTGCAGCTTCCTATAAAGACCTCATTTACCTCTATGTTTTCAACTTCAGAAACTGGAACGACATTGGATGGAAGCGGGGGTTTAGCAATAAGGGGCTCAAGGCAGCTGCAGTCTAAATCTATTTCACTAAAATAGGCGGCATCCCTGTCAGGAGTGAAGGGTTCCACTGGGAATATTGCGGCTTTTGCGCCCATTTCGGCGGAAAGATTGGATATTGTAGCCTTTGCAGATTGAGAAAGTTTTGGCGAAAGTTCGTCATGATATTCGATGGTCATGTAACTTGCGCCGTCAGTGCCAAGTTCTTTCAGCAAAGCGAGGGCTATGTCCTTTGAAAAAACGCCTAACTCCAGCTTGCCCTTAAGCGTTACCTTTATGGTTTCTGGAACCTTAAACCACAACCTGCCGGTTGTTAGTGCGAAAGCGGCGTCAGTGCTGCCGACACCCACTGCAAATGCCCCTGTAGCCCCATGAATAGTAGTGTGAGAATCCGCTCCAACCACAACATATCCGGGTTGCGCCAAATAATAATCCATAACTACCTGGTGGCACACCCCTTCCCCCACGTCGAAAAGTTTAATGCCGTAACGGGCAGCGAACTCCCTCATTTTTTTGTGCAAAATTGAAGACTGTAAAGAAGGGCTTGGCGCCGCGTGATCAATGAAAAGTGCACTTTTACCGGCTAGTTTAAGGGTGGTTACGCCGAACTCGCGGATTACATCTATCATTAAAGGAGCGGTTCCATCGTGGGCAAAAACAAAGTCAACGTTGGCTACGACGAATTCCCCAGGCTCGACACGTTTAGCTTCCGAAGCTTTGGCGAGGATTTTTTCAGCGGTTGTTGCCATAATTCAAAGTCCCTTTAAACCTTTAAACCTGTATGTTCCGCTCGTGTTCAAGGCTGATTTGGTAAAATCATAACATAGCCCTTATATAAGCATGCATGTTGCAACTGCCCCTTTTCTGTCTTTTTGAGAAAAACTTTTAAAAGAGTGTAATTTTGGCTCCAGTCACTGTAAATGTATCAATTGGAACATAAACGGTTATTTTTTGTTACAATTATGCCGTAAAAGTTAAAAGAAAGGGATTTGCTTAAAAACCCCTCATTTAAGGTGATAATGCATGAAAACTGCAAAATGCCCAGACTGCGATTCAGAACTAAACATTTCAGGAGAGGTTGTGCAAGGGGAAATTTTAAGCTGCCCAGGATGCGGTCTTGAGCTTGAAATAGTTGAGGTAAACGGAGTTTCTGTTGAGCTGCGCGAACTTGTAATCGAGGGCGAGGATTGGGGAGAATAGCTATCTCTGTTCTATGCGCTTTAAACCCCTAAAATGCTCTTGCATAGTTTTCGCTGGCACCAGAAGGCTGAGAAATGAGCATTGGGCTTTTATGTGATTACCTTGAAGCTGATGAGATGGGAATAAAGGCAACTGCAGAAAAGCTAGGCATAGATTTAACCTACATTCCCTTTCGCAAAATCTCCATAAAAATAGGTGACGACGGATATAAGATAAGAAGCAAAGGAAACGACTATTCCGAAGCTTTAGGAAATGCCAAGGTTGTTTTAAACCGAACACAAAGCAAAAACCGCAGGCTTATGGCCGCAAGCTTTCTAGAGACGCTGGATAAACCTGCAATAAACCCTTTACCTGTTGAATTCTTATGTTTCAGCAAGGTGAGAACTCTCCTAGAGTTATGTAAAAATAGTGTTAAAATCCCAAAAACCGTGTTTATCCCATGTGACCCTCGAGAAAAAACCAGAAATGGAAATGAAGTCCGCAATGAGGAAGAAATCGTGGAGTTGATACAACAGGAACTTGGTGAACATGGCATTGTGGTTAAACCGGACGCCGGAACCCATGGAAGAGGAGTTGAACTTGCTGAAAACCGCGGAGAACTTTTAAAGATTCTTGAGAAAACTGAGCCTTCAATAATTAATCCCGTAGGTGTTTTTGTCCAAGAATTCGTCCAAAAATGGTTCTTTGACCTAAGAATAATCGTCGCAAAGGAGAAGGGTAAAAACCCTTATTGTCATACTAAAGCCATGGCTAGAGCTGGTTTCAAAGATTTCAGAACAAACACCGCCCTAGGCAATTTTGTTTTTGATGTAGACCTGCCGTCCTACATCAAGGATATGGCTTCCAAATGTGGTAAAATAATTGGAAAAAATTGTGAGGCATGGCTTCTGGCGCTTGATGCAATGATTTCTATCAGTGAAAATAAAGTTGCTGACGACGAGTATGTGATGGCGGAACTTGAGAAACTTGTTGAACCCTTTGAAACTGTTAAAAAAGCTAGGAATGACCCGGCAAAAAAGATGAACTTTTCAAGCTGGAACAAGAGATTGGAAGAGTCCTTTAAAAATTATAGAAGCTCAGAGGCTTACGATAATGTGCGAAAGATAATCAACGAGAGTGTGGAGAAAAATAAGTACAAAGTTTTGTTTCATGAAGCCAACTCGTGCCCAGAGTTTTGGGAACAAACTAGACTTGCCACTGGAGCCAATTTGGCCGAGTATCTGCTAGCATGCGCAAAAAGCATGATTGATTAGGAGGATGGATGTAAAAATGAGGGTTGGAATTGTCGGCGGTTCCGGATATGTTGGTGGAGAACTTTTGCGGCTGTTGCTTTTCCATCCAAAAGTAGAGGTTACAATAGCCACCTCAGATAAGTATGCCAACGAATATGTTTTCGCGGTTCACCCAAACCTCCGCGGGTTAACCCAACTAAAATTTGCCCCACTAGACCTATCCATAATCAAAAATACTTGCGATCTGGTTTTTACGGCAGTCCCTCATGGCAGTGCCTTGAACCTCGTTCCAAAACTCCTTGAATCAGGCCTAAAGGTTATTGACATGAGCGCAGACTTCCGGTTGAAAAACCCTGACGATTACGTTAAATGGTATGGGTGGAAACACACCCAGACTGTTTTGCTAAAAGAGGCAGTGTATGGTTTGCCGGAGTTGCACCGCCAAGAAATAAAAGACGCTAGGTTAGTGGCTTGTCCTGGGTGTATGGCAACTGCCACAATTCTCGGACTCGCTCCAGTAGTTAAGGCAGGGATCGTAGAAAAGAACAGGATTGTGGTTGACGTTAAAATAGGCTCTTCAGGTGCTGGAGCTAAGCCATCACTGGCGTCACATCATCCTGAGAGATTCGGAGGAGTTCGCGCCTACAATGTGGTGGATCATAGGCATATAGCCGAAGTTGAACAGGAGCTTAACCTCTTGTCAAGTGAACAGTTAACGGTATCGCTTACTCCACATGCGGTTAACATGGTCCGCGGCATTCTTTCAACCATCCATGTGTTTTACTCGAAAAACTTGGCTTTAAACGATGTTTGGCGAATATTCCGTTCGCAATATGAAAAAGAACCTTTCATACGCCTCGTCAAATATAAGAAAGGTTTGTATAAGCTGCCAGATCCCAAAGTTGTTACGGGGACAAACTTCTGCGATATCGGCTTTGAACTAGATTCTCGAGCTAATCGTTTAGTCATACTCTCAGCCATTGATAACATGATGAAAGGGGCTGCGGGACAAGGCGTCCAATGCCTAAATATTATGCTAGGTATCGACGAAAAGACAGGGTTAGAAAATGCGGGTTTTCATCCGATGTGATTGCAATGTTAATTGTAGTTAAAGTTGGGGGAAGCATAGCCAAAGAAATTGCATCTTCAGAACTTGTTCAAGACATTAAAAGCCTCCTGTCAGAAAATAAAGTGGTTCTTGTTCACGGTGGAGGCGATGAAGTCACAGAAATTGCGTCCAAACTTGGCAGGGAACAGAAGTTTGTAGTTTCGCCTGAAGGCTTTCGCAGCAGATACACTGACAAAGAAACCGCCGAAATATACACTATGGTGATTGCTGGAAAAATCAATAAACAAATAGTTTCGGTTCTCCAAAGGGGCGGAGTACCAGCCATAGGGCTTTCAGGCTTAGATGGTTCGCTTATGCGGGCAAACCGTAAAAAGAAGATAGTAATAGTTGACGAGGCTGGCAGGAAAAGAGTGATTGATGGTGGGTACACTGGAAAAATAAGTGAAGTAAACCCGCGTCTAATACAGCTTATCATTGAAAATGGGTATGTACCAGTTATAGCTCCCGTTGCCCTAAGCGAAGAATACGAGTTTCTCAACGTGGATGCGGACAGAGCGGCAGCCTATGTTGCTGGAGCCCTCAAGGCAGACACGCTTGTACTTTTAACTGATGTGGAAGGCTTACTGCTGGACAACGAAAAAGTGTCAAAATTAACGCTTTCAGAAGTGGAAAAAGTTCTTCCAAGAATCGGGCCTGGAATGATTACTAAGGTTTACGCAGCCATGGAAGCTGTTAATATGGGAGTATCTGAAGCCCTAATAGCTTATGGCCTTGGGAAGTTTCCAGTTTCCTCAGCGCTAAAACATGAGTGTGGGACGGTAATAACACGTGGATAAAAAGGAAATCATAGAAACCGAAGATAGCTTCATGGCTAACGTGTACGCTAAAAGGAATGTGGTGATCAAAAAAGGAAAAGGCGCACTGGTATGGGATATAAACGACAAGGAATACATAGACTGTGCTGGAAGCTATGGAACATGCATTGTGGGACACTGCCACCCCAAAGTTGTGGAGGCAATAAAAAAGCAGGCGGAGACGCTTATTTCATGTCACGGATCCCTTTACAATGATGTACGCGCAAAACTTTTACAGAAAATCGTGCAAATCGCCCCGAAAGGCTTGAATAAGGTTTTTCTGTCAAACAGCGGAGCTGAAGCAGTCGAATGCGCCATAAAACTAGCTCGAAAATTTACAGGCAAGCCTGAAATAATCGCTATGATGGGTGCTTTCCATGGGAAAACTCTAGGCGCGCTTTCTGCTACGTGGGATAGGAAGTACCGCGATCCCTTTAAGCCTCTTGTCCCAGAGTTTACACACGTTCCCGCAGACAACTTGGAAAAAGTTGAAGAAGCCATTACGGAGAAGACGGCGGCAGTTCTGGTGGAGCCAATTCGCGGCGAAGGAGGCGTTAGAGTTCCCCCAGAAGGGTTTCTTAAGGGCTTAAGAGACATCTGCGATGAAAAGAAAGTCTTATTGATTTTTGACGAGGTTCAAACGGGATTTGGCCGCACTGGAAAAGTTTTTGCATGTGAACATTGGAGCGTGATTCCAGATGTTTTATGCCTGGCAAAGTCTGTGGCTGGCGGCTTGCCAATGGGTGCAACAATAGCAAAAGAGGATGTCATGGCTTCATTTAGGGTTGGAGAGCACACAAGCACCTTTAGCGGAAACCCCCTCATATGCGCAGCCGCATGTGCTGCAATAGATGTTCTCGTAGAGGAAAAGCTTCCTGAAAGGGCCGCGACTTTGGGCAAGTACTTCAAAGGGCAGCTTGAAACATTACAAGCGCGTCACGGAATAATCCGAGAAGTTCGCGGTTTAGGCCTCATGCTTGGAGTTGAGTTACGATTCGACGTTTTAAATGTACTTATGAAGTCCATGGAAAAAGGCGTTATCATTCTTGACGCTGGAAAAAACGTTCTAAGATTCCTGCCGCCCCTCGTTATTGAAAAGGAGCAAATAGACAAAGTGATCTCTATTTTAGACATGGTTTTAGAAGAGGAGGAGCATGAGCGACTACGCAGTTCAATTCTTGGCCAAAATGCTTGAGATTTACAGTCCCTCTGGCAAGGAAGAAGAGATTTCACGTTTTCTAGCTGAAGAAATGGCAAAGACGGGTTTTCATGTAAAAAGGGATAGTGTTGGAAATGTTATAGGCGAAATTGGCAGAGGCAAACCAGTCATCCTGTTATGTGGGCATATGGACACTGTCACCGGATATATTCCTGTGCAAAACAGAGATAACAAGTTATACGGTAGAGGTGCTGTTGACGCGAAAGCTTCTTTGGCGGCAATGATTGTTTCAGCGTCTGCCTTTGTCACCGAGGGAAACTCGGCTAAAATTATAGTTGCAGGCGTTGTTGACGAAGAAGGAAAAAGCAGAGGCATTAAAAATCTTTTGAAAGAAGGTGTAACAGCTGATTATGCCATTTTTGGAGAACCGAGCGGCGTTGAAAAAATAACAATAGGATACAAGGGAGATTTACGCTTTAAAATAACGTGTAAGACTAGAACGGGTCATTCGGCGGCTAACATGCTTTATGAAAACGCTGTTGAAAAAGTATTCGAATTATGGAGGGAAATCCAGAAAATTCACTTTCCCTCGGAAAAACCTGAAAGCCCCTTTTACTCGCTCTCTTCATGCATAACTAAAATTGAAGGCGGCAAAGGAAACTCCACAATACCTTCAAACTGCCAAATCCACATTGACATGCGCATTCCCCCGCAGTTAACAACAACTCAAGTTTTTGAAGAAGTCTACAAGCTTATCAAGCAGTATCAAAAGGCCAATCCAAAAATCTCGTTAAAAACCAAAATTAAAGATTCTGTTGAGCCCTTTGAAGCAGATCAGAACTCGCCCCTTGTTCAAGCGATCTCCAGATCCATTAGAGAAGTTAGACGCAAAACTGCAACGCTTATAAGAAAAACTGGAACGGGGGACATGAACATTTTCGGCAGAGCCGCGAGTGTTCCAGTAGTTACTTATGGTCCAGGGAATCCCGCTTTAAGTCACACGGAAAACGAGTACATTGAAATTCAAGAGTTCCTAGACGGAATAGAGGTTTATAAAAGAGCCGTAGCTAGACTGATTAGGATGCATAGAGAAAAGGCATAACAGCGATTGCAGATGCTTTTTGCTCCGGTACCATTTTGTTACCCTGTCACGCTGGAGAGAATCTCATAAGTTTTAAGGCTGTCCTTTTTCTCCACAACAATTATCGTATCTGTCCAGCATGAGATGAACTCTACGATGTTGATGTTCTGTTCTGCCAATAATGATGTCAAAAATGCGACGACTCCAGGCGTGGCCTCAAGTTCTGCAGGTGAGTGTATAACAATCATGACGCAGTCCTCATGCTTCTGCAGAACACCATTTATTTTTCCTAAATTATTTTTATCTGTCAGATAAACAAATTTGCCTCCCAAGTTCACTTTTATTTTGTCTTCCGTTTCTAAAGGCTTGCTTGTAACCACCACAGAGTTTCCGTCATGAAGCGTTATAGTGCTCTCTTTTAAAATTTTAAGAACCTTTTCCTCTCTCTTATGCTTGTGTTTCTGCAATTCCTCCGAGAATCTTCTTAAAGCTGCCTTTATTGCAACTATATTTTTGATTTTCAACTCACTCTGGATTTGCCTTGATAATTCGCTGAGGTTTACGATGCCCTTTTCCAAGGCTTCCAGCACGTAAGGCCTGTTTTTTAAGTAATTCCTCACTTCTTGGGCTATTGTCACTAATTATGCACCGTTGAAGCATTGTACCAATTTGAACATTTAAAGCTTGTTCTGTAACAAATAAGTCACAAAGCTTAAAAGGGAGACGAAAAATTCGTGTCTAAAACAAAGCTGGGAGGAATGGAAAATAACTGAAACTGTGGTGTTGGCGTACTCTGGCGGGCTTGACACCTCTGTAATGGTTAAGTGGATTCAGGAAAAGTACAACGCTGATGTGATAACGGTCACTGTGGATGTGGGGCAACTTGATGACCTAAAAGAGATTGAAGAGAAAGCAAAGATTGTTGGAGCCCTAAAACATTACTCGATAGACGCAAAAAGCGAGTTTGTAACCGAATACGTTTTTCCAGCTATAAAGGCAAACGCCCTTTACGAAGGAAAATATCCATTAAGCAGCGCCCTGTCCCGCCCCTTAATCGTTTCAAAACTTGTGGAGATAGCAAAAAAAGAAGGCGCAAGCGCCGTGGCCCACGGATGCACTGGTAGAGGAAACGATCAGGTTCGCTTCGACGTAACCATAAAGTCCCTTGATTCAGACCTGAAAATTATTGCTCCAGTCCGCGAATGGGGCCTAACAAGAGACGAAGAAATAAAATTCGCAGAAGCAAAAGGCATACCCATCACGTGTTCCACAAAACCATTATACAGCATAGATCAAAATTTATGGGGAAGGGCAATTGAATGCGGACCCTTAGACGACCCGAATAATGAACCTCCAGAGGAAATTTTCGAATGGACAACCTCGCCTGAAAAAGCCCCAGACAAGCCTGAATATGTTAGCATAAAATTTGAAGAAGGCGTTCCATGTGCATTAAATGGAGAAGAACCCGATCCTGTAACATTAATTGAAACCTTAAACAAGATCGCTGGAAAACACGGTGTCGGCCGCATAGACCACATTGAAGATAGGCTTGTAGGAATAAAATCCCGCGAAGTTTACGAGTGCCCAGCCGCCACAGTCCTTTTAGAAGCCCATAAAGATTTAGAAAAAATGGTTTTAACACGGCATGAGGTTCTGTTCAAACAGCATGTAGATGCCCAATGGACATTTCTAGCTTACACTGGACTATGGATGGAGCCCCTTAAAGAGGACCTTGAAGCTTTCATCAACAAAAACCAGGAACGCGTAGCAGGAGAAGTCCATGTCAAACTATATAAAGGGGGGCTCCGCGTTGTCCGTCGTTATTCAAAACTTTCCCTCTACAATCAAAACCTTGCAAATTACAACATTAAAACAGCCTTTAACCAGTCTCACGCCGAAGGTTTCATTGAGCTATGGGGGCTACCTACAACAGTATTCAACGCTTTGAAAAATAAGATGGCGCTTGCAGAAGAGCGTCAAATTATCCAGGAATACCTAAAGCCGAAACATATGCATCCTGTAAAAGTGAAAACTTTTCAAGGCGGCCGAGATGTCTAAGCTTCTCTGGGGAGGAAGAATACCTTGCGTAAAAGAGGATGTTGTTAAGTTTACTTCTTCTATTCAAAGTGACAAAAAACTGTTAAAAGCCGTTATAAAAATTAACCAAGCCCATGTCATAATGTTGATGGAACAGAAAATAATAGAATGGCAGGAAGGAGTTAAGCTTCTCAAAGCTTTAAACAAATTAAAACCTAACATGGAGCTGGATGCTTCCCTCGAAGACGTGCACATGTTTGTTGAAGCAAAAGTCATAGAAAACTGCGGTTCAGAAGTTGGCGGCAACCTACACATAGCAAAAAGCAGAAACGATCAGGTTGCCACAGCCATCAGAATGGAACTGCGCGAAAATCTGATCGGCTTAATGAGCAGCGTGGTTGAGCTTCAAGAAGCCCTAATAAAGCTTGCAGGAGACCATACCAAAACGCTTTTTCCAGGTTATACGCATATGCAGCCTGCCCAACCAGTGACTTTCGCCCATTACCTCATATCCTATGTTGAATGCTTGGGAAGAGACTTTCAAAGATTGGAAGAGGCTTATGAAAAAGTGAATTTGTGTCCCATGGGCGCAGGAGCGCTTGCAACCTCAAGCTTTCCAATAAACCGCGAACGCGTTGCTGAACTTCTTGGCTTTGTCGGTGTTCTTGAAAATTCCATCGATGCCGTAAGCAGCCGAGACTTTATCCTAGAAACAATGGCTGTTTTGGCCATAACTGCTGTGGACATAAGCCGATTAGTTGAAGACTTAATCCTGTTTGGGTCATCAGACTTCGGTTTAATTGAACTTCCAGACGATTTCTGTTCAACCAGCAGCATAATGCCCCAAAAGAAGAATCCTGACGTTTTGGAGGTTATCCGCGCGAGAATAAGCCACGTCTTAGGCAACTTTGTAACATCAGCTGCAACGCTTAAGGCTCTGCCGTCAGGCTACAACTTGGACTTTCAGGAACTCACCCCTAAACTCTGGGAGTCACTGGAAATAGTTGGAAATTCTTTAGGCATGCTTTCCAAGCTTGTCATGAACTTGAAGTTGCAGGATGACGTACTTTCTAAACCGCAATTTAGCTTCCTTGCAGCAACCGAGTTGGCCAACATGCTTGTTAGAAAGTATAAAGTTCCCTTTAGAAGCGCCCATAAAATAGTCGGTTCCATGGTTAGAGAATTAATAAATAAAGGCTTAACCCTTAACAGCGTAACCGCCGAACTGCTAAATAAAACTGCTAATTCCTTTGGCTTCACATTGAACGTTAAAGATGAAGATTTAAAGGAGGCAACTGATCTCCTGAAAATCGTTGAAAGCCACAATGTTATGGGTGGGCCGTCACCGAATGAAGTTGACCGAATGTTAAAGACCAGAAAAGAATGGGTTCTTTTAGCCAAATCAAAACTTTCAAAGAGAAGACTTGAAGTGGAAGGGGCTTACGAGCAATTGCGGTCGATCATAAAATCCTATTTAACTTCATCTAACAGCGCACCGCAAACTTTAAAAAGTCAAAAGTCATAGGTGGAGAGGGCTTTGAAGGTCAACTTGAATCCCGGAAACCGAAGAAAAGCTGTCCTTGTTTTAGAGGATGGGTCTCTCTTCTTCGGCTATGGTTTTGGGGCTTCTGGGAAAGTTTCTGGAGAAGTCGTGTTTTCAACTTCCATGGTTGGATATCCCGAAGCATTAACAGACCCTTCTTATAAAGGGCAAATTTTAACGCTAACATACCCTCTTGTAGGCAATTACGGTGTTCCACCGAAAATTCTGGAAATTGGTGTTCCAAAATACTTTGAATCAGACAGCATTAAAGTATCAGGGTTAATTATCCATGAACTATGCGAGAAACCACATCATTGGGCTTCAGAAGGAACTTTAGACGAATGGCTAATGGCAGAAAATGTGCCAGGCATTTACGGTGTTGACACCCGAAGGCTTACTAAAAAACTGAGAGTTAAAGGCGTTATGCTTGGGATTTTGCAAGTTTGCGATTATGAGGAGCCAAATATTGAAAAACTTCTGGAAGAAGCAAAAAACATTCCAGATCCCAACTCCACAGACCTCGTTAAAGAAGTAACAGTTCGCGAACCCATTTATTACGCTGCTGGGGGAAACAGGAAAATCGTTCTAATCGACTGCGGGGTCAAATACGGTATCCTTCGTAATCTCTTGAAGCGCGGGGTAAGCGTCGTAAGAGTTCCATATAGCTTTTCCGCTAAAGAAATTTTGGAATACAACCCCGACGGCGTTTTAATCAGTAACGGACCTGGCGACCCCAAAAAATGTGCCAGAACAATTGAGTGTGTTCGAGAGCTTGCTGAGGAATCTGTTCCTATGATGGGTATATGCTTAGGAACACAGATTTTGGCATTAGCCCTAGGAGGAGACACCTACAAACTCAAATATGGTCACAGATCTCAAAATCAACCAGTACTTGACCTTAAAAGCCGAAGCTGCTACATTACAACACAGAACCATGGCTATGCTGTGAATGCGGAATCCCTTAAAAACACCGAGTTAGAGGCTTGCTTCATAAACGCCAATGACAAAACAGTTGAAGGTATAAGGCATACAAGAAAGCCCGCCTTCGCGTTTCAATGGCACCCAGAAGCCTCACCTGGTCCTTATGATACAGAGTTCCTTTTTGAAGCGTTTTTGAAAGTTTTGGGGGGATAAAATGCCAAAGTTTGAGTCGATACGCAAAGTTTTGGTTCTGGGCAGTGGCGCCATAAAAATCGGAGAAGCCGCAGAGTTTGATTATTCAGGAAGCCAATGCCTTAAAGCGTTAAAAGAAGAGGGCATAGAGACTGTTTTAATCAACCCCAACATAGCTACTATTCAGACTGATCCGCGTCTGGCAGGAAAAGTTTACCTATTGCCCGTAACGCCTGAATACGCCGAGAAAGTTATTGAAAGAGAAAGACCCGACGGGATTCTTCTCAGTTTCGGGGGGCAAACGGCACTGAACTGTGGGGTTCAGCTTGCGAAGAGGGGCGTCTTTGAAAAATACGGCGTCAAAGTTTTGGGCACCCCAATTAAGGCGATAGAGGACACCGAAGACAGGGAACTTTTCAGACAAGCAATGATTCGTGCAGGCATTCCTATTCCTAAAAGTAAATCCGCTTCATCTTTACAAGAGGCCTTTGAGGTTGCTGAGGAGATAGGGTACCCAGTTATCGTTAGGGTTGCCTACACTTTGGGCGGTAAGGGTTCAGGAGTAGCTCGCAATAAAACCGAGTTAGAAGAGATTGTTAGACGTGCTCTGGCACAAAGCATGATTACCCAAGTTCTAGTTGAGGAGTACTTGGGCCACTGGAAAGAAATCGAATATGAAGTTATGCGGGATTACGCTAACAACTGTTTAACCGTATGCAATATGGAAAACTTTGATCCCATGGGAATCCATACTGGCGACTCAATTGTTGTAGCTCCATCGCAAACGTTAACCAACCGTGAATATCACCTTCTCCGCTCAGCTTCCATAAAAGCTGTACAAAGTTTAGGCATAGTCGGCGAGTGCAACATTCAATGGGCCTTAGATCCAAAGACAGAGCAGTTCCGCGCCATAGAAATAAACGCGCGGATGTCAAGAAGCTCTGCTCTCGCCAGCAAAGCCACTGGTTACCCGCTGGCGTACATAGCGGCAAAACTGGCGATAGGCTATTTACTTCCAGAGCTTATTAACAAGGTCACGGGAGTTACTACGGCATGTTTTGAGCCAGCCCTAGACTACCTCGTAGTTAAGTTTCCAAGATGGGATTTCAGAAAGTTTCGGCATGTGGACAACCATATTGGCCCGCAGATGAAGTCTGTTGGAGAGGTAATGGCTATTGGAAGATGCTTCGAGGAAGCCCTTCAAAAAGCAGTCCGCATGCTGGATATTAACAAGAAAGGTTTAGTCTGCAACCCACATGATGATGAACCTGAACCATTAGAGAAAATAAAGGATGCCTTGGCAAACCCCACAGACGAAAGACTTTTCAAAATAGTTAAAGCCATCAAAATGGGAATATCCATAGAGGAGATTCACAAGCTAAGCGGGATCGACCCATTCTTCTTACATAAAATCAAAAATATAGTCGACATGGAGAAGAAACTGCGCTCATTAAAGTCTTGCGACAGCGCCTTTCCAGAAATAATTAAAGAAGCAAAACGCCTCGGCTTTTCAGATGAACAAATTGCACTTTGCCTCCAAACAAATGAAATGAGTATAAGAGAACTGAGAAAGAAGGCGCGTATACTTCCTGTCGTCAAACAGATAGATACTTTAGCTGCTGAATGGCCAGCTATGACAAACTACCTTTATCTGACCTATGGTGGAGAAGAGGACGACATAGATTTCCATACAGGCAAAAGCAAGGTTATAGTTCTTGGAGCCGGCGTTTTCAGAATAGGGTCAAGCGTCGAATTCGACTGGTGCGGGGTTAACACCATATGGGCGCTTCAAAAGTTCGGCATTCAAGAGGCAATAATGGTTAACTGTAATCCTGAAACTGTCTCAACAGACTACGACATTTCAGACAAGCTCTACTTCGAAGAATTAACCTTGGAAAGAGTTTTAGACATATACGAGAAGGAAAAACCATTAGGCGTAATAGTTAGCGTTGGAGGACAGATTCCAAATAATTTAGCCCTAAAATTGGCAAACTCCGGTGTAAAACTTCTTGGCACGTCAGCTGAAAACATAGACCGCGCAGAAGATAGGGCAAAGTTCAGCGCTCTCCTAGACTCTTTGAAAATTCCGCAGCCAGAATGGAGCAAATTAACAACGGTGGAAGATGCCAAAAATTTCGCAAAGAAAATCGGCTATCCGGTTCTGGTTCGCCCAAGCTACGTTCTCTCCGGCTCAGCCATGAAAGTAGTTTACTCAGAAGAGGAGCTGGAAAACAGCTTGAAAATGGCCGCTGAAATTTCACGGGAACATCCAGTGGTTGTATCCAAGTTTATTGAAGGAGCCAAGGAGACAGAAGTAGATGGAGTTTCTGACGGCGAAAATGTATTAATCGGTGCAATCATCGAGCATGTTGAAAATGCTGGGGTGCACAGCGGCGACGCTACAATGGTTATACCGCCCCAAACCTTGCCAAACAGTGTGCTAAAAACTATAGAAGACTACACGCATAGGATAATTAAGGCCCTTCGAGTAAAAGGCCCCTTCAACATTCAGTATTTGGTAAAGAACGGCGTTACTTACGTAATTGAATGTAATCTGCGTGCTTCAAGATCAATGCCTTATGTGAGTAAAACCAGAGGAATTCCCCTTATAGAGTTAGCTACTTTGGCGATGCTGGATAAAAAAATTCAGCAAGCCGAAATCGTTCAGCTTCCATCATTCCCGCATGTTGGTGTAAAGGTTCCCCAGTTCAGTTTTATGCGTTTAAGCGGAGCTGATCCCGTCCTCGGCGTTGAAATGTTAAGTACAGGAGAGGTGGCATGTTTAGGAAAGGATTTTGCAGATGCTCTCTTGAAGGCCATGCAGGCAGCTGAGCTCAATATTCCATTCAAAGGTGGTTCAGTCCTAATAACTGTTGGCGGCAAGGAGTTAAAGAAAAAGATTACACCTTTGGCGATGGCGTTAGCCGACCTTGGTTTCAAAATTTATGCAACAGAACACACCGCAGAGGCTTTGCACAGCGCCGGAGTTAACAACATAACAGTCGTATATAAGGTTAGAGAGGCAGACAAGCAGCCGAACATCCTTAATCTTCTCCAAGAAGGCAAAGTTCACCTAGTTATCAACATTCCAACAAACAACACTGAAAGTTATGCCGACACCTTAGAAGATGAGTACACTATTAGAAGACTGGCTGTTGAATTTAACATTCCGGTTTTGACAACTTTTGAGCTTGCAAGCACTCTTGTAGAAGTGCTGCGGCAACGCCTCAACAGCGAACCAGAAGTATGTTCTCTAAACGAGTATTACGGCGATTTATTAAGAACCCCCATTGCACCATTAATAAGAACACATTAAAATTTGCCTAAAGGAGGAAGCTAAGACATTTCTTTGAATGAATTTCGTTGAACTTAAATGTAACCCCAATAAATGTAACTTTAGCTGTCCGATGCCTTGTAGGTGAATGGGAATGCAGTTTTCAAGTAAAGTTGTTGTAAGGGCTCCTGCCACAACAGCCAATTTAGGCCCAGGTTTCGATGTTTTCGGCATGGCTTTGAATTACCCATACGACAAAGTTACAATAACTCCCGCCGCCAATGAAATCAAAATTGAAGTTTATGGAACAGCTAAAGATCTAATTCCTACAGATCCAAGTAAAAACACTGCTGGCGTTGTTGCCGAGTATTTTTTGCGAAAGTTTTCGTTAAAGGCTGGACTGGTTATTAAAATCGAGAAGGGAATACCGCCTGGCATAGGTTTGGGCAGCAGTGCTGCCTCAGCGGCTGCGGTGGCATTTGGCTTAAACCACATGTTCAACCTTAAACTAAGCTATGAAGAGTTGGTGCAATTCTCCGCAAAGGGCGAGGTTGCTTCAGCTGGCTTCGAACATGCAGATAATGTTTCCGCCGCCATATATGGAGATTTCGTAATTATAAAATCCTATAATCCCCTTGAGGTTATCAGCCTAAAGGCGCCGCCTAATTTAGGCATATGCGTGGCTGTTCCCAAAGTGCCTGCTTTGCCAAAGAAAACTGAGAAGGCTAGATCTGTTTTGCCCCAAATGGTTTCTATGGAGAAGCTTAAGCATAATGTGGGGCATGCGGCATCCATGGCTGTGGGCTTCGCCCTAGGCGATGTAAAGCTTATAGGGCGCTCCATGTCTGACGCTGTGGTTGAGCCTGCCAGAGCCTTCATGATTCCTGGCTATCAGATGGTTAAGGATATGGCTATAAAAGCCGGTGCATATGGAGTTGCCATAAGCGGCGCTGGGCCGTCCATGATAGCTGTTGTGGATGAGAATGATTCAGTTGCATCCAAAGTTGCTAAGGCTATGGAGGAAGGATTCAAAGCAACTGGCGTGAGTGCAGAAGTCTTTTATACAAAGCCCGGGAAGGGTGTCTCCCTGTGGGAGGCGGAATAATTGATATCCCAAGTTTGCATCGCATGCGGAGAAAAATACGGCATAGATGAAATTGTTTATTCTTGCAGAAAATGTGGAGATATACTTGAAATTAGATACGATTATGGTCTTATTAAAGAGGAACTTAAAAAAAGTGGCTGGCAAAGTTTACCCTTATCAGTTTGGCGATACAAGGATTTTATGCCTATCCGTAACCCATTAAACGTGGTTTCTCTGAATGAAGGGGGCACAGGGCTTTACCGCTGCCGCCGTTTAGGAAAAGCTCTTGGAATAGAAAATCTTTATGTAAAAAATGAAGGTGAGAATCCCACTGGGTCCTTTAAGGATAGAGGTATGACTGTTGGAGTAAGCAAAGCATTAGAACTCGGGATAAAAATTGTTGCGTGTGCATCTACGGGAAACACCTCAGCTTCTTTGGCTGCCTACGCTGCAAAAGCAGGTTTATCTTGCATAATTCTTATTCCTTCCGGCGGGGTTGCCTTCGGAAAACTGTCCCAGGCTATAATTTACGGAGCAAAAGTCATACAGATCCGTGGAAATTTTGACCAAGCCTTGAAAATGGTGGTTAAACTTTCAGAAGAGCACAAGGAAATTTACCTCCTTAACTCCATTAATCCCTATCGGTTGGAGGGGCAGAAAACCATTGCCTTCGAAATCTGTGACCAATTGAATGGGGAACCGCCAGACAGAGTGGTTGTACCAGTTGGTAATGCTGGAAACATAAGCGCCATATGGAAAGGGTTTACAGAGTTCAATAAACTTGGTTTAATAAAGCGTCTTCCTAAAATGGTTGGGATTCAAGCTGAAGGTGCAGCACCTATCGCAAAGGCAGTTAAAAATGGAAAGGACGCAATTGTGCCCATCGAAAAACCTGAAACAGTTGCAAGCGCCATTAGGATAGGCGCTCCAGTAAGTTGGAAAAAAGCCATGAAAGCCATAAAAGATTCAGGAGGCACTGCAGAAACTGTGACTGATAAAGAGATTTTAGAAGCTCAAAAATTGCTTGCTAGGTATGAAGGCTTATTCGTAGAACCCGCAAGCGCTTCGTCAATTGCTGGTTTAAAGAAAATGCTTGAAAGCGGAGAAATTGGAAAAGACGAGGTTGTTGTTTGCATAGCCACAGGACATGGGTTAAAGGATCCAGACATCGTGGTAAAAATGTTTGAGAAACCCTACGAGGTTGATGCAGAAATATCTTCTATTGAGAAGCTTTTAGGGTTTGCGTTTCAGAAGACATGACTGCTCATGAGTGATGGCGATGAGAATAATCCTTGTAGGATATGGAGTTGTCGGTCAAAGCCTAACAAGGCTGTTCATAAGCCGTAGGGCAGAGCTTGCCAAAAATTACGGTTTCCACCCTAGAATCGTAGCCATAGCCGATAGAGGCGGGGTCGCCATAAACCCTAAGGGTTTAGATCTTGAGAGGATTCTGAGGGTAAAAGCTGAGAAGCGAACTGTTGCAGCTGACAGCGTTTACGGTCGCCCGGGAATTGCCGTTTCTGAAGTCATTGAGTCTGTGGAAGCTGAAGCATTGGTTGAAGTTTCACCTACAAATGTTAAGGATGGAGAACCCGCCTTATCCCACATCAAAAACGCGTTTAGAGCTGGAAAGCATGTTGTCACATCAAATAAGGGGCCTCTCGCCTTGGCCTTGCCCGCCCTAACAGAACTAGCCGAACACAACAAGGTCTATTTCAGGTTCAGCGGATCTGTGGGGGCTGGCACCCCCATATTGGAGTTTGCCAAAAAATGCCTTTTCGGCGAGAAAATCGTCTCCATAAAAGGTGTGCTAAACGGAACCACAAATTATATTCTTACGGAGATGGCTGAAAAGCACGTAGCCTTCGAGGTTGCGCTTCAAAAAGCTAAAGAACTTGGGTATGTTGAAGCTGACCCTTCCATGGATATTGATGGAATAGATACTGCTTGCAAAATTGTGATTTTGGCTAATTGGGCTATGGGCAAAAAGGTTACTTTGAAGGATGTTCGGGTTAAAGGCATAAGGGATGTTACAATAAGAGAAATTGAAGAGGCAGCCAAAAATGGTTGCCTAGTTAAGCTTGTAGGATCCGTGAATGGCAAGTTAGAAGTTAAACCTGAAAAGGTGCCTAAAGAAAGCCCCCTTTCAGTCAGCGGGACGTTAAACGCCGTGACCTTCGTTTCAGAGTTTGCGGGCGAACAGACAATAATTGGGCGTGGGGCGGGTGGAGTTGAAACCGCCAGCGCTATATTAAGGGACTTGTTAGATATAAAACAAAAATTGGCAGCCAAGCTCTGGCTTGAAATTTAAAGGTGAAAACCATGAAGATTGTGATGAAGTTTGGCGGCACCTCTGTAGCTAGCGGAGAAAATATACGGCGAATTGCAAATTTAATCGCCTCTCAAACCCACAAAGGTAACATGATTGTCGCTGTGGTTTCAGCTTTAGACGGAGTTACCGAAAAACTTCTAGAGGCTGCAGAACAAGCGGAGAAAATGGACAAAAACTTTATCCACTCTTTTAAACAAGAGCTTCTAAGTAGACATTTAACGGTTGCTGGCGAAGCCCTCAAAAAAACTTCGGTGAGAAAAGAGATTCAAAAAATAACAACGGCAACTATGGACGAGCTTGAGAAGGTCTTAACTGGGATAATTTACGTTGGAGAGCTTACCCCAAGGTCGAGAGATTATATTTTGTCCTTCGGCGAAAGATTGTCAACACCCATCGTATACGGCGCTTTAAAAGATATTGGGGTAGAAGCTTGTTTCTTAACGGGGAGTGAAGCCGGAATAGTTACAGACTCAAATTTTGGAGAGGCTGTTCCGCTCATGAATGTAACTAGGCTTCAGGTTAAAGAACGCTTGGAACCGTTGTTAGAGAAAGGAGTTGTACCTGTGGTAACAGGCTTCATAGCTGCAACTCAGGACGGAGTAACCACAACCCTTGGCCGCGGGGGGTCGGACTACACAGCCACTATCATAGGGGCTGCTTTAGCGGCGCAGGAGGTTTGGATATGGACTGACGTAGATGGGTTAATGACTTCTGACCCAAAAATTGTTCCCAACGCGAAAACGTTACCTGAAATCTCCTTTAAAGAAGCTTTGGAGATGGCTGTTTTCGGGGCGAAAGCGATGCATCCAAGAGCCTTAGAGCCGCTCATGGATGGAGACACCATAGTCAGAATAAAAAACATTTTCAATCCAGAAAACCCCGGAACCACTTTAATGAAGGAACAAAAAATTAAGCCGGGAACCACCGTGAAGGCTGTGACCATTCTCAAAGATGTGGCACTAATTAACATAAGCGGCGCTAGCATGATTGGTGCTCCAGGCACAGCTGCCAAAGTTTTCGAGGTTCTCGGAAAAAGTAACATTAACATTTTAATGATTTCGCAGGGCGCCTCAGAAGCTAACATTTCCCTTGTTGTTCGAAGAAGTGTTTTGGAGAAAGCTGTTAATGCTTTGGAGGTGGCGCTTCTTGGAAGAGGTTTAATCAGTGAAGTAACAGCTGAAGACGATGTATGTGCGGTTTCCGTTGTGGGTGCCGGTATGAAAAACACTCCTGGAATAGCTTCTAGATTATTTACCGCTGTAGCGCGCAAAGGAATAAACGTTCGCATGATTGCACAGGGATCTTCAGAACTGAACATTTCCTTTGTTGTTAAAGAAGCCGACGGCGCGGCCGCTGTCAAAGCAATTCACGAGGAATTTAAGCTAGGTGAAGGTTGACGAGAGAACCTTTCACAATCCTGCGGCACTAACTTTTTACTTTTAACATTTTAGGAACTTTGCCACCCACTCCAACAAAATCTCTGTAAATTATTAAGGCTCCCTTAACCCCGTCTATACTCATGGCTTTTTGAACCCCCTTTTCAACGATTTCGCGGTGGTCTTCGCCTTTTATCAAGTTTCCTACAGCCGTGGCAACCGCGTCTGCTAGCCCAGCATTAACAGCAAAAATAGAGACTGCCTCTGCCTCTCCGAAACTTAATGCGTGGCTAAAGAGACCTGAACTTGTGGCTATACCAGTAGGGAACTCCTCCAGTCTGAAGCCGAAACGCCTTGATAAGGGGTGGTCGCCTGCAAGCAGAGCGATATCGATAGGCTGGCATGAAACTGCTGATATTTCCCCTCCGTTTTCCACAACCGCCACTTCACTTCCAGCAAGAAGCATTTCTTCCACAGCAAGATCAGCTAATACTCCAGCCACTGCAGCCATGGGTCCCACACCTGCTTTTTCCGCATACTCAGCCATCAACTTAACTATTTTTGGGCCATTTTCCACGCGGACAGGGCTAAGTGCATAAAGAAATTTTGGGTTTTCTCGAACATATATTTCCAGCTGCCTTCTATGATGCTTAATTGAAGATATTGCCAGATCAATCGAGTATTCGCTGTCCGAAATTATGGTGCAGTTTGTTTCCTTAAAATTGAATGCCTTTTTAAACAGATTTTTTGTTTTCACTGTTTTGCACCAGAAGATTGGGCTCTCTAGTGAGAGTTATCGCTCTCACGGGGCAAGCGTCAACGCATAATCCACAGGAACTGCCGACGCATTTCTCTTTGTCAAAGGCTACTGAAAAATCTTCATTGATGGTTATGGCGCCTGTGGGGCATAAAGAGAAACATGCACCGCAGTGGATGCATTTTTCCTTATCCACCTCTATCAATTTTGGTATTGTGACAATGACTCCCCTTTCTCTAAAAGCGCTTATTACCTTTTCAATTTCTTGGGATGGGACTTCTGCAAGGACTTGTCCTCCGTGGAAATCCACATGCGCAGCTATGATGTTTAACGGAATGCCATGTTTTAATATTGTCTCTGCTATAATGGGCTGATCAACTATTTTTTCTGGAAACCTTAAGAGAATTCTAACCATTTTGTTGCCTCCCTAAAAGTTTAGCTATATCTTCAGAGGTTATTATTCCCAGAACTTTCCGGTTGTGGTCGATTACTGGTAAAGCTGATATTTGATGCTGGGCCATTTTTCTTGAGGCTGCCTCCAGCGGCTCATTCATTTGGGTTGTTACCACTTTTCGGGTAACAATGTCAGCGAGCTTTTCTTTGCCTTCCGCAACCGCTTTTGTTATGTCCCATGAAGTCACTATTCCCCTAAGTTTCCCCAATTCGTCAACAACAACCACATGGTTTACTGAATGCCTTATTATTTGCTTAGCAACTTCTTCAATTTTCTCGTCTTCTCTGCACGTTACCGCTTGATGTGCTACACTTTTAACCAAAACTGTTTCCTCGCTTTGTTTCATGGGCTTATAATCTGTGTCTGTTGGAAGCCTTTCAACAGGGGCTGAAAGGTAGAATAAGCCCTCTTTAATCCAAGCCTTCAGCGTTTCCGCAATCTCCTCCGCTGCTTTTAAACTCGATAGAGGACTAACTTTAACCTTTTTACTGTTTATGATTATTGAACCTGACTTCAATTCTTTATAGCTAACTGTGCCCATTTTAGGACGGTTTCTCGCTGGAACGCCATAATCAACTATTGGTATGTGAATATCCTCGTCTCGTATTGCAGTCTTTTTTGCCAGCCCAATGTTAAGCAATGGAATTGGTATGCCTATTCCTACGTAAAGCGTTGTGCCATACTTTGTGAAGGCTGCGCCCTTAATGAACCGGGTGTTCATCTTTTTACAGTCTCCCCGAACCATGAGGGTTCCTGAAAGATTTTTGGGGTCATGCTGTGTTCCTTCCCCTATGACGTAGCCTTGGGTTCCTCCCAAGAATATGCGGGTGCCTAAGCCTATAGTCTCGTAGTCCGGGTCATTCATTAACGGGTTTAGGGCTCCTGCGCCGGAGAAGGTTGCGTTTCCAAATCTTGGGAGAAGCTTACCCATGTAGGTGTAAATGGTTTCATCGCGGCTGTTTGTTGCGCAAACGTAGCGTTGGTAGCAATTGCGGAAATTTAACAGATAGAACTGGTTCAAGTCATCTTTTGTAATTATTGTCCTAAGTTTTGTTCGCGGATAGCAGTCTGTGCCATAAGCAGTGGCCCTAACTTCAACCTCTTTTCCGCTGATTAGGTCTTCTATGACATGGCCGCCGCCGTATTCAAAGGGCCTTGTTTCAGACATTTGCGTAGCGCCTATATAGAGGTCCACGGCTGCGCCGGGATGGCAAACTGGGACATCGTTTATCCAAGCATTTTGAATTTTGATAGGTGGATCTGAATGCCCAAGATTTATTACTGCTCCCGAGGAGCACATGGCTCCAAAAGTTCCAGTGGTTACTACGTCAACTTCTTTATATGCCACTTCTACGCCGCTTTTTTCCACAAGCTTTTTCATTTCTTCGGCGGTTAAAACTTGGACATCGCCTTTCTTTATTTTTTCGTTGATTTCAGCTACGGTGCGCATATCCTTTCCCAACACTGTTTCCTCCTGAACATTTAATGGCTTGCTTAAAACGCAATTCTTATTTTAATAATTTTCTGAAATTTTTATTCCAAAAAGAATTTAAAACGGTGCTCCAAAAATAGTGGTATGCTACCGCCGATTGAAGAAATAGCAAAGAAAAGAAGAATGCTGGGTTTGACTCAGAAACAACTTGCAAAATTAGCCGGTGTAAGCCAGTCCCTAATCGCAAAATTAGAATCGCAAAAAATACAGCCTTCCTATGATAAAGTTAAAGCCATATTCGACGCGCTTGAAAACCTGGAAAATGGAGTGGAGCTTCACGCGGCTGACGTACTTCACAACGAGGTTATTGGCATCCAAAAAAATGAGCCCGTATCAAAAGCCGTAAAACTCATGGTGGATTATGGCTATTCGCAGCTTCCCGTATTTGACGGAGAACAAGTTGTCGGAAGCATCTCAGAAAAGACGATGCTGGAAAAAGTGTCTTCTGGAAGGGATTTCACGCAAATATCCCAACTTCCAGTTGAAAGCATAATGGAGGAAAACTTCCCACAAGTTGGGAAGCTAACTCCACTCAAACTGGTTTCGAATCTTCTAGAGGTTTACCCGGCTGTTTTAGTTTCTGAAAAAGGAAAGGTTGTAGGCATAATAACCAAGGCTGACCTCTTAAAAGTGCTTCTTTAATTTTACCATTAAACAGTTTTGCATAATGTTTTCACTCACCCGACAGCTTGTTATGGAAGCACGTTCTCTTCCCAGTGTGGCATGCGTTTCCTTTCTGTTCCACAAGAAAAAGCAGCGCATCATAATCGCAGTCCACAATAATGTCCTTTACCTTCTGAACGTTTCCTGAAGTTTCCCCTTTCATCCAGAGTTTTTGTCTAGAGCGACTCCAATAGTGGGCATAGCCCGTTTCCAACGTCTTTTCTAAGGCTTCAATATTAGTGTATGCCAACATCAACACTTCTTTTGAAACAACGTCTTGGACAACCACTGGGATGAGACCGTTGCTTTTCGCGAAGTCCAGTTGCTCTATTTCTATTTTTTTCTCTGTCAAAGTCGCACATTCACCCCCTTATCTCTCAAGAACTCTTTAACTATGCGAATGGGATATTTGCTGTAATGGAAAACAGAGGCTGCCAGAGCTGCATCAGCCTTTCCAAGGGTAAAAGCTTCAAGGAAGTGTTCTGGTTTTCCCGCTCCTCCGCTTGCGATGACTGGGATGTTAACTTTCTCAGATATGCTTCGTGTAAGCTCTAAGTCGTAGCCATTTTCCGTTCCATCCCTATCCATGGAGGTGACGAGCAGTTCTCCCGCCCCAAGTTTTTCCACTGTTATCGCCCAGTGGACCGCGTCTAATCCTGTTGGCTTGCGTCCTCCGTAAGTGTAGACCTCAAACCAGCATTTCCCGTCACTTGTTTCCACCATAAACTTGTCTTCTGCTTTTTCATAACGTCTTTTGGCATCTATGGCAACTACCACGCATTGTTCTCCAAAAGTTCTTGCAAGTTCCTTTACTATTGAAGGTTTTTCAACAGCAGCGGTGTTAACTGACACTTTGTCTGCTCCGCTGCACAGCACCAGCCGCGCGTCTGAAATGTTTCGGATTCCTCCGCCAACGGTGAAGGGAATATTTATTTCAGCTGCAACATTTTCAACGACATCCTTCAATATTTTCCGCTTTTCTGGAGACGCTGTTATATCAAGGAAAACCAGCTCATCTGCCTCTTCATCGCAATAGCGTTTCGCCAACTCAACTGGGTCGCCGGCCTTCTTCAAATTTAGGAAGTGGATTCCTTTAACAACTCTCCCATGGTCAACATCTAAGCATGGTATGATCCGCTTTGCTAAAGGCATCAGCTGCTAGCCTCCCTCGCAACTTTTAAGGCTTCCTTTAATGTAAAAAAGCCCTCGTAAAGGGCTTTCCCTATAACAACTCCATAAACGCCTATCCTTTTGAGAACGTATAAGTCTTGTAAGCTGCCAACTCCGCCCGCTGCAATTATTCTAGCATCCTTGTAAGCGCATGCTTGGCTTAAGACATCTGCGTCTACGCCTTTAAGGGTTCCATCTCTGCTTATGGACGTTAAAAGAAAAGTCTCAACGTGGATTCCCAAAAATTTTGACAAGGCTTCTTTTACTCCAACGTTCGCTGGCTTTTTCCATCCTTCAACCATAATTCTGCCATTAGCATGGTCTAAGGCTACAATCACACGGTCGCCAAACTTTGCCCTTAGCTTTTTTAAAACTTCAGGTTCACTAAAAGCCAAAGTGCCGAGAACAACGTAATCTGCCCCGATGCTTAACAGAGTCTCAGCTTTTTCAAGGCTTCTTATTCCCCCTCCAACTTGCACTGGCAATTTTACCGCCTTGATTATTTTTGAAATTGTTGCACAGTTATTCCCCTTATCAAAGGCAGCATCCAAGTCTACAATGTGAAGGGCGTCAGCCCCTTCTTCTTCCCATTTCTTGGCAATGGCTATGGGCTCTCCTAGGTAGTCGTAAACCTTGGCCTTTTTGGGGTCGCCTTGGAAAAGCCTTACTACCTTCCCATTCATCAAGTCAACCGCTGGGATTATCTTCACCTAGAAGCTCACCTTTTCACAAAGCTTAGGAAGTTTTCTAGAAATTTCAATCCCTGCTTTCCAGACTTCTCTGGGTGAAACTGGGTTCCGCAGATATTGCCTTTGGCTATAACTGAGGCAAAGGTTACCCCATAGATGGTTTCACCGCAGACAACATCCTTGTCCACTGGATCCGGGTAATAGGAGTGGGCGAAGTAGTAGTAAGTTTCGCCTTGTAAACCCTCAACCAGTCTATTTTGTGCCACAACGCGAACGGTGTTCCATCCCATGTGTGGGACTTTAACAGAACTTGGCAGTTGCACGTTTTTGCCTTCTAAGAGCGCTAGCCCATCGCCTTCGCCTTCCTCGCTTTTTTGAAAAAGAAGCTGCATGCCTAAACATATTCCAAGAACTGGAAGACCCTCCATAGCCAGTGCGCATATTTCCTCTTTTAGAGACGCCAAGTTTTTTGAGGCTGTTGAAAAGTCTCCTACTCCTGGAAGGATTATGGCTTCAGCTTGCTTAAGTTGCGACTGCGATAGCCCAACTACTGCTTTGAAGCCAACTTTTTCCAAAGAGCATTTAATGCTGTAAAGGTTTCCAACCCCATAATCAACAATAACTGCTTTGGGAAACTAGAGCACCCCCTTAGAGCTTGGGATTCCCTTCCTTCTAGGATCTATGGCTATTGCTTGTCTAAGGGAAAGCGCAAGAGCCTTGAAAGCTGCTTCTGCTTTGTGGTGGTCGTTTGCGCCGTATTGAGTCCAGACATGGATATTCGCCTGCATGGAAAAAGCCAATGTCTCAAGAAAATGATAGATGTCTTCACACGGCATATCTTCAATTTTCTTTCCTCTAAATTTTAGGTCTATTTTGGCGTAAGGCCGTTTAACTAGATCTACGGCTGAAAAAACTAGGGAACAGTCCATAGGTACCGCGGCGAATCCAAATCTAACTATCCCTTCGCAATCGCCTAAAGCCTTTCGGAGAGCTTCACCTAGGCATATGGCAACATCTTCTACAATGTGATGTTTAAGATCTCCCTTTACACGAGCTGCAATGTCGATGAGGCTGTGAGACGCTAAGGCAGTAATTAAGTGGTTAAGAAAAGCGACTCCAGTGTCAACTTCAGCCTTTCCCGTCGCATCAAGGTTCACTTTAACGAAAATCTCTGTTTCGCGGGTTTTCCTTGAAACTTCAGAAATTCTCACATTTTTCACCTTTCAATCATTTTTGCTGCAAATTTCCTTTAAAGCTTCAATAAGTCTAACGTTCATTTCGGGCAAGCCAACAGCGGCTCTAAAACAATTATTAAATTTAAGAATACTGCCCAAATTTTTAACGATTATTCCCCTTTTTAATAGGCCTTGGTAAACTTTCGTTGAAGGTTTATCGGTTTGGAATAGAACAAAATTTGTTTGGGAGTCAAAGGCTTTAACCCCGCTTATAATGTTGAGGGCTTTAGTCAAATTTTCCCTCTCAAGCTTCATTTTTTTGATGGCGTTTTCCACAATGCCCAGGTTTTCTAAGATCTTTGCGCCAACCTTTAATGCAATAGTGTTCACGGGGTATGGTAACCCAACCTTTTTTGAAAGAGTCTCTGCAATTCCAGTGTTAGCAACACAGTATCCAAGTCTTAAACTTGCCAAGCCAAAAGCCTTTGAAAAAGTCCTTAAAACCATCAAGTTTTCAAATTTTAGGGTTAACTGCACAACCGAGTTTTCCGCAAACTCCACGTAAGCTTCATCAACAACTACTATGCCGGGAAAAGCCTCAGCCAAACGCTCTACATCATCGGTTTTAAACTGGTTTGCCGTCGGGTTATTTGGAGAGCATAAGAACAAAACCCTCGTCTTTGGAGTTACCTTTGATAAGAGGCCTTTTATGTCTAATGAGAAGTCTTCTCTCAACGGAACTTCAATAAACTCTGCTCTCTGAAGGGTTACAGTATGCCGGTACATGGAAAATGTAGGTGAAATTGATAGTGCCTGCTCGCCCTTTTCTAGGAAGAGGCGGGTAATTCTCTCCATTAACTCGTCGCTTCCACTTCCAACAGTTATGCAGTCGGCGGGAGCTCGAACATAGGCGCTTAGTTTTTCTCGGAGCTCCTGTTCCTCTTCTTGAGGGTAAAGCCTAGGATCAAATTCTTCCACTGCTTCTACAATGAGTTTGGCAAGCTTATCCTTGGGTATGAAAAAGTTCTCATTTGAATCAAGTTTTAAGATTTTTGAGCGTTCTATGCCAAAGCGTTGTTCTACGCTTTTAACACTGTCTCCAAAGATGTAACCGCTAAGGTGGACCTCTTCAAGTTTTCTTCTAATCCACTCTTCACTTTGAATCTTCAACCTTAAACCTCCCCTCCACTGCACGGTAGTGATTCGGCAAATTTTCCGCTTCAGCCAAAACTTTGATGGGCTTAAGTGCTTTCAGCAAGCCATCCTTTGAGCAGTTAACGATTGCAACTTTTCTCACAAAGTCCAGCGAAGATAAACCTGAGAAAGTTTTTCCGAACCCTCCGGTGGGCAACACATGGTTTGTTCCACTGTAGTAGTCGCTTAAGGAGACCGGACTATATGGGCCTATTAGAATTAGCCCAGCCGTAAGCACTTTGTCCGCAACTTCCTCAGGGTTTCTTGTCATTATCTCGACATGTTCCGGCGCAAAAGCGTTTGCAAGCTCCACCATTTTTTCAATGGTTTCGCAGACAACTATAAACCCATGGTTTAACAGAGCGTGAGTAATCATTTCGCTTCGAGGCGTAGAATACACGATATTTTCAAGTTCAAAGACTACTTTTTCAGCGAGCGTCCTTGAGGTTGTTATTACCCCGACAACACTGTCTGGTCCATGTTCAGCTTGGGAGCACATGTCAAGAGCGACAAACCGTGGATTTGCAGTTTCATCAGCTAAAACAAGAAGTTCACTTGGGCCAGCAGGCATGTCTACGGCAACATCTCTGGAGACAAGAATCTTCGCCATAGTCACATACTTGTTTCCAGGGCCGACAATCTTTCTCACAGGTTTTATGGATTCTGTTCCATACGCCATTGCCGCTATGGCTTGAGCACCGCCAACCTTATAGACCTCGTTAACTTTGCAAATGTCAGCGGCAACAAGAGTTAAAGGGTTCATTGCTCCATCAACATTTGGCGGTGAACAAACCACAATCCTAGGCGCACCTGCCAACTTTGCCGGAACACAAGTCATTATCAATGTGCTTGGGTAAGAGGCGCCTCCGCCAGGCACGTAACAGCCAACGCTTTCAATTGGGCGCACACGAATTTTAACATTAACATTGTCAAACGCAACATCCAATTTTACTTTCTCTAACAAGCGTTTTTCAACGGTTTCCAGTCTTTCTTTCATAGAACTAATTGCAGAGACTTTTTCCTCCTCGACTTTTTCGTAAGCTTCTTCAATTTCTTCAGCATCCACTCTCAAATTTTTGGTGCCAAATGAAACTCTGTCGAATTCTTTTGTGAACCTTATTAAGGCGGCGTCTCCCCGCGCCTTAACCTCTTCTATGATTGCTTCTACCTCTCTTTCAAGCTTAGCTTTCTCCTTAAGAGTGCTTTCCCTTTCAGCCAATTTTTTAGCGGCTGAAGAGGCGTCCAAGATTTTTATTATAGATTTTTCTGGTTTTTTATTGCTTATAGCCTTCATTTTGAACCAACTTCATCTAAGGCTAAAACTTGCCTTGGCTCATAAACCACTAAGCCTTGGGCAAGTTTGCGGATTGTTGGCAGAATCTTTAAGAAAGCGTCTTTCTCGACCACCGTGTTAACTGAGCACCATTCTTTGTCAGATAACGGAGATATTGTAGGCCTTTTAAGTGCTGGCAGTTCCTGAAGCAGTTTATCCAAATTTTCCACTTTAACGTTGACGAATATGTGCAGGCGTTTGGAACCATCAACCACTCCTTTCAATAAAGCTTGTATGTCAAATATTTTTTCACATTTTGCCGTTGAACTCATGGAATCTTTGTTGGCTATCAGGAAAGCTGTGGACTCCATTATGGTTTCCAAAGCTTTCAAGCTGTTTTGTGCGAGGCTTGTGCCTGTTTCAGTAACGTCGATTATGGCGTCAGCCACTTCTGGTGGTTTGGCTTCTGTTGCTCCAAAAGAAAGGAAAATGCTGACTTTCGGGTTTTCACCTTTCCTCCACCAAGGAGTTACAATTAGAGGTTCCAAGTTGCCGAAGAGTTTTTTGTAGGTCTCATTTTTTTTGATGTATTCGGCTGTAACGTTTAGGTATTCCGCAGAAATTCTCACGTTCTTTCCTTGGCTTATGAAAGCCTCTAGGAATTCTGAAAACGAGTTTATGTTCTCCCATTGTTTCGGGATAGCTACTACAATTTTCACTTTTCCATACTCTAGATTTTGAAGCACTTCAACATCCGCGCATGTTTCTTGAATCCAATCTAAACCAGTTATTCCAATATCATATGATCCTTCGCTTACAAGCATTGGAATCTCTTGAGGTCTTAGAAGGCGAAGTTCAATTTCCTGGTCATTTATGGCTGGCCTATAGCTTCGATCTTGCCCTGAAACGCGATATCCTGCCCGCTCTAGAAGTTCAAAAGTTGCTTTTTGCAAAGAACCTGCTGGCACAGCAAACTTTACCTTAACCATCTCATTTTTCACCTCTTGAATTTAACAAAAACTCTTTATACCGTTTAGAGGGGTTGGGCAAAACTCTTAAGGGGTTTTTAAAACTGAAAGAGTAGCCTATGTTTTTTAAAGCGTTCCATTGGAAACGTTTGTTGATTTCAATGAAAGCAATCGCCCTTTGTGAACGCAACCCCTCACTTCACATCACTAGCCTAGAAAAATGCAAAGGGTTTGCTTATAAACTTATCTATTTTTCAATGGTTAGCAATAAGACTTTGAAAGAATAATATGGTTCATAAAAGGAGAGAAAGGCGCTTCAATTAGTTTTAAACGTGGCTCCAGTCCAAGCAGATTGTACGAGACTTGAGTAGCGAGCGATGTAGCCTTTTTTGATTCGCGGAGCCTTTGGCTTCCAAGTCTTTGACCGTTCTGAAAGCTCTTTATCGGTGAGTTCAACGTTTAAAGTTCTTTTCGGGATATCGATTGAAATAAAGTCTTCGTTTTTTAGAAATGCTATTGGGCCGCCCTCCGCCGCTTCTGGGGAAACATGTCCTACGCATAGTCCTCTTGTAGCTCCAGAAAACCTTCCATCCGTGATTAGGGCGACAGACTCGCTTAATCCCATGCCTGCAATTATTGCAGTAGGCGACAACATTTCAGGCATTCCCGGGCCTCCTTTAGGCCCCTCATATCTTATAACCACAACATCGCCCTTGCGTATTTCGCCCTTTCTTATGGCTTTAACTGCTTCCTCTTCAGAATCGAAAACTTTGGCTTTTCCTCTGTAAATTAGCATTTTTTCTGGGACCGCGGCTGTCTTAACAATTGCTCCGTTGGGTGCAAGGTTTCCTTTTAAAACTGCTATTCCGCCTTCCTTATGAACAGGGTTAGATAAGGGGCGAATAATCTCATAATCCAGAACTTTTGCGCTTTCAATGTTTTCCTTTACGGTTTTACCCGTAACTGTAATGGCGCCCAAATGAAGCATGTTTCTCAGTTCTTTCATAAGGGCGGGTATCCCTCCGGCAGCGTCCAATTCTTCAACGGCGTGAGGTCCGCTGGGGATCATGTTGCATAGATGAGGTACTTTCCGGCTAATCTCGTCAAAAATTGACAGTGGTAGAGAGACGTTTGCCTCATTAGCGATGGCTGTTAAGTGTAGAACAGTGTTTGTGGAGCCTCCCAAGGCCATGTCCACCGTAATTGCATTTTCAAAAGCTTCCATCGTTAAAATGTGTGAAGGCTTCAAATCAGTTTTAACCATTTCAACAATTCTCTCGCCGGACTCTTTTGCTATTCTAATTTTTAGGGCGCTTACAGCCGGTGAAGTGGCGCAGTAAGGCATCGCCATGCCTAAAGCCTCAGATACACAAGCCATTGTGTTTGCGGTAAACATGCCGTTGCATGATCCGCATCCGGGGCAAGCACTGTTCTCCAGTTTATTCAATTCTTCCACGCTTACTTTGCCTGCAAGTACCCCTCCAACAGCCTCGTAGACAGAGGCATAGCCAACCCTTTTTCCATCCACAGTTCCTGAAAGCATAGGTCCGCCTGTTACAAGGATTGCTGGGATATCCAATCTAGCAGCAGCCATAAGCATTCCTGGGGTTATCTTATCGCAGTTTGATATCAGTACTACGCCGTCAAGTCTGTGCGCCTGAACCATGATTTCAATGGAGTCGGCGATTAGTTCTCTTGATGGCAATGAGTACCGCATTCCTTCGTGGTTCATGGCTAATCCGTCACATACAGCTATTGTGTTAAATTCAAAGGGTGTTCCGCCTGCCTCTGCAATTCCCATTTTAACTGCTTCGGCAATTTTGTTCAAGTGGGTGTGGCCTGGCACTATGGTTGTGAAGCTGTTTGCTACACCTATGAACAGCCTATCTATTTCTTTGTCCGTTAACCCTAAAGCTTTCAGCAGTGCTCTATGGGGTGCTCTTTCAACTCCCCGTTTTATTTCGTCGCTTCTCAAACTCCAGCCTCCTTAATCTGGTGTTCGTGCCACAAATGAAACCAAAAGCTTTATATTTAATTATCGCAAATGCACTCTAAGCTATGAGGAATCAACATGGGGTATTGCTTTATCGAACCGCTTTCCTGAAAAAATAAAATTTTTAGACACAACTTTAAGAGATGGCGAACAAACCCCTGGAGTCTCCCTAACACCTGAAAACAAGCTGAGAATTGCTAAACAACTAGATGCGCTTGGTGTAGATGTCATTGAAGCCGGCTTTGCCTCGGTCTCTCAAGGCGAAATGGAGGCAATAAAGGCTATAGTGAAGGAAGGACTTAGAGCGGAGATATGCAGCTGCTCGAGAGGCGTTAGGAGCGACATAGACGCTGTTGTAGAAAGCGAAGCAGACAGCATACATCTTGTGATTCCAACGTCTGACATCCATCTGCAGTATAAACTGCGAAAAACCCGCGAAGAAATTCTAAAAATTGCCGAGGACTGCGTGCAATACGCAAAGGACCATGGGTTAATAGTTGAGCTTTCAGCTGAAGACGCTACAAGAAGCGATATCAATTTCTTAAAAAAGGTTTTCGCCACTGGAATTTCAGCTGGCGCCGACAGAATCTGCGTCTGCGATACTGTAGGAATATTAATGCCTGAAAAAGCGTACCAACTTTTTTCAGATATAAGAGACGCCTTCACAAAAGTTCCAATCAGCGTCCACTGCCACAACGATTTCGGGATGGCCGTAGCCAACTCACTAGCCGCTTTGAGAGCTGGCGCCAACCAAGTGCACGCAACCATAAACGGGCTAGGCGAAAGGGCTGGAAACGCCTCGCTTGAAGAGATAGTGGCCGCCTTAAAAGTGTTGTATGGTTTGGAAACTGGCATCAAAACAGAGTTTCTCTACAGCACTTCCCGTCTAGTAGCTCGGTTGACCGGCGTTTTCCCGCAACCGAACAAGGCGATAGTTGGCGAAAACGCTTTCTCTCATGAGTCTGGAATCCATTCCCACGGTGTGCTTTCCCACCCATCCACTTATGAGCCTATGCCTCCTGAACTTGTAGGTGCACGAAGGCGCATGGTTGTAGGTAAGCACGCTGGCACCCATGGCATCGAATCCGCTCTAGAACAGATGGGCTTACACCCCAACTCCAAACAGCTTGAAGAGATTTTCCTACGTGTTAAAGATCTAGGTGACAAAGGAAAGACTGTCACGGATGCAGACTTATTAGCGGTTGCAGAATCTGTTATGGGCTTGCAAAGGGCTAGGTCAATACAGCTTGAGGAAATAACAGTGGTTACTGGAAACAGAGTCACCCCCACGGCGTCTGTTAGGCTTAAGATAAACGAAAAACATGTTATCGGAACAGGAATTGGAGTTGGCCCTGTAGACGCTGCTATAAACGCTGTTAGAAACGCGTTTTCAGCCGTTGAACCCATTCATCTAGAACATTACAGTGTTAAGGCAATCACGGGTGGAACAGACGCCATGGTGGAAGTTTTTGTGCGCCTACGGAAAGGCGAAAAGACCGCCACGGCCATGGGAGTTCGAGAAGACATAGTTATGGCAAGCGTTGAAGCTATGCTGAATGGTATGGGCGTGCTAATGGCAGCCAACAACAAATTGGGCAATAATTCAGATTCTGGAGCCGTGGCTAATGACCAACCGAAAGCTTTTTAAAGGAGAATGGCTAAGGCTTGAAGAGCTATTCCATGAGGTATAGAAATGAGGGATCGCTTCCTCCAAGTATAAACTGCGTTCGTTACTTTTTTGCAAATATAGGAAGTCTGATGTCTCTTCAAAGTTTTTGCAACCCTTTCAAGGATTTGTATATACTTTGCGAAAAAGGAGAGAATGTTTAAATGGCTAAAATGTCTGGTGCAAAAGCCCTCGTAGAGTCTTTAAAGCAGCAAAACGCGAAGGTGATTTTCGGCATAATAGGCGGAGCAATAATGCCAGTCTATGATGCACTGTACGACTCGGATATAAGGCATATTCTATCGAAACATGAACAATGTGCTGCTCACGCGGCTGACGGATATGCCCGTGCATGTGGAAAACCAGGAATATGCATGGCAACTTCCGGACCAGGCGCCACAAACCTTGTTACGGGAATTGCTAACGCTTACATGGATTCTTCCCCAATTATAGCCTTAACTGGGCAGGTGAGCACGCATGGAAACAGCTCTTCATATGTTATAGGCAAGGACGCCTTTCAAGAAGCAGATATAATTGGAATAACCACCCCCATAACCAAGTTTAATTATCAAGTGAGAAGTGCTGCTGAAATTCCAAAAGCTGTAAAAATGGCCTTTCATATAGCGACAACAGGAAGACCTGGACCAGTCTTGATTGACCTTCCCAAAAATGTGCAGATAGATACGGCGGAAATGAATTTCTCAGAGGAGATCAAGCTTTTAGGCTATAAACCCGTAACCGATCCCCACCCCGTGCAAGTTAAGAAAGCAGCTGAACTTCTAGTTAAAGCCGAAAGGCCTGTGATTCTAGCTGGAGGCGGAGTTACAAGCTCCAATGCGTTCCAGGAACTTTTAGAACTAGCTGAGCTTCTTTTGGCTCCTGTGGCAACGACGCTGATGGGTAAAGGGTGTTTTCCAGAAAATCATCCCTTATCGTTAGGGCACATTGGCATGCATGGGAACCCCGCGGCAAACAAGCTGATTTTAGAGGCTGATGTTTTGTTAGCTGTTGGAACAAGGTTTGCGGATAGAAGCACGGGAAGACTGGACACTTTCTGCAAAGATGCAAAAAAAATCCACATAGACATAGATCCTGCTGAAATAGGGAAGAACGTGGATGTTGATGTTCCAATTGTGGCGGATGCAAAAAAGGCTCTTAGGGCAATTTACACGGTGATAGCTGAGAAGATTAAGAAAAAAGAAGATTCCACGTGGCTAAGGAGAGTTAAAGAAATAAAGGAACAATGCTTGAATAATGCTTCCGCTAACAGCACAAGCCTAAGACCACAAATTTTGCTGAAAACACTTAGACAAATAATTCCAGAAGACGCTATAGTCACAACAGAGGTTGGGCAGAATCAAATGTGGGCAGCTCTCCACTATAAAGTGTTTAAACCCAGAACTTACATCACTTCAGGAGGCTTAGGAACCATGGGCTTCGGCTTTCCAGCAGCGCTCGGCGCAAAGGTTGCATGCCCCGACAGAGTTGTTGTGGACATAGCTGGAGACGGAAGCTTCATAATGACCGAACAAGAGCTTGCTTGCTCGGTGGAGGAAAATATCTCCGTTGTAGTCATAATTTTGAATAATTCAATGCTTGGGATGGTTGCCCAGTGGCAGAGACTGTTCTATAATAGGCGTTATATAGCTGTAAAGCTTGGCTGCGTTCCTGACTTCGTCAAGTTGGCTGAGGCTTACGGCGCCCAAGGTATTCGTGTCGGCTCCCTTGAAGAGTTTACAAGGGCTGTTAAAAGTGCAATGAAAAGTGATGTTACAACAGTTATAGATGTGCCTATCTCCCCGGAGGAAGATGTCCTTCCAATGATTCCCCCAGACAGGGGATTAAACGAAATGATAGTTGGGTGAGCGTGGATGAGCTTAGAGAGGATGCACATAATCTCCGCTGTTGTGGAAAATAAGCCAGGCGTTCTGTACAGCGTTTCAAACATGTTTAGGCGGAGAAATTTTAACATAGACAGTATCACCGTTGGACCTATAAACCGCGGAGACCTAGCAAGAATGACCATAACAATAAGGGGAGACGAGAAAACTGTTGAGCAGCTGGTTAAACAATTAAAAAAGCTTATAGAAGTAGTCAAGGTTAGCAGATTGGATGCCGCTAACGCAGTGGCGAGAGAAATGGCCCTTATAAAAATTCACGCTCCAGAAACAAAAGCTAGAGCTGACATACTGCACTACGTAGACATATTTAGAGGGCATGTGGTTGACGCTTCCCCTGAAACTTTGATTATAGAGGTTACTGGTGGACCTGACAAAATAGACGCCTTTTTAGATTTGATGAAATCATTTGGCATAAAAGAACTTGTAAGAACAGGGATAGCAGCCCTATCCAGAGGATCAAGATCCATCAACATAAAATCTGATGAAGACGTTATGGAGGTTTGAAAATGGCGAAAGTGTATTATGATTCAGATGTAAGCGTAGAACCGCTAAAAGGCAAAACTGTCGCTGTGATAGGCTATGGCAGCCAAGGACAAGCCCAAGCCAAAAACATGAAAGACTCAGGCGTAAACGTCATATTGGGACTGAGGCCAGGCGGCTATTCTTGGAAGACTGCCGCAGACGACGGCTTCGAGGTTTACTCAGTGCCAGAGGCAGTTCAAAAGGCCCACATAGTGCATATGCTGATCCCAGACCTGGAACAGCCAGCAGTATACAAAAGCCAAGTTGCGCCCTACATGACCAAAGGAAAAACGCTCTGTTTTTCCCACGGCTTCAACATCCATTTTAAACAGGTAGTCCCACCGCCCTTTGTTGACGTAATAATGGTGGCACCTAAATCGCCTGGACCAAGGCTTAGAGAAACCTACCTTGAAGGTTTTGGAGTGCCAGCCTTAGTGGCAGTTTACCAAAACCCCTCTGGACGAGCTATGGAAGCAGCCTTGGCTATTGCAAAAAGCATCGGATGCACAAGAGCTGGCGTTTTAGAGACCACGTTTAAGGAGGAGACGGAAACCGACCTCGTCGGGGAACAAGCAGTGCTTGTGGGCGGGTTAATTGAGCTAATTAAAAAGGGTTTCGAAGTTCTTGTTGAATCGGGGTACCAGCCTGAACTCGCCTACTTTGAAGTGTGCAACGAAGCCAAACTAATAATGGACCTGATTTACCAAAAAGGTTTTGTAGGGATGCTTAGGGCTGTTTCGGACACTGCTAAGTACGGCGGGCTAACTGTAGGCCCTAAAGTAATCGATGACCATGTGAAGGCGAACATGGCGAAAGTTGTAAAAACAGTTCAAAGTGGAGAGTTTGCGAAAGAATGGGTGGGGAAAGGCGACAAAGCCAAAGAAGTGCTAGACGCGTTAATAAAAGAGGTTGAAAGTCACCAGATCGAAAGCGTCGGCAAATTTATAAGGAAAATGGCTGGAATCGAAAAATAATCCTCTTATTTTCCACTTAGGAGAATAGCCTATGAACTTAACTGAGAAAATTTTGGCGCGGGCATCTGGAAAAGAGAAGGTAACACCTCGGGAGATTGTGGAAGCCAAAGTCGACGTGGTTATGGTTAACGATTTAACAGGCCCATTGGCTGTGGAAGCTTTCAGAAAAATTGGTGTTCCGCATGTTTGGGACAGCAGGAGGATAGTTATCGTTTTAGACCATTTAGCTCCAGCAAGCTCGGAGAAAGCTGCGGAACTGCACAAAATTATGCGGAAGTTCGCCGAGGAACAAAAAATAGAAAACTTGTATGATGTGGGCGAAGGAGTATGCCACCAGGTTATGGTTGAAAAAGGATACGTTGCACCTGGCAAGCTTATAGTAGGTGCCGACTCACATACTTGCATGTATGGGGCTCTAGGCGCTTTCGCAACGGGTATTGGTTCCACAGAGGCTGCAGCAGTGTTCGCCACCGGAAGCATATGGCTGAAAGTTCCAGAAGCAATAAAAATAAGTGTGGAAGGCAGTTTCAAAAAGTTCGTCACTCCGAAAGATTTAATTTTATTTATTATTGGCAAAATGGGCGCTGATGGCGCCATTTATAAGAGCATAGAATTTTATGGTTCCACCATTCACAGCATGAGCGCTGATGGAAGAATGACCCTTTGTAACATGGTTGTGGAGATGGGCGCCAAAAACGGCATTATAGAACCAGACGAAATAACATTAAAATATCTTAACCTAAACCTGAAACAAGCTGAGTTTTTCAAAAGCGACGAAAATGCCTCATACGAAAAAATTGTGGAAGTAGATGCTTCTGGTATGGAGCCTCAGGTTTCCTGTCCCCACTCTGTAGACAACGTAAAAAACGTGCGTGAAGTCGCAGGAGTCGAGGTTGACCAAGCTTTCATAGGGTCTTGCACTAACGGGCGAATCGAGGATTTACGGTTAGCCGCCCAAATCCTGAAGAATCAAAAAGTCAAGGAAGGCACAAGGCTGCTTGTGATTCCAGCTTCAAGAGAAGTTTATTTGCAAGCTTTAAGAGAAGGGCTTCTGGAAACCTTCATCAAGGCTGGCGCAGTGGTTTGCAATCCCACATGCGGCCCATGCCTTGGAGGACATTTAGGCATATTAGCTCCAAACGAAGTTTGCATAAGCACATCAAATAGGAATTTTATTGGAAGAATGGGCAGTACAAAAGCCTACGTTTATTTAGCTTCTCCAGCCACTGTTGCCGCCTCAGCCGTAAAAGGCAAAATTACAGATCCTAGAGAACTGGAGGCAGAATAAATGATTGTTTCAGGGAAAGCTGTTAAATTTGGAAACAATGTGGACACTGATGTGATTCTGCCAGCTAAGTACATGACATTTATAGATCCAAATGAGTTGGCCCGCCACGCCATGGAAGGTTTAGACCCAAATTTCACTGCAAAAGCAAAAAGCGGCGTAATTTTGGTTGCTGGGAAAAATTTCGGGTGCGGTTCAAGCCGTGAGCAGGCGCCTTTAGCGCTTAAATATGCAGGCGTTAAATGCGTGATTGCCGAGTCTTTTGCAAGAATTTTTTACAGAAATGCCATAAACATAGGATTGCCCGCTGTTGAATGCGCTGGCGTTTCCAGTAAGATTGAAGACGGTGATGAGTTAACCGTGGATTTGGAAAAGGGAATAGTTAAAAATCAGTCGAAGAACATGGCTTTGCATGCGGCTGAACTTCCGCCTTTCATTTTGGAAATACTCCTAAATGGAGGGCTTATAGAAAATTTGCGGAGGAGGATTGAAAAGAAATGAGCTCGTATAGAATAGTGGTTATTCCAGGAGATGGTATAGGCCCAGAATTAACAGAAGCAACGCTGAAGGTTTTAGATGCCGCCCAAAAAAAGTTTGACTTAAAGCTTAAGCTTGTCCAAGCTGAGGCTGGAGACGAGTGTTTAAAGAAAAGAGGCATAGCCCTTCCAGAGGACACTATCCGAAAGATAAAAAATTCTCAAGCTTGCATAAAGGGGCCTGTTGGCGAAACAGCAGCCGATGTCATAGTTAAGCTTAGGCTGATGTTTGATCTATACGCAAACATACGTCCAATAAAATCCTATCCTTCCGCTCAAGTTTTAAGGCCTGACATCGACCTCGTATTTGTTCGGGAAAACACTGAGGATGTTTACAGGGGTTTAGAATTTTCTATAGATGATACGGCTCTGTGCTTGCGTGTTATTACAAGGCGAGGTTCAGAGCGAATAGCCAAAAAAGCTTTTGAAATTGCCAGGAGAAGGAGCAAGAAAAGGAAGGTCACGGCAATTCATAAGGCGAACGTAATGCGGGTTACCTGCGGACTTTTTGCAAGCGTTTGCAGAGAAATGGCTAAGCAATACAGCGACATAACCTTTGAGGAGCAATACGTGGACGCGGCTGCCATGCGCCTAATCAAGGCTCCCCAAGAATACGATGTGATTGTAACCACAAACATGTTCGGCGACATCCTTTCAGACGAAGCTGCACAATTAATAGGAGGCTTAGGCATGGCGCCTGGAGCGAACATAGGGGACAACTTTGCCCTATTTGAACCCATTCACGGGTCTGCCCCAACAAGAGTTGGAAAACACACAGCGAACCCATGTTCCATGATTTTAGCTGCCAAAATGATGCTTGAATGGCTGGGCGAGCAATACACTGACCAAAAATGCTTAACGGCAGCCCAAGCTATTGAAGACGCTGTTACTCAAACGTTGCGCAAGGGCTTGGCAGTTCCAGATCTGGGAGGAAACACCTCAACCATAGAGATGGGGAAGGCTGTCGCTGATGAAATCTTTGCACTTTAAAATTCACGGAGGACAAAGAGGTGGCGCAAAATATGACCTATATACGCATATTTGACACAACCCTTCGGGACGGGGAGCAAACTCCAGGAGTATCGTTGAGCATAGAGGAAAAACTTGAGATTGCCCGTCAGCTGGACATTCTAGGGGTGGATGTTATCGAAGCTGGCTCCCCTATGTCCTCGGAAGGCGAGAAAGAAGCTGTAAAGGCGATAGCAAAGGCCGGTTTGAAGGCTGAAATATGCGGCCTAGCCAGAACCACAAGGGAAGACATAGATGCGGCCATCCAATGCGATGTGGACTCTGTTCACACTTTTATTTCAGCATCCGACATCCAAATTAAACATGCTTTAAACTTGGCACGTGAACAAGTGCTTAAATCAGCCATTGAAGCAGTAGAATACATCAAGAGTCATGGCTTGATATGCGAGTTCTCGCCTATGGACGCCACAAGAGCTGACATGGAATTTTTAAAGGAAATATGCAAAGCAGCTGAAGAGGCAGGAGCCGACAGAATAAATATCCCCGACACGGTTGGCGTGATGACCCCTTGGGGCATGCGAAAACTTATTGAGGACTTAAGAGCTGTGGTAAAGGTTCCTATAAGCATTCACTGCCACGACGATTTCGGCATGGCTGTAGCCAACTCGCTTGCAGGAGTTGAAGCGGGAGCAACTCAAGTGCATGTCACCGTTAATGGAATAGGCGAGAGAGCTGGAAACGCAGCCCTTGAAGAAGTGGTTATGGCTCTCCAAGCCATATACAAATATAAAACAGGAATAAACACAAGCCTACTTTACAGCACATCTAGGCTGGTTTCTAGACTTACTGGGATTCCCGTACAGCCTAACAAGGCGATTGTTGGCGAAAACGCTTTTTCCCATAAGTCGGGTATTCACACGCGCGGGGTAACTGTGGAACCTTTAACCTTTGAGCCTATAACGCCAGAGTTGGTTGGGCAAAAGAGGAGGCTTGAGGCAGGCAAATTGGCTGGAAAACAGGGAATTAAAGCCCAGTTGGAAGAGGCTGGAATATATCCCAACAAAGAACAGCTGAAAGCCATTGTTAAAAGGGTCAAGGAGTTAGGAGACAAAGGCAAAATTGTGACAGACGCTGATTTAATGGCCATCGCCCGAGCGGTTATGGGCGAAGTTATCGCAGAAGAGAAAATTATTGTTTTGCGCGATTTGGCGGTAGTCACCGGAATTAAAATAGTTCCCATGGCTTCTGTAAAGTTAACCATTGACGGCAAAGAATACATTTCTGCAGAAACAGGTGTCGGCCCGGTGGACGCTGCAATAAAAGCCATACAAAAAGTCACAAGCAACCTTGCAGATATAAAGCTAAGCGAATACCGCCTTGAAGCATTGACAGGCGGCTCTGATGCCGTCGCCGAAGTGCTAGTTAAAGTTGAAGACAAGGATGGAAACGTTGTGTCTGCGAGGGCAGTAAATGAAGACATTGTTAGGGCAAGCGTAGAGGCCATGATAGAAGGAATAAACCGTTGCTTATTGAAGAGGCGTGCGTTGAGGAAGTAGAATTATGCGTGTAGCCTTCCAAGGAGAAATAGGCGCTTACAGCGAAAGTGCAGTCTACGCGTATTTCGGCCCATCAGCAGAGGCAAAACCATGCCGATATCTTTCAGACGTTTTCAGAAGCGTTGAGAGCGGTGAAAGCGACTTCGGCGTGGTTCCCGTTGAAAATTCTATAGAAGGAAGCGTAAACCAAACCTACGACCTTTTCCTAACCCACGAGCTTAAGGTCTGCGGAGAAGTAATAGTTAAAATCGTCCACTGCCTAATAGCTCATCCAGGAACAAAGCTAAAAGAAATAAAAACGGTTTATTCTCACCCCCAAGCCTTGGCGCAGTGCCGCTTATTTCTTGAAAAACTGAATTGCAAAGTAATCCCAGCATTTGACACTGCAGGCAGTGTGAAGATTATCAAAGATGAAGAATTAAAAGACGCGGGGGCCATAGCCAGCGAAAGAGCTGCAAAAATACATGGAATGAGCATTCTTGCCAAAGACATAGGAGATTCCCCTAGCAACTACACAAGATTCTTTGTACTGTCAAAGACCGATGCGCCTTACACGGGAAAAGATAAAACTTCAATAATTTTTTCGATCAAATCTTTTCCCGGCTCCTTATACAAGGTTCTAGGCGAATTTGCTTTGAGAAACATAAACCTGACAAAGATTGAGTCGAGGCCGACTAAGCAGACGCCTTGGGAATACAATTTTTACTTGGACTTTGAAGGGCATAGAACCGAAAAACACTGCCAAGAAGCTTTAGAGGCCATAAAGGATAAAACTAATTTTGTAAAAATTCTCGGTTCATATAAGGCGGCTTCAGTTGAGAATTCTAATTTCCGTTTTTAAGGGCTTCAAGCATTTTATGCATGTCTTCATAAGCCTTTAAATAACTGGGGTCTGCTTTTGCTAAATCATTTTTTAAACGCTTAACTTTATCGGCAAAGGCTTTTCTGTCTCTTTTATTTATTAACTCTAGCCATTCCGCAGCCTTTATTAGTAGAAGTCTTGCAACTTTGTCGTTTTCAGGTAAATTCATTTGCAGACTTGTGGAAAATTCCGCGTCTTCAGAGGCTATAGCCTCAATCAATGTCAAAAGAAATTTGTAGCTGGCTCCTGAAACCTTTTGGGCGTCTGAAAAACGGCCATAACTGATGATGGTGTCGCATGTTGCCAAGCTTAGGAAGTATGGAAGTCCTAACACGACGGACATTAGCTCGTCATGTTCTCTAGGAGACATAACAAAAACTTTTGCACCTTTTTCTTTCAACCAGTTTCCGAATTCTTCAGCTAACTCTTTCTCTTTGACGTTGGTTGGAGTGAGAACAAAATTCTGGTTTTTTATGCTTTTAACGCCTGGCCCAAACATGGGATGAGTGCCTAAAACTGCACCATTCTTTATGTACTTGTGCATTATTTTCAGCGGGTGCTCTTTGACAGAGCATATGTCCATGACTGTTTGCTCTGGACGGATGTATGTGTGTATTTCCGCTATGACGTTCTCGAAGTTTTCGATGGGCACGCATACCAAAACTTTATCAGCGCTTTTAACTGCTTCCACGTTGCTGGCAGTTTCCACTTTCAACTCTTCCCTTATTCTTGCAAGCTTGTCTTGGTCTTTGTCTGAAACCACTACGCTTATGCCTTGTTCAAGGAAGAATTTTGCAAACCACCTGCCCATTTTCCCTGCGCCTATTATGGCCACTTTCATTTTAACGCCTCAGAAATTATCTTTAAGCCCAACTCAACTTCGTCATCCGGGACTGTCAAGGCTAACCTAAAATGTTCTCTATAATTTCCAAAGGCGGTGCCAGGCGCTATGGCTACTCCTTTGTCAAGCAAGTCGAAGGCGAATTTTTCAGAATCCAAGCCTTCCAGTTTAGGGAAGAGGTAGAAAGGTGCTTCAGGCTTTAAAAACTTTAAATCGGTTTTTGAGAGGATTCTGCAAGCCGATTCTGCTCTTCTTCGGTATTCTTCGCGAATCTTCTGGATAATTTCATGCCTTAGCTCTAAGGCTTTTAAGGCGCCCTCTTGGATAAAAACTGGCACATTCGTTAAAGTTATCTGGTTTAACTTCACAATTTTTTCAACAAACTCCTTGTTTGCAATGATGTAGCCTATTCTCCATCCAGTCATTACAAACGTTTTTGAAAAACTTTTAACGATTACATGGTCGTTGCTGAATTCTGAGATGCTCTTTGTTTTAACAAAACTAATGTCCGCATATACTTCGTCAGATAAGATTGTTATTCCATGGGCGTCTGCTATACGCACAATTTCCCTAACCGTTTTACCGTCTATCACTTTGCTTGTTGGGTTGCTAGGATTATTCAGTATAATTAGTCGTGTTTTATCATCGATTAATGTCTCAAGTTTTCCAAGGTCTATTCTCCAGCCTGATTCAAGCTCTGTTCTCAAAAATTTGATTTCCGCTTCTAAACTTTTGGCGGTTAAATCATAAGCCGTCCAGTGGGGGGTGGGGATAATTATATTTTCTCCCTTTTTCAATAGCAGATACATTGCAGCGAAAATTGCCCACTTCGAACCCGCAGTAATTACCACGTTATCTGCAGAGACTCCATGAATGTCTGCCAGTGTTTCTCTAAGCTTCTTTTCGCCGGCGGACGAAGAATACTTGGTTTTCCCCTTTTTCATTGCTTCATAAGCCGCTTCAATTATTTCTGTTGGGGTTGGCTGGTCTGGGTCTCCGAGGTTAAATTTTATTATTTTCTTTCCTTCGTTTTCAAGTTTTATTACTTTCTCGCTTATCTCGTATAACATGTTAACCTACTCTATGAAGGTGCGAAAATATTTAAGAATTTACGCTATCCGTTTAGCTGCTTTCCTGTGCATGTATGCTCATGGCCATTATGATCTTGTAGATGTTTCTAACATCATCTAAGCCTAGCCCCAGTTCAGACGCCCTTTGCATGATATGGCGGTACTTTTCATCTTCTCTTTTAGGATCCCTTATTGGAACCGAGTTTTCTCTTTTAATCTTTCCAATAAGCTTAGACACTTCAATTCTATCTTTAAGCAGTAAGAGAATCTTCTCGTCAATTTCATCTATCTTTCTTCGCAGATGCGGAACTTTCTCCAAACTATTTTTGCCTCCTCAAAACTTTTGGGATGAAGCCTCCGCGAATCATGTGGTCGGCTATAACAATCGCCACTGCTGATTCTATAACTGGGACAGCTTTGGGAACGATGCATGGGTCGTGTCTTCCCTTGATCTGAATTGTGGTTTCCTCCATTTTTGAAAGATCAACAGTCTTCTGTTCTTTTCTAATGGAAGGTGTTGGTTTTATGGCAACTCGGACTGTTATTGGCATGCCGTTTGACAAACCGCCTAAAATGCCTCCAGCGTTGTTTGTTGATGTTGCCACTTTTCCCTCCTCTATAATGTATGCGTCGTTGTTTTCAGAGCCTTTGAGACTTGCGGTCTTAAATCCTGCTCCAAACTCGACTCCCTTGACAGCGGGTACTGTGAACAAAATTTTGGCGATGTCAGCATCTAAAGAGTCGAAGATGGGCTCTCCAACTCCAACTGGAACGTTTAGGGCTGTACATTCCACTATGCCGCCTAGGCTGTCGCCTTCGCTTTTAGCTTTCAAAATTGCTTTTTCCATGGCCTTTGCATATTCTGAATCTGGGCATCTCACTGGGTTCCGATAAGTGTTTTCACGTATTTCGTTTATGGTGGGGGTTCTACCCATTTTAACATCGCCTATGACAGTTGTGTAAGCCAAAACTTCCACTCCAAAAAGGCTGAGCAGTTTTTTGGCTACGGCTCCAGCCATGACGAAGGCTACGGTGATTCTGCCTGAAAATCTTCCTCCGCCTCTGTAATCGTTGAATCCTCCATACTTGACTCGGGCTACATAATCTGCGTGGCCGGGCCTCGGCAGGTCCCTTACAACATCGTAGTCGGATGGCATTGCTTCTTTATTCCAAACTAAAGCGCAGATAGGCGCTCCTATGGTGTAGCCTTCAAAAACCCCTGACAAAACTTCAACAATGTCCTCTTCAATTCTCCCGGAGACAATTTCTGCTTTAGGCGGTATCCTCTTGTCTAGTTCTTTTTGAATATCTTTTTCTGTTAGCGGTAAACCCGCTGGGCAACCGTCCACAATTACTCCTACGCATTTGCCGTGGCTTTCGCCGAAACAAGTTACCGCGAATTCTTTACCTATGGAGTTTGCCGCCAACAATATTCGCTCCTAATAAGTGTAAGTCTTTAAAGAACTTCGGATAAGATTTTCCCACACACTCCGCGTTTAAAATTTTTGTTTCGCCCTCTGCGCCTAAGGCTGCCGCGGCACATGCCATGGCTATTCTGTGATCGTTGTGGGGGTCTATAACTGCACCATGCATTGCGCAGGGTCCTCTAATTGTTAAACTATCCTCGCCCACTGTTATGTCTGCACCCATTTTCTTCAACTCAGTATAAATAGACGCCAGTCTATCTGACTCTTTGTATCTCAGCCTTTTGGCATTATATATTTTGAATACGCCTTTCGTGTAACATGCGATGGCTGCGCATGCTGGAACAAGGTCCGGCACATCTTTGGCGTCCACTTCGATGGCTTTTTGAAGTTTGCCTTCCACTTCAACGAATCCTTCACCGACGCTTACTTTTAAACCAGTCTGCTTCAATATGTCTAAAATCGCCTTATCGCCTTGCTTCGTGTTAAAGTCGAGGTTTGCAACCTTTATTTTTGAAGAGGTTATGGCTGCAGCGGCTAGAATGTAGGCGGCAGAAGATAAATCTCCTGGAACCGCATGGTTGCACGGGTTATATGTCTGGTTGCAGGGTATTTGTAAGCGTCTAAAATCTTCTGATATTGAGACTTCAACGTTGTGTTTGCATAGGACTTCTTCTGTCATCTGAATGTAGCTTTTAGACTCCATGGAAGTGGTTACGATTATTTCGGTGTCCTTTCTAGCCATGGGACATGCAAACAATAGCCCCGAAATGAACTGGGAGCTTATATCTCCTCGTAAAACTGTTTTTCCGCCTTCGATTCCTCCGCCTTGAACGGTTACAGTTGAGGGTTTTTCCTCGCTGTAGTGGGTTTTTACACCTAACTGTTTAAGACTCTGGAGAAGCGGTTTTACTGGTCTTCTGCTTAGCGATTGTCCCATAACAAATGTTACCGATCCAGAGGCTAGAGCAGCAACTGGTATCATAAAGCGTAGTGTAGCTCCAGACTCCCCGCAGTTTATCGGCTTTTCTGGAGTTCTAAGTGGTTTTGCACCTTCAATTTCCAAGAGGTTTTGTTGCTGTTTTACCTTTGCTCCCAAAGCCTTGATTGCACGCAGAGTTGCAGAAGTGTCTTCTGAAACCAAGTAGTTGGCTATTTTTGAAACTCCGTTAGACAGCAATGCGGCAACTAGCATCCTATGCGTATAAGCCTTGGATGGCGGTGCGCTGATCTCTCCACATAGAGCTTCAGTTCGCCTAATAACAATGTTAACCATCAAATCAACTCAGAACCTTAGCTTTTTCATGATTTAGTTTTGCTTGCAGAATTTTGCCTTCATAATCCGCTAACGCATCTTTCACCGAGTCAACTTTCTCATTTGAAACTACAACAGTTACCGCAGGACCCTTTCCGCAAAGTCCAGCTGCCAACGCTCCAGCCATCAACGCATCTAAGGCTATTGAAGGATTATAACTTAAAGCTGAAGAATAAATCAGCCCATTAAGGGTTAACGCTGACCAGAAATTCCTCTTCAATGCTTCTCTATAAGCTATTTTCACAAGCGGCGCCACAAGTCTCATTCGAGCAACATTAGCGTTCATGGTATAAGCTTTCTTCTCCGGAATGTAAAACAAGACAGTTAGGTCTTCACTTATTTCAAAGCGTTTCACAATTCTCCTTTTGACATTGTCTGTGATTACGATGCCTCCAAAATATGAGGCACAAGCGTCATCAAAGGCGCCTGTTATGGTGACTCTTGCATCAAGGGCGCCGTCAACTCCAAGATTGATTATGGCCAAGTCGTCAAGCTCCTTGTCTAACGCAGCCACCGTAGCCAATGCTATGGCGTTTGCAGCGGCACTGCTACTTTTTAAACCTCTGGCAATTGGAATATTGGACCATGTTTTCACTTTTGCGCCAAACTTTTCCTCAACTCCGAAATGCTTTAGCACTCTCTTCACAGTTTTTTCGATTAGTGTTGGTTTTTCAGCCGGGTCTGACGCAATTTCGCCTTCAATCACTCTAGGGTTGCTTGTTAATTGGACTTCAGCTTTTGTCCATAGATCTACTCCAAAGGCCGCTCCCTTACCTGTTGCAATTGCGTTTACTATAGTGGCCGCTCCGTAACTTATCGCCTCAGCTTGCCCCTTCAACCGATGAATTCACCTCATTAATGCTTCTGAGAACAGCTTTTCTCATGACCTCCACTGGAGCTGGACGGTTGAACCAGATTTCGAAGGAAGCGGCTCCTTGAAAAACAAGCATTTCAGTGCCATAAACAACTTTGGCGCCCACAGATTTTGCATCTCTCAAGAGCCTAGTTTCTACGGGGTTGTAAACAATATCCATCACTGCCATGTTGGGCTTTAGCCACTCACGGTTAACTAGAGTTTGCTCTGGGTTCGGGTGCATGCCAACTGAAGTAGCGTTAACCAGTATGTCTGCGTCCTTAAGCTGTTCTTTTATAGTGGAGGCTGAAAGCATGTCTCCAACAATCTTTCTGTTAAACTTTTCCCTTAGAGCCTCAGCTAATTGTTTAGCTTTTTCTCCATCTCGGTTTAGAATTCTGATTTCCTCCACTTCTGATGCAAGTTGGAATGCTATGGCCTGCGCTGCGCCTCCTGCCCCCAAAAGCAAAAGTTTTTTCCCATCTAAATGCACTTGATTTTCTTTTAGGGCTTTTAGGGCGCCTACGCCGTCTGTATTAAATCCGATAAGCTTTCCGTCGTTGTTAAGCACCGTGTTGACGGATCCAATAAACTTCGCTGTTGAGTCTACTTCATCTAGATATTTGATTATGGCATTTTTATGAGGCATGGTGACGTTCAAACCGTGGATGCCTAGGCTGCGCATGCCCTTCACGGCGTTCTCCAATTCCTCCTTTCTAACTCTAAAGGCTACATAAACAAGGTCAAGTTTCAAATGTTTGAAGGCGGCATTATGTATTAAGGGACTTAGCGTGTGTTCTATTGGGTCGCCTATAACACAGCATACTCTCGTTTTTCCTGAAATTTCCATCTAAACTGCTCCTAAGGCTTTGTAGGCGGTTTGTAACTCTTGTATTGTCATTTGGCCAGGCGCGGTTTCTCCGCCACGTTCTAATGAGGCTATGGTGAAGAATCCTCCGAAAAACGGTGCTAAAAGTCTGGAAGGTTTTCCAAGCGGGCCCATGGCAAAGCAAACAACCTTTGCTTTTCTGCTGGCTCTCTGCAAAAAGTTTAGCACAGTCAAGTTGTCGCCAACTCTTTTGGCAGTGGCTATGATTTTGCACACTTCTGCACCTTTCGTCAATTCGCATTCCAGAATTTCTTTCATTTTTTGCAAGCTGGGGGTTTCGTTGAAGTCGTGGAAGGAAATTATTGGTTTTGCATTTGTCTTGTGGAGGCTGCCAACAAAATCCCTTAATCCGGAGGCAGACAATTCAATGTCTACATATTCGAAACCGCTTCGAGCAGCCTTCAATAGTATCTGTTTGCGTTTAACTTCGCTTCCCGAAAATTTTCCTTGGCACTCTTGAGTCCTATTTGTTGCGATGAGAGGAACTTTTGTGCAGCCTCTAATGTCAGCTAGCCTTTCATGTTCTTTAATGTTGTCAAGCCGCACTTCAATAAAGTCTGGTTTATGCTTTTCCGCTTTTTCAATAAGACTTAATGCCTCCTCAACATTTGAGGGGAGGATGGAGACACAGATTCGGATTGTCAAAGCTCCACCACCATCTCTTCCTTAACCAGTGTCCCGAAGTGTCTCCCTCCCTCAGATATATGCGCCAAAACTTCGTCTCCAGCCTTTAATTCAGTAACTGGTATGGAGCCTTTCTCGGTTACAAGCCTAATTGTTTCGGCATTTTGAACCATAGTTTTGAATCTTCTTCCTTCAGACTCAGCTTCAACGAGAATTAACGGTCTCCACTCAATCTTCACTCTCCCAATATTTGTTAACCTAGCATTCCCATTCCTACTAACTATGAGGATCTCTTCTCCGGCTTTCAGCTCCGACAAGTATCTTGTCTTTTCCAGCGAACACAACGCGTATAGGGATACGGGTCCCGCATTAACCCTAAAAGGTCGGGGCTGCACAAAGGGGTTTTCATGAACCTCTGCCTCAACAAGGAATAGGCATGCGGATTGGCATCCTAAAAGGATTCCCTCCCCCTTTTTCATCAAGTCGCAGGTGTCTATGCAGACTCTGGCTCCTGTTCCAATACGCTTAACTTCCACAATTTTAACAGGCACTAGTTTAATTTTCGGGATCTGCTTCTTAACGAGAAATGCCACTTTCATAAGTTCGTTAGGGTCGGAAGTTTTTAAGATAACCCCATCGGCTCCTAGCTCTAGGGTTTCAAGGGCTGTTTTTGCGTCTTCAGCGGATGAAACCTCAGCCAACAGTTTACTTTTGCCACGGGTTTTTGCAATTAGGTTTTCTAAAGGTATAACTTTCCAATCAAGGCAGTGGACAATTATATAGTCGGGAGAAAAGCCAGCGGCTTTAACCGCCTTTTCCTCATCCTCTTTCCCCTTCAAAATTACTCTTACAGCAACCGTTTTACCCGCATTTTTAATCTCTTCAATCTTTGCAGCGTCGGAAACTTCGAGAACTTGGATTGTGCAGTCTCCTGAACTGGATGCAGTTTTAACTTTAGTCTTTTTAGCATCCTCTAGGAGTGGTTCTTCCACGTAAACGGCGTCACAAGCACTGGACGCTAGTTCAAGCAGGCTTTCTTTCGCGTTTTTTGGAACCGATTTATCTATTTTGATCCAAAGCTCTTTCATGCTCTTTTCACCATTATAGATACTTTTTCGCTTTCAAGTATTCAGCGTTTAAAATGCTGCATCCAGCGGCTCCTCTGATGGTGTTATGCCCTAAAACAATGAACTTGACTCCTCCGAGGGCTTGGTCTCTTCTAATTCTGCCAACCACTGCGCTCATGCCGCCGCCTTCCATCCTATCCAATCTCACTTGAGGTCTGTCTTCCTCTTTTCTAACCACTATGGGCTTTGCTGGAGCGCTTGGAAGCTTGAGTTTTTGGGGTTCTCCCACGAACTTGCTCATTGCATCTGCAACAGATTCTGGGTCTACCTCGCGTTTCAACTCGGCGAAAACGGCTTCGATATGCCCATCCAAGGTTGCTACTCTATGGCAGCTGGCGGAAACTTTGAAGTCGGCGGGCTTTGAAGGGGAACCCAAAATTTTCAAGGTTTCGCTCTGCATTTTTTCTTCCTCGTTTCTGATGAATGGAATAACGTTGTCCACAATGTCAAGGGAGGCTACGCCTGGGTATCCAGCTCCTGAAAGCGCCTGCATAGTTGAAACTATCACCCTGTTTATGCCGAATCCGTCGTAAACTGGCTTTAATGCAAGAGTTAAAACCGCAGTGCTGCAGTTGGGGTTTGTGACTATGGCGCCGTCCCATTTTCGCTTCTTCCGCTGCTCATCGATTAGTGCAATGTGGTCGCCGTTGACCTCTGGATTTAGTAAAGGCACATCTGGCTCCATTCTATGGGCTGACGCGTTGCTAAGAACCACATGTCCTTCCTTGGCAAATTCTTCTTCCACTTTTCCAGCGACTTCAGCGGGCAATGCTGAAAACACTAAGTCCACGTTTTTTACGGCTTCTGGAGTTACATCTAAGACTTCTAAGTCGGCAACGCTTTCAGGTATGGGTGTTGGCAGTTTCCAGTTTGCCGCCTTTGAATATTTTAGTCCGCTGCTTCTTTCAGATGCTGCAACAGCTGTCACTTCGAACCATGGATGCCCGTTTAATAGTCGGATGAAGATTTGGCCAACCATGCCTGTTGCGCCTAAAACCGCTGCTTTCAACATTTTGAATCACCTTCCTTTAATCCCAACGAACTCCTAATTAAATTTAGAGCCTTCTCCTTCTCTTCCCAGTTTACAAAAAGAAGTATGTTGGAAGTGCTGGTTAAGATGCCGAAAATGTTCACGTCGTTAAGCCGTAAGGGCTCCGATATTCTGCCTATCAGCCCAGGAGTTTCTTCTAGGCCGACTCCGCTTATACGGAGAAACGCCAGATTCCGCCTTACGGACATGGCTATGGCTTCTTTATGCCTTAAAACTATCTCGTGAATTCTGTTTAGAAGCAAATCCGGCTCTCTTTCCTCTGAAAGGAACAATACCAGTGAATGATGGTTTAGGGATAAGCCAAGCAGCGTCGAACGTGTTTTAACTTCCTCAATCAACTCTTTAACAATGTCGGGTTTTGAGATTCCTTGTCCGACAACTGTTATGGAAGTTACTGGAGACGCGCTTGCTATGTTAACATCCAACTCCGTTGAAAACCCTCCGGTGATTAATGTGCCATCATAGTTTAAATCTCCATGCGTGTAAGCAATCACCCTTACGTTTATGGCGGGATCTTTAAACTTTAGAGCCTTTCTGTGAATGAATTTGGTGCCTGAATCTGCAAGTCCAACTAAGGTGTCAACATCAATTTCGCTAATTCTTTGAGGATTCTTAATTATCTTGGGATCCGCGGTCATTATTCCGTTGGCGTCTGTGACTAGAATAACCTCGTCCACGTTCAAAGCTTTCGCCAAGATAAACGCTGTTGTGTCGCTTCCCCCTCGCCCAAGGGTTGTTATTTTCCCGTCGACAGTTCTGCCAACAAAACCTGCGATGACAGGCACTATGCCTTTTTCAAATAGGGGAAGCACATGCTGCCTTATTCGCTTGTGGCATTGTTCCAGAATGGGGTTTGCGTTTGAGAAGGCGTCATCTGTTATTATAGGCCAGTCTTGGTCGGAGGGGTCAAAATAGCGTGATTCTACACCGCTTGCCTTTAATGCTACCGCGAAGATTCTTACGCTGGTCCGCTCGCCCATGGCTAAAACTTCATCCAACTCTTTCTTGCCGATTTTTCCGCCAGAAGCATTTTTAACTGTGTTGAGAAGCTGATCCGTGGATTTCCCCATAGCGGAGACAACCACTGCTATGCGCGTTCCTTTCGCCGCCTCTTTAGCCACAGCCTTAACAGCCATCTGTATGCGTTCGCTATCCGCTAGGCTAGCTCCACCATATTTGACCACGATTCTTTTGGGCTTGACATCAAACTGCGCCATAAACCCGAAACCCCCAAAAAGCCAAAAAAGCTAAAACGGAAATTTTAAGCCGCTTTAGCTGTCGCCTAATAATAATAGTAGTATTTAAAGAAGTAGCGCATCACTAGAAAACGCGTTGTCTGAACCTTTAAGTGGTCGCTGCTCATCGCTTACACGCTGTCTAATTACGTTTAAGGTTCTTATATAAAAGGATTTCTAACATTAGAAATCTACATACCTTTTAGGTTTAACCCTCAAGAACCATGAAAGTTTGTTCTCATTTTCTCCAGTCTTTTGCAAGCTTCCTTAATGTCCTCTATGGGTCTTGTGGCTGAAAACCTTAGGAAGCCTTCTCCGTGCTCTCCAAAACCAATGCCAGGTGTAACCGCTACACCAACATCCAAAAGTTTTCTTGCAGTTTGCATTGAGTTTCCTCCGCAGCGGGCCCAAACATAATATGTTCCTTTTGGAATTTCACATTGCAAGCCTATTTCCTTCAGTTTTTCTGCCAAAAATTTGACTCTATCCCAGTAAGTGGCAATGTTTGCTTTAACCTCCTTTGGGGGTTCCCCATTCATGTAACTTTTGAGTGCGCGTATTGCTGTGTTTTGTATGTATTTAGGCAAGCCTGAATCTACTTGGGATTTAACCTTTACAATACCCTCTATTAGGCTTTTGTTGCCCACTGCAAATCCAACTCTGTCGCCTGCCATACTGAATGTTTTAGAAAAGGAGTGCAGCTCCACGGCTGCATCCATCCCGCCGTCAACCTCTAAAATGCTTGGAGCCTTATACCCCCCGTACGTAATCTCAGAGTATGCGTTGTCATAGCATATGATAATATTGTTGTCTATTGCAACCTCAATAATTTCCTTTAAAAAGCGCTTGTCTATGACAGCGCCTGTAGGATTGTTCGGATAATTGAGAAACATCATTTTAGCTTTTGATGAAGCAATAAAATCAATTTCTGGCAAAAAAGAGTTCTCCAGAGTCAGAGGCATAAAGATGGACACTGCCTCGTTAAGGATAACGCCGCCGTTTAGGTAAGCCGGATAGCCAGGATCTGGAACAATCACTTTGTCTCCAGGGTTTAGGAATGCCCTCGTGAGATGGGCTATCCCCTCTTTTGAACCTATTAGGGCTGTTACTTCGGTTTCCGGATTAACGGTTACACCGAAGCGTTCTTTCATCCAGGAGGCTACTGCTTCTCTAAATTCGGTTTCTCCTCTACTGTTTGAGTAGCCGTGGTTTTCTGGTTTTGCACTTTCCTCCTTTAATGTGTTCAGTATAAATTGGGGTGTGGGTAGGTCCGGGTCTCCAATGCTGAGCGATATTACATCTGCTCCTGCGCGCCTCTTCTCTTCCAGAATTTTCTCTATTTCAAAGAAAATGTATGGCGGCAACCGCTTAATCTTATTTGAAAACTCAAAATTCACTTTTATCCCTCCAAAGCCTAAAACAATTCTCCAGCGAAGACTTTTGCAACTGGGCCTTCCATGAAAAGTCTTCCATTGTAAGAGACTTCAAGGCTTCCTCCCAAAAGGTTCACTTTAACTTTTTTGCCTGTTTTTCCAAGGATGTAGCTGGCAGCTACGCTTGCACATGCGCCTGTTCCACACGCCATGGTTTCGCCTACGCCTCTTTCCCAGACACGCACTTTGACCTCTTTTGGGCTTAAAATCTGAACAAACTCGGCGTTCACCCTTTTCGGAAACTTTTCATGTTTCTCTATTTTGGGGCCTACCTTCTCAAGTGGAAATGAGGCTAAATTCTCGACGAAAGTGACGCAGTGGGGATTGCCTATGGATAAACACGTCACCTTGTAAACTTCTCCGTCCACCTCAAGTTCTTCGTTTATGCATTTGCCTTCGCCAAGCATTGGTATTGTTTTTCTGTCAAAGAAGGGTTCTCCCATATCGACTTTCACATTATCTACTTCGTCATTAGCTGAAAGCCATACCTGTCGTATTCCCGCCAAAGTTTCAATTTTAAACGTGTTTTTTTGGACTATGCCGTTCTCGTAACAGAACTTGGCTAGGCAGCGTATTCCGTTGCCGCACATCTCCGCCTCAGACCCATCTGGGTTGAATATCCGCATTTTAACATCTGCAACTTTCGACTTGCAGGCGAGAAGCAGCCCATCCGCCCCCACCGAGAACCTTCGCTGGCACAAAATTTTTGCAATCTCCCCTAAGTTGCGGCGCTGTAGTTTTTCGTCTGTGTTGTCGATGACTATGTAGTCGTTTCCAAGTCCGTGCATTTTCCAAAACTTTAATCCTTTAACCATGAAGCTATCCTTTGCCCCCTAACCAAGTCTTGAAGGTTTTCCCGTTCCCTTACAAGTTCGCAGTGTCCGTCTTTAACAAGAACTTCTGCTACTCTTGGTCTGGAATTGTATTGGGTACTCATTGCGTAGCCGTAAGCGCCAGCATTTAATATGGCTAAAATGTCTCCTTCAGAAATTTTGGGCAGCGGTCTATCCCTTGCAAGCACATCTCCGGACTCGCATAAAGGCCCAACAACATCGTAATTCTCGACTAAAGGTGCGTTAAGCCTATCCGCTAAAACCATGTGATGGTAAGACCCGTACATGGCTGGTCTTATCAAAGTGTTAAAGCCTGCATCTACCCCAACAAACTTCCTATATGGCGTCTCCTTTACCATGTTAACTTTTGTAAGCAGAACGCCGGCTTCGGCAACAAGATACCTTCCAGGTTCAAGCCACAACTCAGGCTGTTCAAGTCCATACTGTGCAAGTTTTCCCTTGAAAAAGGCTGTAAGCTTTTTTGCAAAGTTTTCCAAGTCAACTTCTTCTTCTTCGGGTTTGTATGGGACGCCTATGCCTCCTCCAAGGTCTATGAAATTGAAAGATATGCCTAGCTGCCTATGAATTGCATCGGCGACTTCAAGCAGTTTCTCTGTAGTCTTTATGAAGGGTTCCACATGCATTATTCCTGATCCTATATGCATGTGTATTCCAAAATTTTCTACACCTGCATCTTTCGCCATTCTGTAAATTTCTGTTGCTGTTTTTCCGTCAACTCCAAACTTTGAGGTTTTGCTTGCTGTAACCGTGTATTCATGGTGTCCAGCGCCGAACTCCGTGTTTATCCTAACTGAAAGGATAGGCGGCACAGTTTTTTTCAACATTTTCCTGAATTGTGAAAGCGAGTCAACGTTTATTATGACGCCTTTTTCTAAAACGTAGGCTAATTCCTCATCGCTTATGCTGGTTCCCGTGTATAATATTTGGCTTGGTGAAAAACCTGCTTCAAGTGCCAGAAATATTTCTCCAGCGCTTACTGTGTCTATTCCTGCTCCTTCGCTTTTAAGAATCTTCAGCACGGAGAGATTTGTGTTGGCCTTTGCAGAATATAAAATCCTTAGTTTCCCGTAGTTTCTTGTAAAAGCGGCTGCTAACCGCCTATAGTTTTCTCTTATTTTTTTCTCGCTTATTACATATAGCGGAGTGCCGTATTCCTCTGCCAATTTTAAAGCTGAAATGCCGTCGATGTAAAGTACGCCGTTAATATTTTCTAGGGGACTTTTAATCATGAAAATTCACTCGCTCAGCAGCCTCACTTAACCTCGCTTTCACAGCCGTTAAAGCTTCATCCATTTTGTCCTTGTCCACAAACACTGTGATTGAGGCTTTGTTTGTGATAACCTCTAAGATGTTAATTGCTTTGTCGGCGAGAGCTCCAGACACCTTTGCAACCCAACCTGGAGAGTCGATGAAATTTGGGCTTACAAGCTCGATGGCGCCTACGTTTTCCCGCAAACTAATCGCCTTAAAACAGTTTAAACGGCATACATGGTTGACAACCCGTAGAGGATTTTTTACATCTACAAACACTGTTATTGAATTTCTGCTTGTGCCCATTCCAAAAATTTTTCTTCCGTCAAAAACTTGAAGGATCCTGCTTAAGTTTGAGGGGTTCACCTCCCCAACAAGGGTTATTGCAGCCAATCCGTGATGCTTTCTTACTTCTACTGGGTTAGCTCTAAAAACTCCTACAATTTCTGTTCCGTTTGCGGATAGGCTTCCAGGAAAACCTACAACCCGCAGCCTCTGCTCTGGAAGCTTATATTTTAGGGCTTCTGGGTGGATTATTTTTGCGCCTCCTTGGGCGAGTGAAAACATTTCTTCAATGGTTACTCTTTCTAGGGGCTTGGCGTCTGGAACAAATTTCGGATCTGCAGATAATACTCCATTTGTGTTTTTGACGAGGATAACTTCGTCAGCCTTCAGACAGTTGCCTAGAAGCGTCGCTGTTATGTCGCTGCCTCCCCTGCCAAGGGTTGTAATATGCCCATTTTTATCTTTGCCTATAAATCCGCAAACCACAGGTACAAAATCACCCAAAATGGGCTCTAAATATTTTCTAACCATGCGCCGTGTTTCGTTTATGTCTGGGGTTGCATCTCTAAAGTTTGAATTGGTTATTATGGGCCATCGTTCCTGCTGGGGGTCAAAGTATGTTGAGCGCACGCCAACCGACTTTAGGGCTGAACAGAAAACTCTTGCACTTGTTCTTTCACCCATGGCTACTATGTCCGAGTAATCTGAATCTTCCACTTTTCCAACTTCAGACATGCATTTTATCAAATTGTCCGTGGCTCCCTTCATGGCGGAAACGACAACGACAATCTCTCTATAGCCTGAATCTTTAACCATTTTTGCCGCTTCTTTAAACGCTTTTCCAGATGTCAGCTCTCCGCCTCCGAACTTTACAACAACCCTCTTAGAAACACTGTTCATTTTTATTCCGCCTCCAACACGTCTTCCATTGAATATACGCCCGGCTTTGTCTGCTTCATTAACCATTCAACCGCGTAAAGGGCTCCCTGAGCAAATACGCATCTTGAGAAGGCTGTGTGTTCAACTGTTATCATATCGTATGGTCCTGCAACTATAACTTTGTGGATTCCGGGTATTCCCCCTCCCCTAACCGATAGAACCTCGATTTCTTCAGGTTTTCTGGGGTTTATTCCCTCCCTTCCATGCACCATCTTTTTGTAGCCTCTTATGCCAGAGAGCAGTTTTGCCATTGATTGTGCTGTCCCGCTTGGCGCATCCTTCTTCCCTATATGATGAGCCTCTACAATGCTTACGTCATATTCTTGGGGCAACATTTTAAGAGCTTTTAACATTTTAAGTAGGAAGTTAACGCCTATTGAAAAATTAGGTGAAAAAACTGCGGGTACACTTTTAGAAACAACTTCTTTAAGCCTATTCAACTCTTCATCTGTAAATCCCGTTGTTCCCATCACTATGCGTTTTCCTATATTGGCGACAATGGGCAAGTTTGTTAACTCAGCTTTCGGCGAGGTAAAACTGACATACACGTCTGCGTTTTTAACAGCGTTTTCTATTTCTGTTGGATCTACAATTGCCAAGTCTAAGTTGCATATTCCTAATTCATGAAGGGTTTTACCTAAGCTTTGTTCGCCAGGGGCGACTAAAGCTCCGACTATTTGAAAACCTTTGGCTAAGGCTTCACGGATTAGTGTGCTTCCCATTCTGCCAGTGGCGCCTGCCACGCAAAGCTTAATCATAGGTTAATCCCTTCCAGAACTTTTCATTATAAAGTCTCTCTGAAAGGTCCACATCAAAGAATTCTTCGACTGGTTCCAGTATCTCGGGACTTTTTTCGTAGACTTCTCTGGCAGCTTTAAGGACAACTTCTAATCCTTTCTGTGTCATTTTTCCAAGGGGCGGTCTTAAAGGTCCAGCTGGCATTCCAAGAATATTCATCAGAGTTTTGCAAGGCAAGGGGTTTCTAGTCTTAACGGCGACATTTCCGAAAGGCGTTTCCTCGGTTGTTTTTACGGTGACTATTTGGAATAATGGATTAAGCTTGTCGCAGAGGTTTTTTGCTTCATCAACTTTACCTTCGAGAATAAGGCTTGCCATGTTTTGAACCGCTGCTGGCGCTATGTTGGAGACTACGGAGACCACGCCTGAAGCCTTTATCTCCATATCCGTCATCATCTTGAAAGTTTTGTCATCGTCGCCTGAAAGGATATAGAAATCTTCTCCGCACAGCCGCCTTATCAATTTCATGTTTTCGAAGTCTCCAGTGGACTCTTTCACTGCTTGAACGTTATGATGTTGGCGGTGTAGTATGGCGATGTCTTGGGGTAGCAGCTGGGTTCCAGTTCTTCCCGGAATCACATATGGAATTATTTGTACGTCAGGGAATTTTTCTGCTATGGGCGCTATGTACTCGCGTCTTATTTCAAGGGAGCTTGGTCCATTATAGTATGGGTCTACTAAAAGTACTGCTCTGACTCCCATGTCGTAGGCTTTCTTTGTGTTTTCCATGGCTTTGCGGGTGCAGTTGCATCCAGTTCCAGCTATTACCATTGACCGTGCAGAACAGCGTGTATAAACTCTTTCTATCACCGCTGTATGTTCTTCATAATCTAAGGTTGCACTTTCACCAGTTGTTCCCACAGCTAGGATTCCGCTTACACCTTGTGAGATCTGAAAGTTCACTAGGGTTTCAAGTCCATTAAAGTCTATTTCGTAATTGCCCAGCATAGGGGTTATTAGCGCCGTGTAACATCCTTTAAACATTTGTTTGAACCGCCGTTTATTTTGTGACTATACAGCATTGAGGTAACAGCATTTTTTATAAAGTTTTCGGAAACAGTAAAGCTTATTTTACTGATTTAGCAATAAAATTACTTAAAACGTAAAAAAGTTTAGGAGAAAAGGCGATGGATGAAATAGACAAAAAAATTATCCAAATTCTTAAACAGGATGGAAGAGCATCTTACAGCGAAATTGGAAAGAAAGTTGGGCTTTCAGAAGGCGCCGTGAGAATAAGGATTAAAAAGCTTATGGAATCTAGGGTTATAAAAAAATTCACCGTTGAAACTGGGTTTTCGGGGGGAGCTGAAGCGTTATCCCTCATTTCAGTAAGCCCTTCAATTCCCACATCAAAAATTTCAGCTATGCTTAGGGAAACCCCGAACATCAAGGAAGTTTATGAAGTCACAGGGGAGTATGACATAGCCGTTGTAATATCCGCAACAGATATTGCCCAAGTTAACGAGTGTGTCGAAAAGATTCGCAAGATTGAAGGGGTTTTGAACACAAACACCATGATAGTTCTTTGCAGATGGTAGTCTCACAGAAACATCTCAAATATTAAAAGTGTGCAAGAAACTTTGAAACATAAGATCTTCTAAAATTCCGTCTCACCTTTTCTATTTGCTCGCCTATAACATCTATTTTTTCCAAGCGGCATGTTCCAAGTCCCTTTTTCTCGGCTAGAACAAGATGCTTAACTTCTGTAGGCGGTACTCCCATAACCGCGGCACCCACGGCGTCAACAGCCACAGGGTCTGTGCCCGCTATGACCAAGTTCATTTCCACTGGGTTTCCGCTTGTTTCATGGCCTTCCCCTGCAATTATTCCATCAATCACTGTTAGGCTTGGCTTAAGCACTGAAGCCAGATCCGCTATGTTTTCGTTTAAGTGTCCGTTGTGCATGTTTCCCTTTGATGCCAGTGCGCCCATCATGTTTTTTAAGCCAAGCGTAACCGCAGCCATCCTGTGAAGCTTTAGCTTTGGAACGCTTATCACAGTACTTTCAAGAGCTGTTTTTGAAACCTTAACCCTTTTCAGTGAAAGTGGATTAGGCGGATAAACTTCAACAAAAACGTCTTTGTTTAGATCCATAAGCTTCACATTCCATCGTTCGCCAACTTTGTCTATTCCAGCATTTTTAAAGGCTTGAAACGTGTCTGCGAACCCGCTTCCCTCGCCAATAACAATGTTGTCTTTTCCATGTTCTTTCAAAAACTTTAAAATTCCTTCGACAACTCTGCTGTCCGTCGTGATTCCCGTCGAAGGATGCTGAGAATTTATGTAGTTGGGCTTAACTAAAATAGGTTTTTTAGCGTATAAAACAGCATCTAAATCCGACTTTATTGTTTCAAGAACCTTAATAGTTGTTTCTGTTGGGTTCGAACCCTTAATTATCGCGACCTTGCTCATCGTGATGCGCAGGTAAAGTTAGTATTAAGGCAGCGATTTAACACTTCCTATGTGCTTTTTAAAAGAAAAATTGGAGCATCTGAATTTAAACATGGACTAGTGAAGGCCAAACGCTTTCAGCGTCAAAGGAAGAGGTTTCTACTTCTTTTCCTCCTTTTTCTCCTCCTTCTTCTCTTCCTTCTTCTTCTTTGGCATGGCCATCACCAAAATTTGTTGAAAAAAATGAGGTGTTTAAAAATTTTTCGTTTCCTCTAAGGGGACGTGGCAACTTAAGGCTTACCTCCTCAAATGTTTGTAGTAGTATGTGAATGTTTTGCAGAATAGGTTCCAGCATTCCACTGCCCTTTTCCATCTTAAATGCGTGTTGTGTTTTAGGTTGACTGTTATTTTGTTGAAGAATACTTTTGTGCGTTGTTTGAATGATGAGAAGGCTGATTCTATTAGGCTTCTCAGCCCTCGCGCTTGATGGTGATAGTTTAGTCCAAGCGTTGTAAGGGCGTCCTTTAGCCATGGAGCACTATCCACAATGAACTCAGGCTTGCCATCACAGTACTTTAGCACGCCTTTAATGAAGGACTCTGTTGTCAATCCGTTTCTTGTAGGGTAAACCCTCATGGATATTAACTCATTCCTATCAACATCTAAAGCTGAATAGACCCAATACTGTTCGCCATTAACCTTTACGCATGTCTCATCAACAGCTATAAACCGCCTAGCACTCATTTCAGAAGATATGTTCAGCTTCTCCCTAAGCTTAACAATCCACTTCCAAACAGCGGTCTTAGAAACGCTACAATACTCAGACAACACCCTAGCAGCCCTCCTAAGACTTGAAATCTGAAAATACATGGCTAAACCCAGAACCTTAAGGCCTAATGGAACCCTATTCCTCTCAAACAGCCTAAGCCGCTCAACCAAACCCCTGATGCTAAACATAAGAGAAACAAAACAATAATGAACATAAAAACCTACACCTTAAGTTGCCACGTCTCCTCTAAGGTTGTTAAACGCATTATGCTGCAATATTTTTAAATTATGCCATGCGGAGACTTTCTCTATGCATGAGTGGGCTTTGGCTGAGGCAGTAATTTCTACAGCTTCTCAGATAGCGGAAAAGGAAGGATTAAATGCGATTAGCGAAGTTAAAATAAAAGTCGGCGAGCTACAGCAAGTGGAGCTTGACATTTTCGAATTTGCATTGTACCAGCTTAAGACGGGCATTTTCAAAGATGCCAAATTCGCCATAGAAACTGTAAAGGCTGAATTGAAATGCAGAGTCTGTGGTCATGAGTGGTCTTTTAGCGAGGCTAGGCTGAGTGGGGATTCAGCTGAAGCCATACACTTTGTTCCAGAAACCATACATGCATATGTTAAGTGTTCTAAATGCGGCAGTTCAGACTTTGAAATTGTGAAGGGTAGAGGCGTATGGCTTGAGAGCATAAAGGGAGTGAAGTAGCCCGTTGGATCCGCGACTCACAATAATAAACGAAAGGCTGAAGCAAGTACAGCGTATAATTGCGGTTTCAAGCGGTAAAGGCGGAGTGGGAAAAAGCCTTGTGGCATCCACCCTTGCCCTAATTTTGGCGAGAAAAAACTATAGGGTTGGACTTTTTGACGCGGATTTCACAAGCCCCTCAACACACGCCATTTTAGGCGTTAAGGAAATTCAGCTGAAAGAAGAGAAAGGTATAATCCCAATGCAGGTTCATGGTTTTAAGTACATGTCGATTGTGGCCTATTCCCATGAAGAGGCTTTGCCGTTAAGGGGGGTGGATGTTTCAAACGCCTTAATAGAGCTTTTTGCAGTGACTAGGTGGGGCGATCTGGATTTTCTAATCATTGATATGCCTCCTGGGATAAGTGATGCAACCCTTGACCTAATCAAGCTTGTTAAAGGAATAGAATTTCTAATAGTGACCACCTATTCCCCGCTGGCTTTTGAAACTGTTAAAAAACTGACTAAGTTGCTGATGGAGTTGAAGGTTCCAGTGATAGGCGTTGTTGAGAACATGAAAATGAAAGAAAGCCCATTCATAAAAGAGCAAGTTGCAGCTATGGGTCTTCCTTTTCTTGGAGAAATACCTTTTGACTCAAAAATTGAGGAAGCCTTAGGCCATGTGAATGTGCTTATGGAGACTGTTTTTGCAAGAAAATTGGCTGAGGCAATTTCCAGCGGTTTTCTTCTTTCTCCTAGAAGGCTATAGCGTATTCTGTTGCTTAGGCTTTTTCGCGGTTTTTGGCTTTGTTGGTTTGGTTTCGTTCAAGGTTTGCTTCCTTGACATTAAAACCTCTTCTATGGAATTTGCCTTCCTTAACTCAGTCATATACCAGTTTCTGTCGCGGGAATAGTTTATGCCGCTAGTTATTCAAAAGACTATGAGGGTTAAACCACTTATTATGAGGGCTAAGCCCAAAACTGCTCCCGCATGAGTTTCACCATAGTAAGGAATGAATAAAAACCATTCTGGATTTTTATCAAGAAGCGAATTAATAATCAATGTTTTCAGTAAGCTGCCTACAAAGAACACTGTTCCCGCAAGAAACATTAATAGGCAACTGTTTCGTTGCGTCTTGACTCTTCAGCCTTTTCATGAAGATAATCTCTGAAGGACATGGCCCTCATTATTCAAAGTATTGGACATATACCTAAATCTTATTAAATTGGAATATGTATTGCAAAAAGAATTGAAAATATCCAAAAAGGGAAAGTGCTGGCATTGTCTCCCATTAAGGCGGTGATGTTCGATTTCATAGGCACTTTGGTGAGCGTTAAAGGCTATAATTTAGAAGTTTCGAAAATGAAGCTGTACAAGGCTTTGTGCGAGGCTGGGTTCAATGTTGAGCACGAAAAGTTTTTGGAGGCTTACGCCCAAGCCCACGAGAAATACCGTGTTATCCGCTACCAGCAACTTGTTGAAGTCACCAACGCCATTTGGATTTCAGAAGCCCTAAACCTTTTAGGGTTTAAAACAAACCCCGAAGATTCACGGATAAAAACTGCGGTGAACCTTTTCTTCGAGGACTATTTAAATTCGCTTAAGACACGGAAATGTGCCAAAAAATTGTTGAAGACGCTTTCCATGGAAAACTACAAGCTGGGCTTAATCTCCAACTTCACATATGCACCATTAATATATGGGGCCCTTAGAAAGACAGGCCTAAACCGTTTTTTCGATGTTGTTCTGGTTTCTGCGGATGTGGGATGGCGCAAACCACACGTGAAAATTTTTGAAGAAGCCTTGAAAAGACTTGGAGTTAAAGCTGATGAAGCCATATACGTTGGCGACAGTCCAGACGAAGACATTAAAGGGGCCAAACAGCTCGGCATAAAAACCATTTATGTTGCATCCCAATTTTACCCGCTGGAATCGCTACAAAAAAGCATGCAAAGCCCAGACAACATAGCAAAAAACCTGTGCGAAGCCGAAAAAGGAATATGGAAAATAACGAATCTTCCTCAAAGGCAGATAACCAAATGTTGTTGTTTCGCTGAAAATCAAAACAACAACATTTAAACTCCATAAAATGCAAGGAAACCAAAGAGATTAATGCACTGTTTATTCTTCTTCGCAAAAGTGCGGCCGCCGGGATTTGAACCCGGGTCGCCGGCTCGGGAGGCCGAAGTCCTACCAGGCTAGACTACGGCCGCAGCAAAAAGAAGATAACTGGCTTAAACTTTTATTCATTACTCCTAATCTATCGCTTATGAAGGAGAAACAGAGATGAAAGCCGTCAAACATGGCGTGTATTTTTGGCAGGGAAGTGAAGCCTGCGCTGAAGCTGCAATATTGGCTGGATGCCGCTTTTTCGCCGGATACCCCATAACACCCGCCAGCGAAATTGCAGAAAACTTAGCCAAACGCTTGCCACAAGTGGGCGGCATAGCCATTCAAATGGAAGACGAGATAGCCTCCGTTGGAGCGGTTATAGGCGCAAGCTGGGCTGGAGCAAAGGCTATGACGGCAACTTCTGGGCCGGGCTTCAGCCTCATGCAGGAAAACATAGGATACGCTTTCATGACTGAAACTCCATGTGTTATAGTGAATGTGCAGAGGGCTGGACCAAGCACTGGGCAGGCTACAAAATGCGCGCAGGGCGATGTTATGCAAGCCCGCTGGGGAACCCACGGCGACTACTCTGCCATCGTGCTTTCGCCAAACTCACCACAAGAAATGTTTACTCTGACAATGCGTGCCTTTAACTTGGCCGAAAAATATCGCACCCCGGTTATACTCTTATCCGACGAGGTTATTGCACATATGCGTGAAAAAGTTGCAGTTCCACCAGTAGAGAAGATTGAGATAATTAACCGTAAAAAGCCCAAGGCTGATGAAAAAGCTTTCTTCGGTTTAGTTGAGGTTCCACCCATGCCTGCTGTGGGTGAAGGCTTCAATGTGGCCGTTACAGGGTCAACCCACGACGAATATGGTATACGGTTCACCTCTGACCCGAAAGTGCATAGGAGGCTTGTGGAAAGGCTTAACAGTAAAATACAAAATCACGTTGAGGATATTGCGGATGTGGAAAGTTATAATGTTGAAGACTGCCGAATAGGCGTAGTCTCCTATGGATGTACTTCCCGCGCGGTCTACGAAGCGGTGGAAAACGCTGTAGCTCAAGGAGTCAAAACTGGCTATGTGCGGCTTAAAACCCTATGGCCTTTTCCAGAAAAAACCATTAAGAAACTCGCAGAAAAAGCAGAAAAAATAATTGTTCCAGAAATAAACCTGCGGCAAATATTTTATGAGGTGGAAAGGGCAGCTGAAGGAAAAGCCAAAGTTATTCCCATAAACAAGATTGGAGGCGGAGAACTCATCGCCCCTGAGGAAATTATGCATAAAATTTTAGAAGAGGCGAAAAAGGGAGATGGCTGAAAAATTTTCTGTTAAAAAATATCTCAGGGATTTGAAGCTGCCCTTCTGCCCGGGCTGCGGCGCCTTCACAGTGATGGATGCTTTTTTGAGGGCTGTTTACGAGCTGGGCTATGAGGATTTAAGCAAGTTTGTTTTCTGCAGCGGAATCGGCTGCGCATCGTGGATTCCTTCACCCTACTTTATGGCAGACTCCATCCACACACCCCATGGGAGAAGCATACCCGTCGCGACTGGCGTAAAACTTCTAAAGCCAGACTTAAACGTGGTTGTCTTTGGCGGAGACGGAGACATCGCCGGAATAGGCCTAAGCCACTTCATCCACGCGGCCAGAAGAAACCTTGACATACTAGTCATAATGGTGAACAACATGGTTTACGGAATGACTGGAGGACAAGTGGCGCCAACCACACCCTTAAAGGCGAAGACAACCACAACCCCTTACGGAAGCTTCGAATACCCGTTAGATGCAGCGAAATTAGCCGTTGCGGCAGGCGCAAACTACGTGGCAAGATGGACAACAGCCCACCCAAACCAGCTAAAAGACGCCATAAAAAAGGCAATTCACGCCAAAGGTTTTAGATTCATAGAAGCCGTAAGCCAATGCCCAACCGCCTACGGAAGAAAGGTGGGTTTTCGAGATGCTGGAGAAATGATTAAATGGTTTAGAGAAAACGCCATAACCATCGAACAAGCTGAAAAATTGAACGAAGACGGTCTTGCGCAAAAAATAGTTGCCGGCGAGTTTGTAGAAAGAAAAAGACCGACATTTGTGGAGGCGGTTTACCGCATAATTGAGGAGGCGCAGAAAGCTGAAGAAAATTGAAATAAGAATAAGCGGATTAGGCGGACAAGGTGTGGTTTTGGCAGGCCAAATTCTGGGCAAAGCAGCAGTCTATGATGGCAAAAACGCTGTGCAAACCCAAAGTTACGGAGCAGAAGCCAGAGGCACCATGGCAAAAAGCGAAATAATAATATCCGAAAGCAAAATAGGCTTTCCAGCGGTTAGAAAATGCGACATACTCATCGCCATGAACCAGGAAGCCCTAGACAAAAACCTCCAAGACTTGAAGGAAAACAGCCTCCTCCTAATCGACAGCAGCCTAGTTAAAAAAGTTCCACAAGTCAAAGCCAAAGTCTACGAGATTCCAGCAACAGAATTATCTGAAAAGGCTTTCGGACACAAAACCTATGCAAACATTATAATGCTTGGAGCATTAACCAAAATAACACGTCTTGTAAGCCAAAGCTCCATGGAAAAAGCCGTAAAAGACACTGTTGCGGAAAAGGCGGCAGCCGCAAACTTGCAAGCATATAAAAAGGGAACAGAATTAATAGCCTAAAGGAGAAAGACGTTTTGCCCGAGGAAAAGTTTACCTACGCAAAAGCTGGTGTGGACAGAAAGCTTAGGGCAAAGTCTAAAAAAGCCTTAGAACTTTTGAAAAAAACATACAGTTTCAGTCGTTATGGCGAAATCGTTCAACTCCCCTATGGAAAAATTTTCCCCTTCCGTGGAAACTGCTACCTAGACCTCGTAATCGAAGGTGTAGGCACAAAAGTGCTTGTAGCACAGCTAGCCAACAAATACGACACAATTGGAATTGACGGCGTAGCCATGGCTGTAAACGATGTCATCCGCTCTGGTGCACGCCCCTTAGCCGTTGCAGACAACATACACGCGCAAGTTTCAGACCCAGCCTTAGTTAGGGAGTGGATGAAGGGAATAGCCCAAGGAGCCGCCGAAGCCGGATGCATAGTTCCAAGTGGAGAAATAGGAGACGTTGCAGAATTAATCAAAGGCTTAACGGAAGGCAAAGGCTTCGACATGGTTTTCGCAGCAGTAGGCGAAGTTTCAAAGGAGAAAATAATCACTGGCAGAGACATAAAACCCGGCGACACAATTATAGGATTGCGAAGCTCTGGGGTCCACAGTAATGGCATAACATTAGCAAGGAAAATTCTTTTCAATCAGTGGGGCGGCAAATACAACTCTCATGACGTTCCAGAACCATTGGAAAAGGAGTTGGTGTGCGAGGTTTTGGAGCCAACCAAGATTTATGTTAAGCCCCTTCTAGACGTTGCAGACGCTGTGAAAGTGAAAGGCGCTGTGCACATTACTGGCGACGCCTACTTGAAGTTTAACCGCTTAACCCTCTTTTCAAAGGGAATAGGTTTCGAATTCAACAATTTTAAGCCCCAACCCATTTTCGACTTAATTCAGAAAACCGCCCTAGAACTCGGCAGCAAAATTACCGACGAAGAGATGTTTAAAACATTTAACATGGGATGGGGCTTTGCAATAATAGTTGACAAGGCGGACAAGGAAAAGGCAATTGACGCCTTAGAAAAAGCCGATGTGCAAGCAGAAGAAATAGGCCGCGTGACAAGCTCCAGCAGAATCAAAATTCTCTACAAAGGCAAGAAAATCGTTTTGAAGTAGCCTTTGCCTTTTTAATGGTGAAAGTGTTTAAATCTTCTCGTGGATAAGACTAGCCTATGAAATACCGTTTAAAAGTTGAAGTCAGCTTAAAACCCGGCCACAGCGACCCAGAAGGAGAAACCACGGCACGTTTACTGAAAGAGCTTGGTTATAAGGTTGAAAGAGTAGGCGTAAGCAAAGTTTACACTGTTATCCTCGAGGCTGATTCGCGGAAAGAAGCATTAGAAAAGGCTGATGAAATGTGTAGGAGGCTTTTGGCTAACCCCACAAAAGATAATTACGCCATTGTGGTTGAGGAAGCGAAATGAGTGCAAGCCTCTACATCCGTAGAAATACGCCTTTCCAGCTTTTCGAAATAAACCTTTTAGATGCTTCAGACCAGCAGTTGTTGGGCATAAGCCGAGAACTAGGCATAGGCTTAAGCCTTCAAGAAATGAAAGCCGTAAAACAATATTTCATAGGTAAAAAGCGGAACCCAACAGATGTGGAGCTTCAAACCATAGGCCAAACATGGTCTGAACACTGCTTCCACAAAACCTTCAAGGGCATAATAAAGTTCAACGGCAAAGAAATCGACGGTCTCTTCAAAACATACATTGCAAAGGCTACAAAGGAAATTAACCCGCGGTGGTGTTTCTCAGTTTTTGAAGACAACGCTGGCATAATCCGCATAGACAAGGATTACGGCGTAGCCATCAAAATTGAAACCCACAACCACCCATCAGCCATAGAGCCTTTCGGCGGTGCAGCTACAGGAGTTGGCGGAGTAATCCGCGACGTTCTAGGCGTATGGGCAGACCCTATTGCGTGCACAGATGTTTTAGGCTTCGGCCCACTGGACTATCCCTATGAAAAGCTTCCGCCAGGTGTAAAGCACCCCAAATACATTTACATGGGCGTGGTAGCCGGCATTGGAAGCTACGGCAACAACATGGGGATTCCAACGGTTAACGGCGCCATATACTTTGATGAAAGCTACGTTGGAAATGTCGTCGTATACTGCGGATGCGTAGGGCTTCTTCCACTGAAAAAGTTTAGGCGAAACGCCAAGCCAGACGACATAATCGTGTTGGCTGGTGGGAAAACTGGAAGAGACGGCATCCACGGCGTAACCTTTGCCTCAGCGGAACTAACTGAAAAATCCGAAGAGGTTTCAAGGCCTGCTGTTCAGATAGCAAATCCCATTGAAGAGGAGAAACTGAAAAGAGCCATAATCGCTATAAGAGACTTGGAACTGGCATCGGCGATAACAGACCTAGGCGGAGGTGGCTTATCATCTGCTGTAGGTGAAACCGCAAAAAGATTCAACTGCGGCGCAATTGTCCAACTTGAAAAAGTTCCCCTAAAATCTCCAGACCTTGCTCCATGGGAAATCTACATTTCCGAATCCCAGGAAAGAATGCTTTTAGCAGTTCCTCCAGAAAACCTTAACCAAGTTTTAGAAATCTTCCAAACGGAAGACATCGAAGCCACAGCCATCGGCAAGTACACCAATGATGAAATTCTGCAAATTTTCTATATGAGTGAGAAGGTTGCAGAAATCGATATCCCCTTCCTTTTCGAACCGCCAAAAATTGTGCGCATTGCGGAATACAAGCCTGCCATGTTTGAAGAGCCAACCTTCCCAAAACCAGAAAACCTCACTGAAGTGCTGTTTCTCCTATTATCTTCGCCAAACATAGCCAGCAGAGAAAGCGTCGTGCGTACATACGATCACGAGGTGAAGGGCAACACTGTTCTTAAGCCTCTGCACGGCGAGTATGGCGGACCCAACGACGCTGCAGTCTTAAAGCCTTTAAAAGATTCTTGGAAGGGAATAGCGCTCTCTTGCGGGATGAACCCAAACTATGGGAAGATTGACCCTTACTGGATGGCTGCATCCGCCTTAGATGAAGCTATAAGAAATAATGTGGCTGTCGGCGGCAGAAGAATAGCTCTCCTAGACAATTTCACATGGGGCAACCCTGAAAAACCCGAAAGGCTCGGCAGCCTAGTGAGAGCATGTGAAGCCTGCTACCGCTTTGCAAAAGCCTTCAGAACGCCTTTCATTTCTGGAAAGGACAGCCTCTACAACGAGTCTCCGCTTGGCCCCGTGACGCCGACGCTTCTAATTACCGCCATCGGAATCCTCCCAGACATGCGCATCGCGGTTTCAATTGATGTTAAGGCGCCCAATGACCCTATATACATCGTTGGAAAAACATACCGCGAACTTGGCGGCTCAGAGTATTATAAGCTTAAGGGATTTGTTGGAAAATCTGTGCCAAAAGTCCGGGCAAGCCAAGCCAAGAGAACTTTTAGGGCTATTACAAAAGCAATTGACCTAGGACTTGTTAGCGCTTGCCACGATTTATCGGAAGGCGGCTTGGCTGTGGCAGCTGCTGAAATGGCTTTTTCAGGTGGCCTTGGGATGGAGCTTAACCTACAAAGGGTTCCAGCAGACAACCTAAACCGCGACGACTTCATCCTGTTTTCAGAGTCTAACAGCCGCTTTCTAGTGGAGGTTCCAGAAAAATGCGAAAAAGACTTTGAAACTGTGATGAAGGGAACAGTCTACGCCAAAATTGGAAAGGTGACAAGGACGCCGAGGCTGTGCATTTACGGGCTAGACGGCGAAGTTGTCATGGATGCCTCTACAAACGAGTTGTTGGCATGTTGGAAGAGCTTCCTTGGGGGTGGTGTCTGAAATGAAACGCGAAGAAATACGCGTCTGCATTTTACGTGTCGGAGGAACAAACTGTGACGCTGAAACAAAAACCGCCCTTGAAGCCTTAGGCGTCCAAGCCCAAGTGTTACACGTTAATGAGGCTGTTAAACGCCGAAACCTTTTGGAGTACGATGCCTTAATCTTTCCAGGGGGCTTCTCTTATGGAGATTATGTGCGGGCCGGCGCCATTTGGGCTAAATGGCTCATCGCCAAGCTTGGAAAAGAGCTTAAAACCTTTGTTGAAGAAGGCAGACCGATACTTGGCATATGCAACGGTTTTCAAGTGCTTGTGGAGGCGGGCTTGCTTCCAGCCTTTAATGGGGTTTCTCCCTATCCAGAGGCAGCCCTAGCCACAAACCATCCGCCTGGGTATAATTGCCGCTGGGTTTACATTAAACATGAAAATCGCGGGAAATGCATATTCACATATAAAATCCCGAAGAGAAGAGTTTTACGCATACCAGTTGCTCATTCAGAGGGCAGATTTCTCTTTCCAAAAGAAAAAGAACGACAGTTTCTAGAGAAACTCTACGAGAACGACCAGCTTGTTTTTCGCTATTGCGACAGAAACGGCGAATACGCTGAAGGAAGGTTTCCAATAAACCCCAACGGCTCCTTTCACGATGTAGTGGGAATATGCAACCCTGAAGGAACAGTTTTCGGTTTAATGCCTCATCCGGAAAGGGCCTTCTACTGGTGGCAGCAGCCAGATTGGACGAGGCAAAAGCTTATGCCCCAATACGGCGACGGAAAACTAATCTTCGAAAGTCTAGTGGAATATTTAGAAAAGAGGTTTTAAATCCTCCAGACGGGGAAGCCCAGCACGGGCACCCATTTTCATTATACATCGCGAAGCCACAAAATTGCCAATTCTCCCGCACTCATAGAGGCTTTTCTTGTTTATCAAACCGTAAAGGAATCCGGCACAGAAGGCATCTCCAGCGCCTGTAGTGTCAACAACTGGAACTTTAAATACTTCTATGTGATGGCTTTCTTCGCCGTCTGTGACGTAGCAGCCCCTGCTGCCAAGTTTTACAGCCACAACTTTAACTCCCATCCTAAGCAGTTTCTCAGCACCCTTAACATAATCCCTTTCTCCCGTAAGGAGTTCAATTTCTTTTGCGTTCGGCATTGCAACAAAGCTTCTGTTCATTATGGGGCTCAGTTGTTTGATTCCTTTTCTTGCGTATAATTCTCCAGGGTCTAGGCTTACCTTAACGTTTTCCGGTAGGCTTTCCACGAGTTTTTTCTGAGTCTCAAAGGATTTTTCTCCAACAAAAGACGTCAGATGCAGAAACTCGGTTTTAGAGGCATAACCCCTATCTATTTCTTCAAATTCCAATGTGTCGTTTACACCAGGATCAACATATAAGGCTCTGTCACCTTTTTCGTCGACGAAACCCATTACTGTGCCGCTTCTTCCAGTTTTTGCGCGAACAACGCCTTTAATGTCTACGCCTTCTCTGCGAAAATCCTCAACCAGCATTTTGCCTTCTCTGTCCATGGCGACTTTTCCAATAAAGCCTACCTTGCAGCCAAGCCTAGCTAAGCCTACAATGGTGTTAGCTGCTGAGCCTCCGCATGCTTCTTGGCAGTCAATTATGAAGCCCTCTTCTTCTGGACCGGCTATTTTATTCACTTTGTAGAGTTTGTCCATGTTTAGGGCGCCGAAGCCCACAAAATCAAAATGTTTCATGGAAAAGCTCACGCAGGTAAATCTTATACTCGCCTAGTTTTCCGCCATAGTTTCCAGCTGAAATTTTAACTACGCCTTCGACGTTTATGGCTGCTTCTATGCCTGCTTTCATGGCTTCTTTCACTTTTTTAAGGGAAACTCCGTTAATCACTATTTCTGGAATATAGTTTACGTCTTCTGGAACTTTTGATTCTTTATCTAAAAGTTTTTTCAGCGATGGACAGTAGGGGTGGTTTGTTGTGGGGCCTATCCATGGAAAACGGGTTTCAGGCTTTGAACCTGCTGAACAAATGTCGAAGGGGGTTATTACGCCTTCAACTCCATGTATGGCTTCTAAGGCTTTTCCGCCAGCCTCTTTAACGGCTTTCTTGGTTTTGCACATTACCCAGAAGTTTGCCCCCATGACTCCACGCGCATATCCTAAATAACGCTCTATCAAGAAGTCTGGAACCATTATGGGCACAACTATAACATCGCGGCCATAACGTTTTTCCTCCCACTCGTAGCCGTCTCCGCAGTGTCCCACCCGTTCCATCATGTCCATTTTCCCTTCAGCCTCTGGCAAGGCGTCAAAAACCGCCGTGAAAGGTTTAACCAGAATGTCTTGACGTATTCTATAGGAAAGCTCCACCTCAAACTTTTTAACAGACTCCAAAAAGGGTTTTTTAGAGTCTATTCCTCCCCAAAACTGCAGTAACGCGCCTTTGCGCCTGTCTGGTGTTTCTTTTTCGCTGAGCCACTTTTCTATTCCACCTTCAATTCTTCCAATCACTATCGAGGGTGTTGCTGTTGCATCTTCAGCGGCTCTTCGCAGTGTTTCCTCGTCATCAGCGGTAACTATAACTCTGCAGTGGATTCCCTCGAAGGCTTCAGCATAAGTGTCCTCTATGAAGCCCTTTTTAACCATTTTAGCCCAACTTCCCTACTGCTTCGCCTCTAACTTTCTTCCTAAAATCTTCGCTTTCCTTTGCTAACTCTTCCATATTTTCGCTTGTTATTATTTTAACTTTGGGCAGTTCCTCAGGGTATAGACTGAAAAGTTTTTCAACCAATTTCCGGCTTACAGGGCTTTTCTCCAATGTTTCATAGCCCCAGTTTTCCACAACTTCCAAGGTTCCATGTTTCCCAAACATTGTAAATAGTTCTGTAATCACAGCTGTTACAATGCTGTTTTCAGATAAAACTGCTATATCGGAGTTTTTTATGGCGTATCTGTTTCCATTAAAAGAAACCGCCAACCCGCCATTTGTTTTTACAAGGTTGAAAGCTTCGACATCTGTTATGCTGTCACCCACATACATGATGCATTCTAAGTCGATGCCCAAACTTTGAGCCACATGCCTTATAGCTTCAGCCTTTTCACGTCCTCCTATGGGGTTAACTTCTTTGAAGATTTTTCCAATCTTCATGTTAGCTATTTCTTTCCAGAAAACTTCGTCCAGCCGCTGAACAGTTTTTTGATAATTTTCTGGAAAATCTTCTAAGCCTTTTGCTCCAGATGGAACTTCAATTATTGGCATTTTAGAGATTTCTTCAGCCAACTCCTTAAGCCTACTTTTCTCTTCTCGGCTTAGCTCATACTTGTCAATGCTAACCTTTGTGCAATACGTGTTCTTGTAAGGAAAGTTTAGCACCCGACACAAAGCCTTTATGTAGTGTTCGTAGCTTGTGCTGACAATAAAAGCTGGAGCTATCGTTGCTATATGCAGTAATGCTTCCTTCACGTTTGATATCAGAATTAGGGTTTTGGCTGAAAAACTCTGCATTTTCCTATCGGTAACGCCATACGCCTTAAGAAAGGGCAATATAAGTTTTAAAGTGTCGCCAGCCTTGTATCCCAGTCTTTTCAAAACGTCCGCGAGGACATCGTCATATCGACTTATAACAGTGAATAGGTGGTCTCCGTGGGGAACGTAATGCGCTGTTAATTCGAAGGCATTATCGTTTTTTGAAATTGGGCCTTCGCAGTCTGAAACAAAAGCTTTTTTCATCCGCGTTTTCTAAGCGCCTCCATGTGGCGGACACTTTTCTCTATGTGTTCTTTTGAAGCTATGTCTTTTCTATACCAGAGGGCGCCGCCCTTTACGGCGTTTATGCCTTCCAACGAAATTTCTCTAGCGGTTTCAATGTCTGGGCCTATGCCAACAACACCAACAGCCCTCGACTTCAAAGCATATGTTTCGTTTCCTCGAAGTTCCATGGAAGCAGGGTAAACTCTAATTTTTCCGTCATATTTTTTGCTGAGCTTGTAGGCTTTTGTCAAGTCTACCGGCTTGTCTATTTCATCCTTATTTACAAGGTCTGGAAATGTTTCTGCATAGCCGCCATAGTTTGGAGGCACTTTGTAAGTCACCACAGTAGCCTCTTTCTCCAACTCCACAGGGGTCAAGTTTCCATCCAAGATTTTAAAACAAACCTCAACAAAGTCTTCTTTTAAAACTGGTAAAATGTTTATTATTTCAGGGTCTCCGGGGCGACTGTTGTTTTCAAGGATTTTGGGTTCTTTACCAGTGTGTATAAAAGCAACATAGAAGGGTATACCTCTCAAGGCTTGGTTGTCTGCAGATCTCCATTTCTCAAAAATTCGCTTAACAATCTGAAATTCTTTCTCGCGGTCCATCTTAGTCATAAAGGGCAATACTTCGCCCGCGTCTTTGTATGAGCCCATGCCTCCAGTGTTTGGTCCCTTATCTCCGTCGAAGGCTCGTTTGTAATCCCTTGTTTCTGGCAAGGGCACTAAATGTTTTCCGTCGCAGAAGGCTTGGAAGCTTGATTCCTCCCCTTCAATTTTTTCTTCAACTATAACTGCGCCGTATTGGAGGTTTTCCCAGAAATGCTCAAATAGTTGCTCGCGTGTGTTGAAGTGGTCTCCCCAGACGCCCACGCCTTTTCCAGCTGCAGGTTTGTCTGGTTTAACAACTGCTCTGTTATCGAGTTCGTCAAGCCACTTGTAAAGGTTTTTTTTGGCTT
>Ga0272449_1000093_pt1 | contig 121542 bp, 120 predicted proteins | sample YNPCB0241_FD_198679 | JGI IMG/M metagenome (GOLD analysis project Ga0272449, IMG submission 198679) | Hot spring sediment microbial communities from Yellowstone National Park, WY, United States - YNP-CB-024-1 | ecosystem: Environmental > Aquatic > Thermal springs > Hot (42-90C) > Sediment...
TGCCCTTCTGTATAACCATCTATAACATTCAATTCACAAGATAAAATCTCTTTAAACAATTCCTTTAAAACAAAAGCATTTTTTATTTTTCTTGCAAAAGCAGTAGCAACTGCATAGATCTTACTAACCCCTAATTTTTCGTATATTGTTTTGAGTTCAAAAAGTACTGCTTTAATTTTTTCAATACCTTCTAAAGATAATTCTTCATTAACAATCTGACTGCCAAGAAAAAGATAAAAATTTTTCTTAAATACAGTTTTGCTCTCGGAATCTAATATTAGAACTCTAAGAGTATTTGTCCCAAGATCAATCGCAGATATGCACATTAATTATTTTATCTGAAATCTAAACGTCATAAGATAACCACTATTCTTTTTGAGAGCCTTTAATTCAAGAAACTTGGCTTCACTAGTTTTCTTTCTAAAATAAATCTTACCTTTTACATGAGCTTTTGGAATAACTCTTCCCCAAGGCAATGCATCTAAATAAATTTCTCTCGGCGAAACAGGATAAATATGAGGTGCTGAAGGGTTATATAAATATCTTCCCTCATAATAATTAAGGCTTTCAGAATAATAACCTATATATGGATAGGGAATTAAATAAAAGAGATTCTGTTCAATAATCTTAGCTACTTCCTCTACTTTAATAATGTTTACCTGATGGGATTTATCATCAAGCAATAAAAAATCCTCTGGTGATATTGTTAATTCCCTATCATTTCCATTTTCTACCTTTACATAAAATATAACAAAATTATCTTCCAAACCATAAAAAGAATATGTTTGTGGAGCAACTTCAACAGTAACAGTAATATTATCTTTAGTAGCTGACAGTGTATTATTTTTAGAGTCATATATGACATCTGGAGTAGGGATAGGTTGAATTTTAACACTACATGCAGTGAAAAACAAAAAAGAAACAACCAAAATTACAAATCTTTTAAACATATTTTAAGCATATCAAAGTAATTTTTTTTTTGCAACCTCTTTTGAAAGGTTTATTAAATTATCTCTAAGATTTTGTAAAAATTCACTTTCTTTAAAATTTTCTTTAGAATGCAAGGATAGAGGCTCACCAATTTTTATATAGATTTTTTAAACAATCTCGGCCATTTCCTAAATCTTGGCCAGGATGCAAAAGTACCTTTTATATATACTGGATAAACAGAGACTTGTGTATGCTTAGTCAAAAACGTTATACCTTTCTTAAATTCACCAATTCTACCATCATAGGAACGATTGCCTTAAGGAAAAATACAAACGCTATAACTTTTTTTTATTGCATAAATCCTTGCTTTTATAGCCCTTAAAGGTTCTGAATTTTCGTCAAAAGCTAGAACGCCTATAGTTTCTTTAAAATGTTTTAAAAATGTATTTTTAAAAAAATCAGATAATCCAATAAAGAAAAGTTTCCTTTTGATTTTGAAAGGTAAAACTGACAAAATCAATAAACCATCTAAGTAACTCGAATGATTTGGCGCCAGTAAGAAAGGTTTATGCTCTTTTTCTATCAACTCTACACCAAATATGTCTATAAAAAAACCAGATTTAGCTAGTAATTTAACCATTAAATAAACCATATATTCTTTTAAACAATTAAAAATGCTATTTCGATTCTTTATCTGCTTTAATTCTCTAATCTCAGGAGGTTTTAGCATCAAATCTTTTATATTTCTATCTGTTTCAAAGTCTATAGTTTCTTTAAAAGTCAACTTTTCAATTTTTTCTATAATATCCTTTACACAAACAACTTCAGCCATAAAACAATCTAATAACTTTATTTTCAACTCTTTTTCCAGTTCTAAAATTAAATTTATTTTAGTTATAGAATCAAACCCCAAATCAAGTTCAAGATAGCTGTTAAGTGTAATCTTTTTCTCAGTTTGAATAACCCTACGAATACATATTTCTAACTTTTCATAGCTAATTGTATTTTGTTAATTCCTTTCTATATCAAACATTTAAAAACTTATGAGAACTTCGATTATTTAAAATTGACTGTTTACTGATTATCTTCTAGACCAAAATTACTTTTTTTCAATTTTTCTAACCTTCTATATAGAGCCCACAATGATATACCTAGCTTTTCTGCAGCAATTTTTTTATTACCTTCCGCTTCCTTCAATGCTCTCTTAACTATATTATATTCAATGCTTTCAATGTATTTATCTAGGTTAAAATTATCGAAAGTTATTTTTGAATCGCTATGTTCAACATCTTTTTTATTTATATCCTTTACTGCTTCAATTATCTCAATAGGTAAACTGCTCACTCCTATTAAATCACCAGTTTCAAAAACGCATGCCCTATCTATAACATTTTGTAATTCTCTAACATTTCCTGGCCAATGATAGGATTCCAAAATTTTAATTGCATCTTTAGTAAACCCCTGTATTGTTCTGTTGTTATTGGAGCAAAATTTTTTTAAAAAAAACATTGATAGGGTCAATATATCTTCTTTTCTATTTCTCAATGGCGGGATCTCTAACTTGATTACATTTAATCTATAATAAAGGTCTTCGCGAAATCTACCATTTTTTATTTCTTCTTCAAGATCTTTATTTGTTGCTGCAATAATTCTAACATCTACTTCTAAAGGTTCTTTCCCCCCTAACCTTAGAACCTTTTTTTCCTCAATAGCCCTAAGTAACTTTACCTGCAAATGTAGTGGTAAATCACCTATTTCATCCAAAAAAAGTGTACCTTTATGGGCAAGTTCAAAATATCCTGGTTTTGAGAATAGTGCACCTGTAAAAGCACCTTTCTCATAACCAAAAAACTCACTTTCCATAAGGTTTTCAGGTATTGCAGCACAGTTTATTGCAAAAAAAGAATTATTAGAACGTTCACTCTCTCTATGAATTAGCTTTGCAAATAATTCCTTTCCTGTTCCACTCTCTCCTATCAAAAGCACAGGTACATTTGTTTTTGCAGCAACCACTGCTTTCATGTAAAGCTCTTCCATTATCTTGCTTTTAAAAATAATATTTAGTATCTCAGTTTTTAACTTACTTTTTAATTCGATGTTCTCCTTATATAGTGCAGATTTTTCTATTGCATTTCTTAATATCATTCGAAGTTCATCATTTTTAAAGGGTTTTGTTATATAATCATATGCTCCCTGCTTTAATGCCTCAATTGCTATATCAAGATTTGTATTAGCAGTAATCACTATAATTGGTAGATAGGGGACTTTCATTTTTAGATGCTTTATTAATGTTAATCCATCAATATTAGGCATTAAAATATCCGTAATAACTGCATCAAAGTCAATCCCCTTTTCAATTACAGCATCTAACGCAGTTTTACCATCTTCAAAAGAGAATACATTATAACCTTCTTTTTTTAAAACTATTTCAAGTAGTTCTCTAAGACTTCTATCATCATCTACAATCGCTACTTTTTCATTCATTGGGGAACCTCATTATAAAAAACGCACCTTTTTCACCATTTTTTACACTTATAAAACCATCGTGTTCTTCTATTATTTTATATACAATGGACAAACCAATACCTGTCCCACTTTCTTTTGTTGAAAAAAAAGGATCAAAAACTTTTGTAATGTCTTCTTCACTTATACCACCACCTTCATCTTCAACTGATATTAAAACTTCTGAATCATTTTTACAAGTTTTAACATATATATTTGTTCCACCATTTTTCTTCATTGCATCTATTGAATTTAAAAAAAGGTTTATAAAAACCTGTCTAATCTGATTTGCATCACCTCTGATAACTAAATCTTCGTCTCCTTCATAAAAACAGTTGAACCTATCATTTTCTTTATTCATAAATTTAAGTTCAAACCAGATTTCATCAATAAGATTTTTTAAATATATGTTAGTCTTTTCTGGGCGAGAAATCCTTGTATAATATAGGAAGTCAGTTATTATTTTGTTTAACCTATCTAGTTCACGAAACAAAATATCCGAAACTTTTTTGGTATCATCATCTAAATTTGAGGATTCTACCAAAAATTCAATACCGCCTTTTAATGAAGCTAAAGGATTTCTTATTTCATGAGCTAAAAATGCTGACAACCTGCCCATAAAAGCAAATTTATCATTAATCCTTATCCGTTCTTCCATTTCTTTCAATAATGTTATATCCTGAAAATTCAATAACACACCTATTGACTCCTTATTATGATCATAAAGTGGGACAATTGAGTAACCAAGCCACATATTATTGTTATTCATTAAGAAAACCTTTTTATCTCCTCTTATCATTTGTTCCTTTTTTATTACTTCCTCTATCTCATTTTTAAAATTCTCCTTAAATGCATCAACATTAGATTCATTGTCAATTTTTTTTATAATTTTTCTTGCTATTTCATTCATAAAAGTTATATTGCCACCTTTTGAAAATACGATGAGTCCACTATTCAAACTATTTACTATTGCACTATTCAAATATTCCAAATCGTAATATTTAGCCTCTTGTTCGACAATCTCCTTTTGCATCTTTGAAGTTTCTTGACTTAAGTAACCTATTAACAAACCTAAAATTAAAAACCCTAACGAAAAAACTGAATAAGTATAATAGAAATCATCACGGAAATAAAATATCCTTTGAGATGAAATACTATCAAAAGGGAACAATTTAAAATATTGTGCTAAAAAAACAAAACCTAAAAATATCACAGATAATGCCATACCTATATATGCACCACTTTTCCCAAAAAGCCTACCAGCACCCATTATAATGAAGGCATAAAAGAAAATTAAAGGACTGTCTATACCACCTGTATATGCAACTACTAGTGATATCAATATTAAATCAAAGGCGATTTGGAATATCGCAATTGTACGAAGATAAAGCTTTTTTTTAATGAAAAAAGCGTATATAAGAGATAAAAAAAAGATTAAAAATAGTATTTTATAAAAAACATTGGGCTGCTCAACAAAATCAATTCTTGATTTCCAGTAAATAACTAACAATAATGACAAAAAAGCAATAATGACTCTAAAAAAGGAAATCCACTTAATTCTGTGATAAAAGTATGCTTCTGCTGCAGTCATATTATAGTAAAATTCTAATTATCCTCCTGCAGCACCAGCAAGCTTAAAGATTGGTAAGTACATAGATACGATAAGCCCACCAAGTACTGAACCAAGAACTACCATAAGTAATGGCTCAAGCATTGATGTAAGTGCATCAACTGCTGCATCTACTTCCTCTTCATAAAAATCAGCTATCTTATTCAACATAGTATCCATTGCACCTGTAGCTTCACCAACAGCTATCATTCTAACTACCATTGAGGGAAAAACACCACTCGCTCCAATTGGATCTGCTATTGTTTTTCCTTGAGATATGCTTATTTTCGCATTGATAATTGCTTCTTCAATAATTTTATTTCCAGCAGTTTTTGCAACTATATCTAGACCATCAAGCAACTGCACACCGCTTGATATCATAGTTCCAAGAGTTCTTGTAAACCTAGCCACAGAACTCTTTCTTATTAAATCAGAAATTACAGGTGCTTTTAACAGAAGAGCATCAATTTTTTTACGTCCCTTTGGTGTTGAGTAATACTTTTTTATAATGGAAATCATTATAAATATGCCAATAACAACAAAAATACCATATTTTTTTAAACCTTGACTCAAATTAATAACAAACTGTGTTGCTGCTGGAAGCTCACCACCAAAATCTGCAAACATCTTTTGGAAAACAGGTATAACAAATATCAAAATAACTGCAACTACTATTACTGCTATTCCAAGAACTACTATAGGATATGTAAGAGCTCCTTTAACTCTTTTCTTTAATTTTTCCGCTTTTTCCATATACGCAGCTAATCTACTTAAAATTGTATCAAGCATACCTCCCATTTCACCAGCAGCAACAAGACTTGAATAAAGCTCATCAAAAACAGAAGGATGCTTTTTTAATGCATCAGAAAGTGTCGAACCTTGTTCAACATCTGCTTTAACTGAAAGAAGAACTTCTTTGAAAGCCTTATTCTCTTGCTGTGAGGCTAATATTTCTAGGCATTGCACAAGTGGCAAACCTGCATCAATCATTGTAGAAAACTGCCTTGTGAAAACAACAATATCTTTAGTAGGTACACTAACCTTCTTTTTCTTACTTTTAGCTTCGACTATTTTAATAGGAGTTATCATCTGAGTATTAAGCTGAGCATAAACCGCATCAATATTTGGGGCTTGCATTTCTCCTTTAATTACCCTTCCAGAACGAGCCCTACCTTCCCATGAATAATAAGGCATATAAAGTTTACCTCCTTATAGGGGTAGCCATACCAGGTCTTGGTGTATTCCCCCCTGTAGCTAATATTTGTTTCAGTTCTTCTGGGTCAGGGCTATAAATCAATCCATTTTCTAAACTTATAATCCTTCTCTGTATTAAACTCGCTAAAGATTGATTCATTGTTTGCATGCCGGACTTTATTTGTCCCATTTGCATTTGCGAATAAACTTGGTGGAGCTTATCTTCCCTTATAAGATTTCTAATTGCAGCATTAGGAACAAGTATCTCAAGTGCAAGTGCCCTACCTTTACCTCCAATTTTTGGTATTAACTGCTGACATATAATACCTTCTAAAACAAATGAAAGCTGAGCTCTTACTTGTGGCTGTTGATGTGGTGGGAATACATCTATTATTCTGTTTATTGTTTGAACAGCACTATTTGTATGTAATGTCGCAAGGCACAAATGGCCTGTCTCTGCTATCGTTAATGCTGCTTCAATTGTTTCTTTATCTCTTAACTCACCAATTAAAACAACATCGGGGTCTTGTCTTAAAATATGTTTTAAAGCCAATTGAAAGTTTTTAGTATCTGCACCGATTTCTCTTTGATTAACTAAACAATTTTTGTGTGGATGCAAAAATTCTATTGGATCTTCAATAGTTATAATATGTTCCCTTCGCTCTCTATTGATTTTATCAATGATTGTTGCAAGTGTTGTGGATTTACCAGAACCAGTTGCACCTGTAACTAATATAAGTCCCTTAGTTTTTTCTGCAAGTTCTGAAACAATTGGTGGTAGACCAAGTTCTTCAAAAGACATTATTCTATAAGGTATCGTTCTAAAAACACCAGCAACAGACCCCCTTTGCATAAACAAATTACCACGAAACCTTGATAAACCTTTTATACCAAAAGAAAAATCTAGTTCGTTTTCTTCTTCAAACTTATGTTTTTGTGCCTCTGTCAAAATACTATAACATAAGGTTTTGGTATCACCAGAAGTCAATACAGGAAACTCTTCCAAAGGAGTAAGTTCACCATCTATTCTTATTTGTGGTTTTGAGCCAATTGTTATATGTAAATCTGAACCACCCCTGTCAACAAGTATTTTTAATAACTCATGCATATTAAAAGAAAGACTTGTTCTAATTTCTTCTGCCATTGCTTAAACCTCAATCTTTAACAGAACATCTAACCACTTCTTCTATTGTGGTTATACCCTGTTTTAGTTTATCTATACCACTTTGCCTTAAAGTTTTCATACCCAATCTCATTGCAGTTCTTTTCAGTTCACTAGCTGGTGCACCTGCAAGTATAAGTTCTTTCAGTTCATCATACAACATCATAACTTCATATAAAGCAATTCTTCCCTTATAACCTGTATTACTACAATTATCGCAACCTTTACCTTTATAGCACTGAATTTGTTTAGCTTCCTCTTCTGGAATACCAATATCAACAAGTGCTTTTATAGGAACATTTATTGGCTCTTTACAGTTTGGGCAAATCTTTCTTGCTAAACGTTGTGCTAAAACTAAGTTTGTCGCTGAGGCTACAAGAAAAGGTTCAACTCCCATATTTAGCAGTCTTGCTATTGTACTCGGTGCATCATTAGTATGTAGGGTAGATAAAACAAGGTGACCTGTTAATGCAGCTTTTATTGCTATTTCTGCAGTTTCAAAATCTCTAATCTCACCAACCATTATAATATCTGGATCTTGTCTTAAAAATGCCCTTAAAACATTAGCAAAATTAAGTCCAATTGCTTCATTTATCTGAACTTGGTTTATACCAAGCAAATTATACTCAACAGGATCTTCTGCTGTTGAAATATTATCTGTAACCTTATTTAATTCTGTTAAAGCTGAATATAGTGTAGTTGTTTTACCCGATCCAGTAGGTCCTGTTACTAAAACCATGCCATAAGGACGATGTATGGCTTCCTTAAAAAGTCTCAATTGATCTTCATCAAATCCAAGTTTAGTCATATCTAATTGTAGGTTTGATTTATCGAGCAATCTTAAACATACCTTCTCACCAAACAGAGTAGGTAGGGTGTTTACCCTAAAATCCATCTCTTTACCACCGGCTATTTTAAGTTTTATTCTACCATCCTGAGGAAGCCTTCTTTCAGCTATGTCAAGGTTTGCTAGAATCTTTAATCTCGATATGATAGCATTTTTTAATTTTAGAGGTGGTTTCATTATTTCATATAAAACACCATCAATTCTAAATCGTACCCTAAATTCTTTTTCATATGGTTCTACATGAATGTCACTTGCTTTTCTCTTAATTGCATCGTGCAATATAGCATTTACAAGCCTGACTACTGGGGCATCTTCAGTAGCCTTTTGCAATTCATTTATATTAATATCTTCATTTTCTTGAACTACTTCTAAATCTTCAATCTCATCTTCGAGCACTTGTAAAGCATCTTCATAGATTTCTTCTGTTTCCATAGAAATGGTCTCTTTTTTGAATTCTCTTGCAATTGCTTCTCTAATTGCTGCTTCAGATGCTATTACAGCTTCTACATTCAGACCTGTTAAAAACTTAACATCATCTATAGCAAATATATCTGAAGGGTCTGCCATTGCTATTATTAAAGTAGACCCTACTCTATTGATGGGTATCAAACTATACTTTTCACAAACTTCCTGAGGAACTAGTTTAACTATTGAAGGATCTAAGTCATATTCCCTTAGATTTACTGCAGGAACACCATACTGCTTACTTAAAAAATTAACAAGTTCCTGTTCTTTAAGAATCCCCATACTAACCATTGTAGAGCCAAGTCTACCACCTGTTATTTTCTGCTCTTCAATCGCTCTTTTAAGCTGTTCTGGGGTTATTATCTTTTCTTTTAATAAAAGCTCACCTAACTTTTCCATAATTTTTTATAATACTTTAATTTAGTAATACTGTCAAGGAAAGTAATTTTTATGTTTAGTTATTTTATTACAGATTTTATCAAATTAAGTATTCCATTGACTAATTCAACGGTTTTAATTATTATTAAAAACCAGATTTCTAAAAAGGAGCATTCTTAAATGCCAAGAAAAATAAAAGTGAACAAAAAAAAAGTTTTAAAACAACCTGATGAGTTTATATCTTTTAGTAGTAAAATTTTTTCTTTCATTAAAACATACCAGAAACAAGTTCTTATTATTTTACCAATTGTGGCTATTATTATCATTGTTATAAGTCTATCAAGTTATTATATTAACCTAAATAATAAAAATGCCTTTATAGCATTATCAAAGATTCTCGAAACAGAAAAAGATATCCAAAAGAAAAAAGCTGGCCTTCTATCGATTAGACAAAAGAAACTAACAGAAGCATCTAAATATGCTGCTTTTTACTTAGCATCTCTATACCTTTTCGAAAATGATAAAGAAAATGCTAAAAAAGAGCTTGAATATGCAATATCAATAAAAAATAGCTACTTTAAAGGTGCTTCAACTAGTATGTTGGTAGACATTTTAACAAGTGAAAAAAAATATGATGATGCGACTAAATTAATCGACAAAAATACAAATTTACCAACTCCATTTAAAGAAGAACTTCTTTTTAAAAAAGCACAAATCCTTGAAACAACAAACAAGATTCAAGAAGCCAAAGCGATATATAAACAAATTGAAAAAGACTATCCCAATTTTTATTTAATAAAACTTGTCCAAGCAAAAAAATAATTATGGTTAGATACTTCGACAAAAAAATCGAGTGTGCAACAAGAAAAGAAATTGAACATATTCAAAAAGAAAGGCTTATAGAAGTTATAAACAAAGTATACAACAATGTGCCTTTATACAAAGAAAAATTTGACAAAGCACAGATCAAACCTAAAGATATAAAGTCATTAAAAGATTTAAAAAAATTGCCATTTACGGTAAAAGATGACCTAAGGCAAAGTTTTCCTTATAAAATGTTTGCTGTACCCTTAAAAAAAGTTGTAAGAATTCATGCATCATCAGGTACAACAGGTATCCCAACAGTAGTTGGTTATACTAAAAAAGATTTAAAATTATGGGCTAATTTAACTGCAAGAGTTTTAACTGCAGGTGGATTAACTTCTTCAGATATTGTTCAAATTTCTTTTGGTTATGGACTTTTTACAGGTGCTTTTGGTATGCATTATGGTGCTGAATTAATAGGAGCTACAATAATTCCAGTGTCCACAGGAAATACCCAGAGACAGATTTCAATAATACAAAACTTTGGGACAACTGCACTTGTTTGCACACCTTCCTATGCATTACAAATATATGACACTGCAGTTGAGATGGGGGTAGATCTAAAAAAGACCTCATTAAAACTTGGATTTTTTGGTGCAGAACCTTGGACAGAAACAATGCGTAAAGAAATAGAAGAAAATATGGGCATTTTAGCTACAGACAATTATGGATTATCAGAAGTAATAGGTCCAGGGTTTTCGGGAGAATGTATCTACAAAAATGGACTACATATAGCAGAAGACCACTTTATACCAGAAATAATAGATCCCGAAACCGGAGAAACATTAGAACCTGGTGAAGTAGGAGAACTTGTTGTTACCACTCTCACCAAAGAAGCTATACCAATTATTAGATATAGAACAAGAGACTTAACAAAATTAATATATGAAAAATGTGCTTGTGGAAGAACACTAGTAAGAATGGAAAAAGTCAAAGGTAGAACCGATGACATGTTAATTATAAAAGGTGTCAATGTATTCCCAACACAAATTGAAACTGCAATTTTATCAGTAAAGAGATTACTCCCTTATTATTTAATAATAGTTGATAAACGAGGTAGATTAGACCATCTCGAAGTTCAAGTAGAGGTAGAAAATGATGTCTATTACAATGAACAGCTTAAAGAACAAGTATTAAACAACCTTAAAAATGAGCTTTTAAAAATTTTAGGATTCATTCCACAAATCACACTTTTAAAATTTCAAACAATAAAAAGAAGCGAAGGAAAAGCAGTTAGAGTGATTGATAAAAGGCAAAAAAGTAATGGCTGACAATTCCTTAAAAATCGCTCTGCTATGGCATATGCACCAACCCTTTTATTTTGATCCATTAAAAGGCATGTTTACAATGCCCTGGGTTAGGTTACATGCAACTAAAGACTATCTAGACATGCTATACTTGTGTAAAGATTATGAAAAGGTAAAACCCACTTTTAATCTGACACCTTCATTATTATTGCAGATAGAGATGTACCTTGAAGGTATCCCTGAATTTCATATCCAATTAACACTGAAAGATCCCAAAGATTTAACCTTACAAGAAAAAATGTTAATTTTAAAAGATTTCTTTATGGCAAACTGGGACACAATGATTAAACCTTTTCCACGTTACTACGAACTTCTATTAAAAAGAGGTAAAGATACAAGTGAAGCATCGTTGAAAGAAGCAAGCCGTTTTTTCTCCAATCAAGATATCTTAGATTTACAAGTTTATTTTAATTTAGTATGGATTGACCCTATTTTTAGAAATAGTGACGAATTTTTGAATGAGCTAATAATAAAAAAAAGTGGATTTACTAACGAAGATAAAGTTTTACTTATCAAAAAACACTACGAAATTATGAGTAAAATATTCAGTGAATATTCAAAAGCTGTCAAAGAAAACTCTATCGAGATCAGTACATCACCTTTTTTTCATCCCATATTACCCTTACTCGTTGATAACTATATCGCTCAACAGTCAGACCCATCTACAACTTTGCCAACTCAAAGATACCAATACCCCCAGGATGCAGAAAAACAGATAATTGATGCCTTAAACTTTGTTGAAAAAAAAATTGGTGTAAGACCAAAAGGAATGTGGCCTTCTGAAGGATCTATTAGTGATGAAGTTTTACAATTAATGGCGAAAAATGGGATTACATGGACAGCAACAGATGAAGAAATATTGTTAAAAACTTTAAAAAAAGAGCAAAAGATGATATCTCTTCTTTCTGCAGAACAGCTATACATGCGTTATCTATACTATCAAAATAACCTTTCATTGAATATCTTTTTTAGAGATAGAAGATTATCTGATGACATTGGTTTTGTATATAGCAAAATGAATCCACAAGATGCAGTAAACCACTTTATAAAAAGTCTTTATAACATAAAAAATAGCTTAAATAATGATAAAAATCCTATTGTCACTGTTATACTTGATGGTGAAAATGCCTGGGAATTTTATGAAAATGATGGTAATGATTTTTTAAAACTTTTTTATGAAACAATTGAAAGGAATAATGACTTCGAAGTTATTACCTTTTCAGACTATATTAATAAATACGATAACAAAAATTATTTAAGTTATATTGCACCTGGTTCATGGATTAATGGTAATTTTAAAATCTGGATAGGACATCATGAAGACAATGAGGCATGGTTATATCTTGCTAAAACAAGGGATGATTTAGAAAAACATATAAATTCACTTAACCAAGATGAAATAGAAGAAGTAATGAAATATATATTTATCGCCGAAGGAAGTGACTGGTGCTGGTGGTATGGCGATGAACACAGTACTGAATTTCAGTTAGAATTTGATGAACTTTTTAGAAACAATCTAAAAATGGTTTACAAGATTATTAAAAAACCTTACCCTCCATATCTAGATACACCAATTGTAAGCAAAGAAAAAGTAATTAAACCTGATAAAGATATTATGAATTTCATTAGCCCTAAAATCGATGGGAAGGTTTCAAGCTATTTTGAATGGATGGGTTCTTACGTGTTTAATTTAAAAAAATTTGGTTTTACAATGCATAGAGCAACAACTTATGTCGAAAAACTTTACTTAGGTATGGACTTAGAAAACATTTATTTTAGATTAGACCCTGATGTTGACTTCTTGAAAATATGTGAACAATCAAAGATATCAATAGAGTTTGTTTTACCTGAAAAGAATGCTAAAATCATAGGGAATGTTTTTAATAAAAATACAAACTTTGTCTTAGAAAAGGACAACAAAGAAGTTTCAAAAGTAGTATCTGCTTTTGATAAAATTATAGAAATTGCATTAGGAAGAAACCTTTTAGATTTAAAAGATGGTGATAGATTAGACTTTTTTATAAACATACAACCAGAAATGTTTTTGGAAAATATTAGATTTCCGAACAAAGGTGTTATTACCGCAACAATACCACCCCATAATTTTGAAGACTACATTTGGCAAGCATAAAAGGAGGAGACGTGAACATAGTAAAACCTTTTAATGGCATTATCTATAACAAAAATAAAGTTGGTGATATTGGTAATGTTTTAACACCACCTTATGATATTATTGATTCAGCTATGCATGATACATTATACAATAAACATCCCTATAATTTTGTAAGGATTGATTTTGGTAAAAAATTTGAAACAGATAACGAAAATGATAATGTTTATTTAAGAGCAAAAAAATATTTTGAGACTTGGCTAGAAGAGAATATTTTAATTAAAGATGAACAGCCTTCTTTTTATCTTCTAATTCAAAAGTTCTCTCTAAATAACTCAGACAAAGGAAAGATTTTAAAAAGAATCGGTTTTTTTGGCATATATAAACTTACAGAATACTCAAAGGATACAATCATGCCACATGAAAAAACACAATCGGCACCAAAAGAAGATAGATATCTATTAACTAAAACTTGCAAAGCCTATTTTAGTGGTGTTTTTTCACTTTACGCAGATGAAACATATTACATTGAAAAACTTGCTGAAAATATAGTAAATACTACAAAACCTGAGTTCTCTTTTATTGATTATCAAAATGTCGAAAACGAGTTTTATAAAATAGATGATGAAGAAATTTGCAAAAATATAATAGAATTTATGAAATATAAACCCTTATACATTGCTGATGGTCATCATAGATATGAGACCGCTTTAAGAATTTCCAAAGAGTTCAAACATCTAAATAATGAGGCTGTGAATTATACAATCATGTATTTTACAAATATGTTATCACCAGGCATAAAAATCCTACCCACCCATAGGATCTTGCATAATACTGATTATGACTTCATAAAATTGAAAGATTTTCTAAAACAGTTTTTCGATTTAAAAGAATTTCCACTTAGCTATATATCGAACACATTAGCGGAACTAGAGAAAATGAGACATAAACACGCCTTTATTATAGTAACACAAACTAATTTGTTACTGGTTTTCCTTAAAGATTTATCAAAGGTAGAAAGTTTTTTCCCGACAAACCTACATATATCATTAAAAAAATTAGACGTAAACATACTTTATTATGTAATTCTAAAAGGCTTCTTTAACATACAAGAAGAAGACCTCAAATTACAAAAAAATATAACTTATGAAAAAGATGTTAATGCAGTAATAAATATAATAAATAGTGAAAAAAGTAAAATAGGTTTCTTACTAAATGCAACAACAGTAGATGAAATAAAAGATGTTGTTACAATAGGTGAAACAATGCCACAAAAATCAACTTACTTTTATCCTAAAATACCGTCAGGTGTGGTTATTTACTCATTCGATGGAAAAAACTTTTGAAGAAATAAAAAGTCTTGATATTAAAGTCTACCAGCCTATAAAAGGTTATAGGTATAACGAAGATTCTTTTTTATTGATAGACTTTATAAAAAATATAAAAAAAGGCTCAAAAATAATTGAATTATGCGCAGGTTCTGGAATTATAGGACTTTCCTTATTAAAACGCTTCCCTTTTGTTAGAATAACTTTTGTAGAAATTAATGAGACCATGTTTAATATATTAAACGAAAATATTTGTATCAATGAACTACAAGACAGAGCCCAAACAATTTTATCTGATTATAGAAACTTAAATAAAAATCTTTATTTCAGTTTTGATTACGTTGTTGCAAATCCACCATATAGAAAGCCTGGGACAGGTAGAATAAGTGCCGATGAACAAAAAGCGACTGCAAGACATGAATTATCGGCATCATTAGAAGATTTATTAAAAATAAGTTCGCTTCTGTTAAAGGATAAAGGAAAACTATATTTAGTTTTTTTAGCTGAAAGGCTTACAGAACTTATAAATTCAATGACCTTATTTTCGATCGAACCAAAAATTTTGCAGTTTGTTCACCCAAAAAAGGGTGTAGAGGCCAAGCTTGTTCTTGTAAAAGGGATAAAAAAAGCAAATAAGGGCGTTTTAATTTTACCACCACTTTTTATTTCAGATAATAAGACTTAACAAATATACTCTTTAAAAGTTTTTTTATTTCTTCATCTTTTATTATTTCAAGGCTCTTGTTAATCTTATCTTCTATTTCAGGGTCTATTACTATTTTATTACTTCTCATCTCCAGTTGTTTCTTATTACTTGTATCAGGACGCCTTTTTTTCTTTTCTATTTTAAACTCAATATCATCAATGGTAATACTATCATTTCTTTTCAATTTTTCCAAAATATCCATCTTCATAAGTTTTAGTTGACTCAGCCAAACAGCATTCTTAACAATTACAACAAGTTTGTTATCTTTTAGATAGTCAGGGTAACTAACACTGGCAATAACTTCTCCCATAGCATTCTTCCAGTAATCATCTAAATTAACTAATACTTGCTTACTTAATTCAGGGTTTTCTTTAATAAAACCCCAAATAACTTCTTTCAAAGTATGCATATTTCTATTATAATAGTTACATATAAATTTTCATAGATAACAATGGAAAAAACATACGTGCTTATATTCAATTCAGTTCACAGGGTTATGAAAGCTGAAAAGTTATTAAAAAATGCAAATATAAAATCTAAGACAATTCCTGTTCCAAGAAAATTAAGTTCCGACTGCGGTTTAGCTATTAGGATACCTGAAACCGCCTTAGAAACAATTTTAGATGCACTTATTAATGAAAAACCTGAAGAAATTTATCTTGAATTGGATAATAAATTTGAGAGAGTACTATGAAAAGAAAACGAATTTTAGTCATAGATGGTCAGGGCGGCGGATTCGGAACTGCGATAATAAGAGAAATCAAAAAAGAATTTGATGAATATTTTGAAATAATTGCAATAGGAACAAACTCAATAGCAACAGCTGAAATGTTAGAAGCGGGTGCTAATAAAGGTGCTACTGGTGAAAATGCAATAGTTGTTACTTCAAATGTATGTGATTACATAATAGGCCCTTTAAACATAATTATTGCTAACTCAATGCTTGGAGAGGTAACAGAAAAAATGGCTTCTGCAATAAGTATTTCAAAAGCACAAAAAATATTATTACCTATTACCCAAGAAAACATCTTGTTCACATGTACAAAAAAAGAACCATTACCTCATCATATAAAAGATTTAATAACAATCATAAAAAATCTGGAGGGTATCTAAACAATGTGTGAAGCAAATGCTTATGTAAGCAAACAAAACGAAGAAGAAATACTTCTAGAAAGCGTAGATATTATCCAACCAATTAAGGAAAACGAATGGTACATAAAAAATATTTTTGGCGAACAGATACACATTAAAGGCAAAATAAAATATATTTCTTTAGTTAACCACAAAATTGTTTTTGAAATCACTTAAATATATCTACAACTTGGATTTTCTCTTAAAATGTTTATAAATATATCCACAAGATATGGATCGAATTGAGTGCCTGCACACCTTTTAAGCTCTGCTATCGCATCTTCAACATCCATTGCCTTTCTATAAGGTCTATCCGAAGTCATTGCGTCAAAAGCATCTGTGATTGCTATAATACGGGATTCAATAGTAAGTTCATCGCCTTTTTTACCATTAGGATAACCTTTTCCATCATATCTTTCATGATGTTCAGTAACTATTCTCTTAACACTTTCTAAAAAACTTATAGGTTCTAGAATTTGTGAACCTACAACAGGATGCTCCTTAATAACATCATACTCATCATCTGTCAAAGATCCATTTTTATGCAATATATTTAAATCAGTACCTATCTTGCCAATATCATGAAGTATCGCAGCATGCTGCAAAACTTCTAATTGTTTCGTACTCATATTTAACCTTTTACCAATTTCAAGGGCATAACATGTTACCCTTTCTGAATGCCCTCTTGTATACTTATCTTTTGCTTCTATAGCATTAACTAGTGCTCTTATCGTATCAAAATAGCTTTTTTGTAAATCATTATATAATTTGGCATTTTCAAGGGAAACTGCTGTTTGGCCGCAGAGTGTATTTAGAAGCTCCAATTCATCTTCTGTAAACTCACCGCCATCAATCTTATTATTAACATTCAAAACACCAACCACCTCTCCTTTTATAATTACAGGAGAAGAAATTAGAGATTTACTTTCATAATTACTTTTATTAACTCTCTTGAACCTCTCATCTTCTTCAATATTCTTGACAATTAGTGGCTTACCTTCTCTAACAACCCATCCTGAAATAGAATCATGTATACTTACACGAGCATTTAAAAACTCGGGATTCAATCCTATAGCATATTTCACATACAACTCTTCTTTCTCTTTATCAACAATCATTAAAGAAGCAATCTTTGCCTTCATGATAGATGCAGACTTTTCTACAATCATCTTTATTATTTCATCTGAATCAATGACAGTAGTTAAGGAAGTACTAATTTTGTAGAGAATTTTTAGTCTATCTACCACCCTTTCGAGATGATAATTTTTATTTTCAATGTCTTTAACCATCATTTCTATCTGCCTGTTTGCAGACTCAAGTTCAATAACTCTTGATTTTAACTGGGCATTTAAAGTTTCTAACTCAGCCTTATACCTCAAACTTTCCTTCATTCTTGCAATCTCTCTTTCTTTTTCTACGTCCCTATCATGCAACTCCTTCAACCGCTGAAGCATATAATTGAAAGTTTTTGAAAGAACACCTATTTCATTACCAGATGATATTTTAACTTCAACAGAGAGATTACCTCTTGACGCATCCAACATAACCTTCATTAAATCTTTTATAGGACAGGTCACAAGTATTGTAATTGCAAGAAATGTAAGAATTACCATAGCAAACAAACCAAAAAGTGATGTTAAAAACATCCTTTTTAGACTACTATTTACTAGCTTATTTATAGACTCTGTAGAAAAATCAATTACCATTGTACCTAGTACCTTTTTCGCTGACAAATGGTGTATTGAACAGGTAGGACCATTAAAAAGTAAGTTTACTACCTTATAACTATTGCCTACTTCAATTATTGCAAACTTATCTCTTCTTGGGACAATATATGTATGACAGTAGTTACATATTGCATCATTGCTAACCAATACTTTGCCTTTATCATTATCATTTGAGGAGACGATTATTTTTCCACTTTTATCAATTATTTTAATGGATGTAAGATGTTCATTATTTTTAGTGATATCTTTTATCATATGCCTGATAATACTAAAATCATTTTTTTCCATACTATAATACATGGACTTTTCAATAGTCTCACTAAGTTTAACAACGTAATCTTTCTCATAATTTAAAATTGCCTTTTTTTGATAATGGGCTATATAAAAAAACGATGCTATAGTGATTATCCCAACCACTAAACAAATACGAACTAAAATCTCAAACCAGAGTCTTTTAAAAAGTGGTATGTGCATAATTTTTAAGGTTTTCCAAAAATTTTAATATATTTTCAATTCAATTCAAAGTTATTTTTATTAAAAAACACCATTGGTTTGATTGGATACCCCGCCAAATAATCAGTTACCATACCAATAGCAAGGGATATTGTAAAAGTCTCACCAGGTTTTAATGTTTTCGGCCCAAATTCTATACTCAAATTCCTATTTATACACATCATGTAAAGGAATTAAATGATTCACATCATACATAGCAGTTCTATTTGAAAAGTATGTAAGATCAGGCTTACTTTCACTGTCAAGCCATACAAAAATTAGCAATGCCAGTAAAATTATTTAGCTCACCTATAGCATGATTTCCATAATCATAAAAACCTAAAAAATTATATTTATTAGCATCTATATCATCTTCATATAGGAATAAGCTATCTGCAACCACCCTACATCTCCAGCCGATGAACCATAATTTCCAATCCAGTGCTCATCACCATAAACGTAAATAAATTTCATAACATTATTCCCGATATTTTTGAACCTAATAATAAGGATAAAATAAGATTCACCTGCTCTAAAAATTGCATACCTATCAATATTCATTTTAAAATTTTCAAAACTTGTAGCGTGAGAACTTTTAATAATTAATTCTTTGGACGTATCTTTTAAGATTTTACTACCTCGAAACTCCCATAAACTTGGAGTTATTGTAAATGAAAAATCAGTACCTGCAGAAATCCCCTCATTTGCTGAACACAATATATGATACCACCTATTACCATCAAAATATGCCATACTAGTATCAATAAGAGCATCGAGTACTTTATTTTCTAAATTATGAGGTTGCTGCCCACCGACAAAAAGTCCCTTTGAAACTAAACCATTATTATCTTTAAACCTACTAAAAGTAAAAAAATCTTTCTTTTATCATCTAAATAATTCTTAACAACATCTCAACCATTGCCCTCATCCCAAATATATTTTATCTTTGGATAATCTTCATCCGTCAAAAAATCCAAACCAAATTTTTCATATAAATCCTCAAAATTTATGGATAAAACTACTCTCTTTATTTCATCTGGATATATATCATTTTTAATTTCAAAAACTATCCAATCTTTTCTTTCAATATAAAAACACCATGATAATTATCATCAACAACAATATGACGTAATATTAGTAAGCTTTTTTTATGATAATTGACTTTTTAGTTATTTGTTGGTATTAAAAGAATATGGATTTTTTATTTAGAACAATAAATTCCTACATTCACGATCACGATGACAAACATATTGTTATTTTTTCTAACCTAACAGATTTTGCTCATATCTTTGAAGTCATCATAAAGATAGATATAAACGAGAGTAAAATCATTGAAACAAAAGCAACCTATTACAAAACCCCCTACCACATATGTAAAAAAACCGCAAATTTAATCAGTAAAATCAATGGTATGGAAATTAGAAAGGGCATAGTTAAGGACATAGCAAAGGTTTTATCAGGACAGGAAGGCTGTATACACTTATTTGAACTTGTAGAAAATGCGATAAAATTAGCAAGTACAATTCTTATTGCAAAAAAAGCAAACTTTTTTTCAGAAGATTTTAGAAAGTTACCAGATGACGAAAAGATAAAAAAATCAAAAAAATATTTAAAAAACACATGCTTTACTTACACTCACCAAAAGGAGTAAACAGTGAGCAATAATTTTGATTTTAATCAGTTGAATTTTTCAGTGAGACCAAATTTAAAAAATGTTTTACCTTTAGCAACTTATAGGTTGCTTAGAATTTCTGGGATGAATGAGCTATTCGGAGAAAGCACTAAACCTGTTCTATATAGACTCGGTAAAATTTTGGTTTCATATTTTGATGTAAAAACAGAAGATGACTTTCTTAAGCTTGTAAAAGAATTAGGAATTGGTATACCTGAAATAGTTAATAGAACAGAAGATACTATTACAGTTAATCTTTATGAATGTATGACCTGTGCGGGACTACCTATTACTGGAGAATTAATTTGTGATCTTGAATGTGGCTTTATAGCAGGTGGTATAGAAAAAATCACTGGTAAAAAAACCAAAGGTACTCAAACAAAAAGTTGGACTGCTGGTGATGATTATTGTCAATTTATAATAGAGATTTTTTAAAGAGATGAATAAAAACTTAAGTATAAAAGAATTAGAAGATTTACTTGAACACCACAAAGCAATTGCTGATGCTAAAGAGAAAGTTCTTCTTTCATACATAGCAGAAATGGAAGAACTCTATCGTGAACTTCATAAAAAAATCCAAACTATAAAAGAAAAGGAAGAAACAATAGACAAAACCAAAAAAATAATGTCCCAAAATGAAAGGGTTTTTACGCTCGGCATTATGGCAGCTTCCCTTGCCCATGAAGTAAAAAATCCTCTTATCGTTATTGCTGGTATGTTAAACAGACTTGAAAAACTTATAAACAAAGAAAACAAAGACCATTTAGACCTTCTAAAAATTATAAAAAGTGAGGTTGAACGTATTCAAGGCATAATGCATAGATTAACTGAATACTATAAACCCCAGCCTATTAAAAAAGAAAAAAAGAATATAAATGAACTAATCACAGAAACTGTAAAATTAACTCAACACTATTTAGAAAGATTTAAGAATGTTCAAGTTGAAATAAACTTAACTCCAAACTTACCCGACATATGTTATGATAAGGGGCAAATGCAACAAGTTCTTGTAAATCTTATCATAAATGCAGCCCAATCTATGCCAAATGGTGGCAAAATTACTGTATCCACTTCAATTGCTACCTTAGATTCCTGTGATGAATATAACTACATAAAAATTGATATAGAAGATACAGGTGTAGGTATTCCAGAAGAAAACTTAGATAAAATTTTTCAACCTTTTTTCAGCACAAAACTACCAGAAGAAGGAACAGGTTTAGGTTTATCTATAAGTAAAGATATAGTTGAAAAACATAATGGAAAAATAACTGTTAAAAGTAAAGTAGCACAAGGAACGTGTTTTACGATATACCTGCCGTGCAAATGATTTATTTAGATATTTTGTTTTTTACTGATTCAACTTTACTATAAATTGTTGAGGTTTTATCTCTCCTATCATCAATCTTAATTGTTGTTAAAACCCTTTTAGCCCCTATATCAAAAGGAACTTTATGCATTAATAAAGCAACTTCCATAAGCTTTTCTAAATCACCTTCTATAATCGTTCCCATAGCTGTAATTTCATAGGTTAGGTTGTAGCGTTTTATTACTTCAACACATTTAGCAACATACTTACTTACGCTACAACCCTCACCTAAAGGAACTACTGATATTTCCATTATTGCCATAGAACTAATTACCTAAATGTTTCTTCAACTCTTTTGTCAACATTGGAACAATAACATTAAGATCACCAACAATACCGTAATTAGAAATTTTAAAAATAGGTGCATCAGGATCTTTATTTATAGCAATTATTACATCGGAATGTTTCATTCCAGCCATATGCTGAACAGAACCGGAAATACCACAGGCTATATAAATTTTTGGTCTAACAGTTTTTCCCGTTTGTCCAACTTGATGTTCATAGGAAATCCATCCTGCATCTACCGCTGCACGTGAAGCACCAAGAGCTGCACCTAATGTGTCTGCAAGTTCTTTTAAAATTTCAAAATTTTCTGGTTTTCCTAATCCACGGCCACCAGATACAATTATCTCAGCATCTGCAAGACTAATTTTTTCTTCAAAAGGAATATACTCAAGCACCTCAGTTCTAATATTGATTTTACTGAAATCAAAATTAAAATTAACGATTTCACCTTTTTTATCAATCTTTGGTGGCACAGGAAAAACTTTAGGTCTTACAGTAGCCATTTGAGGTCTTGTATTTGGACATAAAATAGTTGCCATAATATTACCACCAAAAGCAGGACGAGTCTGAAGTAAATTTCCCGTATCAGGACATATTTCAAGCCCTGTACAGTCAGCAGTTAAACCCGTTTCTAATTTTGTAGCCACATAACCTGCAAGATCTCTTCCTTGAGTTGTAGCTCCACTTAAAATTATCTCAGGTTTAAAATTTTTTACCATCTCAACAATCACTTCACCATAAGGCTCAGTTCTGTAGTGTTCTAAAATGGGAGACTCACATAAAAATACTTTATCAGAACCATAAGCAAAAAGTTCATCTGCCATATATGCAACATTATTTCCTAATAATACTACACCTACATAAGTATTCCTTTTTTCTGCCAATTTTCTCGCTTCTCCAATTAATTCAAACGTAACATTAACAGGTTTCTTACCGTCATGTTCAGTCAAAACCCAAACACCCTTGTATTCACTTAAATCTACTTTTTTGAATTCTCTTGGAATCGAAAGTGCATTTACAGGACAAACACCAACACACGAACCACAGAGATTACATTTATCATTAACTTCTACCTTATCATCTTTCATATAAAGAGCACCTAGTGGACAGACATCCACACATGCTCCACATCCAACACACACATTTTTATCAATCTTTACGTAACTCATAGGCTAACTCCTTTTGTTAAATCTAACAATCTTTTTGCTAATTGCTTTACACACTCTTCTGGGTCTCCTTGGAAAATTTCACCACTTACACTTTTAAGCTCAGGAGAAAAAATCTTATTTACCCATGTAGGAGAACCTTTTAATCCTGTTTGGTCTTCTCTTAGCCCCAAATCGTTGAAGGTTAGTTTTATCAATGGTTTTTTTGCTGCTTTTTTCATCTCAAATAAAGATGGATATCGTGGAGTATTTATATCTTTTACAACAGTGATTAAAGCTGGAAGTGTACTTTTTACCACTTCTTTGCCCCTTTCCACTAATCTTTCTACAATTATATATTTTTTTTCTGGATTTATCTCTCGTATCTTTGAAACATAAGTCAGTGGTGGTATATTTAATCTCACTGCAATACCAGGCCCAACCTGCCCTGTATCACCATCTATTGCCTGTTTACCGCAAATAACAATGTCTACAGGGCCATCTCTTTCTTCAATCTTTTTAATAGCAGCAGAAAGTGTTAAAGCTGTTGCTAACGTATCCGAACCTGCAAAAGCCCTGTCAGATACTAAATAAGCTTTGTCACACCCCATAGCTAAAGCAGTTTTTAAAACTTCTTCTGCTTGTGGAGGTCCCATAGTAACCGCAATTGTCTCTCCAACATGGGCTTCTTTAATTCTGATACCTTCTTCAATTGCAAATTCATCAAAGGGATTAACAATTGATTGTACTCCTTCTCTAACAAGAGTGTTTGTCTCTGGATTAATTTTTACTTCAGTAGTATCTGGTACCTGTTTAATACACACAACAACCCTCACGTTTAATCCTCCTTAGCTTTATTTTTCAGGTTGGCAGATTTCTACCAAAACCCCATTACTTGATTTTGGATGTATAAAGGCTATTTTCATACCATGAGCACCTTTACGTGGTTTTTCATCAATCAACTTTATACCTTTAGCCTTTAGATTCTCCAATTCTTTTTCAATATCATCTACCTCATAAGCGATATGATGAACCGTATCTTTATATCCCCTTTCTTCTAAAAACTTGTATACACCAGAATTTTGATCAGTAGGTTCAACAAGTTCTATACGAGATTCACCAATTGTGAAAAAACACACTTTCACTTTTTGGTCCAAAACTTCTTCTATCCCTTCAGCTTTCCAACCAAGGCCATTTGTGTAAAATTTAGAAGACTCTTCTATGCTTTTTACGACAATACCTACATGGCTGATTTTTTTGTACATGCTCATTCTCCTTTGATATTTTCTTTTATAAACTTTATTGTTTCTTCTGTAGTGGTACCTGGACCAAATATAGCTTTTATACCTTTGCTTTTTAAAAACTCAACATCCTCAGCTGGTATGACCCCCCCACCAAAAACTATTATATCATCAGCACCTTTTTCTTTCAATAGTTCAACAACCTTAGGGAATAAAGTATTATGAGCACCAGAAAGACAAGAAAGGCCAATGAAATCAACATCCTCTTGTATTGCAGTATTTACAATTTGTTCAGGTGTTTGTCTTATTCCTGTATATATAACCTCAAACCCTGCATCTCTTAATGCCCTTGCAACAACCTTTGCTCCTCTATCATGCCCATCTAAACCCGGTTTTGCTATTAAAATTCTTACCTTTTTCATACATTCCTCCTACATTTCCTTATACTCACCGAAAACTTCTCTTAACGTATCAGAAATTTCACCAAGTGTAGCCAATGCCTTTACTGCATCTATAATAGCAGGCATGATATTCTGGTCTGTTTTTGCAACTTCTTTTAGGATTTTGAGTTTTTCTTTAACCTTACTATTATCCCTTGATTCTTTTACTTTTCTTAGTTTTTCTTTTTGATAAAGCTCTTTTTCCATGTCAACTTTAAGAATTTTTTTAGGTGGCTCTTCAGGTTTTACAAACTCATTAACGCCAACAACAATGTACTCTTTATTTTCAATAGCTTTCTGGTATGCATAGGCTGAATCTGCTATCTCTTTTTGGATATAACCCAACTCTATAGCTTTCATGACGCCACCCATTTCTTCTATCTTTTTAATATACTCCATAGCACCCTTTTCTATCTCGTTTGTTAAGCTTTCTACGACATAAGAACCAGCCATCGGGTCTATAAAATCTGCAACACCACTTTCATAACCAATTATTTGTTGTGTTCTTAATGCTATTTCAGCAGACTCTTCTGTAGGTAGAGCAAGTGCTTCATCTCTTGAATTTGTGTGTAATGATTGAGTTCCCCCTAATACTGCGGCTAGTGCTTGTAATGTTACTCTTACAATATTATTATCTGGTTGCTGAGCAGTTAATGTACATCCTGCTGTCTGTGTATGGAATCTTAACATCATTGAAGATGGTTTTTTTGCATTAAATCTTTCTTTCATTATCTTTGCCCACAACCTTCTTGCAGCTCTAAACTTTGCTATTTCTTCAAAAAAGTTATTATGTGAATTAAAGAAAAAGGAAAGCCTGCCAGCAAATTCATCTACATCAACACCTGCTTCTATAATTTTTTGAACATAGGTTATACCATTAGCTAACGTAAAAGCTACTTCCTGTATCGCAGTTGCACCTGCTTCTCTAATATGATATCCAGAAATAGAAATGCTATTCCATTGTGGCAAATTATCTTTACAATAGAGTATTACATCTCTTACAAGTCTCATCGAAGGTTCGGGTGGAAAAATATGAGTACCTCTTGCAATATATTCTTTAAGTATATCATTCTGAACAGTACCTTTTAGTTCTTTTGTTGGCACACCTTGTTTTTCAGCTACTGCAATGTACATTGCAAGAATGATTGCACAAGTAGAGTTTATAGTCATTGAAGTGGTTACTTTATCAAGAGGTATCCCATCAAACAATATTTCCATATCTCTCAATGTATCTATAGCAACACCACATTTACCAACTTCTCCTTCAGCCATTGGATGATCTGAATCATACCCAATTTGAGTAGGCAAATCAAAGGCAACAGAAAGACCTGTCTGACCTGCTCTTAAAAGATAATGATATCTTTTGTTAGTATCCTCAGCAGTACCAAAACCAGCATATTGCCTCATTGTCCACAATCTACCCCTATACATGGTCGGCTGAACACCTCTTGTAAAGGGATATTCACCGGGAAATCCAAGATCTTTTAAGTAAGAGTAATTAACATCAGCAGGTGTATATAATCTTTTAATCTTAATTTTTGAAAATGTTTCAAATTCTCTTTTCCTTTCTGGAAACTTTTCCAAAGATTTTTTTACTGTACTATTTTCCCAACGTTCTTTTTCCTTCAAAATTTCATTCTTATCATCCATAACTTCCCCCCCCATTTTTATAGTGGGATATTACCATGCTTTTTAGGTGGTAATGTATCTCTCTTATTAACTAATGATTCAAGGGCTACAATAATTTTGTACCTTGTAAGTTCTGGCATAATTACTTCATCAATATAACCTAATTCAGCTGCTTTATAAGGATTTGCAAATTTTTTCCTATATTCTTTAATTAATTCTTCTCTTTTTGCGTTTTTGTTTTCTGCAGCTTCAATCTCTTTTCTAAAAACAATATTAACAGCACCCTCAGGCCCCATCACTGCAATCTCTGCTGTTGGATAAGCGTAATTTATATCAGAACGTAAATGTTTACTTGACATAACACAATAAGCACCACCATATGCTTTTCTTGTTATAACTGCTACCTTTGGCACTGTTGCCTCAGCATAAGCATAAATAAGTTTTGCTCCATGTTTTATAATTCCGCCATATTCCTGTGCAACACCTGGTAAAAAACCTGGAACATCAACAAATGTAACAATTGGGATATTAAAAGCATCACAGAATCTTACAAAACGTGCTGCCTTCATAGAAGCATTAATATCGAGGGAACCCGCTAAAAAGTTTGGTTGATTCGCTACAATTCCTACACTTCTCCCATTAAATCTTGCAAACCCTACAACAATGTTTTTTGCAAAATGTTCATGAACTTCAAAAAAATCTCCATTATCAACAACTTTATAAATTATGTCTTTAATGTTATAAGATTTGTTTGGATTATCGGGAACAACATTTCTAAGTGACATATCTATCCTATCCACAGGATCACCTGTATGAACTATTGGCGGTTCTTCCATATTATTTTGGGGAAGAAAACTAAGTAATTTTCTAATTTTTTGTAAACAATCTTCATCATTTTCCGTTGCAAAATGAGCACATCCAGAAATTGAATTATGGGCCATAGCACCACCTAATTTTTCAAAAGTTACCTCTTCACCAGTAACAGCTTTTATTACATCTGGCCCTGTGATGAACATATAGCTTGTATTTTTTACCATAAAAACAAAATCGGTAATAGCAGGAGAATAAACAGCGCCACCAGCACATGGCCCCATGATAACTGAAATCTGTGGGATAACACCTGAAGCAAGGGTATTTCTCAAAAAAATATCAGCAAATCCAGCAAGGCTATTCACACCTTCTTGAATCCTTGCACCGCCTGAATCATTAAGTCCAATGAGTGGTGCACCATTTTTCATAGCAAGATCCATAATCTTACAGATCTTTTGGGCCATTGTCTCACTCAATGAACCACCAAATACAGTAAAATCTTGAGCATAGACATAAACTAACCTACCATCTATCCTTCCATAACCAGTTATAACACCATCTCCAAGTATTTTCTGCTTATCCATACCAAAATCTGTGCATCTATGTGTTACAAACTTACCAATTTCAACAAAACTTCCTTTATCTAAAAGATTTTCAATTCTCTCTCTAGCATGCATCTTCCCAGCTTTTTTCTGTTTTTCTATCTTTTCAATACCACCACCAAGAAGAGCCTCTTTATCTTTTCTTTCCAATTCTTTAAAACGTTCTTCTAGTGTTAAATAATCCATATATACGAACCTCCCTTTTATTCGATAACTACTATCAAATCTCCCTTCTTCACGGAATCACCAACTTTGAAATTAAAAGCTTTTATCTTACCTGAAGTCTCTGCTACAAGAGGATTTTCCATTTTCATAGCTTCTAAAATTACAACAACATCACCAGGATTCACCTCATCGCCTACTTCCTTCTCATAACGTGAAATAATACCTGGCATTGGAGCTGTAATACCACTACCTTCAACCTTAATAGTAGGTTGTTTCGTAACTTCTGGTTTTGGTTCTGTTTTTGGTTTTTCTACTGTTTTTTCAACTTTGACAGGCTGAGTTATTGAAGGCTCTTTCTTTTTTTCTTCAAAAATTTCTACTTTGCCTTCTTCTTCTACCACTACTGTAAAAACTTCTCCATCAACTAGCACTTTAAATTTTCTTGCTTTTTCTGAAAGTGTAATATTTGTCTTTTCCATAAGCAACCCTCTCTTAGCTTTTTCTATTAATTCTTGTTCTTTCTTAACATCTTCAAGTGTTTTTGGTTTGATTTCATCTGGAATTGGTTCTAATCCATACTTCCATTTTAAATATTTTAAGCCAGTTACTGGAAAAAGGGCATATAAAATTACATCGTAAATATCCGTGGAAATATCTTTTATAGCTTCCTTTGCCTTCTTAAGTTCTGGTTTCAGTATATCTGCAGGTCTACATGTTATAGGAGTCTCACCTTTCTCATATCCTTTTAAAGCAATCTTAAGCACTTCTTTTGATATTGGGTGCGGTGGCCTACCATACAATCCATAACAATAATCCCTAACTTGAGCATTAATCATTTTCCATCTTCCAAATAAAACATTTTGCACTGCTTGTATTCCCACAATCTGACTTGTTGGTGTTACAAGCGGCGGATAACCAAGCTCTTTTCTTGTTAAAGGTAACTCTTTATAAACATCTTGAAGTCTATCTAGAGCATCTGCCTCTCTTAACTGGTTTACAAGATTAGAAAACATGCCTCCTGGAATCTGGTGCATTAAAACACCTACATCAATTACAGAAAGTCTTGTATCATCCATTAAGTGTCTATACTTTGGTGCAATATTTTCTAAATGTTCCCCAATCTTTATTATTTTCTCTAAATCTATTTGCGGCTCTCTATCAGTACCTTCAAGGGTTACATATAAAGGCTCAATTGCTGGATGGGATGTTCTTAACGCAAAGGGAGCTATACATGTATCGACTATATCTGCCCCTGCTTCAATAGCTTTAAGCATTACCATAGCAGCCATACCACTTGTATAATGAGAATGCACATTTATAGGAACCTTTAGTTGTTCTTTCAAAGCCTTCACCAAATCATAAGCATCGTATGGTGACAAAATGCCTGACATATCCTTTATACATATACTATCAGCACCCATATCAACATAAGTTTTTGCTTTTTTAACATAGTAATCTATATTAAAAATGGGTCCACCAAGCTTTCTTTCTGTCAATGTATAGGATATTGCGCCCTGTACATGTTTATTTAAACGTTTTATAACTTTAAATGAAAACTCTAGATTTCTTTCATCGTTTAATGCATCAAATACTCTAAAAATATCAATACCGACTTCAACTGCTTTTTCAATAAAAGCTTCAACTACATCATCGGGATAATTTCTGTAACCTACCAAATTTTGTCCTCTTAGAAGCATCTGAAAAGGTGTTTTTTTCATTACCTTTTTTAGTTGTCTAGGCCTTTCCCAAGGATCCTCTCCTAAAAACCTATGCATAACGTCGAAAGTAGCACCACCCCATATTTCTACAGAATAAAAACCAACATTATCAAGCTCTTCAGCAATAGGTAATATGTCCTCTGTTCTCATTCTTGTTGCAAATAAAGATTGATGTCCATCTCTAAATGTCAAGTCAACAATTTTCACAGGATTCTTTTTTTTCTTTTTCTCTGCCATAACTCCCCCAATTTATTTATACATCTTTGATTGCCACATTAATCTTAAATTCATTGAATAGCTACGACCATATAATGTCCATGGGCTTGGGTAACTAATATTTGGAACATATAATTTTCTTTGTTGAGCTATATTGACAACATATTCCTGCTCTTCAGTAGCTGATTCAATCTTGCTTTCTGTAACAACTGCAATTGCTCCCATAATTGCAGCTATTTTCTTTTTTTTATGAAGATCCATTTTACCCCCTATTCTTTTAATATTACAGCAAGTACATAAGCTTCTTTATCATAAGGATTTAATAGCCTATGTTTTGCTGATGAATCAAAATAAATACTATCACCTTCACTTAAATTAATTCTTTCTTTTTCAATAGCTACTATTACATTACCTTTTAATACCATTAGGAACTCTTCACCTTCATGACTATAGAGGCTTTCTTCATCACAAAGATTTTTATCAAGCTTCAATATAAAAGGCTCCATTTTTTTTCCTTTGAAATCAACAGCTAAAGCTTCATATGTATATCCATGTTTTTTGCCACTTTTGGAGATAACTCTTTCAACCTTTTTCCCTTCTCCTTTTCTGCAAATAGAATATTTTACATTTTCTGATTCATTTTCAAAAAAATAACCAATCTTTACATCAAAAAAAGCAGCAAGTTTAGCCAAAGTAGCAATTGGAGGAGAAATATTATTGTTTTCTATTTGTGAAATTAATGCAGGGGAAAAACCTGTTTCTTTAGCAACTTGTTTAAGTGTTAATCCTTTCTTTAATCTCAACTCTTTAATTTTGCTACCTATGTCAAAAACGTTTTCATTCATCATTGGTTACTTTACAAAACTTTACAACCCATGTCAATCAAAAATTTAATAAAGGTAAAAAAAATTTATTATGAATAAAATGTTTTATTTACCTTCTTCAGTTACTGGAATTTGGAGCTTTATCATTATCCCTTTTCTTTGAATTTTTTCAAAGAAATTTTCATCCTTTCTGGGAGTTTCACTAAAAAAGGGATTTTTTTCTTTTCTCATCTCAATTTTTATTGTTGGAGTTATACCGTTTTTTTTTGTTTCAAATTTTTGCTCTATCTCAATCTTTTTTTGATCAGAAATTTTACCCAAAAAAGATGTATAGGATTTAAAAATGGATATCTTTTTCTCAGACAAATAATTTAGATTCATTGTAGCATTCTTATCTATATATTTTTCGCTAAGTTCGAAAATCCTATCCTTAACTTTAAACACGATTTTACCTTTATGAAAATAAAAGCTATCAACATCAACATAATTTCCATCCTTAAGTATAACTCTCATGCCTGTTAATAACAAAAAAAATACAATTAAAACTATACACCTAAAAAGCATATTTCTATTGCTTCCTCTAACCTTGATATAAAAGTTACCTCAAACTTTTCATTTAAATGCTGGTTTACCGGCAAAATTGCTTTTTTAAAGTTAAGATTTTTAGCTTCTTTTAGTCTAACATCAATCTGGCTTATAGGTCTTATTTCTCCTAGCAACCCAATCTCACCAAGGAAGATTGTATCATGAGGTAAAGGCAAACTTTTGTAACTAGATACTATTGCCATACAAACAGCAAGATCCGAAGCTGTCTCTGTTAACTTCAAACCGCCTGCTACGTTCAAAAAAATGTCGTGAGTATAAAAGGGCAAACCCAATTTTTTCTCCAATACAGCAATCAGTATATTCAATCTTTGGTTTTCAATACCCATAGCAATTCGTCTTGGCATAGCTAAATTGGAAGAACTGACCAAAGCTTGGATTTCTACTACAATTGGTCTTGTTCCCTCTATTGCTACAAAGGTAGAACTACCTGGTTCTCCAATTACCCTATTCCCAATCAAAAATTCTGATAAGTTTGTAATCTCTTTAAGTCCCCTTTCTGTCATTTCAAAAATACCAACTTCATTGGTTGAACCAAACCTGTTTTTAACAGACCTTAAAATTCTAAAATTGTGCCCCTTATCCCCCTCAAAATAAATAACTGTATCAACAAGATGTTCCAAAACCCTTGGTCCAGCAATTGTCCCTTCTTTCGTTACATGACCAACTATAAAAATAGTAATATTATGTCTCTTTGCTATTTCCATTAATCTTGCAGTACATTCCCTTACTTGAGATACACTCCCTTGAGCTGATGGTATATCCTCAAGATAAATTGTTTGAATGGAATCAATAATTAAAAACTGTGGATTTAATTTATCTAAAAATGTTACAAAATTATCGACAGAATTTTCTGCGAGGATAAAAAAATTTTCAGATAATGCACTGAGCCTTTCAGCTCTTAATCTAACTTGTTGTAAAGACTCTTCTGCTGTTATATAGAGCACTTTATAACCCTTATTAGCAATAATATTAGCAATTTGCGTAATTATTGTTGACTTACCAATACCAGGTTCACCACCAATCAATATAAGTGATGCAGGAACAATACCACCACCAAGAACACGGTCAAATTCTCCTATGCCAGTGGTTATTCTAACAGTATCTAACAAATCTATTTGAGAAATCTTTACAGGTTCAACGATATGTTTCTTTTCTTTATTTAAAACTTGTTTATTCCTGACTTCCTCTACAAAAGAATTCCAACTACCACAATCAGGGCACTTCCCTAGCCATTTAACACTTCTATAGCCACAGTTTTGACATATAAAATCAATAATTTGTTTCATCTCGATATAGTATAAGTTGACTTACTTAATTTTAAAAGATAAAATTTTAACTTCAAAAAAAAGGCTACTCATTAATGAGTAGCCCTAAACTAAAGAAGGAGGTAGGAGGTATTAATTATATTTATAAAAAAATGACTAAAAAGTCAAATAAAAAATTATGAAAGAATTCAAAGAATTATACAATACAATTGCTTTTTTGAGATCAGAGCAAGGATGTCCTTGGGATAGAAAACAAACTCTTAAAAGTTTAAAAAAATATTTAATTGAAGAAGTGTTCGAACTTGTAGATTCAATATCAAGAGATGAAACCAATGATATTATTGAAGAAATCGGTGATTTATTGCTAAATTTATTAATGATTTCTGTAATTCTTAAAGAACAAAAAAGAGCCACAATTGAAGAAATACTTAGCAAAATTAATAAGAAAATTATTAGCAGACACTCCCACGTTTTTGGTCATAAAAAAGTTACAACTGCAGAAGATGTAAAATTAAGTTGGGAACTACACAAAAAAAATGTTGAAAATAAACGTACCTTTGATACAATCCCCCATTTTGCACCTGCATTACAAAAAGCTTTTATTTTATCAAAAAAAGCTGATAAGGCAGGTTTTGGCTTTAAAAATATTAAAGAAGTACAACTTAAAGTTATTGAAGAAATGCAAGAATTAGATGAAGCAATAAAAAACAATGATAAAAAAATGATAGAACATGAAATTGGAGATGTTCTAATATCTATAGCAACACTTTCTTTGTATCTTGATATTAACCCAGAGTTTGCATTAAATAAGGGATGTAATAGGTTTATTAAAAGATTTGAATATATTGAAAATGAACTTGAAAAAATTGGAAAAAATATATTTGAAGTGCCCCGTGAAGAAATAGAAAAATTATGGGAAAAGTCAAAATTAGAAATTAACATTTAGATGAAAAAGTATGTTTAAAACTTGTTTTTTTAGGCTTACAATATACTGTTTTTATTAAAAAAAATGCAAAATGACTTAAAATTAGGCAACTATGGATTTATTTAAAATATTAGAAAACATATCTGTTACAGGAAATTTGATTTTATTAATGCCTTTTTTTGTTTTAATCTTGTGCGGACTAGGTTTACCTATACCTGAAGATATTGTTTTAATATTTTTAGGATTCATAATATACAATGGGTATGGTTCACCCTTTACAGGTATAATATTGGGTTATCTTGGAATAATAATTGGTGATTCAATAATTTATTTTTTAGGAAAAAAATTTGGCATAAAGATTTTAAAAAATAAGTTTTTTTCAAGATTTTTAACCAAAGAAAGGATAAAAAAAGCAAAACAATTTACTAAAGAACACGGGAAAAAAACCATTTTTATAGGACGTTTCTTACCAGGACTTAGAGCTGCAATATTTTTTTCCTGTGGTCTTTTAAAAATTAATTACAGAACGTTTTTCATAATAGACTCATTAGCAGCTATTCTTTCAGCTCCAATATTTGTACTCTTAGGATATCTTTTTGGCGATAAGATTAATTACATCATCCAGGTAGTTAAGAAAATTGATAAAATAGTTATTATTATACTTTTGGGTGTAGTGATATTTCTATATCTATTAAAAAAATACAACAACAAACAATCAAAACCTTCTAGTGACAATGATTTTGAAAAGTAGATAAAGCCCTAATAAAGAAGCAGAAATAAATCCAAGCACCCCAAGAAGGGGATATCCAAAAATATGAGGACCTTTGTCTGAGAAAAAAACCAACGATGTTCCAATAATTAATGCAGATACTATAAGGCTTACAGAAATTTTATTACCCGTTCTTGCAACTTCATGAATTAATGGCTCTAAATTTACATGGACAAAATCAACAGTAAACCTATCATTTAGCATTTTATTTAGAATTTTATCAATCTTATAAGGAGTTCTTTCTATAATTTTTTTAGTTTCTACAATAAATCTAAACAAATCCTCTAAGGTTTCATTAACATTAAACCCTTTTCTTAATTCTTTTTTTAAAACACTCGCAACAATTTCATTAATTGAAAATCGTGGTATAATCAATTTTCCTATCGATTCCATTAACAACAAAGTTCTAAAAAACCCTATTAATTCTACTGGTAAATAAATATCGTATTTTCTAACTAGCTCAAAAATATCTTTAATCAAACCTACAATATCAAATGCTTCCAGATTTAACTCACTTCTCCATTCAAAGGCTTGTGCTAAGTCTCTTTTTAACTCATGTTCAAGTTCCTCGTTTTTAAACCAACCAAGAAAAACTAGATAATCTACAAAACTTTTGTAATCCTTACCAACAATTGTAAAAAGCAGCGCTTTTAGTATCTTTGATGTCTCTGGCATAAGGAAACCCACGTTTCCAAAATCATACAATACTATCTTATTATCATCAGTAATGCCCACATTACCTGGATGTAAATCTGCATGGAAAAAACCTGTTTCAAAAACCTTCTCAAGAAATACTTTAACCCCCTCAATAACCAATGCCTGGATTTGAGAAGCCTCTTCAACATTTATTGTAAACTCAGTTATTTTTTTACTTTTTACATATTCAAACACAAGAACCTGTTCAATACAAAGTTCTTTATATAGTTTTGGGATGAGAACAATTTCTACATCAGAAAAAACTTTACGCAACTTTTCTAAGTTTTGAACTTCATTATAAAAATTGAGTTCCCTTTTAATAGTTTTACTAAACTCATTTACCACTCTTTGCAGAGAAAACTTTCTAAGTTCAGGAAAATATTCTTCGAGTATCTTTACTAACAAATGAATAACTCTTATATCGTCTTCTACCATTTGATTAATCTCAGGCCTTTTTATTTTAAGCACAACTTCTTGCCCATCTTTTAAAATCGCCCTGTGAACCTGTGCTATAGATGCAGATGCAAGTGGTTCTTCAATTATTTCATCAAAAATCTTATCAAACCTATCGCCATATTCCCTTTTTAGTATTTCCATAATTTTACTTGCAGGAATTGGCGTAACTTTATCTTCGAGTATACTTAATTCTTTTAAGAAATTTTCAGGTAAAATATCATATCTTCTTGAAAACATTTGGCCAAATTTAATAAAAATTGGTCCAAGCTCTTCTAAAACCTTTCTAAACCTTACTTCTACCTTCTCTTCAACTTTAATTTTTGAGTACCTTTTGGATAATGGTATAAATGACCTTATTTCGGTATTCTCAAAAAAATGAGAGAATCCATGTTTTATAAAAACACCTACTATTTCTTTTAATCTTTTGATATTTTTGTAAGTGAGATAAATTGAATAAATTTTCATAACAAAAACCTATTAAAGCAATAAAAATTCTATTCTTTTTGAATTAAGATCAACATCTACAAGTTTAACTCTGACTTCTTTCCCAATGTGATAGATTTTCTTCTTTCTTTTGCCTAACAATCTATATGTCTTTTCATCAAAAATATAAAAATCATCTTTCATATTTTCAACAGGAACAAATCCCTCAACAAAATATTCAATTAATTCAACATATAAGCCTGATGGAGTTACAGAAGAAACAACGCCTTCAAACTCATCTCCAATTTTATCACTCATAATTTTAGCTGATGCGAAATTAAATATTTCTTTTTCTATTTCCCATGCCACCCTTTCACGTTTCGATATAGCTTCGCTAATTTTTTCTAATTTTTCCTGCTCCTTTTCTATGTCTTTTGGTTTTTTGTTGCTAAATTTATATTTCAGAAGTTGTCTATGCACAATTAGGTCTGAATACCTTCTTATGGGAGATGTAAAATGTAAATAATGTTCTAAAGCTAGCCCAAAATGCCCAAGTGGTTTACTACTATACCGTGCCTGTTTCATAGAACGTAAAATAACCTTATTTACAAACTTTTCATAGATAGTATGTCTAAACTGAGATAAAACATATTGTAAATCTTTGGGGGTAACTTTTTCTTTTAGTGTATAACCAAGCGTTTTTAAAAAAATACCAAGTTGTATAATCTTTTCCCTATCAGGCTCTTCGTGAACCCTGTATATTGTAGGTATATCGTTTTCCATAAACCATTCTGCAACTGCTCTATTTGCAGAAATCATAAACTCTTCTATTATTCTATGGGATACCAATCGTTTGGATTTGATTATATTCTCAACATTTCCTGTAATCGATATAATTATCGTAGGTTCAGGAAGGTCAAAATCAATACTCCCTCTTTCAAACCTCTCCGCACATAAAAGTTCTGTTAACTCCTGCATATTTAAAAGCATCTTTAACAGCTCTTTATCGCAATATTCTTCTCCCTTGAGATAGCTATCAACCTTCTCATAGGTAAGTCTGTGCCTGCTTAATATAATTGCGGGATATATATCATATTTTTTTCTAACACCCTTTTTATCATAATGGATTTCAACTACAAATGTTAGGCGCTCTTCATTAGGCTTTAAACTACATAAGTCATTAGAAAGTATCTCAGGCAACATAGGATAGACTCTATCTGGGAAATAGTAGCTATTGCCTCTAAATAAAGCTTCTTTATCAAGAAACGTATTCTCTTTTACATAATGACTTACATCTGCAATTGCTACAAAAAGCTTATACCCATACCTATCTTTTTTAAGAAAAACAGCATCATCAAAATCTTTAGCATTTTGACCATCTATAGTTACAAAATAAAGGTCTCTTAAATCTTTTCGTATCTTTAAGTCTGGAAAGCCTTTTTTTAAATGTTCATTAAATTCAAAAACAGCATTTTGAGGATATTTCTCACTAATATTAGCTTTAATCAGCAATCTTATTACTTCTGCATCATAATCAGTTCCATCTATCCTCTCTTCAATATGAGCAGTACCTAAACCATTTTTTGGATAGTCTATGATTTTCCCAACAACATAATCTCCTATTTCAATTTTTCCAAGTTTCTTTTCAATTGATTTAATTACTAAAGGCCAGATAAGTTTATCATCAAGGGGTTGGATAAACATTCGTTTCTTCTTTTTTTTGATTATACCAACAACTTTTTTTACCCCCTTTTCAATTATTTTTATAACTTCTCCCTCAATTTTATTTTGTTTCTCCAAAACTCTAACAAGTACTTTATCTCCATCATATATATCTTTTAACGTCCTTGGTGGTAAAAAAACATCCCTTTCAGCATTATCCTCAGGAATTAAGAATCCATAACCATCTCTATGAAAAGAAACAGTCCCGGCTAAGACTTTAATGTTTTCTTCAAGGATATATCTATTTTTTCCTATAAAAACAATATCGCCACTATCCTTTATTTTTCTCAAAATTTTCTTTAGTTGCTTTGGAGAAATACCTTTAAAATAGGGTAATCGTCTTAAATCATCTAAAGAAAAGGATTGTTTGGGAAAATTATTTTTTATCCGCTTAATAACTTCTTCGTATTTCACTTATCAACCTTATTAGCATAGTAATTTACAATTCTTAGTAAATTTTCAACATCAAACAGGGGTGAGAAAAACATATCCGCCTTAGCACTTTGCGCTCTTACTTCATCAAAATTTTCTACACCTGTACTATAAAGAACAACAGGAATATGCTGTGTTTTTTTGTCTTCTTTAATCATACTGCAAATTTCATATCCTGTATATCCTTTTAAATTCACATTTATAAAAACAATTGAAGGTTGGAGCTCTAATACTTTTAAATAACCTGAACCACCGTTACACTCTACAACTACATTATAGTTCGAAGAAAAAACCATTTCTAAATAACTCGAAATTTCATATTCACTTTCAATAACAAGTATAGTTTTCTTTTTTAATGGGCTTTTCGGTATCTCACTTTTAATTTCTAAACTTTCCACAGGTAGATAAATTTTGAAAGTACTTCCAGGACATACTTCAGGATTAAATCCTTTGCTCTCTGCAAAAATAACACCACCATGAAGATTTACAATACGTTTCGTGAAAGATAACCCTAACCCTAATCCCTTCGACATAAACTTATATTTGCCTGAAGTATGTTCTTTAATATCTCCGATTTCATAAAATTTCTCAAAGATTCTATTTATTTCAGAAAAGTTTATCCCAACCCCCTCATCTCTTACTTCAATCATATAGTATTCATTAGCATTTGATGGCCTTTCCAATACATACTCTGGAAATATTAATTCATCTTGTTTTATCTTTCTTATAGTCAAAAAGATAGGTTTCCCGTTAGGACTAAATTTTATTGCATTTATAATCAGATTTACAATTGCTCTTTTAATCCATCTTTTATCTACGTTTAAAACGAGCTCATCTGGTACATCTATTTTTAACGTTTGCTCTCTTTCCTTCAAAAATATTGAAACTTCTTCTATTATTGAATTAACAAGCATTTTAGAAGATACGGTTTCTTTCATTAAACTGATTTTTCCCATTTCCATTCTTGAGTAATCGAGTAAATCTTCAACAATCTGCCATAGATTATTAATAGCTTTCTTAGCACCTGACAATATTTCAAGCATTCCTGTTTCTGATTGTAATGTTATAGATGATAAAGTATCAATACAGCCTTTTAATACAGCAATAGGTGTCTTCAATTCATGAGACAAAATACCTAAAAATACATCTTTAGCTCTGTTTAATTTTTCCAATTCTTCATATGATTTTTTTATAACATCATACTGTTCATTTAATTCCCTATTTACCCTTTCTAGTTCTATATTCGTTTCCTTATAATTTTTAAGTAGTGCATTTAATTCCTTTCTTTTTGAAACAAGTTCCTCATAAGCCTTTCTTAGTTCTTCTTCTTTAGCATTTGATTGTTGCATTAATGCATCTTTTTCAAGGGCAAGTGCTGCTACATAAGCCAACTTTTCGAGAAAATCTATCTCATTAGAAACATCTTTTTTTGGATGTCTGTATGCTACATAAAGAATACCAAATATGTCACTATCATAAATAATAGGTGTTGCTATAACAGAGATGAGAGCCTCTTTCTGAACTATTTCTTTGAAAGGAGAATCAATACGCGGATCTTCAAAATAATTCTCAACAAATACTGACTTTTTTTCCTTTAATACATATCCTCCAAGCCCTTTATCAGATGGAAAACTCAAAGTTTTAAACTCTTCAGTTTTAACACCAATAAAAAATTGAAGTCTTATAACATTTTCCTTCTTATCGAAAATGCCAATATAAGCAGAATCACTTTTGCAAAAATCTTTAGCCTTTTCAAGTAGATACATAAATATCTCATTTGTATTGTGTTTCTGAAGGAGTTTTAATAACAAATCAGAAAAATATTTAACTTCACTATAGCTTTTTTGTAATGCCCTAAAATTTGCAATCCTTTCAAAATTTATCCTAAAAACCTCAAAATACAACTCTATAAAGTTGATTGGTAATTTACTTTTTTTACCGATATCTCTTTCAATGCAAATCCCATATTCTTTACCATCATAAAAGTAAGATATCTTTTCAAAATTTAGTTTTTCATTTTCGTCTAAAGTCTCAAGCTCATTCAAATATAAAACAGTTCCATATGTATTTTCTTTTAAAAAATCAACTGCAACATCTATCAACTCCACAAAGGTCTGTTTACTATCAAGTTCTCTTATTGCTTTGTACAAAATAAAATATTTCTGAATGTAAGATTCAATCTTATCTTCTAAATCATCCTTCTGGTTTTTCAACGACTGAAATAATTTTTTAAGAGAATCTTCAATTTCAACAAACTCAATAATATGCTTCTTACCATTAATATCCAACTCTTTTAAAGAAAATCCTTCCATCTCTTTTAAACTTCCCTTAAGTCCAATAATAAATGCTTTAATTCTTTTAAAGTAAAACCCAATAAAGGTAATACCTATAAAACTTGAAAAAGCATAAATAATAAACATATAGGCGGTGTATTTGTAAAGAACTACTAAAATTACATCAAAATCTTTAAATACAATAAAACTTCCAATCACTTTATTATTAAAATCTGAAACTTTTTCTATAGTAAAAAGAAACTTTTTATCTTCTATAGCAAAATAATCAATATTGTCAGTATGTTCTTTTATGCTTAAAGGTTGGTCAAAACGAATTTTTAGAGTAGATGATAAACTTTTATTTAAAATCTTTTTCCCATCCCAAAAAACTACACCATCAATTGCTTGTACATTTAAATCATTAAAATACTTTTTTTTATCAAAAATAATATTTCCATACCAGAGATAAAACCTACCATCCTTCTTTGAAACTGGTAAAAACACAGAATAAATTATAGCTTTGTCACCATTTATGTTAGAGGTTAGCAGTTCTCTCTCTAAATAGGCACTATCAATAACGTGAAAAAAAGCAGCACCTTTCTTATTATTTACTAACACTTTAAAGAACTCTTCTCCACTAACATTATCTCCAGTAACATTCGAGTATCTTTTTATTATTTTACCCTTCTCATCAAGTAGTGTTATAAAACTAGCACTAAATATTTTATTTTCACTTTCTATAATTGCTTCAATATCCTTAAAACTTTTTTTAGTTATGTATTCTCTAAATTCCTCTCCATCCCTAACTATGTGTGAAATAATATTTTTAGCAACTATATTTAGTTTTTTTCTTTCTTCATTAATCAAAATTTTTCTTAGATTAAAATATGTAACGGGAAGAGCAACTAAAAATGCGACTAAACAAACACTAGAAAACCTCAAAAGAAAATCTTTATAAAGGCTTCTCATCTTCTATCTTCTTTACTTCTAAGATATTTCTTTTCACACCAACAACTTTAACCTTTTCCTTTTCAGAAACATTTTCTAAAAATCTTGCATTCCAAATCTCTCCACGTACAAATACTTTACCCTTATCACTAGTTATTTTTTTATAAACCTCCCCTTCTTCTCCAATAAGTGCCTCTATACCTTCAAGAGGTTTCATAAATTGAGCTTTTAATCCAAAAAATAAAACCAAAATCGCAATTACAATTGTTATAATAACGACAATTAACATATACATAATATCTAACTTTATTGCTCCTCCTAAACTTTTATACAACAATATATTACCAACAACTAGCGATGCAATTCCACTCAAACCTAACAAACCAAAACTTGTAATGTAAATTTCTGCTACAAGTAAAACCATACCTAATATTACCAAAAAAATACCAGTCATATTCGCAGACAAAAGATGAAAACCATAAAATGACAACAAAATCAACAAAATACCTATTAAAGCGGGTACATAAAGACCAGGATTGGATAATTCAAAAAATATGCAAAGAAGCCCAAAAATAAGAAATAGGTATGCTAGATTAGGCTGAGCAAGATAATTGGAAATTTTTAAATACAAAGGCATATCAAACTCAATTATGGTATTATCCATAATTTTTAATTCATATACATTTCCAGATTGTTTATAACTAAACCCATCAATTCGTATTATTAAACTACTCAAATCGTCTTCTACCAAATCAGAAATGCTCTTTTCTTTTGCCTCAAAAGCAGTCATAGAAAGACTTTTATCAACTAATGCACCTGCTATGTCTTTATTTTTACCTCTTATTTCTGCAAGCCCCATCGCATATGCTTTTAAATCATTTACAATCTTCTTTTCTAGATTTTTGTCCTTAATTTCACCAAAGATATTTATTGGATGTGCAGAACCAATAGTTGTTCCAGAAGCCATTGCAAGGATATGTGCAGATAAAGCAATAATTGCTCCTGCAGAAGTAGCTCTAGCACCAGAAGGGTATACATATACACAAACAGGCACTTTTGAAGCTAATATATTATTCGATATATCTCTCATCGATTTTTCAAGTCCGCCTGGTGTATTTAGGGTTATCAAAAGAAGTTTCATATTCTCTTTTTCAGCTTTATTTATAGCTAATTCAACGAAATCAGAAATAGGCGGAGTAATAGGTCCCTCTAAATCTATTCTTAAAATCTTAGCAAATGCAATTTTATGCAAAAAGCAGATAAAAAAAATCAAAATTAATAGTTTATTTCTTAATTTCGCTCCTGATTTTATCATATAACTCATTAACAGAAATTTTATGTTTTTTTGCAATCAATTTTACATCTTCAAACTCAGGTTTAATAATCTTCCTACCATTATAGTAACTTTTTTTTACTCTAATTTTACCATATTTTGTTTTTATAACAACTTCCTCACGGGGCAGTATTATGCGTTGTTCTCTTTTTATTCTTATACCAATTGTTGTTGTCTCTTTAAATATTGAATCTAGAATATCATTTAGGTTTTCTTCTTTAAAAAGTATCGTAAACAAAATCCCTGGTCTATTTTTTTTCATATAAATTGGGGTCATATAAACATCTAATGCACCTTTACCCATAACGTTTTCAAAAAAACATGCTAATAATTCAGGACTCATATCATCAATCTGAAACTCAATAATTCCAATTGTTTCATAAATTAAATTTGAAGAATCTTCTTTATCTCCAATAGACAACCTAACTAAATTTGGAAAATCACCAAAGGAAAAACTCCCTGACCCATAACCAATATATTTTACATGCATTTGAGGAAACAAAGATTGTTTACCCGATGATGTAAGAAGTAATGCTCCAGTAGGCGTAATATTCTCCCCTTGAATGCTTACCCCTCTCACTTCGTAATTTTTTAATAGCTCAAGAGTTGCATAAGCGGGTACGGGCATATAACCATGTTGCGATTTAAAATAACCTTCTCCTAAGGGAATTACTGGAAAAAACACCTCTTTGATTTCAAAATAATCAAGGCAAATATAAAACCCAGCTATATCTAACAAAGTATCCATTGCACCCAATTCATGAAAATGGACTTTATTTTTTTCAACACCATGAATTCTACTTTCAATATCTGCAAGCCTTTTTAAGCTTTTCAATGATTTATCCTTTATTTCTTCTTTTACGCTTGATTCCAAGATAAGTTTTTTCAAAACTTTAAAGTTTCTAAATGTTGCTTTTTCTTTACACAAAAACTTCAATCTTTTTGCTTTTACACCAGAATTTAAAACATCTTCAACCTCCATCTCAAATGCCTCTGGAGAAACTTTTTCCAATTGCTCTTTAAGAAAGTCAACAGGCAAACCTGCACTAATAAATGCTGATAAAAGCATATCCCCACTGACACCAAAAAAAGGCTCGATGAAAGCAATTTTCATATCAATACCTTCGTATAGCTATATAAATGTTATAAATAATAGCAACAACAATCCCAAAAACAAAACCACCTATATGAGCAAACCATGCAATATTTGTTATACCAGTAAATAAGCTGGCTGAACCATAAAAGAGCTGCATTAAAAACCACAACATAAGAAAAAACACTGCGGGTATTTCCACAAACTGAAAAAAGATAAAAATCGGGACAAGGGTGAGCACACGTGATTTTGGAAAAAAAATAAAGTACGCACCCATCACACCTGCTACTGCACCACTTGCACCTAAAGTTGGTATAGGTGAAACCGGATTAAACAAAAAATGGAAAAAAGCAGCTATAAAGCCACTAAAAATATAAAAAATAAGATACTTGAAATGTCCAAACCTATCTTCAACATTATCACCGAATATGAATAAATAGAGCATATTCCCAATAAGATGAAAAAGACCTCCATGCAAAAACATAGAAGTAAACATATTTTTAACAGGTTTTAAAGACTTATACTCACCTTGGAGGAAAAAAAATAAATCCTTTGGTACAAAAGCATAGTCTTTGACTAGATAATCATTTTTTATACCTGCTTTCATCTGTAAATAAAATACATAACAGGAAAAAATAATTAAAAAGTAATTGACCATTGGTTTTGTTCTACTAGGTATTGTGTCTCTAATTGGTATCATATTTATCCTTTATTAATTAAAGTGGCAAAATAGGCTGCACCAAACCCATTATCAATATTTACTACAGCAACACCTCCACTACAATTACAGAGCATCCCAAACAAAGCAGTAAATCCACCTAAGTTAGCTCCATAACCTACACTTGTGGGAACTCCAATAACAGGACTATCACATATAGAAGCAATATAAGAAGGTAAAGCACCTTCCATTCCCGCTACTACAATTATACAAACAGAAGACTTAATTTTATCTTTATAATCGAAAATCCTATGAATACCAGCAATTCCGACATCAACAATCAATTCAGCATCATTACCCAAATATTTAGAACAGAGGAATGCTTCTTTAGCCACAGGTAAATCAGAATTACCAGCTGTAATTATCAATACCTTACCTCTGCCCTTTTTTTTGATCCGTTTATTTTTTAGAAAAAACACTCGACTAACATAATCATATTCAGCATTGGAAAAGATTTTTTGTAACTCTTTGCCTTTCTCATGTGCAAGCCTTGTTACGATTACATTCTCTTTTTTTTCGTTCAATTTTTCTAATAATATCTTTAAGGTTTCAAAATCCTTACCTTCACCATAAACTACCTCTGGTAACCCTCTTCTTATTTTTCTGTGCAAATCAAACTTAACATTGCCTATAGAAAAATATGGTAAATCTTTTATTAATTCAAATGATTCTTCTATAGAAAGCTTTCCCGATCTCAACCTCTGCAAAACATCCAACAAAAACTCTTTATTCATAAAACTATAACTCCTTTTTTAAAGCTAAAGACCTCAACTTTACCATTTTCAAGATAAAAGGTTACATTTCTTCCGTAGTTACCTCCAACATCTTCAGATATTATAGGTATTTTAAAAACATTTAACCATCTTTTTACTTCCTCAACATTTCTCATCCCAACAGTATTATTAACACCCGAAAAAACACATGCACCACCAACAATTTTAGCCCATACTCTTTCCCTGTTCATACCTCTTTTTACACTTTCCTTTAAAGCAGCTTCTATGCCACTATTAGCAAAAAGATAGGGTTTATCAGCATTCTCACCACTGGGAAGTAAAATATGTATAATGCAACCTATCTTTTTAACTTCATCATATAAACAGACAGCGACACATGAACCTAATCCTTTGCATATTAATACATCTGGTGCTTTACTCCATTCAGCCTTTCCAATGCTTACATAGATATTTTGCTTTATTGACATACGCTTTCTAATATTTCAGTAACAGAATCTTCATTAGGTATAAGGATGAAACTCATTTTTTTTGCTTCTTTTAAAATGAGTTCCGTCGTAACAAATAGTACTTTCAATGATTTATCTTGATGTTCTGCAAAAACAACATCAACTATGGCACCCTCCATATCACAAGCATATTTTGGTATACCCGGAAGGATTCTCTTTTTTGTTAAGTTAGAAATAGTATTAATAAAATGAGAAGTTAGTATATTTAAAACTTCCTGTAACACATCTATAAAAAGCTTGGAATCAATATTAACCTCTTTTTTTAACGTCAATTCAACTATATGTTTTGCAATATTTTCATCCATTATTATAAGAACACCTGCACTAAGCCCTTGTGTAATGTTTATATAAAATGAAACCACCCTTTTATCAAGTGGTTCGAGTTTTGCAATTGCTTCATCAATAGGGATGAAAAAAACTTCTGGAATAGATATCATTACAGGTATTCCGATTATTTTATTTAGAGCTATCGTAGCATTTCCAATACCAATATTGAACAATTCTTTTAGAATATCGTTTTTTTTTGTTTGGTTCATGAAAAAAGTCCTTGTAAATCTACAATTAGAACAGGTGTACCGTCACCTAATAATGTAGAAGAATAAAAGCCTGAGATTAGAGAGAGAGGTTTATTTAAAGGTCTTAAATAAACTTCCCTATGCCCTATTAATTCATCTACAAGAACCGCTGTTCTTTTCCCCAAGATCTCTGTTATTATTGCAAATTTTGGTTCAATATTGTTTTGATTTTTGTTACATCCAATCCTTTCTGATAAAGAGAAAAAAGGAATATACTCATTTTTATATAAAATAACATTTTGCTTATCAAAGACCATATCTTTTGAATCTTCACTAACCTTTAAAACGGACTCAACTTTATCAACAGGCGTTCCCAATTTATAACCAGCAACATTAAACAATAGAACATTAATAATAGATATTGTAGCAGGAATAATAAGGGTAATTTCCGTACCTTTATCTAATTCTGAATCTATATCCAACGTACCACCAAAATTTTCAAGTACCGTTTTTACTACATCTAATCCAACCCCTCTTCCAGAAATATCAGTGATTTCTTCTTTTGTGCTCAATCCAGGTATAGTTAGTAAATGATAGATCTTTTTTCTATCAACAAGAGAGTTAATATAGTCTTTACTAAACTTTCCACTTTTTAAAGCTGATTCCTTAACCTTATTAACATCTATCCCTTTACCATCATCAGAAACTACAACTATTACCCTATCTTTTTCTTTGCTAGCATTTACTTTAATCTTTCCTATTGGGTTTTTACCCTTTGCAATTCTTTCCTCTTCTGTCTCAATACCATGATCAACCGCATTTCTTATTATATGCAAAAGAGGATCGGACAGAGCTTCAATTACGGTTCTATCAAGTTCTAAATCACCACCAACAATCTCAATTTTTACTTTCTTTTTTAATCTATTAGACAAATCCCTCACCCACCTTGGGATGTTCGAAAATATTATATCTAAAGGCATCATTCTCATTTTCATCACTTTATTTTGCAAATCTTTTAATAGTATCTCCATCTGGTTAAGCGCATTAGACACTTCTATATTTTCAAAACCAATAATGTTATCTTTTATTTGTGATTTAATTGTTAAAAGTTCACCAGTTATATTTAAGAAATAATCAAGATCTGCTATTTGAACCTTAATCTGGTGAGGTAAGTTGGGACTTTCATCATTTTTTACTGTTTCCTTAATACCAGCTACAACAAGCTGAACAGGATTAATAGAAAATCCTTTTATCTCAGCAACATTAGAAAGGTACTTATTAATAAGTTCTAAAGGCTTAGAAGGTTTAATTTGGACTTTATAGTTTGTTGAAATTTCGCCTCTTTTTATTTCCTCAATTCCAGGCGTTGCATTTAATATATTTCCAAAAGATTCAAGATTTTTATAAATTAAAAAAGCCCTTGCAGAAGGAGATGGTATATTTTCTAAAAAGGAAAACTCTATCAAATACTCTTTTAAATCTGTCTTAGAAGTTTCTTCTTTAAACTTTTGGTTCTTTAACCTTTCAACTGTAACTTTGATATCATAGCTTTCATTTTTTTCAATAGACTCAACAGCTTTCCATAATGCATCTAAAGACTCGACCAAAGCCTCCATTATATTTTTGTTAAAGTCCATCTGTCCTGACCTGATCTGTCCAAGAATATTTTCCATTGCATGGGATAATTCAGAAATATCGTTATATCCCATTGCAGATGACATACCCTTTATTGAATGAACTTCCCTAAAAAGTGTATTTATCTCATCTTCAGACAATTTTTCTTTCGAATAATCAAGAATCCTTGAAATCTCTTCTAAGTGTCCCTTAGCTTCTGAGATAAAAAGAAGTTTATATTTTTCAGTATCAAATTTCACTTTCCAAAACCTTTTTCAATATTTTGACTAAAACCTCTTGATTGAATGGTTTCACAACAAAATCCTTCGCCCCTGCTTCTATAGCATCCATGACTAAAACTTCCTGCCCTAATGCACTGCACATAACTATCTTAGCTTTTGGATCAAAACTTACAATTTCCCTTACAGCATCAATTCCACTTTTTATTGGCATTACAATATCCATTGTTACAATATCAGGCCTTAAAATCTTATATTTTTCTATTGCATCTAATCCATTAACAGCTTCACCAGCTATTTCAAAGCTAGCGTTCATAAGTATATCCTTTAACATATTTCGCATAAATTCTGCATCATCACAAATTAATACTCTTGGTTTCATTAATCTCACTCCAATTTTCTGGGTTTGTTATAAAATTTCCCAATTCATCTAAATATAAAAATGAAACAGGCCGATCTATTAAACCATTAATAATTTTGCAATTGAATTTTCCATATTCACAAAAAATCTCACAGTTTTCCAACTTTTGAACCAAACTGTCATCCACTGCTTTAAATCCAATTGTTGATTTTACTAAAAAGCCAACATTATTAAATTTTTTAGGGATCAATAAAAAACTTGATTCCCTTTTTTCCGAAATATTAAACAAACTAGCAATATCAACCACTGTTATTATGCGCCCCTGGAAATTCGTTATACCTTTAATAAAAACAGGAACTATTGGAACAGGAGATATGACTTGTTTTTTCTCAACAATTCTCTCTATATCATTAATCTCAAAGGCAAATATATATTCTGAAACTTGAAAAAGCAATAAATTCATACACTAAATCTTATAATCATTGAGGATATTATTCAGTTCATCAGACAAAACTGATAGCTCTTTTGCTGAAGATGCCATCTCTTCCATTGCTGCGGTTTGTTCTTCTGTAGCAGCTGAAACTTCCTCTGTAGCAGCTGCATTATCTTGAGTAACCTTAGATATTTCATCTATTGCTTTAACCATTGCAACTGTACCTTGATCAATCTTTTCAGTAAGTATATTTATCTTGCCCATTTTTGAAGCAATTTCTTTGATCATTCCCATTATGTTAAGGAAAGCCCTATTGGTTAAATCAAGAACTTTTTCACTTTCCTCGATTTCTTTTTTCCCTTCATTAATACTTAAAACTACTTTACCACTTTCTCTTTCAATATTTTCAATTAACTCTTTAATCTGTTCTGCTGATTTTGCTGTAGTTTCTGCAAGTTTTCTTACTTCCTCAGCTACAACAGCAAAACTTTTACCGTATTCCCCTGCCCTCGCTGCTTCTATAGTTGCATTTAAAGCTAATAAATTTGTCTGTTGAGCTATATTTGTAATAACTTCTACAATTTTGGTAATTTGAGCTGTTTTTTCACTAAAGTTAATAACCATATTCCCATTATTTTCCATTTTTTCAAAAATGCTTTTTAGTTTTTCTAAACTTGATTGAACAAGTTGTAAACCCTCTTCTGATACTTTTACAGTATTAACAGAAAAATTATACGCTTCCTTTGCACCATTAGTAATTTGGTTTATATAGGTAACAAGTTCTTTAATATGTTTGGAAGTTCTATCAACCATCTCTCGTTGAGTTTCCGCACCTAAAGATACACTTTCAACCGTTGTTGCAATCTCACTTGCAGAATTTGTTATTTCCTGAGCTGTTAAAGACAATGATTGAGCAAGGTTTGACACTTTTTCAGATGTGTTTTTAATATGTTCAAGTAATACTCTAATACTATTAGACATCTGAGAAATACTGAACTTCAAATCATCTACTTCATCTTCAAATTTTTTCTTTTCCATATCTACAGCTACTGTTAGATCGCCCTGCCCAATACTTTCACTAACTTTAGAAAGTTTTACAAGCTCACTTGTAAACGTCTTTGAAAATAGATAACCTAATCCAAGCCCTACTGCTATTGCTATGATAACACTAATAATTCTTCCATACTCAATATTAATATTAAAAAGCTGAAAAAACGGAGGTATACAAACTACTATAACGATAATAATAATATTGCCGAAAAGGTATTTTTGGCTGAGACTAACTTTCATATGCTCTCCTTTTTTTAAATATTCTTTCTTTTATAAATGCTGAACTAAAAAACTTTCTTGAATTACCCGTCAACGTCTCAGATTTACCCAACACTAAATACCCACCGTCTATACATAGATTATACAATTTTCTAATTAACTCCTCTTGAGCTTCACCATTTAAATAAATTAACATATTTCTACAAAATATTATATCCCAATAACGCTTAATGTCACTTTTAAAAAAATCTTCGTGCCTAAATACTACCATCTTTTTAATTTGAGGACTAATAATAAACTTTCTACTATCTAGAGGCTCAAAATATTTTTTAATAAATTCACTAGGAACATTTGTTAACTCCTGCTTGTCGTATACTCCAATCCTTGCTTTCATAATCGAATTGTTATCATAATCTATGCCAAGCATGTAAGGCTTTATAAACAATATTTCTTTAGAGAAATGTTCTTGAAGAATCATAGCTAACGAATACACTTCTTCGCCTGAAGCACAACCAACAAAAAGTATTTTTAAAAAGGACTCACCTTTTTTAGATTTTCTTTCAAAAATCTCCGATAAAACTTTTTCCTTTAGCGTGTCATATGTCTCTTGATGCCTGAAAAAATATGTTACATTAATGGTAATGATATCATCAAAAACTTTGATTTCATCTTTGTTTGATTTAAGGTAAACATAATAATCATTAATATCATCAAACTTGAGGGCTTTAGCCCTCAAATAAATTCTCCTTTTTAAATAATTATCTTTAAATAGCGGTATACCAGAACAATTATTAGCTTCTAAATATTGTATGATTTTTTCAAAAACATCCTTATTTACAAATTCTTCTACAATACTTTTATTCATCATTTTTTCGTAATTCTTCTATTTGATAAAAAGGCGCACCATGCCATAGCCCTTCTAAATCATACAATGTCCTTATGTCCTCAAGAAAAATATGAAAAATAATAGATCCTACATCAATAAGTATCCATTCCCCAAGGTTATATCCCTCTACCATTGGTATCATTTTGCTAATTTTAGACTCTTCAATTACTTCATCCGCTAAAGTTTGAGCATGTTTAGTTGATGTAGCAGTACACAAAATTATAAAATCTGCATAACTTGACTGTTTAGAAATATCTATGGCAACTATATTTTCGGCTTTTTTTTCGAAAATACCTTTTATGATATTTTTATATTTCGAAACTTTTCTTTTTCTGACAAACTTATCTATAGAGATTGTTTGCTTCAATGTACTCGTAAACCTCCTTCCCTACACATACGCTTACATCAACATTTCTTCTAATCAAATCTCTGATTTCGCTACCCGATACATTCAAACTTTTTACCTTAACTTGTAAAATCTTTTTATCTTTATAAAAAAAGCCAGAACCATTATCAAAGGGCGTAACATCTAATTCTAAATATGACTTAAACAAACCAGTTAAATTATTTGCAACTCCTGTTCTATTGAAGATTATAAAATTTGCGAGATCAAAAAGATGCTTCCAATCCTTCCAAGTTTTTATTTCGAGAAAGGCATCAAGACCAACAAGAAAATAAAATTCATAACTCTTATCAAAATATTCATTTAAATACCTCAACGTATCAACTGTAAACAAAAAATTGTTTCTAATATCAATATCACAGGGTAGCAGATTTTTATAACCTTTAAGGGCTATTTTAAGCATATTGTAACGATGATAATGAGGCAGTATATCTTTTTTATGTGGAGGAAAGCTTGCACAATTAAACCATACTTCATCTAATCCACATAAACGAATTATATCAGTTGCTACCCTAATATGGCCAATATGTATGGGATTAAAAGAGCCACCAAAAACTCCTACTCTCATATGTTACTCTCTTACTTGTCCATCACCATATATAATAAATTTCGTTGTTGTTAGTTCTTCTAACCCCATAGGTCCAAATGCATGGAGTTTTGTTGTACTAATACCGATTTCAGCACCAAGTCCTAATTGAAAACCATCGGAAAACCTTGTAGATGCGTTTACTAAAACTGTAGAAGAATTTACCTCTCTCAAAAACTTTTGAGCATTAGAATAGTCTTTTGTTATGATGGACTCAGTGTGAAGAGAACCATATTTATTTATATGTTCTATAGCTTCTTCAATATTTTCAACAACTTTTACAGCAAGTATTAAGTCGAGAAACTCATAACCAAAATCTGTCTCTTTTGCTTTTACCACATCTTTTACAATCTTCTTTGTCTTTTCACAACCTCTAATTTCTACACCAGCAGATTTAAGTTTTTTTACAACCACTGGTAAAAAATCCTTTGCAATATTTTTATGGACAAGCAAAGTCTCCATTGCATTACATACACCTGGTCTTTGAACTTTTGCATTAAAACATATGTTTGTTGCCATATCAATATCTGCAGTTTCATCAACAAAAATATGACACACACCTTTATAATGTTTAATTACTGGTATTTTCGAATTCTCTACAACAAAACGAATTAATCCCTCTCCTCCTCTTGGAATTATAACATCAATGTAATCTTCGAGCTTCAATAATTCTATCATAGCTTCTCTTTCTTTCACAGGTATAATTTGTACCACACTTTGAGGCAAACCTACCTTATCAAGCGCCTCACTAATGATTCTGACAATCGCCATATTTGAGTGAAATGCCTCTTTGCCACCACGTAAAATAACGGAATTACCCGATTTTAAACATAAAGCAGCTGCATCAGCTGTCACATTTGGTCTTGCCTCATAAATAATACCTATAACACCAAGAGGTATCCTCATTTTCCCGACTAAAAGCCCATTAGGTCTTTTCCACATTTTTGTTATTTCTCCAACTGGATCGTTCAAAGCAATAATTTCTCTAATGCCCTGTGCCATTTCAGCAATTCTTTTTTCATTTAACGTTAATCTATCTACCATTGCTTTTGATAATCCCTTCACACTCTTTAAATCTTTTTTATTTGCTTCAATGAGCTTTTTAGTGTTTTTTTCTATCATATCTGCAATATATTGAAGAGCTTTGTTTTTTGTTTTTGTATCCGCTTTTGCAATAGCATAAGAAGCTTCTTTTGCTTTTTTTGCGATATCAAGCACTACTGACATAATTACCTCCCGTTGTTATATAAATTTCTCTGTTAACAAAACCATATTATTCCTATGAATAACCTCATCTTCATATTTATACCCAAGTATTTTCTCAATCTCCGAACTTTTCTTACCCTTTATTTTATCAAGCTCAACATGACTATAATTAACAAGCCCTCTCGCTATAACATTATTTTTCTTATCCTCAACTTCAACGACATCACCTATATCAAAATTGCCAGTTGCACTTAAAATACCTGAAGGTAATAAACTTTTTCCTTTTTTTAAAAGAGCTTCTGCTGCACCCTCATCAATAAATATCTTCCCCTTAGGTTTTACATTAAAAGCGATAAAATATTTTTTATGGGAAATTCTCTTTTGTGAAGGAACAAAAAATGTGCCAATTTTCTCACCTTTTAAAATTTTCGTGATTACATTTTGTTGTTTTCCCTTTGCTAATACACAGGGTATACCCATAATCATTACCTTTTTTGCAGCTTGCAGTTTTGTATAAATACCACCAGTACCAACTGGTGTACCTGTTTTCGATGTAACTTTTTTTAGATATTTATTTACGTCGGTTACCTTATCAATAATATTTGCATCTTTGAACTGCTGAGGATTTTTGTCATAAAACCCTTCAACATCACTCAAAATTATTAATAAATCTGCATCTAGCAAACAAGCGACTTCGGCCGATAGATTATCATTATCGCCTAACCTCATTTCATTTGTAGCAACTGTATCATTTTCATTGATAATGGGAATGATACCTTTCAAAATCAAATTTTCCAGTGTATTTCTAGCATTCAAATATCTCTTTCTGTTTGCAATATCTTCAGATGTTAATAATACTTGTGCAACTAGCATATTATATTTGCCAAAAACTTGATTATATTTCGCTATAAGATAACCCTGACCAAAAGCAGCTAAAGCTTGTTTTTCCGATATCCCTTTTGGTTTTTCTTTCATTTTCAAAACCATCATTCCCGCAGCAACAGCACCTGAACTAACAATGATAATTTCTCTGTTTTTTTTCTTCAATTTGTATACTTGTTCTGCCAAATGGTTTAAAAAAGTATCATCAATAATGTTTTTCTCATCAGCTATAATGCTACTACCGATTTTTATCACAATTCTTTTGGCACTTACTAGATCTTCTCTTGTCATAATAGATAAACCTCAATTAAACATAATTTTCCAACAATAGAGAAATATATTCAAGTAATTCATTGATACCGTTTCTCGTAACTGAAGAAACTTTAAATACCTTAAACCCTTTTCTTTCGAAATAGATCTTTACAGACTCTGATTTCTCAGATACCTCTGGTATATCCATTTTATTAATTACAATTATTTGCTGTTTTTCTGCGAGCTTGCTGTTAAACATAAAAAGCTCATTATTAATAATCTCAAAACCTTTATATGGATCGGGATAACCAAGATAGGATAAATCGATAAAGTGAAGCAATAGCTTTGTTCGCTCTATATGTTTCAGAAAATTATGTCCCAATCCTTCACCTCTATGTGCACCTTCTATTAAACCTGGTATATCTGCAACTACAAAACTCTTATAATTTTTCAATTTTACAACACCAAGTACGGGTGTCAATGTGGTAAAGGGATAGTCTGCTATTTTAGGTTTTGCTGCGCTGATTGCTGACAAAAAAGTTGATTTACCAGCATTTGGAAAACCCACAAGACCAACATCCGCAAGTAGCTTTAATTCAAGCTTGATGTATTTTTCTTCACCTGGTTTGCCTTTCTCTGCAAATCTCGGTGTCTGTCTGACAGGGGTTGCAAAATGTGCATTTCCTCTTCCACCTTGACCACCTCTAGCAACTATGCATTCCTGACCATCTTTAACTAAATCTGCTATTATTTCACCTGACTGAAGATTTTTAATAACAGTGCCTATAGGAACAGGAATAATAAGATTATTACCAGATCGCCCAGAACAATTTTTACTGCCACCATTTTGTCCGTTTTGGGCTATATATTTTCTTTTATATTTAAAATCAAGGAGGGTATTTAAACTTGTTGTTGCTTTAAATATTACATCTCCACCTTTTCCACCATCACCACCGTCAGGACCACCTTTTGGGATAAACTTTTCTCTTCTGAAGCTTATTGCACCATTACCACCATCACCAGCTTTTACATAAATCTCCGCTTCATCAATAAATTTCATGGAAAGAGCTAATATGTAGGATAAATACTTACCCTCTTCTTACCATCGCCAAATCTTTCAAATTTAACAATACCATCAATCATAGCAAAAAGTGTATGATCCTTGCCCATACCAACGTTTTTACCAGGATAAAACTTTGTGCCTCTCTGCCTGACAATTATATTTCCTACTTTTACAAATTGCCCATTAAACCTTTTTACTCCTAAACGTTTACCTTCGCTATCACGGCCATTTCTACTACTACCAACGCCTTTTTTATGAGCCATCTTTATCCTCCCTATTAACCCTGAATTTCTTCAATAACAACTTCTGTAAAAGGCTGTCTATGTCCTATAAGCCTGCTATAATTTTTCCTTCTCTTTTTCTTAAAAACAAGTATTTTTTTCCCTTTTCCCTGTTTAGTAACTTTTCCAATTACTTTAGCACCTTCAACTAAAGGTTCTCCTACTTTAACAGTATCATCATCTTTTCTAAGCATAAGCACATCGAAAGTAACTGTATCACCAACATTCGCTTCTAATTTTTCAATTTTTATTTTTTCTCCTTGAAACACTTTATATTGTTTACCACCTGTCATAATGACCGCATACATATATTATCCTCCACATTTATTATCAAGACTAAAAATTCTACTATTTCTCAATATTTTCGTCAATAAAATTTTATTTAAAACAAAAGTTTTGCAATGATACTTTATAGGATATTCAATAGTCCAACAAAATCTGGTTTACTACATTTATCATTGCCCAAATTACATCAAGATTAAAAAAATCTTCTAAACCTCTCTGCACATTTATCGTCAATACCGAAGGCAACTCTTCATCGCCTTCCCATAGAATATAACGTAAAAAAATCTCATCGAAAACAGGTACAATAAATCCTTTATCCCCAATACTTACAGGTAAAGCACCTATTTTTTTAAACCTTTCTTCGAGTAAATTATAATTGTCTCTGTATTTAATAATAATTTTTTCAGTATCTATTGGATGGGAATCCCTAAAAAAATGTATCCCCCCTTTTAGTTCATTGGGTAGCACCCATTCTATTTTTTCTGAAATACCTTTCTGCTTTTTTTCATAAACATAAGTCAATACAACTAAATATAACTGAAATGTTTCTTTTACAGAAAAAGAGAAATGTATTTTTCTTGATTTTAAATCCACAAAAGCAGGCTTAGATAAAAAAGTGAAATTAATCTTATCAACTGAATATATTTGTTGTAGTCTATCCCAATATTCAATGGGAATAGTTTGAGGTTTTGAAAACAAAGGATTATTATCAGGATTTAAAGGCCCTTTTTTCATCGACCTTTCTCCATTTAATTGTAAAAATACCATATCCAGGTACTACTTCTTTTTCAAACTCACCATATTCATAAATAAAAAAAAATTTTTCGAAAAGATGAAAAATTCCCTCCATTGTCTCTGCCTTACCAAAATTTAAAAACACCCCCGATTCTAATTGCAATGAAGAATTTGCCTTATACAAATCAGCTATAAAAACAGAGCCTTTATATTTAAGAATTCTATATAACTCCTTAACAAAAACATCTTTTTTGTCTAAAAGATTAAATACTCCATTAATAACGACCATAGAAAAAGATAAATCTTTAAAAGGCAAGTTCATAGCATCACCGCAAACTAAATTCTTACAAAATTTTTTAGCATTACTCAATAGATTGTAAGATAGATCAATCCCAAAAAACCTTTTTTCAGGAAAATTTTTCATACCAATATAAATATCCATACCACAACCACATCCTAAATCAAGTATTGTACCTACAGTATTATCGATAAAGGGTATGGGATTTCTCACAGGAAAGGATAATTCTAAAATAGATTTAGGTATTTCATTACATTCATACCCCCTCTGGTTTAAGAATTCAGTTCCACTCAAAATGTGGTTTAACCTTTTTAATCTTTCAACATTATTGTAAAAAGCCAAGATTTCCTTATTCATCAATAATACACAACACCACTAATGACTTCATCTGTATATAAAGAGGTAATACCAACAGGTTCACCCCATGGTGTTATGATACCAGATATGCCTGTATTGGCTACTCTTATAAGATATTTTCTATTTTCAACCGCTCTAAAAATGCTCATAGCAAAATGCTGGTATGGTGCAGGTGAACGACCAAACCAAGCATCATTAGTTAAATTAACTAATATATCTGCCCCAAGTACGTTTAATTTTTTTGATATTTCTGGGAAAATAGACTCATAACATATCATGATACCGAAAGAAAGATTATTAAATTTACAGGTTTTTATTGTCTCTCCCTGTAAAAAATCTCCAGCTACCGCAACGAGTTTATTGACAAAAAATAATAACCGTTGTAATGGTACATATTCACCAAATGGTACCAAATGAACTTTATCATACCTATCTATTAGCTCACCTTTATAAAAAATACCTGCGCTGTTTGTTAATCCTGGTTTTCCCTTTTCATCCCATTTAAAACCTACAAATCCTGTGATTAAAGGCACATCAAACCCTTTCATTTCTTCTCTAAAAAACTCAGTTACTTCTGCATCTGCTCCTAAAATTATAGGTAACGCTGTTTCTGACCAAATAACAAGTTTAGTGTCTCCATCGATATGTTTTCGTGTCATATCTATGTGTTTTTTTATAATCTCTTTCTGTAAATTTTTTACCCACTTCTGTGATTGGTCAATATTCCCCTGAACCAAAATAACTTTCATAGCCCTTTTCTTTCCTAATGCTTTTTTTACTCGCTCTATTTCATTTTTTCCATAAACAACAATAAAGATAAATATAATAAGAGAGCATAATAGAGGGACTATTTTGTATCGTTCTTTTTCAAATAAAACATATACAGAAAGATTAAAAAAAATAACAAAAAAGGAAACTAAGTATACTCCTCCAAAAGATGCTATCTGTATAAAAGGCAAAAAGTTATACTGGGTATAACCAATTAATATCCATGGAAAACCTGTTAAAATTCTACTTCTAATAAATTCAAGAACAACCCAAAAAAAACCAAAAACTAACGGGACAAATATCTTTTTTAATGAGTTTTTAAATTTAAAAAAAACAAAAAAGAAGATAGCTGGATATAGTGATAAATAAGCAACAAGCAGTAAACATAATGAAAAACTCAGTATATAGTTAAAATTACCGTATTTTGATAAGACATAGGTAATCCAATACATTGACATTAGATTGTAAAAAAACCCGAACATAAATCCATTTAAAAACGGTTTTTGGTAGTAATTTAAAGTCCTTAACGCAATTGATAAGGCAAAGAAAGATAAATAAAAAAACTTAAAAGGTGGTGTTGATAACATAAGCATTAAGGCAGATAAAAATAGTTGCAGATAAACCGTATATTGCTTATTTTTCATATAGCAATAACACTAAATAAGTAATTAAACTTCCAATAACTGCACCTAAAATTACTTCACTGCCTTTATGTATCCCCTTCCACATCCTGCTAAAACTAACTATTAATGCAACTATTAAGGATATAATATTTATCCAAAAACTGTCAGAGATCATTAAAATTGAAGTCAATAACGAAAATGAGATGGCTGAATGTCCCGAAGGCATTCCACCTCTTAAAGGTAATCCACTTTTTAAAATTGCCTTTATCCCAATTACCGTTACTATTACAAAAAAAAGTGAAACTGACATAAGAACTACATAATTGTGTCTTATAAGCTCACTTTTTAAAGGAAATATATATTTCGAAAAAATATTACCTCCTACTAACAATGCAATAATAGAACTAAACAATACTGCACCAGCACAAACATCTTTTATATATTTAATGGTAATATGGAAATCTTTGTTTAGCATATCCAACAAGTACTCCATAGCAGTATTGAATAACTCGCATACTATGACAAGAGCAATCAATATAAGAATTGTTAGCAAATCAGATACTTGAATATTTACTAATAACGCAAAGATTATAACAAAAAGAGACACTAACAAATGTATTTTCATATGTTTCTGAGTTTTTACGGTATGGATGATTCCTTCTATAGCATTGTTTAAAGCATACAAAAAATTATATTTACTCATCTTCAAGTTCAATCTCGGGAAAACATTTTTTGAATAATTTAAGTTCTTCCTGTCTCATTCTTTTTTCTTCTTTACCACCATAGATGTGTTCATAACCTAATAAATGAAGCAGTCCATGAATAAAATAGAATATTATTAACTCTTCTTGAGTTAGTCCTGTTTCCTTTGTTTCAGAATTACAATAATCAACAGAAATTACAATTTCTCCAAGTGTCTTTTTATCACCTTCTTCTGGAAAGGAAATGACATTTGTTGGTTTATCTTTGTTAAAAAATTTATAATTAAGCTCCTTAATACTTTCATTATCAACCAGATAGAGATTTACTTTCTTTTTAACTCCCCTTTGAATAGCAACAAAATTACATAAATCAGTAATTTTTTTTAAGTTAATTGAATTTTCAGTTTGATTTTTTACTGTTACCATTTTCTTTCACCGCCTTTATATCAGGATAATCTACCCTTTGATGATGTAAAGCAATAAGACTCCTTGTAAAACTTTCTACAACTAAATTTAAGTCCTTTAAAGTAAGTTCACACTCATCTAACTGTCCATCAAGAAAAATATCTTGCGTTATTTTCTTTACAAGATTACCAATTCGTGAAGGTGTAAAATCTTCTAATACTCTCGCTGCAGCTTCAACAGCATCTGCCATCATTAATAAAGCTATTTCCCTGCTTTTTGGTTTAGGCCCCGGATACCTAAAGTTTTCTTCTTTAACATTCGGATCTTGTTTTAGCGCTTTTGCATAGAAAAACGTCATTAATCTTGTTCCATGATGTTGAGCTATTGCATCAATAATTGGCTGCCCCAAATTGTACTGTTTTGCAAGTTCTATACCTTCTTTTACATGAGATGACACAATCAAAGCACTCATATAAGGACTTAACTCTTCATGCTTATTGTAACCTGAAAGCTGATTTTCTATAAACATTTCAGGCATCTTTATCTTGCCTATATCATGATAATATGCAGATACCCTTGCAAGAAGTGGGTTTACTTTTATGGCTCTTGCAGCCGATTCAACAAGGTTCCCTATAAGTATACTATGATTGTATGTTCCTGGTGCTTTTAGCATTAGCTCCTTAAGTAAAGGATGGTCTTGATTGCTTAACTCAAGTAATTTTAGATTAGTTGTATATTTAAAAACATATTCAAGTATTGGAGTAAAAATTAAAACTAAGATTGATGCTAATATATTGGATGATATTACAGCAATATTTAGTAATGGTAAATGTTCTTTCCACATATCTTCATTTATAAAAACACCTGCAAAAAGGTATAAAATTACCAAGCCTAAAACTGCCACTTTTAATCCCGATTTTAAAATTTCTCCTCTTGTAGAAAAATGGCCAATTAAATTAGCCCCTGCGATGCCTAACATGAATGAGTACAAAGCTATATATTGGTTTTCTGGGTAAAGGTTCAACAATACTAATGAAATATAAATCACAAAAATAATTGCAGTCTCAGAATTCAAAAATAACCTTAAAAGCATACCTGATAATGAAAAAGGAACAAAAAATGTTATCAACAAGGGATAGATTAGATAATTAAAACTAATGTAAATTCCAATAATGTTAAAAATATAAACAATAATAAGGTTTATGCATACTATTGTGACTGCGAAAATTAGGCTTTTCACATCACTAGCAAATTTTTTTATTGAAGCTGTACCAACAATATAAACTCCAAAAGTTAAAAGAAAATATAGTATTAAATTTGAAATAAAATAAGTAAAACTTATTTTTTTCAACTCCTCTTTATATATGCCTGTTATCTTCTCATAAGTAGCTGGTATTATTGTTTCACCTTTTCTAAGTAAAATCTCTCCTTTAAATACAACGCTATAACTAGGACTTATTTTTTTCAATACTTCACTCTCTCTTTTCTCTATTTCTGTGAAATTTAAAAAAACATTAGGTTTTACAATAGCAGAAACAAAATCAGTTAAATATTTAGTCGCTTTTAAATCGACATTCTTACTAAAAAATTCTGTTAAATATGCATTGAGAGAGCTTTTTCCCATAATAAAATTGGGATGTTCCAAAGCATATTCCTCGAAATCAGGCAATATCCTTTTTACAGCTTTCCTTTTTATATCAACAAGTTCCCTTTTTTCCATGTAACCTATTGATAAAACCATAGAAAGAGCATCCTGGATTGAGGATTCATATTTTTTAGAAAAACCTAAACTCCAAAGAAATTTAAAAGACTCTTGCGGTATATTAGTAATGTTTAATTTCTTTTCCAGTATAGAAAGTCCATCTCTTAATACTTCTTCATTACTATAAAACTTCTCATAGGGATGGTTTAAAATCCATTCCCTTATTTCTAAAAAAGCTTCTTCTAATAATTCTTTCTGACTTTTTGCATTTTCTTCATCAAAATCAAAAACTAAGGGAACGCTTCTTAATGCATTTTCTTTCTTTTTTTCATAATTTTTTGAATCAAGAATACGATAACTTTTTAAAGATATAACATTATTTTCGGCTTTGGAGCCGGGTTTTGGTATGTTATATAAAAACAAAACATTAAAGGACATTGATAAGATGGATAAAAGAACTGATAATCCTAAGATTATAAGGAGAATTTGTTTTTTCTCAAAAGGACTCTTTTTTGAAAATACAGATTTATCAGTTTTAAAAATTTTTATTTTCATATAACTTTTTAACAAACCTTACGGCATCATCTTTAGATGCAACATTACCTGAAAGCTCTGCTTCCCTTAACACATGCAAAATTCTACCAATCTCAGGTCCCTCTTTTAAACCAAGTATTTCCATTATTTCATTCCCATTCAAAAACCGCTTTAATTCTCTATCCTTTCTAGTAAACTCTTCATATTGATTATAGATTTTTTTTGCCATCTCAATCAATTTTTTTGTTTCATTGTCATTAGATGTAGATATCAAATCTGCAAAAAATAAATTAAAAATAATAGGAACTAAATCCCCAAGCTCTTTCTTTAATTTCAGATATATCTTGGGGGTAATATTAATATTCTGTTTACTCATTGCAATATGAAAAGGATACATATGATATCTAACCAGTCTAAAAACAACATCAATAGTATTTTTCGATAACTTTTTTCTAGTCAAAATATCATGCAAATATTGTGAACCATAAATTTCATGCTTATAAAAGGTTACCTTTCCATTAATTTCATCAAAGGCAAATAACTTGCCAACATCATGAAAAAGTGTAGCTATTTTCCATGCTGTCAAAACAGTATAGTCTTTCTCAAGTTCTTTATTTAGTAAAGACTCCTCAATATCAAAATGAAATTTTCGAGTATTTACTAAATTTTCAATATTTTCAAGAGTTTTTAAACTATGACTCCATAAATCATAAATGTGTCTTTTGCCAGAAGAAAATCCTTTAAATGCCCTTAAAAAAGGAAATATATTTTGTAGAACACCAGTATCATACATCTTACTAATTGTCGTTACAGCATGAGGAGCATTAAATATACGAGCCAACTCATATTTAATCCTTTCTTCAGAGACTTCATCAATGAGAAAGGATAATTCCTCAATATATTGCATTGTTCTATCATCAATATTAAAGCCTAATTCTGCGTGAAACCTAAAGGCTCTTATAATTCTTAATGGATCATCTATAAGATTCTTTCTTTTACTAACCCTTATCAACTTATTTTTTAAATCTTCTAAACCATTTACGGGGTCAACTAATATAAACTTACTACCATCCCATTTTAAAGCAATTGAATTTATTGTAAAATCTCTCCTTTCAATATCTTCGTAAATATCATTTCCTTGCATTTTTGAAATATCAATGTATATTTCTTTTTCATGAAAATATACTCGATAAACTCCAAAATCTAAGTCAAGAGGTATTATAGAAACCTTAAACTGATGCTTCAAAGCCTTTAATAAATCATTCGGCTCTATAGCCACTATATCTACATCAACAACCTTATCCTTACCATTAATAATATCCCTTACCGCACCACCAACAAAATATACATTATAAAGTTGGAAAAGTTCTATAAGATTCTTATCAAAAGACATTATAACATCAGAAAAATGCTTTAATCTATCTTCCATTTAAAGTTAGTCCTTAAAGATTATAATTCCACATCAGGGTTTTCTAATATTTTTGTGGATAGGGGATTTTTTGAAATAATCTCATCAATTTTTATTTTTGCAACGTTAAGGTTATTGTCCATATCATAGGCTTTTTTAAAAGAAAAAAGTGCTTTATCTAGTTCTCCAAGATTTTCAAATATATAACCTATTTCAAGATAAGTACCTGCTATCTTATCCTTTGGGACATCAGGCATTAACAATGCCTTTTTATAAAATTCTATAGCTTTTCTATATTCTCTTTTTTCTCCAAGACATGCTGCTATCATCGTATAAGAATCATAAGCTTTGTTCAGAAATCTCGATGTTAAAACAAACTCCTGTATAGCCTCGTCCAAAAGCCCCATTTCTTTATATGCAATCCCTAAATTGTAATGAGTTTCAACATCATTTTCATCAATTTCCTGTGATATTTTACTTTTAAACTCTTTTAATAGTTCTTCAAAGGTTATTTTTTCCGCTTCTGATTTAAAAATACCTTGTAACTTCTCTTCTTCTTCGATTTCTTTAATGATTTCCTTAGATATATCAAAGAACCCTTCTTTTTGCTCTTCCGCAATACCTTCTTTTGCTTCTACTATACCTTCAGTTGCTTTTTCTTCAGGAACTATAAGTTTTTCAATTGCTTCTTTTGCTTTGATATTATCAGGCTGTATTTTAAGAATATTTTCGTAAACTTTTCTTGCATCATCAATAAGTCCGTTTTTGATATAAAAATCAGCTTCAAGAAACATTTCTTCCACATTTGTCTCTTGTTGTGGCTTTTCAATATGTTCCTCTTCAACGGGAATATTTTCTTCTGCCTCTTCAATAAGCTCAATATCTTCAACAACCTCATCTTTAAATATTTCAATTACCTTATCCTCAATTGCTAGTTCATTGTATTTACTTTGATAGATATTAACCTTATCAAAGTTTTCTTGAGATTTGTAAATGTTTATTAAATCCTTCAAAACTATTAGCAAACCTTCTTTATCTTTTGTAGCTTCAAAATACTTTAGCCATAACTCTTTTACTTCCAAGCTATCCTGGTATTTGGTAGATAGTTCTTCTAATTTCTGTTTGGCTTTATTTAATAAGCCATATTTTAAATGGCTTTCAACTTCCTGAAGTTCTAACTGTAATTCTGAAATCTCTTCCAATTCTTCTTCAAAGAATTCTTCTTCTATAACTTTCTGTTCTTGTGGCTTATAAGTCTTAAAAAAACTTACAGCTGAAGGCTCATAGGGATCTATTGCTAAAATTTCTTTATAACATTTGGCTGCTTCATTAATATCATTGTCTTCAACATATAGTGTCCCAAGCTTTTTTAATTTTTCAATTAAGTTATTTATTTCACCCTTTGTTCGAAACAAATCAACATACATTTTTATAATCTTTTTTTCATTTGGCAAATACACATAAAAACTATCAAGAATAGTCTTTAACTCGTCATACTGTTTCTTTGCCATTAGTTGTTTATATAGCTCTTCAAGGGCCAAAAGAAAATCAATTGTATTCTTTTCTTTTATTAGAACTCTTAAAATACCTTTCTTTGCATCTAATGATTCAGGATTTATTTTAAGCGCATTTTTAAAGGCTTCTTTACCTGCATTTAAATCTCCTAATGCTGTATAACAATGACCTTTCAAACAATAATATTCATCATTATTGGGATCACTATTCAAAAGTAAATCAACTTTGCTTAAGGCTTCTTTATATTTACCTGCGTTATATAGGGAACGTGCGAGATGTATATTCAGTGTTTTATCTTCTTCAATTAACCCTGGAAACTTATTTATAAGTAATTCCACATCTTCATATCTGCCTTTGCTTTTTAAGTAATCTATGCTCTGTTTTAACTTTTCTGTGGATCTTGAATATAGACCTTGCTTTAAATAGAACTCAATCAATTTAGCTCTATAAATTATATTATCTGGTGCTATTGATATTATTTTTTCCCATGTCTGCATTGCTTCGCCGATCTTTCTTTCTTTCTCATAAGCATCAGCAAGCATCCTAAGGTGGTTTACTGCGTCTCCTTGTAAACCCTGTTTATTATAAAGATCTGCTATCTTATCATAGACTTCATATTTTCTAGGTTCAATTCTTAAAATTTGCCTATAAATTGCTATTGCTTGCAGATTAAAACCATCTCTAATATAGCCTTCTGCAACTAACATCAACTGGTCTACAGCTTCTTTTTTTTTGCCCAATCGTAAATAAAGTTCGCCAAGTCTCTGCCTTAGTTTATAGTCTTTCGGTTCTATTTTTAATACTCTTTCATACTCAGCTATAGCTCTACTATAATCTCCCTTTTGAACAAGCTTAGTGATGTCTTCAAGAACTTTTGCTTTATTGAAAGCCATAAACTACTCTATTTCTCTCTCATAATCATCTTCATCGAGTAAGTTTTCTATCTCATCCCAATCATAAGGATCAACTTTTATTAACCAACCATCACCCAATGGATCTTCATTCAATATAGCTGGATCTTTCTTGACTTTTTTGTTTACCTTTACAATCTCACCACTTATTGGTGATACTACATCAATAATTTCTCTACCATCATCAATTGCTGCAAAGGGTTCATCCGCAACTATCTCCTCGCCTATATCAGGCAACGTTATATCAACAATATCATCAATGCTTTCCATAAATTTTTCTGTCACACCGATAAATACATAATCACCAGCAACCCTAACCCAAGTATGATTTTTAGAATATTTTGTATCACTATCTTGCATACCTGATCCTCCGAATACTTACTTGTTAACTCTTTCGATATATGTTCCTGTTCTTGTATCAATTTTTATTATATCACCCTCATTTATAAAAAGTGGTACCTGAATTGTAGCACCTGTTTCAAGTTTGGCAGGTTTTGAACCTCCACTTACAGTATCACCTTTAATACCTGGCACAGTTTCAACAACCTTTATTTCAACAAAAGTTGGCAACTCAACACCAATAGGTCTTCCTTCAAAATATAAGATTCTTACATTCATATTTTCCAAAAGATAATCCTTATAATCACCAATAAGTGACTCAGAAATTGAAAACTGTTCATAGGTTTCATTATCCATAAATACATAATCATTATCACTTTTATAAAGAAACTGCATTTCCTTTTCCTCAAGATTGGGTTTACCCACTTTTTCACCCGACCTAAAGGTATTTTCAATTACATAACCTGTTTTAAGATTTTTCATTTTTGTTCTAACGATTGCACCACCTCTACCCATTTTTACATGTTGAAAATCAATAATCTCGTAGGGCTCACCATTAAATTCAATCTTTAAACCTTTTTTAAAATCTGCTGTTGAATACATTTTCCCCTCCAAAGAAGTTTATCTTATTATAATACATCAAAACCATCTTTTGTTACCAGTACCATTTCTTCAAATCTAACGCCACCTTCACCGGGAAAATATAGACCAGGCTCTATTGTAATTACCATTCCCTCTTTTAACCTTCCTTTGTTTTTTACATTTATGACTGGATACTCATGAACCTCCAAACCTATCCCATGTCCTGTAGAATGTACAAAATTTTTTTCCAAATGGAATGATGAAAAAAAGCTTTTCACTGCTTTATCTATTTTACCTATTTCTACTCCAGGCCTGATATGTTCTAATGCTATTTTAAAAGCTTTTTTTACAATTCTGTAATATTTTTCCATGCTATTCTTACCTAAAAAAATAACCCTTGTATGGTCAGAACAATAATTTTTCCACTTTAAGCCATAATCTATAAGCACACAATCATTTTCTTTAATAAGATTATCTCCTGGAATCCCATGGGGTAGAGAAGTATTATTTCCAGAAAGAACAATTGTATCAAAACTCCTACCATTAGCATTCACTTCAATATTATAATTAATTTTTGCCCATAACTCCCTTTCGGTCAAACCTACACTTATATCCTTAGAAATGTTATTGAAAATCCTTTTAGAAACCTTTGCTGCTTCTCTCAAAATCCTAACCTCTTCTTCATCTTTTATGGCCCTTAAAGCCTTGACTGGACTACTACTTAAAGGAACAAACCTCACACTTTTAAGATTTTCGCATAGTTTATTGTATAAAGAGACTTTTAAATCCTCTGAATCGAAGGCTACTAACTTTAAGTTTTTTAAAATCTTTTCTAAATCTTTTATGGGATCTTGTAAAAGAATAACCTCAAGCTCATCATAAATAACTTTCTGAGCCCACTCATAGTATCTACCATCAACCAAAAGATAGCTCTTTTTCTTTGTAATTACCAAAAAACTATGAGAACCAAAAAAGCCAGTTAAGTAAAGAATATCGTAAATACCATGTATAAAAAAGGCATCAAAAGAATTTTTCTTCAAAAATCTTTTGAGCTTTTCCCTTCGAACATTATACTGCATTGGAAATCTGCTAACTTTTTAAAATATGATAAAGACCATACAAGGCTAAAATATAGGAATTTTCTTTAAATCCCGCAATAACACCATTTGCTATGCCACTTATATAAGAATTGTGTCTAAAAGACTCTCTTGCATAAATATTTGAAAGATGTACCTCGACAACAGGCTTACCAAATATCTCAAGGGCATCTCTAATAGCTAAACTTGTGTGCGTATATGCACCAGCATTTATTATTATACCGTCAAATTCTTTAGCATTCTGAATTTTCGTAACTATTTCACCTTCAGAATTACTTTGAAAACACTCAACATCTATTTTAAGCTTTTTAGCCTCATCTATAATCTCTTTTTCTAATTCCTCTAATGTTTTTGTACCATAATGGTCTTTATCCCTTTTACCTAGCATATTTAGATTAGGTCCATTAATAATGAGTATTTTCATACAAACTCACTCTTTATGATATCCGATGTTCTTTTAGCAAGATATTTAGCTTTACCAATGTTGCCATCATTACTCACTACAAGAATGAGATAATAATGTCTCGTAATTAGCCTAATAACAATTACACTATTTTCTGTAGAGACAAGGATTTCTTCAAGCTCACCTAAATTCAATACATCTGTTACTTTTATAATCTCCTTCATCACCGTTGCATACTCGATTGCTAATTCTTGTGCACTTTTTTGGTTTTGTCTTACAATCTCTTCAATAACTATACCATCTTTATCAATAATAAGAGCTGACTTGACAGAAAATTCCCTCTCTAATATTTCGTTTAAAGTCTTTTTTAATTCCATAAGCAATAAGATTAGTTTATAATCAATATCAAGTCAAGAAAAACATACATAAAATGAGTGAAATAAACATAAAAATTATAAAAACAAATTTTTCATTCCCACCATATCACATAAATGCATATTTAATAAAGACCAAATGGGGAAACTTCCTTTTTGATACAAGTATAAAAACAGAAACATCAATCGAAACCATAATAAACACTATCAAAGAAAACGGTGAAATTGACGGGATTATTCTTTCCCATGGACATTTAGACCATGCAGGTTGCTCAGCTATTATCTCAGATAAATTCGACGTTCCTATTTACGTTTCTTTGGAAGAAAAGGAAAGAATATCTAGCGATTTCAATCTTCGTATGAAAAGAAGGATAAACAAGATTATTAAAATTGCTGATTATCTTGGTCTTGATAAAAATAATACCCAAAAAGAATATGAAAAAATAAACTATTATCGTAACATCTTAACACCAATAGATTTTTGTTTTAATATTGATAGGCTTAATATACCAGACTTTAAAATCTTAAGACTCCCAGGACATACAAATGGTTCCATTGGTATATATATCACCTCAAAAAAAATACTTTTAAGTGGAGACGCATTGCTAGAAGATGGCATCTCTCCTTTTTTCGACCCAGATCTTTTGGAAAATTCTATTTTGACTTATGAAAACTCTCTAAACACGCTTAAGAACTTAGAGATAACACAAATTCTGCCTGGCCATGGAAACCCAATTTATAACGCTCAAAAAACAATACAAAAACACACAAACTATATTCACTCTAACAGAGAAAGGATAAAAAGTTTACTCCAGCAAAATATAGATTTCACAACCATTTACAATACTGTTTTTCCCAAAAATTACAATTTGTTAATCGCCTTATCTGAAATCATTGGAGCTCTTGAGGAGCTTCAGATACCGATTTTACAAAATTTAAAAGACCTCCTTTCAGAATAATAGATGCCTGTCTCGGTGTTAAATTTGCCTTAACTTGAAAATCAAAACCCTTAGTAACATTCTTTACCGTGATCTTGTCGTTCTTAAAAAGTTTATCAATATAATTTTCAAGCAATAAAACATCTTCTTTTTCAATTCTATTGTAGTCTTCCCTGTTTTCAAAGACCAATGGCAAAATACCAAAGTTAATTAGGTTTGACCTATGAATTCTTGCAAAGGATATAGCAAATACAGCTTTAACTCCAAGGTACATAGGCGCTAATGCTGCATGTTCTCTACTTGACCCCTGTCCATAATTTTCTCCACCCACTATGAAACCACCACCTGCTTTTAACGCTCTATCGTGGAAGGTTTCATCAATGTTGTGGAAAACATATTTTGAAATAGCAGGAATATTAGAACGTAAAGGAAGAATTTTAGCTCCAGCAGGCATTATATGGTCTGTTGTTATATTATCACCTACTTTTATCAAAACAGTTCCTTCAAGCTTTTCTGATAATGGCTTTGCCACTGGTAAAGGTTTTATATTTGGTCCCCTTAACACCTCAACAGAATCAGGATTTTCAGAAGGTGATATAATCAAATTATCATTTATTTCAAAAACTTCTGGATATTTTATCGTAATGACTTCACCATACTTTCTTGGATCAGTAATTTTACCGTTAATAGCTGAAACTACAGCAGTTTCAGGAGAACAAAGATAAACTTTTGCATCCTTTGTACCACTTCTTCCTTCAAAATTTCTATTGTAAGTTCTTAGTGATACACTTCCTGTAGCAGGTGCCTGCCCCATTCCAATACAAGGACCACAAGCATTTTCAAGTATTCTTGCTCCTGAAGCTAAAATATATTTCAGATATCCCATTTTTTCTATTGTTTCCATAACCTGCTTAGAACCAGGAGAAATAACAAGACTTACATGTGGGGGTATCTTTTTTCCTTTCAATATCTCTGCAATTGTTGCTAAGTCTTTATATGATGAATTCGTACAGCTACCTATACATACCTGATCCACCTGTAAACCTTCTAAACTTTTAACAGGTACTACATTGTCTGGTGAATGAGGACAAGCAATCAATGGTTCTAAAGAAGACAAATCAATTTCAATCTCACCATCATATTGAGCATCTTCATCGCTTTTAATTTCTACAAAATCCTTTTCTCTTTTTTCGGCTTTCAAAAATAATAGGGTGATTTCATCTGAAGGGAATATGGATGTTGTGGCTCCTAATTCAGCTCCCATATTTGTTATTGTAGCTCTTTCAGGAACAGACAATGTTTTTACTCCTTCCCCTCCATATTCAAAAATCTTTCCCACTCCACCTTTTACAGTCAGTCTTCTTAAAAGTTCTAAAATGATATCTTTAGCAGTCACAAAAGGTTTCAGTTTTCCTTTCAAATTTACTTTTATAATTTCAGGCATTGTAAGATAAAAGGGATAACCAGCCATAGCAACAGCCACATCAAGCCCACCTACACCTATAGCAAGCATGCCTATCCCACCTGCAGTTGGAGTATGACTGTCTGAACCTAACAGGGTTTTTCCTGGAATTGCAAATCTTTCTAAATGAACCTGATGGCATATACCATTTCCAGGTGCAGAAAAATAGATGCCATATTTTGCTGCAAAGGTTCTAAGGAACCTATGGTCATCAGCATTTTCAAAACCTGTCTGGAGTGTATTATGGTCTACATAACTTACAGATAACTCTGTTTTAACTTTTGGTATACCTATGGCTTCAAACTGTAGATATGCCATAGTACCAGTTGCATCCTGTGTTAAGGTCTGGTCAATTTTTATAGCAATCTCACTACCTTTTTTTAACTCTCCAGCTATAAGATGCTTTTCAATAATCTTTTGAACAACATTTTTTCCCATTAATAACTCCCTTTTATATGACTTTATTTAAAGGGTATTCAATAATCCCTTCCGCACCAAGAGAAATAAGTTTTGGTATTATAACACGAACTTCTTTTTCTGGTAAAACACTCTCTATTGATACCCATTCAGAATTATATAAATTTGAAATTGTTGGATAATTTAGGCTTGGTAGAATTTTTACAATTGCATCGATTGATTTTTTTGGAGCATTTAATTTTAAACCAACCATATCTTCAGCTCTTAAGGCTGAAGAAAGTAAGGTAGCTATTTGGTTTATTTTTTCCCTTTTCCATTTATCTTTCCAGGCTTTTTTGTTTGCCATCAATATTGGGTTTGATACAAGCAAAGTATCAATTATGCGCAATCCATTTGCTTTGATGGTAGAACCTGTCTCAGTTACTTCAACAATTGCATCACAAAGCCTTTCTACAACCTTTGCTTCTGTCGCACCCCATGAAAACTCAACTTTGACAGGTATTTTTTTCTCTTCAAAAAAACGCTTTGTAAAATTCACAAGTTCAGTAGCAACAACTTTATTTTTTAAATCCTCTATCCTTTTTATTGGTGAATTTTCTGTAACTACTAACACCCATCTTACTGGCTTTTTTGAAACCCTTGAATAAACTAAATCACATACCTTAACAACATCAGAATTATTTTCTAACACCCAATCTATGCCTGCAATACCAGCATCAATCGTCCCCTTTTCAATATATATACTCATTTCCTGGGAACGGATAAGATTACACTTTATCTCTTCATCATCAATCATAGGAAAATAATTTCTCGAAGAGGGGGTAATAACCCATCCAGCTTTCTTAAATAATTCAATAGTAGCATTCTCTAAACTCCCTTTAGGAATACCAAATTTTAATATTTTGGACATTAGAAACTCCTTTATAAGATTAAATTACAAGAATACCTTTAAACTTTTTTATAAACTTCATCGGGATTGAAAAGTGGGTTGGAATATTCAACCCACTTCCCTTCTTCCCACTTTATATAAAAACAACTTTTATTACCAGTATGACAGGCCGCACCACCATGCTGCTTTACTTTTATTAATACAGAATCTGTATCACAATCAGTATAAACTTCCACTACTTCCTGTATGTGCCCTGATTGTTCACCTTTCATCCAGTATTTATTTCTACTCCTGCTATAAAACCAAGTCCTTTTAGTTTCAAGGGTTAAATTCAACGCTTTTTCATCCATAAAAGCGAGCATCAAAACTTCACCTGTTTCTACGTCCTGTATAACAGCAGGTATTAAACCATTCATTTTAGAAAAATCAAGTTTAAGCATCTACACAATCTCCCTATAGCTTGCTAATTATTTGAGCAAACTTATCAACAAATGTAGAAATTTCCTTTTTTACTCTATCATCTGGAGTACCAATAGAAACAGGACCATAATGGCCTAAACTACAATAACCAACAACAATACAACCATGAATTAAAAAGGCTTTTAATATATCAAGACAAACAGTCTCGCCACCCCCACCAATCATACCTGTAGAACAAAAGGCGGATGCTACTTTACCTTCTAATTTTTTAAAAAACTTAACAGAATCATCAAAAAATTTCTTTACTGGATATGCCATCGTACCGAAATAATTTGGAGAACCAACAATGTAGCCATCATATTCAGACAAAGTATCAATATCTATCTCTTCAACATTTTTTAATATTGCCTCAACTCCCTTTTGTTTTAAACCTTCTACAATCATCTCTGCCATTTTTCTTGTGTTACCGCTTTTAGAATAATATGCAACTAAAACTTTCTTCATATCCAACCCCCTAAATTTTTTTTTATACAACACTATATACCTTTTTCATATCTTCAAGGGTCATAGGCTTATAATCAAAAGCATGCCCTGCTGAACCAAAAGCAATCATTTTTGATTCCACAACTTTTGCCATTGCTTCTCTTGCAGGTTTTAAATAATCTCTTGGATCAAATTTTTCAGGTTCTTCAAAAAATACTTTTCTTATAGCACCAGTGATAGCTATTCTACTATCAGTATCCACATTAATCTTTCTAACACCATACTTTATTGCTTCTTGAATTGATTCTATAGGAACACCTTTGGCATTGGGCATTTTTCCACCATATTTATTAACTACTTCCACAAGTTCCTGAGGCACAGAAGAAGAACCATGCATAACCAAAGGTATATTGGGACATCTTCTATTAATTTCTTTAACAATTTCAATCGCTAATTTAGGTTCACCTTTAAACTTATAAGCACCATGAGAAGTACCAATAGCAACAGCTAAAGCATCTACACCTGTTGCCTTTATAAACTCTTCTGCCTGGTCAGGATCTGTTAAATGTATTTTTCCAGAACCAACCCCATCCTCTATCCCACCAAGCGTACCTAGCTCCCCTTCTACAGTGACACCAAATTTATGCGCATATTCAACTACCTTACGCGTTATCTCAACATTATATTCATAGGTACTTGGTGTTTTACCATCCTCTAGAAGAGAGCCATCAATCATGACGGAAGTAAATCCCAAATCAATTGCCTGTTTTACTACTTCTAAACCATTACCATGGTCTAAATGCATAGCTATTGGGATATCTGGATTTTCTTCAACAGCTGCGGCCATAAGATATTTGAGATATATTAGGTTTGAATATTTTAAAGCACCACGGCTTGCCTGAACAATTACAGGTGACTTTGTTCTTCTCGCCGCTTCCATTATAGCTTGTATTTGTTCCATATTATTTACATTAAAAGCACCTACACCATATCCACCTTTTATTGCTTCGTCCAATATTTGCTTCATAGGAACTAAAGGCATAACATACCTCCTAATTAAATTTTTTATTTACTTTTAACATACTTTCAAACTTTTTTTCAAGTTTTGTCAGAATTACAGTTTACATATGTTTTCAAACTTTTTATTCTTTTTTTAAATAGACGCTAAAACACCTATCACAATCAGTTAAGTATTTTGGTAAACAAACTTGTATTAAATACATAATTGCAATAGTAGCTATCGTTGCTGAAAATATTATAAAAAAATCTTTTAATTTTAACATATCCTTGGCAGAATTTCACCCAATGGCATATCTAAAATAGTTTTACCACCATAGACAGTATTTAACACAACCATACATTTACCTGTTTCAACAACCCTGCCAATAACTTCAGATTGCTCTGTCAAAGTAAACCCTTTAAGAATTTCTATTGTCTTTTTAGCATCTTCTTCCGGTACAACTATAACTAATCTACCTTCACAGGCTAAACTATAAATATCAAAACCATAAATCTCACATACTGATGCTACAATATCATTAACAGGTATTCTTTCTTCACAGATTTCGAGCTTGATATTAGCAAATATTGCTAATTCATTTAATACTGCAGACAAGCCACCTCTAGTGACATCTCTGATAAATTTTATTTTGATCCCTTCATCTATCAATGCTTTTACAGGCTCCCATAAAGGTGCAACATCTGAGTTTAAATTTCCATCAAAATTCACAACACCTTTTGCCCTTAATACTGCTATAGAATGTTCTCCAACAGGTCCTGTAAGAACCAAACAATCTCCAGGCTTATAAACCTTTTGCGGAAGTAAAATATTTTTATAACGCTTACCTATCCCTGTTACATTTATAATCAAACCTTCTAACTTATTTTTCTCTACAACTTTTGTATCACCTGAAACAAGCTTAATATTGAACTTCTCACAATAAAATTTCATTTCATCAAGTATTAATCTTAACTTTTCAAGAGAAAATCCTTCTTCAATAACAAGTGACATTGACATATATTTAGGCTCTGCTCCCATAGAAGCTAAATCATTAATCATACCGCACATAGCAAGTTTCCCAATATTCCCACCATCAAAAAAAGGTGGAAAAACAGTAAATGCATCGGTAGTTATGATAATATCATTATCTATAAGAGCACCATCAGCTAAAACCGCCAACTTTTCATTATAAAACCTTGACAATATTTCCTCTTTTATAAAGGATTGACTTTTCTTGCCACCACTTCCCACAGTAATTAAAACTTTATCCATTAACTCTGCTCCATTTATAATAAGCTAAACATGTACCCTCATGAGATACCATGCATGGCCCAATAGGTGTGTCAGGAGTACAAAAAACTCCATAAGATGGACATTCATAAGGCTCAATCATTCCTATCAAAACATCACCGCACATGCAATTTTTTTGTGTATCCTCATATTTAAATCCATCAAAGGAGAATCTTTTTTTTGCATTATAAAAGTCATACTCATCACTCAAATCAAAACCACCATCTTTAACCATTCCAATCCCACGCCAAAGGCAATCAACTATTTTAAAAACCTTATTTATTACTTCGAGCATCTTTCTATTACCCTTTTCACTTACTGCACGTTTGTAAGCACATTTAATACTCCTTTCGCCTTTTTCAATCATATCGAGTAGTTCATTCAACCCCAAAAGTATATCAAGAGGTTCAAAGCCAACAACTACTGCAGGAATTGAATAGGAAGAAATTTCTGAAAAATATTCCCATCCGACTACAGCGGAAACATGGCCTGGAAGTAATATGCCATCCGTTTTCAATTCTCCTAAATTCCCAAGTGCTTTAATTATTGCTTTTGTATTTTTGTGAAAGGAAAGAACAGAAAGATTTTTTACATTTTTTTCCTTCGATAGTTCTATAAGTGCTGCAGTCCCTGGCATCGTTGTCTCAAAACCTACCCCTAAAAATACGCACTCTTTATCTGTTTTTTTTGCGACATTTAATGCATCTATTGCACTATAAACTATCTCTACTTGATAACCTTCTGAACGAAGAGAAGATAAACTTCTACCGTTATATGGAACTTTTAGCAAATCTCCATAAGTTATAATAACGACACCTTTTTTTTCTAATAAGTAAAAAGCTAAAGCAAGCTCAATATCAGAAGTAACACAAACAGGGCAACCTGGCCCTGCAATAAACCTTACATGAGGTAAAAAAGCATATCTAAAACCATACTGAAAAATATTGTGAGTATGGGTACCGCAAAATTCCAATATTCTTAAATTATTGTTTTTTTTTACTCTCTCTTTAATGTAGGAGTACAGTTTTTGAGTAAGTTCTTTATTCCTGAAAAGTTTTATAGCATCATCCACTGTTTTTTAACTCCCCATCAATAAGAAGCATAAGTTCATCTACTATATCCTTTGCTTCCTGTTCATTAATAATTTTTATAGCCATACCTGCATGTACAAGCAGATACTCACCCTCTTTCGGCTTTTCATCTAAAAAACCTATATAACACGTTTTTTTAATCCCTCTAAGTTCAACAGTACAAAAATCATCGCATATACTAATAACTTTCATTGGAATTGCTAAACACATGTTAAATATGATACAGGATAGAATAAGTTTCAACAAGCTTTTTTAAGAAATCCAAACTATCTTTTCAAAAAACTTGACGATAGCTACAAAAGTAAATAAAATATTTATGTTTTATGGTGAGCGTAGCTCAGTTGGTTAGAGCACAAGGTTGTGGCCCTTGTGGTCGTGGGTTCGAGTCCCATCGCTCACCTTCGAAATTTAGGGCCATTAGCTCAGTCCGGTAGAGCAGCTGACTCTTAATCAGTTGGTCCAAGGTTCGAATCCTTGATGGCCCATTTTAAAAAAAAGGGAGTATATACTCCCTTTTTTTATTGATTTTTCATATCTTGCAACTATTGACTAAAAAGGTTACAATATAAAACCAATATGTGTAGAAGAGACCTAGCTATAGTTCTAGTTTCAGGTGGTATGGACAGCTGTGTTACTGCTGGTATTGCATCGCTTGATAATAGTTTAGCTTTTTTGCATGTAAATTATGGACAAAAAACAGAGAAGAGAGAAGAAAAAGCTTTTAATGAACTTTGTGAGTATTTCAAACCAGTAAAAAAACTCATAGTAAATATTTCCTATTTAAAGCAAATTGGTGGCTCAGCATTAACTGATGAACATATTGAAATTCCTAAAGGCGACTTACAACAAAAGGAAATCCCAATAACCTATGTCCCTTTCAGAAATGCCCATTTATTAGCTATAGCTGTTTCATGGGCAGAGGTTATAAAGGCAAAAAAAATTTACATTGGAGCTGTTGAGGAAGATAGTTCAGGATATCCTGATTGTAAAGAAGACTTTTTTCAAGCTTTTCAAGATGCTGTAAACAAGGGCACAAAACCCAATTCGGAGATAAAAATAATTACACCTATAATTCACAAAAAGAAAAGTGAAATAGTAAAAATTGGAGCACATTTAGGGGTTCCCTTTCATTTAACATGGTCATGTTATAAAAATGAAGATTTAGCCTGCGGTCAATGCGATAGTTGTTTGCTTAGGCTAAAGGCGTTCAAAGAAGCAGGTATTAAAGACCCAATAAAATATCAACAAAATGGAGAATGATAAACATGGATTACAAAGATACTTTGAATCTACCAAATACTGATTTTCCAATGAAAGCAAATTTAACCCAAAAAGAACCAGAAAGACTTAAAAAATGGGATGAAATTAAAATTTATGAACAAATGCGAAAAGAGGCTAAGGGTAAGAAAATTTACCACCTCCATGACGGTCCTCCTTATGCAAATGGAAACATACATATAGGACACGCAGTAAACAAAATTTTAAAAGATATTGTTGTAAAGTATTACTACAAAGAAGGTTACGATACACCCTATATACCTGGCTGGGACTGCCATGGCCTGCCTATTGAATTGCAAGCTGAAAAAAGTTTAAACAAGAACAAATCTGAACTGTCAAAATTAGAGATCAGAAAGTTTTGTAGAAGCTATGCAGAAAAATACGTAAAAATCCAGGCAGAAGAGTTTAAGAGACTAGGCGTATTTGGTGAATGGGATAATCCCTATATAACAATGTCCTATGATTATCAGGCAAAAATTGTTAGAGAGTTTGCAAATTTTGTTAAAAATGGACATGTTTATAGAGGAAAAAAACCAGTATACTGGTGCATTTCCTGCGAAACGGCATTAGCTGAAGCAGAAGTTGAATATGATGACCATATTTCACCTTCTATTTATGTTGAATTCCCAATCAAAAGCGATATTTCTAATTTATTTCCCGAACTTCGAGGCAAGCGGATATCAATTGTAATATGGACCACAACACCATGGACACTACCCGCAAACAAAGCAATTGCAGTTCATCCTGAATATGATTATGTTGCATTAGAATTTGATGATAAAGTATTTATTGTTGCAAAAGAATTGCATCAAAACTTTGAATCTGTTATAAAAAAACAAGGTTATATAAAAGCTACTTTTAAAGGTGAAAAGCTATCTGGGCTTATTTGTGAACATCCTCTTGAAGACTGGGATTCAATCGTCTTACTTGCAGATTTTGTAACTCTTGATGCTGGTACTGGATGTGTTCACATTGCACCAGGTCATGGCCAGGAAGACTATGAATTGGGAATTAAAAACAATATAGAAGTATATGCACCTGTTGACAGAAAGGGTAATTTTATAAAAACGGTTAAATATTTTTCAGGTAAAAATGTTGCAACTGTTAACAACGAAATTATTGAAAAAATAAAAGAACTTGGTAAATTAGTTGCATCAAACGAAATATCCCACTCTTACCCCCATTGTTGGAGATGTAAAAAACCAATCATTTTCAGAGCTGAAGAACAGTGGTTTGTTTCAATGGATAAAAAAGGTTTGCGTAAAAAAGCTTTAGAAGAGATTGACAGGGTTAATTGGTTACCTAAATGGGGAAGAGATAGAATTTATAATATGATACTAACAAGACCTGACTGGTGTATATCAAGGCAGAGGTCTTGGGGTGTTCCCATTATTGCTTTTTTTTGTAAAAATTGTGGAAACATCATACTTGATTATGAATTGATTAACAAAGTGGCAGATATCTTTGAAAAACATGGGGCTGACATATGGTTTGAACAACCTTCTGAGTACTTCCTAGGAAATGATTATAAATGTAGCAAATGTGGTTCAAAGGAGTTTGAGAAAGAAGACGATATTCTTGATGTATGGTTTGATTCAGGGGTAAGTTATTCATACGTTTGCTCACGAGAAGGTTATGAAATACCAGTAGACCTCTACTTAGAAGGTTCAGACCAGCATAGGGGATGGTTTCATAGCTCTTTGCTAACAGCCTGTGCAAATTATGATAAAGCTCCATATAAAAGCGTTTTGACCCATGGGTTTGTTGTAGATGCTCAAGGGAGAAAAATGTCTAAATCTATGGGTAATGTAATATCTCCACAGGAAATCATAAATAAATACGGATCAGAAATATTAAGGATATGGGTGGCTTCTGAAGATTATAAAGAAGATATTCGTATTTCAAATGAAATTATAAATAGGTTGATAGATGCATACAGAAGAATTAGAAATACTTTCAGATATATGTTAGGCGTTTTAAGTGATTATGATGTGAAACAAAATTATATTTCATACGAAAACATGTCAAATCTAGATAAGGCTATACTCCATAGACTTTATTATCTCAATTCAAAAGTACGTAAAGCTTATGCAAACTTTGATTTTCACTCAGTATTTCACTCAATCTACAACTTTTGCATAACCGACTTAAGTGCGATTTATCTTGATGTACTTAAAGATAGAATCTACGTAAACGCAAAAAATGATATTAAAAGAAGGGCTTCACAAACTGTTGTGTTTGAAACATTTAAAACATTAGCAAATCTCTTATCTCCAATACTCGTATTTACAACAGATGAAGCGTGGGAACATTTCAATATGAATGAAAAGAAAATTTCTATTCATCTTGAACAATTTCATGATTTACCAAATATCTGGGATAACCCTTTAATAAATGATCACTTTGAAAAATTATTAGATATAAGAGAAGAAGCACAAAAAGCATTAGAAGAAGCAAGAAGAAATAAAATCATTGGACATTCCCTTGATGCTTTCTTAACAATTTATATCAACGATTCATTAAAAGATACAATTGCAACCTTTTTTGAAGAACTCAGAGAAATTTTCATTGTATCACAGATAGAAATTAAAAATACAGGTAGTGGAAAATATAAAGGTTCTAAGCTACCAATAACAATAGATGTTGAAAAAGCTTTAGGAACAAAATGTGAGAGATGCTGGGTTTATTCAATTACAGTTGGTCAAGATGAAAAACACAAAACTATATGCAAAAGATGTGCAGATATTGTTAATGAAGCGATATAATTTTCTTTTTTTTATATTTTCTTTTGTTGTATTCATCATTGACCAGGCTACAAAAATCTGGGCATTAAATAAACTTATCATTGGCAATCCTATTAAAATTTTACCATTTCTTAACTTTACACTTGTACACAACGAAGGAATTGCATTTGGTATGTTTAATGATGGTGGACCTATTAAAGATTTTCTTTTAATAACAATAACTATACTCGCAACAATCTTTCTATTAATATTTTATTTCAAAATGCTTAATCCAAATGGGTTTAAAACAATTATATTTGCCTTTGTATTTGGTGGAGCTATCGGTAATATATATGACAGAGTTACTAGAGGCTATGTCGTTGATTTTATAGACGTTTATTTCAAAAATTTTCACTGGCCAGTATTTAATATAGCGGATACATTTATTACAATTGGGCTCATTTTGATATTTTATTTACAGATCTTTAAAAAGGAGGAAATCCTTTAAATGTATCCTACTCTCATCAGAATAGGTGAAATTGCCTTTCATACATATGGCTTGTTTATAGTAATTGGAATTTTTGCTGGTCTATACATAATTAAACTAGAATCACTTAGAATAGGTTTAGATTTCAAACATCTCTCTGACACCCTATTCTGGGCTATCTGGGCGGGGCTGATTGGTAGCAGAATTTTTTATGTTTTATACTTTCCAAATGAATTTATCCAAAGTCCTTTAGAAATTATCAAAATATGGAAAGGTGGGCTTGTTTTCCATGGCGGTGTTGTTTTTGCCTTGCCCATAACGATTTATTTTTTGAAGAAATATAAATTACCTATACTAAAAACCTTTGATACTGTTGCAATTGCAATACCTCTCGCACACTTTTTTGGTCGGTTAGGATGCTTTTTTGCAGGTTGTTGCTATGGTGCAGTTTGTGAGCTCCCATGGGCTGTGGTTTTTAAAAATCCTGAAAGCATTGCACCAACAAATGTTCCACTACACCCAACACAACTGTATGAATCCATAGCTAACTTAATTTTATTTTTAATTCTTTACATAACTAGAAAAAAAACCAATAAAGAAGGTACAAGTATTGGCATATATTTAATAGGTTATGGCATTATAAGATTTGTAGTTGAGTTTTTTAGGGGCGATTTAAGACAGTTTTATTTAAGTTTATCAACTGCACAATGGATAAGCTTATTTTTTATATTTTTTGGTGTTATAATTATAATTAAAAAGTCCAAAAATGATAGGCATCATTAAAAAAGACCTTTACTTTTTTTTAGTACTAAACTTTCTCGCATTATCAAATTTTTTCCATATAAAGCAATTCAAAGGAAAAAGCAATGATATTCCCTTCAATTATTTTAGGTTTCTTTGTAATTCTAAAAATGAACTTCATTTCAGAAATAAAAATTATAAAAATAAAAAAGGAGTAAGTTATGCAGACAAAACCAACACCAAGCTATAGCGTAACTATCAGAGTTGAATATCCTAATATCATTGGTATGCTCGGCAAATTAACATCAACAATTGGTGAGGCAGGTGGAGATATTGGTTCAATAGATATTATTAAAACTACTAAAAATTTGATTACTAGAGACATTACCTTTTCTGGCACAAGTGAAAAACATCTTGAACATATCATTGAAAAAATCAAACAGATTAAAAATGTCACCATAAAACATATAACTGACAAAACTTTCTCAGTCCATCATAAAGGTAAGATTGAAATCTCATTGAAGTATCCTATCAAATCAAGAGAAGATTTATCAATGGTATATACACCTGGTGTTGCAAGAGTCTGTATGGATATATATAAACATCCAAAACATGTCTATAACTATACAATAAAGGCAAATACTATTGCAGTAGTTACCGATGGATCTGCAGTATTAGGTTTAGGAGATATCGGCCCAGAAGCAGCACTACCAGTAATGGAAGGTAAAGCTATGCTTTTTAAACAGTTTGCAGATGTTGATGCTTTCCCCATATGTCTAAATACAAAAAATCCTGATGAAATTGTCCATATTATAAAAAACATATCACCTGTATTTGGTGGTATTAATTTAGAAGATATTTCAGCTCCAAGATGTTTTGAAATAGAAGAGAGACTTAGAAATGAGCTAAACATCCCTATTTTTCATGATGACCAACACGGTACTGCCGTAGTAGTTCTCGCTGCACTTATAAATGCATTAAAAATTGTCAAAAAAGAAATTGATAAAATTAAAATTGTTATATCAGGTGCTGGCGCTGCAGGTATTGCATGTGCAAAGCTACTATTCTATGCTGGGGTTGACCCTGCAAAAACTATTCTCTGTGATAGCAAAGGTCCAATTTACATCGGTAGAAAGGAAGGTATGAATAATTATAAAGAAGAGCTGGCAAAAATTACGAACAAGCAAAAAATCAAAACAAATATAAGGGATGCATTGAGAAATGCTGATGTTTTTATCGGAACTTCCGGACCTGGCATTTTGAAACCTGAAGATATAAAAAATATGGCAAAAGATGCAATCATATTTGCTATGGCAAACCCAATCCCAGAAATTATGCCAGAAGAAGCTCGACTATATGCAAGAATAATTGCTACAGGACGTTCTGATTATCCCAACCAGATAAACAATGTTTTATGTTTCCCAGGTTTTTTCAGAGGTCTCTTAGATTCAAAGGCTACTACCGTTACTTATGAGATGAAGATTGCCGCTGCAAATGCTATTGCAAATCTAATTAAACCTTCAGAATTAAATGAAGAGTATATCATACCTTCGCCTTTTGATAGAAAGGTACCCAGAGCTGTTGCAGAAGCAGTAGAAAATGTTGTGAAAAAATTAAAACTTAAGAAAACATAAATGTTACTGTAAAGCCTTTTCATTGATATTATTTCGCATAGGGATGGTTATTAATGATACAGAACCCTCTATATATTTGTTCTAGTAAAATTGCTCTACATAGTCTATGAGGAAGTGTTAAGTTGGATAAAGAAATGAACTTATATTTTTTCTTTAATTCTTCTTTTGTATATTTACTAAAACCATCATGGGGACCAATAACAAAAGTGGTATCCTGAAAAAGTAGCATCGCAAATTGATTAGAGTTGAGCGTATCACCTTCTACATCAAGGATTATTACATTTTTAAGGTTTTTTAAAATATGGTAAAGTTGCTTTTCGTTTTTACAAATTAAATCATTTATCTGAGCATATGCACTTATTCTCTTTTTTAAATCACTACAATACTCTTTTAAATCCTTTTCATGAACCTTACTTCCAACATTTATTACATTAATTTTCACTTTCCCTATGCTTTTTTGTACTTCTTTTTGGAGTTTTCTTTGTTTTTTGAGATGTTGATTTAGTCCTTTCTCGTGCTTTTTTTATCTCTTTTGGTGTTCTTGTAATTGGAGTTTTACCTTTCTTTTTTAACCTTTCTTCTAATTTTTGTATCTTTATCTTTAATGCTTCTTGATTAGGGTATTCAGAACCAATACTCTTAAATGTTTCCAAAGCTTCCTTATAATTTCCTAAATTTTCTAAAGCTACACCAGTATCAAACTTAGCAAAAGCCCTAAAAGAACTATTTGGATTTTTATTGAGATAATTTTTATACAGTTCTATAGCTTCTTTATACTTACCCTGATTAAATATAACAAAAGCCTTTTGGTATTCCATTTCCTCAACAAACTTTGATTGTGGGAATGCTGTTGAAAAATTCTCTAAGGTCTTATACGCATCCTCATACTTTTTTAAAGCAACCAAGGATTTGACTTTGTAATAAACAACCTCATCAAGAAAGTTAATTCTTGGATAATTTTTTTCAATAAACTCAAGGTTAACCAATGCCTTTTCTGGTTGGTTTAGCTTATATAAATAAGTATACGCTATATCCCTCTTTGCTTCAGGTAAACGACTTGACTTAGGAAATTTATTAAACATTTGCTCGAAATAATATACAGCTGAATTGGGATCATCTAAATACTTCAAATAAATCATACCTATTTTATAATAAGCATCTTCTACTTCATGGATTGGCTTATCATATTTTAAGACTTCTGTATACTTTACAACAGCTTCTTTATAATTACCGTTTTTAAGCAGTTCCTCTGCCATCTGATAAGACTTTTTAGCCCTTCTTTCTGCACAGCTTAAAACTAATAGCACAATAATTAAAGAGAAAAAACTTTTATAAAATCTTGTTATCTGCATCTTGTTCTCCTTTATTTTCTTTATCCCCATCATCACTTTCCTCACTATTTTCTTTCTCCACTATTTTTGCAATACTAACAATGCTTTCATCTTCCTTAATGTCAATTAACCTGACTCCTTGACTATGTCTTGAATAGGAGGGTATATCTTTTATAGCAAGTCTTACAACATTCCCACTACTAGAAATCAACAAAATTTCGTCATCTGCTTTAACATGAAGCACTCCAACAACATGCCCATTCTTTTGAGTCAACTTTACGGTTAGGATACCTTTTCCACCTCTATTTTGTACTCGATATTCTTCTATTTCAGTTCTTTTACCATATCCTAAAGTTGTAACTGTGAGCAAACAACTATTTTTGTCATCTTTGGTTATTACATCCATAGCAACTACTTTATCATCTTCATCAAGTTCTATACCTTTCACTCCTGAAGCAGTTCTGCCCATACTTCTTACTTGAGTAACACTAAATCTTATACTTTTTCCATTCCTAGTAGTAAGAATAACATCCTCTTCATTACCAACAATTGCTGCAGATACAAGAAAATCGTCATCGTTTATATTTATTGCATTGACACCACTTTTTCTTACACTTTGAAATTGACTTAGCTCTGTCTTTTTAACTAAGCCCTTTTCAGTAACAAAGAAAACATATTTATCTGTATCAAATTTTTCGACAGCTACCAAATTAGTAACCCTCTCATTTTCTTTCAATGGGAAGTAAGTACTGATAATTTTACCATAGGCTGTTCTGTTAACTTCAGGAAACTCGTAAGCTTTTATAGTGTAAAGTCTACCTAAATTTGTAAATGCAAGTATATAATCATGAGTGGAAGCTATAAAAAGATCTCTTATAAAATCATCTTCTCTTAAACTTAGACCAATTTTACCTTTTCCACCTCTCTTTTGTTTTCTATACTCATCAATTGGTGTCCTTTTTACAAACCCTTTATGAGTTATAGTAATTACTACTTGTTCATTAGGTATTAAATCTTCTTTATCTAGTTCTACTCCTTTTGTTTCTATAATAGTTCTTCTTTGTTCAGGATATTTCTGCTTAATTTCTTCAAGTTCTTGTTTAATTAGTCCATAAATTTTCTTTTCATCTTTCAAAATTTCTTCAAGCTCACTTATCAATTTAACCATCTTATGGTAATCCTCTATCACTTTATCTATTTCCATATTTGTAAGACGCTGCAACTTCATATCAAGTATAGCTAAAGCTTGTTCTTCTGATAAGTTTAAGTGAGTCATCAAAGCAACTTTTGCTTCTTTAGGTGTTTTTGAGCTTCTTATCAATTTAATAGTTAAATCAAGGTTATCGAGGGCTATCTTCAAACCTTCCAAAATATGTGCCTTCTTTTTAGCATCACTTAGCTCATATTTTGTCCTTCGGGTTACAACTTCTTTTCTATGCTCTATAAAGACTATGATGAGTTCTTTTAAATTTAAAAGTTTTGGCTGTCCCTTTACTAGTGCAATCATATTTACACCAAAAGATTGCTCCAACTGAGTAAATTTAAAAAGCTGGTTTTTTATTATTAAACTAGGTACATCTTTCTTTAATTCTATTACAACCCTGATACCATCTTTATCAGACTCATCTCTTATATCTGATATCCCTTCAATCTTCTTATCTCTTACAAGTTCAGCAATTTTTTTAATCAACTCTGCTTTGTTTACCTGGTAAGGCAGTTCTGTTATCACTAAAGCAGTTCTATCTCCCTTTAATGGTTCTTCATCCACTTTTCCCCTAATCTTTATTGTTCCTCTACCTGTTTTATATGCACTTAGAATATCACCATTGTCATAAATAATACCCTTTGTTGGAAAATCAGGTCCTGGCATGATTTGCATCAATTCTTCAATAGTACAATCAGGATTATCAATACAATAGATTGTTGCATCAATACATTCTGCAAGATTATGGGTGGGAATATTTGTAGCCATCCCAACGGCAATACCAGAAGCACCATTAACAAGCAGATTAGGAAATTTAGCTGGTAATACTATGGGTTCTTTAAGTGAGCCATCATAGTTAGGTACAAAATCCACTGTATCCTTATCGATATCTGCAAGAAGTTCAGAGGCAAGTTTTGCCATTCTCACTTCTGTATAACGCATAGCAGCTGGTGGATCACCATCGATTGAACCAAAATTACCCTGACCATCTATAAGGGGCATCCTCATAGAAAAATCTTGGGCCATTCGCACAATTGCATCATAGACTGCCTGATCTCCATGAGGATGATACTTACCTATCACATCACCTACTATACGAGCTGATTTTTTATAAGGTTTATTCCATTCATTTCCCATATCATACATGGCATAAAGAATTCTTCTATGAACAGGTTTTAGACCATCTCTTGCGTCGGGAAGCGCTCTACCAACAATTACGCTCATCGCGTAATCAAGATAGGACTGTTTAACTTCTTCTTCTATGTTCACTTCAATAATTTTTCCTGTTAAATCAAGGCTATTCAAAGTGTACCTCCTTTCAAAATTCTACAAACAATTTTTCATTATAAACTAATATTGAGAAAAAATAAACTAAACAACTTTGGAAATCATTTTAAAATGAATTTTTGGGTTATTTCTTGAAATAAAACAATCTGTTCTTTGAGTTCGATGAGTTTTCTTTCTAAATTCTTACTTTTTACAGCATTTTCCTCAGATAATTTATATACATTTAAAAGCGTTTCTTCACTTGATTTAAGTTCATTTTCTTCTTTATCTATATGTTCTAAAAGCTCCTTTGAAAATCCCCCTAATTCCACAAATGATTCCTTTACATTGGCAATTGATTTGTTCTGCTCTTTTATAGAAGTACTAACCCTATTTGTTACATTTACTATGAAATTAAATAAATCATTTATTGTCTTACCAATATTCATGGCATCATCTTTTACATTAATAAGCGTGTTGGAAATTGTTTTTAATTCTTCTACACCATTTCTTAAATTAGCACTACCTTCTGCCTGTTCATTGGCTGCTTTTAAGATAATTTCCATACTCTCTGAGAGTTTATTTATGAGATCAATAATAACGGATATTTTATTTTCAACCTCTTTTGATCTTTCAACAACAACATTGCCTTCATTTACACTTTCTTGTAACTTTAAATAAACATTTTCAGTTTGTGATATAATATCATGTATTAGATTGGAAATTTCATAAGTTGACTTTTGAGTTCGTCTCGATAGGTTTTTAATTTCATCTGCTACTATTGTAAATGCTTTTCCACTTTCACTACTTTGTGTAGCAATAATTGCAGCATTTAAAGCAAGCATATTAGTTTGTTCTGCAATTTCATTTATAATATCAAGCATTGATGTAATTTTATTAATATTGTCCCTTAATACATTGAAGGCATTTTTTGTTTCAACTGTCACCTCTACCATCTTATTAATACTTTCGATAGAGGTTTTTGTGACGGTTCTACTTTCTTCTGCAAGCTTATTAATTTTTTCTGCCATTTTTGAAGTTTCTCTTATATTACTAAACGTCATTTTTATTGAAGATTCCATCTGACTCACAAAGGAAAGAATACTTTCTACCTCTTTATCAAGTATACTTGCACCTTCATTAAGTTTTATATTTATATTCTTAAGCTTCGTATAAGTATCTTCAATCTTTACTAGAATACCTAATAGTTCTTCCATCATACGTTCAATTTCTTCAAATGAAACAGAAAGCTCTAAAAAAGTTGAAGTAGTTAACTCAAGAAAATCATTTAATGAATTTACTTTCAATTTTAAGGCCTTTATCCTATCACCAATATCTAAATATATCTTCCTTACAAGGCCAATCTCATTTCTTTGAATAACAGAACCTTCATTCACAGAAAAGCTTAAATCTCCAGCCACATCTCCAATTTTTTTTAGTTTATCAATACTTTCCTTTAATTTGTAAACGAGATTATTTATTTCATTTACCATAGAAGTGAAGTTCTCTGCAAGGACACCTATTTCATCATTAAATCCTATATCAATTGTTACAGTTAAATCACCCTCTGAAATCTTAGTAGTGGCATTTTTTAAAATATTTATAGGTTTTACCAATCTTTTTTCTAAAATTTTTTTGAACACAAAAAATACTATTAAAACTGTGATAAGAGAAATGAAAACCGTAAGCAATAAAGAATTATATAGCTTGCGATTAAGATAACTCTTTTTCAATCCTACATGAATAACATATTTTTTTTCTCTAGTAACATTATCAAAAACTTCTTTGAATAAATTTATTGCGGTTTCACCTTTATAATTAATTTTCTCATTGTTTTTGTAAGAAAAGTTCTGGCTTAAAAGGCTATCTTCATTAGAAATCAAAACAATACCATTATTATCAGTAATCACTATGTATGTAATATACTCATTTTCTCTAACAATTTTGTCTAAATCTCCTTTAATGTTGGGGATATCGTATACTGTTAAACCAAAGGTAATCATCTTCTGAATATCATCACTTAACTTTATTGCTATATTTTTTACATCTTTGTATAGATTCCTTTCGAAATCCACATAAAAATTTAATAAAATAGCTATTGCCGTAATTAAAGTTGCACTCAATATAGCAACAAGGACTGCTATAAAAAGTGGTGTTTTTAAACTTTTTTCTTTTGTCCTATTTACCATCATTTTATAATTTTCGTTACATTACTTAGTACATGTAATGGGATAGTTAAATTAATAAGTTTAGCAGTTTTCATATTTAATACAAAATTTACATCTTTAACCTGTTCACTTTTAGGTAAATTTTTTGTTTCTATATAGTTTATTAAAAAATTAGTTAATTGTCTACCCTGTCCTTTCGGATCAGGTGCAACACAAATAAAACCACCACCGTTTGTAACAGTCTCAGAAATACCAACAAGTGGTATTTCTTTCTTTATTGCATATTCTGCAATTTTTGTAATCCCGCTCTCTAATATTACAGATGTAGTTAGAAACATAGCATCTGTATTCTTCACATTTATTTCATATATATTTTCTGGAGATTTCAAAGGGTGTAATTCAACATCAAGATTTATTTGTTGTAACATTTCTTTAATCCTTTTAGCCTCTATCTCAGTCTCCTTTTCAAAGGGGCAGTACAATACATGCAGTTTTGTAATTTTCTTTATTGCACATAGATTTTTTATAACCGTAGAAACGGGAATGGCATTATACAAACCAGTAATATTCTTAGTTTTAAATGTTTCAAATATGTTTTTTTCATACACATCAACATAAATTATGGGAGTAGAAATTTTTTCCCTAAGTGCTGTGTAAGCTAAAGGAGCACCAAATGTTATAATAACATCTACTTCCATCCCCTCAGCTCTTTTTAAAGCATTTGCCCATGACACAGGATCAGGATTGGGATTAGAAAGTATTAGTTGAATCTGTAAGTCTTTCTTTGTTTCTGCTAATCTCCTTTTTAATTCAGAATATGCTACATTAAACTTTTCTAGATTTGCTGATACTATCACTGCAACTATCTTATCTTTTGAATAGAGATTGTCGCTTATAATTAATAAAAGCAAGAAAAAAATAGCAAGATATTTTTTTACCATCTCTGTTCCCATGAAACAAAAACAGTCTTTAATGTACCCTCAATAGGATTATTAGTTTTATCAATGTGGTCTTTATACAAAAACTCTAATTTCAATTTTGCATTTTTTAAGACTTGATAGCTATTGCCCAATAAAATACTAAATTGGTAAAAATCTGTATTAGCTAATGAATCTAAACCAACTGTATCAAACACATATGTAACAGGAGGTGGTCCTGAATCAGTTAGGGTACTTCTTATTAAATGAGGAAAATAGGTACCATAACCTCTCATATAGTTAAAATCTGTATAAAATGTGTTTTTGGAATTTATAACTCTATTAAGATTTATACCTGCATAGTAATTCGTAAATTGAAAAGGTACATTGCGATCAACTATATATGTAGGAGCTGAAACCCCAAAATGAACATCTGATATATATTTTTCATTATTATAGGCACCATAAACATTTAAATTCAGATTTTCATTAACATTTAACCAATAATTTATAAAATGCTTATAAGACCAACTTTTTTTAAAGTATTGAGCCTCAACATCGTTTCTTGAAAAGGAGTAATCACTATTTAAATAAAGTCCTGAATTAACATTTATATCATAACTCAAATTTAAGGATGTTACATAAGACATCTCAGGTGTATTTTTATAAACAGGATTGTGATTGTTTTCTATTTTTTGAGAAATTTTATAGGTAAAACCTTTTTTTATTTTACCATCAATAGACAAAAGACTAGTATTAGTATAAGAATATTCTGGCAAACCAAAATCGTTAAAACTTCTTTTAGTTTCTTTTCTTTTTAAAGTAAGTTTTACGTTTAATTCTGGTAAGAATCCATACCAAACATTAAATTCTGCGGTTTTTCTATTAAAGGATACAGCATCCTTAATTCCAGCAATATCACTACCTAAAAATCTAACAGTATCAGGATTATCTTGATCTCTATCGGTATAACCTACTTTTAAGCTGAATTTTAAATTCCTTTTAGGATAGTAGGATAATAAAAATGCTGAATCAGTTTGAGTTACACTTGCCCCTTCTCTACCAAGCTCATCCCTATTCCCATTTTTTGAATCATTTCTAACCAAATAAGCACTCCATGTTATTTGACCTGTTAGGTTACTATATAGCTTTATGCCATAATCTGCTTTTTTTATGAGAGGATAGTTCAGAAGAGAATCTATAGAATTTTTATGTTTATTAACAAAATTTTCTGAACTAATTTCACCAACAAAACCTACGCCACCTAAAATTGTGTCCAAAATACATGTTATCCTTTCCATCTCAAAACCTATTTGTCTATCTCTTGAAAATATATTATTTCTTTGAACTGCCGGCAAACTTAATATATTTGGATCAAAACTACTACTTCCATAAAAAAGCTTTTGTATTGTACCATCTCTCTCAAAATCTTCAATGATAAGGCGAAAATGCAAAGGATATTCAAAGGGTTTGTACTTTAAATTTATCTTCCTAACAACAACATCAAGACTATACTTCTTGTTTGGCGATAAATCATATATAGATGGGTTATACAAGAGCGTTTTATGTCCTAAATTATGTATAAAATAATAATCTTCAACTCCAATTGTTAAGTTATCTTTATAGGTTAAATGAAAATAAACATCTCTATTATCTTTTTCATTTATATTTGCACCAAATATAATTTTGTAATTGGATGAAAGGTCTTTATATGTAGTGGAAAGAAAAGCTGAAGTACCGCCTAGGTGATACTCACTCACAACACTATTATCACCATCAACAGCAGTGAATTTATATCCAGGCTCTAAACTGAATTCTCTATATTTAATTTCTTCACCAAACGAAACCAAAGGTAGGATAACTAAAAAAAATATTAAAATTATTTTTTTCATTCCTTACTACCTCAACATTCTCCCCTGATTTTTCGGTAAAGTTGTTGTCCTACCAGAAGGTTTATCTGTTCCATGAATTGATAAGTGGCAATCAGTACATCTATTATAAAATTTCACTTTATTAGTTGAACTTAATGCTGTACTTCTAAAAGAATGATGTCCTTCATGACACCTCAAACATAGCATAGGTTGTCTCAAAGTAAGAAGATTATCATTTATTGAACCATGTGGTACATGACAGTTAGTACAATCTTCCATCAAATCTGCATGTTCAAATACATAAGGGCCACCTTTTTCAGTATGACAGGATACACACGTTTCTCTTATAGTTGTTTTTTTTAACAGTCTATCAGTCATACTACCATGAGGATTATGACAGTCAGTACAAACAATCTTTTTCTCTTTTAAGGGGTGATGAGAAAGGCTCATAATTTCACTAATAAGTTTCTTGTGACAACTTAAACAAAGATTAATTTGTTCGTCATGTGTAACTTTTTGCAAAGGTGATTGATGTAATTTATGGCAATCAATACATGCAACACCTGCCAAATCATGTGTAGACCCTCTCCATAATGCCAGGTTAGGAACAGAAGCAGAATTATGGCATTTCATGCAGATAAGGTTTTTTGCTTCAGCTGGTAGTTTTTTTATGTTTATAAGACTTTCAAAATCGCATTGTTTTTTTCCATTAACTTCTTTTATGTTTTCGACAGCAATACTTCCAGGACCATGGCAACTTTCACAATTTACAAGTGGCAAATAAGTATTCCTATCAATTTGTTCAGCATGAACGCTCTTCTTAAAATAATCAGCTATTTTTGCATGTTCATTACCTTTTTCATGACATTTCTTCAAACAATTATCGGTACCAACATATTCTGCATCAAGTCTTCCTAATATCATTTTCTCTAATTCTGATTGCTTTAGAATAGGCTTTGATTCAATTATATAACTGCAGCTTATGAAAAATGTTAAAAGGAAAAAAGATAAAAAACCTTTTTTCATAATTTCCCTTTTTTTAACAAATTATAACATATTAAAGCATTCTAATACATTTTTTTTTACACTCTACTGCAAATTATATTTCTCTCTTAACCTCAAAGAAATCTTATTAAGCCAATCATATGCATCTTCAACTGTTTTAAACTCATCGGGATTCAATAAAGCACATGTTGCAGGCATCAATATACTTTTTCTAAGCATTTCCTCTAAATCAAACCCTTCTTTCACAAGCTGCTGCCATAAAGTTTCAATATGGTGAATAATTCCATCTTGAGACTCTTTATGAAACTCATCAAAATTAGCAGGCACTATGCCCCAACCAATAATGCCTCCTCTTTCAAGAAACCTCTTTATACTAGATTTATACTTTACAAAAATTTCTCCGCAATTATAAGCATTAAAGGAGAGTATATCTATGTCTAAGTTAAGTAAAAAATCCCAATCAGGATTTCCACAGAGATGTATACCCCGAGGATGTTCAATTTGATTAAAAAATATTTCAAAATCTTTTTTAGCCATATCGTTTGTATAACCTGAAACACTGCTAAAAATATACTGTAGACCTGGCTCATCAATAAAAAGGAAGGCTTTAGAATGCCTTTCTTTAAGTTCTTTTAACTGCACATTCGCTTTCTTTGCCATAAAATCAAAAAGTATTGATCTAACTTCTTCGTTAAATATTATCGGCTTTTTGTTTTCATCAAGAACTTTTAGACCAAAACTAACTGGCCCTTCTAACTGCCCTCTTATAGCAATATATTTTGAAAAATCATAATTTAAAAAAGCATGGTAAGTAGCAGAATATTTTGCTGACATGCGAAAAAAATCTAAATTTTCAAAATTTGCCAAGGTATTCTCAAGTTCTGAATAAAATTTTGTTGTATCAAAATATATATTCAAGTTTTCTGGTTCAAGAATAATGCCAGGAAAATTTTCTGACGCTTGAACATACATATCTTCAAAAAAACTCATTTTTGGCAATTGTGGCCAAAAAGGTATATCTACTGACATCGCTAGCTTTAGTGCTCTATCCATATCTTTATGAGGCAAAATACCCAAACCTGTAGTAATTAGGTTGCCATCAAAGGGCATTAACTGATTCATATCACACGCTTCCCTTTTATTCTGCTTAAATTTTTTTCTAAAAACATAATTTCTCTATCAACTTCTTTTATTAATTTTTGACTTACATCATCATCAATTTCATATCTTTCACCATATAGACTATCATTTTCAAAACCATATCCTCTGTAAGTTTCAATATAGCTTGCAGGTATTTTATTCTCTAATGTAACATCATTAATTATTGCCCAAGCTATAGTCCAAGCCTTAGCTACAGAAGCAATATTGTATCCTCCACCCCCCAGTGCAACCCAAGGTAAATTAAAACTTTTTATCTTTTTAACGGCATCGGCAAAGCCATATATAGATAAATTCAGGTGTGCCAAAGGGTCATCGTAGAGAGTATCAACACCTAATTGAGTAACAATTATGTCTGGTTCAAATTTACTAATATAGGCAGGAACAACCCTATCAAAGACATAGTGAAAGACTTTATCATCAGAACCGGGTGGTAGTGGAATATTAATCGAATAACCATAACCACTGCCTGTTCCAAGCTCTTCTACAAACCCCTTTCCTGGAAAGAGATAATAACCTGATTCATGAATAGAAATGTTTAAAACATCATCGTTATCATAAAATATTTCTTGAACACCATCGCCGTGATGAGCATCTATATCAATATAAGCTACTCTTTTCCCCTTTTCCAATAGATACTTTATTCCCAATGCACAATCGTTTATATAACAAAAACCCGAAGCCCTATTAGGTAAAGCATGATGTAAACCACCTGCTATATTAAAAGCAATCTTTACCTCACCACTTAAAATCAAATTTACAGCTTCTAAAGTTGCCCCTGCTACAAGCATTGACCATTCATAAACACCATTGAATATTGGATTATCACCATATCCCAGTCCAAACATACTTGCGTAAGGTACATCTATACCTACATTAACTGTTCTCAAAATGTCTAAATATTCATGATCGTGAACTTTCTCAACAAATGATTGATCTGCAGGCTTAGGTTCGATATAAATAGTACTGCTTAACTTATCGAGTCCAAAGGCCTTAATTAACTCCCATGTAAGCTTTAATCTAAACGGTTTTAATGGATGATGTTCGCCATATTTAAACTCAGATAATTTATCTGTATAAATAAAGGCATTTTTCATGTAACAAGCATACCTTAAAATCCATTATCCTTCAAGATCTTTATCTCCTCACTTATAGCACCTAATCTGTATTTCATCAGTAAATCAATAAAGCTTTTATTTGATAAAGGATTTTCACTAAAACCATATAGATGGCTGTTACATTTACAATCGGAGCAACCAAAATTTTGTATTTGCCAATTTGATATTTTTTTAAGTTCTTCAGAAAGTAAACATTCGATATCTTGTGATGTTCTTATAATAAAAGATGTAACATACTCACAATGTGTACGGAAATAATCTATGTGCCAAAACAGCTTCTTCCTTACCCTTTTATGTCTTTCAACCCTTCTTGATAAAAACTTTTTACCTGAACCTACATAAGCATAATAACCACTTTTAAAAAAGATATTACCTATCCCACCGATCTCAATATGAGCATCTTTTTCTAATTTTAAGATTAAAAAATAACTGCCACTATCGTTTATATGAGCTTTTAATACATTCCAAGGTATTTTAAGCTCCTTTACTCTTTGTTTAAAAGTTAAATCTTGTTCCCAACTAATACCATAGGCTTTAACAATTACATGATTTTTTACTTCAAGAAGAGTTTTTGCAAAAACTAAATCTATATTAAATTCTGGTAGAAAATATTTAACACTATCATTCTGAACCAAAAAAATGACCGCTCCTCTAATACCCGACTTGCTCAATTGGGCAAGCTCCTTTAAATGTTTCGTACCTCTTTTTGTAACCGCATCAGGAAACATAGCAATATCATTATGAAACAAAGTACAGGTCTTAACTTCAAGTAATAATTCCCCCATTTTGCAGTTTATCAAAAAATCAAATCTACTGTTACCTATACTAAACTCTTCCTTTAAAACTCTACAGTTTTCAAAATCTTTAATCAACCGATTTTCTAAAAGATATCTAAAAACTTTATTTGAAAAATGAGTATGGAGCATAACTGGATAATCATCCTTCTTTACACCAACAACAGTGTATTCATAACAACCTTTTTTTTCATTTAGCTGTAGATACAATGGAACATCTTTATACAAAAGTTCCAACAATCTTCCGGGATTGGGCAAATAGGCAAATTTTATTTCATTGTTAACTTTACATTCAACAACAAACCTGTTTTTCCTTGATAAAAAAATTCCCTCTATGATGTTACCATCGAAAATATTGATTTTCCCCATGATTTTTAAAATATCAAAAAAAACGGGGCTTTAAAAGCCCCGTTTAGGTTATCAATGATTTTTAGCTTCTTTTCTTAATCTTTCAGCATCTTCTTTTATCCTCGCTGCAGCTTCTTTAACTTTAGCCCAACCATACCAATGCATATAATCGGGGTTTGCATGAAAAGCTCCTTGAAATGCTCTCATTCTATATTCAAGGAATATAAGATATAACTCCTGTTCTGCAGCAGTTTTTGCTTCATAAAATTGCAACAAATCTGGTGCATATTTCCATCCAGCTGGTTTTTTAAGAATACCATCATCATATAGAGCTTTAACTGTTCTAATTGATTCAGCAAATATTCTATCCACATCTCTTATAACGGATTCAGCCGCTTCAAAATTTTCTTGAGCAAAGCTCTTCGAATGGCATTTTGTGCAGGTATCAATCATTCTATTTCTATATTTTTCAAACTCTTCCTTTGAAAGTCTTGCAACTTTTGCCACTTTTACAGCTTCAAGCCTTTCTGTTGGGTTACCCTTTTCATCTAAAACACCTAACGCTTGTAGTATAGTAATTCTATCATTTAACCATTCCTTATCATCTTCAGGCAACCTCAACGCTAAGAAGCCCCAGCTTGTCATTACATCATGCTTACCATCTGGCATATGACAAGTCTGACATGTTGGAGCTCTTCCTGTTGTAGGTTCAAGCTCCCAAATTGTACCATGCTTTGAAGTCTGCCACATTTCCCACTGTGGATGGTCAAACCCCATATGACATGTTCTACAAGCTCTAGGATCTCTTGCCTCTTTAACAGAAAAGCTATGTCTTGTATGGCAAGCATCACATTGTGCTGCACCATATCTTTTTATATCTTCGCTTGATTTATCACCAATCTTATGACACCCTGAACAACCTTTTAAATCGCCACCACCTACTGTAGGAGGTTGGTGGTTAATCATTGGCATTGCCTTCATAGCGACCCAAGCAAGTGCATGTTTTCCTTCTCTAAACTCTTTTACTCTTCCCGGATGACACTTTGCACATGTATCTGGGGTTGGGATTTTCGCTTTTTTTGCATCATTCATTTTCTGATGTTCCGAGCCATGACAACCAGAGCAATCCATTACTTTTGACATTTTTCCTTCTAAGAATTGTCCCACTATCCCCGGTGTTACTTTCTCATGACAAGAAATACAAGCAGATTTTTTTGTAGCAGAATTTTTAGCCTCGTGTTTTGCTGCATAAACTGAGGATACTAACGTTAATACTAATCCCAGAACTAAAAAACTTTTTCCAAAATACTTCTTAAACATAACTGATCCCTCCTTTTTAGAACTATGTTTTGATTTTATACAATTAAATTTTAATATTACTTTGACTTAAGTCAAATGTTTGGAAAATTTTTATTGTTATACATTGCGTTTGGACTTAAAATTTAAGTAATGCTATTAAAATACAAATTTTTAATGTTAAAAAATACAATAACCAAATATAGCAGGGACAAAAAAATAAAAATTTTTCTCATAACTGTACTAGCGACTCTGTTTTTATTAGGAGAATATCGTTTTTTTTACAAAATATTCAATTATTTGCAAGAAGAAGTTGAATTTTTATCTAAGCACTTAACTATTCAATTAGTAAATATAATGAATATTACTTTCTTATCAATGTTGTTTTTCAGTAATCTAACTAACGCTATTTATTATTTTTACATTTCCGATGATATTGAGCTTCTGCTTTCGTATCCGATAAAAATCAAAAACTTTATACTCACACGGTATTTACTCAATACATTTATTAGTTCATGGATGGTTATTTTTGCAATGATTCCTTTTTATTTAGCCCTTTTTAAGGTATTTAACTTTGTCTTAATCCTATTAATACTAACCTTATTTCTCTACATTTTCTTTTTTTTCATGCAATCTTCATTAGGTTGCATAATTACAATATTGATTGTTAACTACTTTCCCGCAAAAAGGGCTTACCAGGTTTTATGGAGTATATCTGCATTATTTATCGCATCTATTTTCATTATAATAAGACTTATCAGGCCAGAGAGGCTTTTTAGACCTGTAACTGAAAAAGAGTTTATGAACTTTTTAAAAAGCATTGAAGTACCAGATTACCCCTATTTACCATCTACTTGGCTAACGAAAGCCTTTTCAAACATAACTTTTGAAAAAAATATAAATGAATATTTATTTTATTTTTCTTTGACTTTTATTTTCGCTTTATTTTGTTTTGGTTTGTTCTATTATCTTTCAAAGCATGTATATTTACATTCCTATTCCCGTGCACGATCAGACTTTAAAAAGAAAAAAATTACAAAAAGTCCTTTGGACTTATTAAGTAAGCTTCTCCCTCTAAAAAAATCAAACAAAGAGCTTTTTTTAAAAGATTTAAAAGAAATATTAAGAGATACTGGACAGTGGAGTCAGTTATTGCTATTGATAGGTTTGGTCTTTGTTTATTTGTTTAGTATTAAAAGCTTACCTATACAACACGTAATAACAATGAACATGGTTGCTTTCTTTAATGTTGGTATTCTTGAATTTATTATGGCTGCTTTAATAAACCGTTTTGTATTCCCTTCCTTTTCCCAGGAAGGAAAGGTTTTGTGGGTAGTTAAATCTTTCCCAATATCGATTAAAGACATATTTTTATCAAAGTTTCTATTATATTCAGTTCCACTACTTATTTTAGGAATTGTTCTCTCTATACTTTCTAATGAACTTTTAAATGTGGACAAGTTTATTTATTTTTTTACAATTATCAATGTTTCTACAATGACTTTAACTCTCATTTTTTTTGGTTTAACCTTTGGTATTATATATCCAAAATTCAGATTTTCTAATATAACAGAAGTTTCCTTTAGTTATGGTGGTATTGTTTATATGCTTGTAAGTATGATATATATTGGTTTAAGTCTCATCATCCAAGCAGGTCCTGTGTATAGTTATTTAAAAAGTAAGCTTTTTGTACAAACAATAAACTACAAATATTTTATCTTGAGTTTTGGTATTTTTTTCATTTCAAGTATAATACTCTGCATAGGCTTTTATAATAAGTCAAAAAAAATCTGGGAAAGCTGGGAATAAATGGGAAACATAAAAGTTTTAGAACAGGAAATTGCTTCTAAAATATCTGCTGGTGAAGTTGTAGAAAGACCATTATCAGTAGTTAAGGAACTTGTTGAAAACTCAATTGATGCAAAGGCTAAAAGGATTGAAATAGCCATAGAAGATGGTGGTAAAAAACTTATATACGTCAAAGATGATGGCCAGGGAATGGATGCAGAAGATTTAGCCAAATGTCTTTTAAAACATGCAACAAGTAAAATTAAAACTGTTGATGACTTGTTCAATATTAAAAGCCTTGGATTTAGAGGAGAAGCACTTTTTAGTATCTCACAAGTTTCTGAATTAACAATACGTTCGAAAACAGAACACCAAGCAACAGGTTATGAACTAAAATCAATCTTTGGCAGACAATCGGAAATATATGAAGTGGGTTCAACAACTGGAACATTTGTAATGGTAAAAGATCTTTTTAAAAATGTTCCAGCCAGAAAAAAATTTTTAAAAAGCTCTTTATGGGAAAAATCACTTATACTTGAATATATAGAAGGCATAGCTATTCTCTACCCACACATAGAAATAATCTTCATAGACGAAGGTAAACATTCACTTCTTTTAAAGTCGGCAGATTCACGAGAAGAAAGGATTTATCAAATATTTCCCGAGCTTTACGGGAAATTATACGCTGCTTCAATAAAAGAGGGTAATTATATTGGTTATGCCTATCTATCGATGCCTGATATTAAAATGACGCATTTTAATGTATTTGCAGTAAATTACAGGTTTGTAAAGGACAGACTCTTTTATAAAGTCTTGCAGGATTTTTATGGAGAACAAAGGAAAAAAAGCAACTTTGTAACTATAATTTTAGAACTCCCAGAAAATGAAATAGACATAAATGTTCATCCTGCTAAGAAAGAAGTTAAATTTCAAAAAACATCGGAAGTCTATAATTTTCTAAGAACATTATTAGAAAAAGCAACACTTTCAGATATATTCAATGAAAAAACTATCCCTCCCTTTTTTGAAAATAATAAAGTTTCTGAAGAGAAAATAACATATATTACTAAACAATCAGATAATGTTGAATCCATTATAAAAGAAGACAATATCAAATTTAACCAACCAAAATATGATTTAATTGGAACTTTTTGTGAGGGTTATCTTCTTATTGAAAAAGATAAAACACTATACATAATAGACCAACATGCAGCTCATGAAAGACTAATATTTAACAAAATTATCGATACATTTCAGAAAAAACATAAAGAATCACAAAAAATTATTCCATATGTTATTACTACAAAAGAAAGCAAAAAAATACAATATGAACATTACAGAGACTTCCTTGAAAATATTGGCTTTGAATTTGAAGATAGTGGTCCAAATAATATAGTTATTACAGCCATTCCAGCCTTTTTATCTTTTGATACTGCTATTGACATTTTTACAAATTTTTTCAAAGATTTAGACGGTTTAAAAAGAAATGAAGATTTGATAAAATCCTTTGCATCAACAACAGCTTGTAAAGAAGCGGTTAAAAAGACTACGAAACTTACAGCAGAAGAAATTGATTTTTTGATTCAATCTTTAGAAAATAAGGGAATAGAAGCCTACTGCCCTCATGGAAGAAACTTTGCAATAAAAATAACACTTCAAGAATTAGAAAAAAAATTTGGTAGAATCAGTTAAAAGGATGTATAAAGTTCTAATAATAGCTGGACAAACTGCAACAGGAAAAAGCGAAATTGCCTTTCATTTAGCAACTAAGCTTAATGGAGAAATTATTAATGCTGATTCTATCCAGGTTTATAAATATTTTGACATAGGTTCAGCAAAACCACCACTTACATTTAGAGAAAAAATACCCCACCATCTAATAGACATATTAAATCCTAACGAAGAATTTAATGCATTTATATTCAGAAAACTAGCTGAAGAAAAGGTAAAAGATATTTACGAAAAAGGAAAAGTACCAATTATTGTCGGTGGTACAGGTCTCTACATTAGAAGCTTTTTATACGGCCTCTTTGAACAAGATGATAAAGCTATTAAAGAAGCTAGAAAATTCTGGGAAAATAAGCTAAATAAAGTTGGTTTAAAAGCACTCTATGAAGAGTTAAAAAAAATTGATGCCGAGATAGCCAACAAGATTCATGAAAATGATAGGATAAGAATCATTCGAGCTCTTGAATTTTATAGTGCTACAGGTATGAAACTAAGCGAAGTTCAACAAAAACACAAGTTTGACCATAGTCACTATGACTTTAAGATACTTGTTCCATTATTACCAAAAGATGAATTATTAAAACGTATAATAGAAAGAACAAAAAAAATATTCAATCAAGGAATAATTGAAGAGACAAGAAAAATAATTGGTTTGTTTGGTAAAGTAATAAAACCTATTAAAAGTATTGGTTATAAAGAAGCTCTGCTTTATATTGATGGAAAAATTAGTTTTGATGAAGCGATACAACAGACAATAAAATCAACAAAAGATTACGCAAAAAGACAACTAATCTGGTTCAAAAAGGAAAAAAATTTAGAGTTTATTAAAGCAGATACACCCTCCCTTGAAAAAATTTTTCTTGAAAAAGCAAAAAAATTCTTGCATAACTGTTAATAACTTTTTTATTTTTTAGGGGGAGGCTTTATGAATATTCAAGACTTATTTCTAAACCAACTGAGAAAAGAAAGGGTTAATGTAGTCGTTGCAATGACCAATGGTGAAAAAATTGTTGGTACAATCAAAGCTTTTGACAACTTTAGCGTATTATTACAAACCTCCACAGAACAAGTTTTAATATACAAGCATGCATTATCAAAAATTATACCACCAAAGGAGTTCTCTTTTAAAACAGGTGAGAAAGCACTTAAACGAACCTCGTGAAAAAGCCTATCTGATTGGCATAAAAAATAAAAATGAAACGATAACACAAGCAGAGGACTCATTAGAAGAATTATGCCATCTAACCGAGTCCGCAGGTGCTATTGTTAATGGTAAAACCATTGTTGAGATTAGGCAATATAACCCAGCCCTTTTTATTGGTAAAGGTAAAGCAGAAGAGATAAAACATTTAGCAGAAGATTCTGATTTAATTATTATAGATGCTGACTTAACCCCAACTCAACAAAGACATTTAGAAGATTTTTTTGAAAAAAGACTAGTTGATAGAACAGGTTTAATACTTGACATATTTGCACAAAGAGCAAAATCGAAAGAAGGAAAATTGCAAGTAGAACTAGCTCAATTAAACTACATTTTACCAAGATTAAAGGGTAAAGGTTTTGCACTTTCTAGGCTTGGTGGGGGTATAGGGACAAGAGGTCCAGGAGAAACTAAATTAGAGACAGACAAACGAAAAATAAGAGATCTAATTTCAAAGATTAAAGAAAGACTAAAAAAAATAGAAAAAAGCAGAATAGAAAAGAGAGTATCCCGTAAAAAAAGAGAAATACCAATCATCTCTCTTGTTGGATATACAAATGCAGGCAAATCTACACTTTTAAATGTTTTAACAGAATCTAATGTACTTGCGGAGGATAAGCTCTTTGCCACATTAGACCCAACTACAAGAAAAATCCTATTCCCTGAAGGAAGACCATTTTTAATAACTGACACAGTAGGTTTTATAAAAAAACTTCCCGTTTTCCTTGTAGAGGCATTTAAATCTACACTTGAAGAAATTACAAGTGCTGATTTATTAGTACACGTTGTAGATATAAGCAACAAAAATTGGGAAGAGCAGTACATAGAAGTAAACAAAATTTTAAAAGAGCTTGGAGCAAACCAACCAGTTATTGTAGCATTCAACAAGATAGATAAATTAAATGAAGAAGAAATGAAACTATTAAAAATTGAACAAACTATAATTGAACCCTATGTTTTTATATCAGCTCTTAAAAAACAAGGCCTTACAGAATTAATAAAACTTATTTCATCCATTATAGAAGACGACTGGGAATATATGATAGAGCATTTTAACTTTAACGAATCTAGTATTATAGAAACCATCAAAGAAAAAGGAAGAATTGAAAACATTGAATATGATGAAAAGGGTTTCACTTTAAGGGTATACGTACCAAAATCATTAAAGTCAAAAATTTTGAAAAAAAAAGTAAATTAACTTTATAATTATAACTATGCATGAAAATCCCATTATCATTGAAGGCAAAGATATCTGTAAAAGGTATGGACAGATACAAGCACTTAATAATGTATCTTTTTATGTTAAACGAGGTGAGATTATAGGTTTTTTAGGCCCAAATGGTGCAGGAAAGACAACCCTAATAAAGCTAATTACCTGTACTTCATATAAAACAACAGGTCATCTTACAGTTTTTGGTTTAGACACTGAAAAAACACCAAAATTGATAAAATCAAAAATTGGACTCGTACCACAAGACAACAACTTTGACCCTGACTTTACTGTATATGAAAATCTTTTATTATTTTCAAGATACTTTGGAATAAGTAAGAAAGAAGCAGAACAAAGAATCGAAAAATTACTTGATTTTGTTGACTTAAAAAACAAAAGGAATGAAAAAGTTACTGATTTATCAGGCGGGATGAAAAGAAAGCTTATTATTGCAAGAAGTTTAATCAATGAACCGGAACTAATAATCCTTGACGAACCTACAACAGGATTAGACCCACAAGCGCGAAGAAAAATATGGGAATTAGTTGAAGATTTAAAAAAACTTGGTAAAACTATAATATTAACAACCCATTACATGGATGAAGCTGAAAAACTTTGCGATAGAATATACATAATGGATGCTGGTAAAATCATTACAGAAGGTAACCCTAAAAATTTGATAAAAGAGTACATTGGTACAGAAACAGTTGAAATATATAACTGCAATAATTTAGACATAAGCTCAATAAAGGGTAAAAAAGTTTCATTTAAGGATAAAATTTACATTCACACCGATGATAAAAAGGATGCACTCGAAAAACTTGTAAACATGTGTTCAGATATTAAATTTACTATAAGACCATCTAATCTTGAAGATTTGTTTATTTATTTAACAGGAAAGGAACTCAAAGAATGACCATTACAAAAGACTGGATACCTGTATGGAAAAGGAATAGAGATGTTTTTAAAAAGCTATTCTGGGTTAACTTCTTTTTACCCCTATTAGAACCAATCTTCTATTTAATCACCTTTGGTTTTGGATTAGGCAGTTTTATAAAAGAAATAGATGGCATGCCTTACAAAAAATTTATTATACCGGCAATTGTTGCAATGGCAACTTTAAGTTCATCATTTTTTTATACAACCTATTCTAGCTTTGTAAAAATGATATTTCAAAAAACCTTTGATGCAATAATCGCAACACCTGTAAGCATCGAAGAAGTTGTTGTAGGTGAAATTATGTGGGGTGCAACGCGAGGTATTATTAGCGGAATCCTTGTATTGTTATTGTTTAAAATACTAAATTTAATAACATTCACTATATTTTTTCTTTATTTACCCATTATCGCATCCTTAGCTTTTACTTTTTCATCTTTAGGTATGTTCTTTACTGCAACAGTCTCAACAATCGAATCTTTTAATTATCCTATATTTCTTTATTATACCCCTATGATTTTTTTCTCTGGTACATTCTTCCCTCTAAATAATTTCCCCGATGTGATTATAACTGTTAGTAAAATTATTTTCCCTCTTACTTTTTCTATGATATCTTTAAGAAATCTTGAGATTAATTTTAGCATCAAAACCTTGCTTGAAGGTATGGTGCCACTGATTCACGGTGTAATTTTTTTTATACTATCAATAAAGCTAATGAAGAGAAAACTTATAAAATGAAAAAGAAAAAAACAATCATCATTGTAGATGACAATAAGTTATTTCTTCAAGTATTAAAAAACAATATTGAAAAAAAATATGATTGTTTTAACATTGTGACTATTAACAATGCTGTTGAAATCATCCCTCTACTACAAAAAAATTTTGAGCTTCTAATTTTGGACTGGGAAATGCCTCAATTAAACGGGAAAAAAATTTTAAATTATACAAAAAAAATTGGTATACCCTATTATAAAATTGTTATAGTAAGTACAAAAGATGATGAAGAACTCCATAATCATTTTAAGATAGGTGAGGTCTTATCAGTTATAAACAAAACAGATGTTAATCAGATGAATGCACTATACATGATTATAGAAAACATAAGTTGTTATTAAGGAGTATCCTGTGGATTATGTATCAGAACTTAAAAAGTGCTTGATTTTTTCAGGTTTAAACCAAGAAGATGTTTTAGAAATTGCAAAAACCGCTAAATTTAAGACCTACCCCAAAAAAACCATAATATTTTCTGAAGGCGACCCTGCAATAGGCTTTTACGTTCTTATTTCAGGTATGGTAAAAATTTATAAATTATCACCCGATAGCAGAGAGCAAATACTACATATTATAAATCCCCATAACACTTTTGCAGAAGCATCTATTTTTATTGGCAATACCTATCCAGCTTTTGCAGAAACTATTATTGATAGCACTGTTGCCTTTTTCGAAAAAAATAGCTTCTTAAAAACATTAGAAAGAAACCCAAAGCTAAGCTTAAATCTTATAATTAGCCTATCAATAATGCTAAAAAGAGTTATTGATTTGGTAGACAACCTTTCGCTCAAATCTGTAGAAACAAGGCTTGCAGAATTTTTACTTAGTGAAGCTGCTATAAGAGGTGAAAAAAAGGAAGATTTTATAGAAATCAAACTCAATATTACAAAAACAGAAATTGCTAAAAAGATTGGCACAGTAATCGAAACTTTATCAAGAACTTTAAAAAAATTCAAAGCAGCTGGCATTATAGATACAGAAAAAAACAAAATTTATATTTATAATATAAAAGCACTTCAAGAGATAAAAGAACAAAAAAGTTTCAAAATACACTGAAAACATTATAAAATTAAACAATTGTTGACTTTTTTTGAATATCAAATATAATAATATTTATATACAATAAATTCAAAGGAGAGGTTTTCCTAATGGAAGATTATAAAAAATATGAAGACATAGCAGAGATTTTAAAAGTTATCAGTCACCCTATAAGAATAACTATTTTAGCGGGATTACTTCAAAGAAAAAGTTGCGTAAAAGATATATGGGACTGTCTTGGACTACCACAGGCAACAGTATCACAACATTTAGCAATTCTTAAAAACAAACATATTATTAAAGCTGAAAAAAAAGGAGTAAAAAGAGAGTATTATGTTTCCAACCCAAAAGTTGCTGAACTTATAAAAGCAATAATAAACATTTTTGAATCAACAAACTAATAGAGTATAAGGATCATTTTATGGATAGGAATAAAATCAAAAAACTACTTAAAACTGCTAAAAATATTGCTATCGTTGGTTGTTCTGATGATCCTAACAAACCATCTTATCAAGTTGCAAAATACCTAAAAGAAGTGGGATATAAAATCTTTCCTGTTAACCCAAAATATGAATCTATATTAGGTGAAAAGTGCTATCCTGACTTAAAATCAATAGAAAGCAAGATAGATATTGTAGATGTTTTTAGAAAAGCTGAGGATATACTTCCAATTGCTAAAGAAGCTATTGGTTTAGATATTAAATGTTTCTGGATGCAGTTAGGCATTAAAAATGAAGAAGCAAAAAAACTACTTGAATCACGCAATATTCTTGTTGTTGAAGATACTTGTATTAAAATTTTTCACTCAAACATTGAGGATTAGATATGAAAAAAATAATTGATGTTAGAAATAAACCATGTCCAGAACCTGTGTTAGAAACAAAAAAAGCACTTCAATCGGCTAACTTCAGTGAACTTGAAATTATTACTAACTCAGATATCTCAAAAGAAAATATTTCAAGATTTTTAAACTCAATGGCTATCAACTTTGAAGTTTCACAAATCGATGGTGATTATCATATTTACATTAAGGGTTCACAAAATATCAGTGATATACCAAAAAATGAGGATAAGAAAAAACAAATCTTTATTATTTCCAAAAACTATTTAGGCGAAGGAGACAAAACATTAGGTGAAATTCTTATTAAATCTTTTTTCCATACTTTAAATGAATTAGATGAGTTGCCTCAAACATTATTCTTTGTCAATAGTGGTGTTTACCTTACAGTTTCCCAATCACCTGTATTAGAAGATATAAAAAACCTTGAATGTAAAGGTGTTGAGATTCTAAGCTGTGGTACCTGCCTTGATTACTATCATTTAAAAGAAAAATTAGCGGTAGGAAAGATTGGAAATATGTTTAGATTATTAGAACTTTTAAAAGAAGGTGGAATTTTGATATGAAAAATGAAACACTTAAAAATATTAGTAGTGAAAGTGATTACTATACCTGTACTAAATCGGGTAAAAAAATCGAAAAATCAAATCCCCAATGTCCAACACCTTCAACCTATTGTAAATACAGGACTGCATGCATAATCTTCGATTTATATAAAGAAAACCTTAAAAAAGAAAAAAACATAAAAAAAAATAATTTTTTGTTGCATAGTAAAAAAAATGCTTTATAATTTTACATAAATAATGGAACAGAGTTTTAAAAATTTAGAGTCACCTAACAATCCTGCTTTAGTGATTGACTATAATCATAAAATTATAGCTGCAAATCTCATGTTAAGCAAATTTCTTAATAAACCATTAGAAAAGATTATCGGGGACTACTGTTATAATGCTATAACATGTGAGCTTTGCTTTAAGGAATGTCCCTTTTTAAAAGTTTTTGAACACAACGATAGCTTTGAGAAAAAAAATATAAATATCTATGACGAATTAGGGACTACAAAACTAATCAATTATAATATAGTGCCTTATGAATTCGACAATATAAGGGGTGCATTAATAACAATTGTCCCCATAGAAAAGGATTATATTAACCTTGAAAAATCCACCCCTATATTACCAGAAGAAATAAATATCACTGAATTATATGAAAAAGCCTTTGATATGTTAGACGAAGGCATTATATTTGTTGATAAAAATTACAAGATTTTTGAATGCAACACCTTTATGGAAAATCTAACAGGTTTTACCAAAGCTGATTTAATCGGTAATCCTTGCCCCAAAATCTGTCACTTGCCAGAAGGTTATAACTGCCCCTTTGATTATTGTTATAAAAAAAACAAACCATTTGAAGAGCTGTTTTCAGTTATCACAAGAAAAAATGCACTTCCCGTTCTTGTTAAAGCTCAACTTAAGATTTTTAAAAACGCTTCTAATAGTTTTTCTGCAGGTATAGCAATAATTAAAAAAATACTAGATTTTGATAGACTAAAAAAGGAATACCCTTTAGAAGACATTATAACACAAAGCAATGCTATGAAAGAAGCTATTAGTCTTCTTGCTATAGCTGGTATTTCAAAAAAACATTTTCTAATTACGGGCGAGCCAGGTGTTGGTAAAAAATTTTTTGCTTCTAAATTGAAGTTATTTTATGAAAATAAAGACATTCCTTACTATACCCTAAATACTAAAGGCTTGACGGAAGGACAAATTGAAAAAGAACTTTTTGGATTTGAAAAGGATGTCTTTATTGGTGCATTTGATACAAAAAAGGGATTAATTGAAAAAGCAAATAATGGTATTCTTGTAATACACGACATTACAGAGCTTTCACCTTATATTCAAGAAAAGCTTTATATTACCCTAAAAACAGGGAAATTATACCGCATTGGTAGTAATAATCCTATTACAATATCTGTTCAAATTGTTGCTATTACTACAAAAGATATAAAATATTTGTTAGAAAAAAAACTTTTTGATAAAAATCTTTATGAAATGATCTCTTCTATAAACATAAAAATTCCACCCCTTAGAGAAAGAAAAGAAGATTTAAAACCATTGATTGAACATTTCCTCAATACTTTTAAAGAAGGTAACAAAAGAAAACAACTATCCCAAATAAGCGAATCCACATTAAATCTATTATCTCAGTATCATTGGGCAGGTAACGTTTTCGAGTTGAAAAATGTAATTGAACATATTTATTATGTTGCTCCCTCCACAAAACAAGAAATCACTCCCGAGATGATACCTCAATCGATACGTGAAGCAGTTACCAATACTTTAAAAACAAAATCTACACAAGAAGAACGAGAACAGATAATCAAGGTTCTAAGACAAACAAATCTTAATAGAAGCGAAACCTCTAAAATACTTGGATATAGTAGAATCACTCTCTGGAGAAAAATAAAGCAATACAATATAACAATTGAGGAATTACTTAACTACTAAATTATCCCTAACCTTCGATAATGTTCTAACAATTCTTTAATTTTAGGTTGTGTAAGGTTTGCCTTTTCAAAAAGCTTAGCCTCTGAATAATTGGTTATTCCTATTTTTCTCAATATATCTATCAGTAACAGGAAAATCTTTGCAGTAGCAATAGCATCACCTAAAGCTCTATGTCTATTTTCTATCTTGATATTAAAATATTCAGCAACCACATCAAGATCATACCTATCAAGAAAATAAAGAATTTTCTTTGATAGTTCAAAGGCACATAATGTTTTTGCCTCTGGAACATAACCTAAACTTAACTTAGAAGTCTCTTGAATAAAATGGTAGTCAAAGGAAACATTATAGGCAACTATTACTGTATCTGTCGAAAATCTAAAGAATTCTTTCAATGCTTTACCAATGGTAGGTGCATTCGCTACATCTTCATCTGTGATACCCGTTACTTCCTTCGCAATTTGCGGAATCTTTCTCAAAGGATTAACAAGCGTGGAAAAAGTATCTCTTATCGTAAGATTTTCAATACGTACAGCACCAATCTCAATTATTCTATCAATAGGAGGATACTGGAATCCTGTAGTTTCTAAATCAACTACGGTATAATTTAAGTCTTTAAGATCGGTCAAATCAATTCTTTTGAAAAGATACTGATAAAATCTATTAAACTGGTCGACAAGGTAATCTAAAAAACGTTCCATTAAAGTTTCCCCATTCTCAAAAAATTTATAACTGATAATGTAAATAGAATGGCAATTTCAGCTTTAACTACCCTCTCACTAAGAGAAACTGGGATGAACCCTTTTTCATTGAGCATCTTAAATTCACCTTCTGTAATACCACCTTCAGGTCCAAAAAAAAGGCTCAAAGTCTTTGTTTTTTTAATTTCTTCCTTATAATCTGATAAAAGTTTTAAACCTGTTTTTTCTGAAAGCATAATTTTTAAGTCATCTCTATGAAACTCAATTTTGTCCAATGTTTTTATCTCTTCTATCAAAGGCGGTTCAGAAAGATAAGAAACTCTTGCTGCCTCTTTTGCTACTCTTTTAAACCGATCCAATTTTTTCAATATTTTTTCTCCATCAATTGAAATTATTGTTCTCTCCATAATTAAAGGTACTATTTTAGACACTCCAATCTGGGTTGCCATATTTATAACAAATTCATTTTTTTCACCCTTTAGAAGTCCAAAATAAAGGATAATACCATTATTTACTATTTCACTTTTTTTCAAAAAATTAAATCTTGCAGTTAGACCCTTGTTTGTTATTTTCAATACTACGCCCTTAAACTCCCTCCCCGTTTCATCAACACACAAAAACTCATCATCAACTTTAATACGCCTAACCCTAGCAAGATAATGGAACTCCTCTCCATTAAGATTAAGTATGTCATCTTCTTTTAAAAGCTTATTAATAAAAACTCTCGGTTTTGTCATCTTTTACTTAGCACCAACGCCAACCAAACAAAATTTTTGTCTTTCTTAAACTTTTTGTCTATAAAGTTAAATTTGTCTAAATAACGTTCTAAGATATCATTTTCTTGATTATCCAAAAGTCCTGAAAGTATTAGCAAACCATTCTTAACCAAAGCCTTTTCAATAAAAGATTTTAACTTAATAAGTTCATCATAAACAATGTTACATACACAAAAGTCAAAATAGTTATTCAATCCAGTAATACTTTTTTCAACAATTATTTTTTTGCATTTATTGATTTTTAAATTGTTTTTTGCTTCTTTAAGAGCAAGTTCATCAATGTCAATAGCATAAATTTCCGAAGCACCAAGTTTTTCAGCACATATAGCTAAAATACCTGTTCCCGTCCCTAAATCTAATACCTTCCAACCTTTTTGGAGATACTTTCTAATAAAGTTTATACATAACTTAGTAGTTGCATGACTACCCATTCCAAAAGCAAAAGAAGGTTTTATAACAACTCTTATGTAACCTTTTGGTGTTTTTATACGACTAAAACTTGGCACAATAAAAAACGGTTTAATTCTTACTGATTTATGGAATTTCTTCCAAACCGAGTTCCATTTAATATTTTCTTTGACTTTCTTATACAATATGTCTTCATTGTGAAAGCTTTTTTTAAACTCTTTTAGCTCTTCTTCTTTCTCAAAATAAACAACAATCTCCCCTTCCCTCTCCCATATACCACAAGTATTAAAAACATAACACCTATCTAGTATCTCTTCTTTTTCGCTATCTTTTTTATATGGGATCTGCACTTGCCACATAGCTTAAGTAAGTATATAATGTTTTGTAGATTTTTCAAAGAAATTTTTTGAAGGGATATATATGGAAAAAGACATCATTATTATTGGTGGAGGGCCAGCAGGTTTAACTGCGGCTATTTATACAAGCAGAGCAAGACATAACACTATTGTTATTGAAGAAAAGTCAATTGGGGGTCAGATCATAATTACCACAGACATTGAAAACTATCCTGGTTTTCCTAAGGGGGTTTTAGGCCCAGAACTAGCAATGCTTATGGAGGAACAAGCAAGGAAGTTTGGAACGGAAATTAGTTATGAAAGCGTTCAAAAAATTGATATTGACTCAAAAACTATTTATACAGACCAGAATAAATATACTTGCAAAGCACTAATAATTGCAACAGGAGCAACTCCATCAAAACTAAACTTACCAAAAGAAGAAGAGTTTACAGGGAAAGGTATATCTTATTGTGCAACCTGCGATGGAGCTTTTTTTAAAGATCAAATAGTTGCTGTTATTGGTGGTGGTAATACTGCAGTTGAAGAAGCTCTTTTTTTAACTAACTTCGCTAAAAAAGTTTACTTGATTCACAGAAGGGACAAATTGAGAGCAGAGAAATGTTTACAAGAAAGAATTTTTGCTCATGAAAAAATTGAAATTATATGGAACAGTGTTGTCCATTCAATTGAAGGTGAAAACTCCCTTAAAGGAATAAACATAAAAAATAAGATTTCTGGCGAGATAACATACTTACCATTAGACGGACTATTTATTTTTATTGGCTATACACCAAAAACAGATCTTGTAAAAGACATTGTTGAGCTTGACGAAAATGGTTATATAAAAGTCAACGAAAAAAAACAAACAAATATACCATGGATATTTGCTGCAGGGGATTGTATCTCTAAACCTTATAAACAAATTGCTACAGCTGTGGGTGACGGTTGTACAGCAGCATTATCAGCAATTGCTTATCTCGAAGGGTACTAAATAGCCACTTAATGTTGTAACTTTTTCAATAACAGCTACCCAATAACTTTTTAGAAATTTTGGGAAGACGAGATAAAACTCAAAGTCAACAGTATCATCTAAATAAAAGCTTACAAAGCATTGATCTTCATCAAATATTGATATTATATCTTCAAGATTTCTTGTAATCACAAAGCTACCTGTATAACTTTGTCTAAACGAAGCATAATAAAGCGCTTTTTCTCCAGATAAAAATCTCTCTTTCTCAATTTTAGGGAAAGAACTATTATTGATAAAAGGAAGCTGAAATATAAGTTCTAGATAAAAAACCTCTTCCCTCTCGGCAAAAAAATCTTCCAAATCTTCAAAGTAATCCAACACAAACGTTACGAAATTAGCTACATCCTCAACTTTAAGCCTATCATCAAAATTATTTTCAATTTCTTTTAATTGGTATTCTGCAAAAAGCAATCGTATAAATTTAAGATCTATATCCAAATAATTTTCTAAAGCAAACTCTCGTATTTCATCTATTTGAGAAATTCTCACTCCTAACCAGTGGGCTACATATTTCGAAGAAAGAAAATATTCAATAAACTTGGGCAATTTATCTATTGTTAGAACTTTTGTTGAATCCACTTTTCTACCGTTGAATAAACATGAAAAAACTCATCTTCTGTAAGTCCTGCACCTATACCCACAACCTTTGCAAATTCAAAACTTATTAAATCCTTTGGTGCATGGGCATCTGTATTTATAACAAGATTAGCTTTATATTTTCTAGCAAGCTTAACTACATGTCCATTAGCTATATTGTGACCACCTCTTGCTGTGATTTCTAAAAAGACGTTTTTCTTTGCGGCCAATTTAATCTCTTGTTCTGTTATCAAACCAGGATGGGCAAGTATATCCACACCTGCTTCGATTGCCGAAATGTTTGTCCCATCAACTACAGGTTCTACTGGACTTTCCCCATGTCCTACAACAATCTGTGCACCAAGCTTTCTTACTTCCCTTACTGCTTCTTTCATTAATGATGGTGGTATATGGGTTAGTTCACAACCAGCAATCACTTTAATTTTACCTAATTCATTCAATTTTTTTACAGCTTTTATAAGCTTTGGAATAACAAACTCAAAAGAAGAGAAATCTAAATGGTCTGTTATGGCAATGCATTTATAGCCTATTTTTTCAGCTCTCCTAACAAGTTCAAAGGGGATTAACTCCCCATCAGAAAAAACTGTATGTGTATGAAGATCAATCATTACGCCTCCTGTATAAAATACTCAAAAACCTTTTCTAAAGCTCTTTTTATTGTATCATCATTTGATTCTTTACCATCAATTACAACATGCTTCTTATTCAATATATGGAGAGCTTCTCTAAAATTATCTCTTTTCCCTAAAACTATTGCACCTATTGTATTTTTAAACACACCTTCATATAATGGAAAGGAAATGTTTTTATCACAAAAACAAAAGAGATGAAGAAAATGGCCATCTACTAGAATAATTTTACCAAGATAACCAAGCTCAATTTTTGAATCAATTAACTTATAAATATTTTCTTTTGAAGGTTCAAAATTTAGAGCACCTAAAAATTTTACAAACTTACTTAATATAGTCCTATCGCTCACAAACAATAAAACATATATATTACTGCATAATCTGCTATCAAAAAATATCTTTGATACCTTTTTCTTAAGTTCAAGAATAATATCAGATGAAAAATTCAACTTCCTTTTTTCTTCTTCTTTTTTATTATCAACCTCTAAAGTTACTATGTTCTTCTCAACAAGAGCCAAAATTATTTTATAAATTTCATAATCTGTAGCATCAATATTATTTAATAGATCACTTATTTCAGGAAATATTTCAATGGCATTTATAATTTCTTTTGTGATTGGTCTTAAATTTTCAGGGAGTTGTGATAACTTAATGTTAAGCTTTAATTTTGCACTCAAAGGTATTTTTTTTCTAAGCTCAACTAATTCATCATTCTGTCTTAACCCTTCCATTATAAGGCTATCTGTGCTTACTTTAATCTCCTCGTTTAATAAAGGTTCACCAGGAATAAACCTGAAATACCCATCATGTAAAGATAAAACTCTATAAAAGGCTTTTTCCTTTGTTGTATCACCCATCTTAGAATTAATAATTTTACCTTCATTAATAGCTACAATAGCTAAAGGCTTTTCTACATTCTGGTTTGATGAATATATATAAAGATTGCCTGTTCTGTGGTTTATTGACAATATTTGCACTAAGTCGGGAATGCCCATTTGTTTTAAATTTCCAGCAAACTCCTCTTCATATTTTTTGTCCTGTATACTTAATATTTTCTTCTTTAATGTAACTAAAATCTTTTTCAATTCATCGAGGTTAAAGGGTTTTATAATGAAGTAATCTATATTTCTTCTAAAATGAGACAGTTGTAAAGTTTTTTCATTCATATAAAAGATGGGTATGGATTCAGTTTTTGGGTTTGTTCTCAAAATTTGGCTTAACTTAACACCATCTATTAAAGGTAAATCCACAGAAAGCATGATAAAATCAGGCACTTTTTGTAATGCAATCTGTAAAGCCTCTACCCCATCCTTTGCAATAGATACATCATAACTTTCTTCGTCAAGTAATAACCTTATTTTTTCAATAGTCTGTTCTTCCCATTCTACTATCAAAACTTTTACTTTTCTCATCTCATAACTGCCATTGTAAATAATATTCTGTTTGTAGCTTGGAAATAAGTTCTTCTACTAGTAAAAAGTCATTTGTCTCAAAAAATTCATCATTTATATTCAATAACATATAAGTATGGTGCTCATTTAATGAAAGCAAAAAATTAAAATTTGTCATCAAAGCTTTATCAGAACCAACGGTTATAACACCATGTAAATCAACATCTTCTTTATTGCTACTACAAAAAAAATAAATCTTTGTTGCAAGATTTTGGTAGTCCCTTTTTTCAAAAATCTTTGATACCTCTTTACCATCAAAAAAACCAGCATATAAAACGCCACGTCGTCCAGGGTGAAGTTTAATCTCATCAAGTATTAAAAGTAGCGTTTCGAAGAAAACTTCGCTTCTATCTTTTCTCCAGTTATAAACTCTTTTGTTATATTCATCACTTGAACCGCTCATATTAAAAATCTTTTCACATATCTCTTCAAAATTATGTTTATGGATATTGAGTTTATAGATGAGACTATTTTTACTAATATTCAACCGAGTATTCAGATTATCAAGCAAAGAATCTAAAGTTATTCCATGCAGAGGTAGTCCTACAGCTGAAATGTTTATATTCAATTCATCAACTCTTTGAGCACCTTTCAATATGCATTTACCAACGAGACTTTTTTTAATTCTTGGTATGGCCATAAGTGAACCAAAATAGTCTGTTTCTGTTAAAATTAATAGATAATCACCTTCTTTTCTCTCAACAAACCAATCTGATTCCCTGATTACATTGTTAATCGAATCTATAATATCTACAAGTACCCTTTTTATTAAACCTTCTGAATGATGTTTCTTTAATTCCGCAAGATTTTCAATTTTTATACCCAAAAGCGAAAGTTTCCTATCATACCTTATAGCCTTATAAATCTCTTTATTTGCAAAATCTTTAAAAATATCCCAATAATAGACATTTGTTTCATAATTTTTTATACTGCACTTCTTCAACATTTCAAACTTCATTGCATTTTCAAAAGCATAGGGGATAAATTCGCAAAAATGAAGAGCCCTATTAAAATCTTTTTCTGTAAACCCATCCTTTAATTGAGATTCTCTCACCTTTACAAGAGCATAAATCCTATCTTCAAAATATAAGGGCAAATTTAATTCTTCTTTACTGCAAAAAAAGTGTTTATCCCCTTTTTCTATTTCGTTTTTTAACAATTTATTACTAAAGTTAAATTCTACAGCCCCACCCCTATGCCTATCATAAATAAGATAGTCACCCTCACTAAACATATATAGAACTGCAATTTTACCGTAAGTACATTCTAAAATTTCATCTAAAAACTGGTCCTTCAATCTATCTAAATCAATATTTACAACAAGTCTCAAAAGCCTTCTATACAAACTTACAAGCTCTATTAGTTCGATATTTTCTGATAAAAGAAAGCTAAGTTTATGTTCTATACCTCTTTTTTTTAGTATTCTTTCGATTACAAAAAGAACTTCTTCATTTTTGTAGGGATTTAAAACAAATTCAGAAACTTTATTTTTTGATAAATCTTTAACAGTTTCAAGCAACTCTGGTGATATACCAAGCACTAAATCAAAACTTTTCTTAACATTCTTTATTTCATCTATGCTTTTTTTGATATCATTTTTTATTTCTGTTATACCTAAAAAAACAATGTCATAATTAAATTTCTCTAATAATTTAATGCCTTCTGATAAAGTATCTACTTCTTTTACTTCGTAGCCATGCTTAAACAAAAAATCCGAAAGCTCATTAACAGTTTTTCCCGATTTATCTATGATTAATATATTAACTTTCTTCATAATTCATCTATTCACATATTATATTTTCCAAAAGCCTCATCAGGAATTTTTTCCAATATACTTTCCCATTCTTTTTCTAAAAGATGTTCCTCATCGGGTATAGCAGCGACATCAATAACTTCCTTACTTACATAAATAGGTACACCTTGTCTTATGGCTATTGCTATGGAATCGCTTGGTCTTGCATCAATTGTTACTTTTTTATCCATGAGATTAAGTATTAGCTGGGCATAAAAGGTGCCTTTATCAAGCTTATTTATATTAACCATATCAAGTTTTCCACCGCAAGAAGTTATTATATCAATACACAAATCATGGGTAAGTGGTCTATGTAAGATTATGCCTTTTAAAGCAAGCAAAATTGATTGGGCTTCAAAAAAACCAATCCAGATTGGAAGGATTCTACTACCCTCTTTTTCTTTTAACAATAATACAGGCGTTTGATTTGCACTATCAAAAAGTATCGTTAAAACCTTTACTTCAACTGAATTTTTCATCAATGCACCTGATAGATTATCCCTTTTAATGAATTTTTTAAACCTTTTGTAATTTTTACTTTAACGGTTTTACCAATAATATCATTGTTTTCATCTTCACAAACATATACATTTACAACTCTAAAACAGGGTGTTCTACCAATGTACTCATCTTCCGATTTTTTATTTACTTCTTCAATCAAAACTGGAACTACCTTACCTTCAAAGGATTTATTTTTTTCAAAGGTTATTTTTTTCTGTAATTCTTGAAGCTCTTCAAGTCGTCTTTGTTTAATTTCCTCAGGCACTTTTTTCTCCATTGTAGCAGCTTTTGTACCTGGTCTCGGTGAATATTTAAATGAAAAGGCACTATCAAAGGCTACCTGTTTATAAAGACTTATGGTATCTAAAAAATCTTCCTCTTCCTCACCTGGAAAACCTACTATTATATCAGTTGTTATGGCTATATCAGGACACACCTTTCTTAATTTATCTACCTTTTCTAAGTATTCTGATCTTGTATACTTTCTATTCATAAGTTTCAAAATTTTATCTGAACCCGATTGAACAGGCAGATGTATATGAGGACATAATTTTTCAATATAACCATACGCATTTATTAAGCCATCAGTCAAATCCTTTGGATGAGACGTTGTAAATCTTATTCTTTCTATTCCATCTATTTTTGCAACTTTTTCAATCAATTTCAGAAAACCATCCTTTACACCTCTATCCAATCCATAGGAATTTACATTTTGTCCCAAGAGCATTACTTCCTTCACACCTAACTCAGAAAGTCTTACAATTTCTCTTAAAATCTCCTCTTCAGTTCTGCTTATCTCCCTTCCTCTTACATATGGTACAATACAGTAAGTACAAAAATTGTTACAACCTTGCATTATCGGTATTAATGCTCTAACTCCCGGATAAACAAGTGTATTAACATCCCTTTCAAAAGAGTCATTTTCATCAACGGCTACAACCGATTTACCTTCAGTTTTAACAAGAGACAAAAGTTCTGGAATTCTATTAATTTGGTGTGGCCCAAAAACTAAATCAACATATGGTGCCTTACGTAGCAGATTTTCACCTTCTTGCCTGGCCACACAACCACAAACAGCAAGAATAACATTCTTTTTTTCTTTATACGGTTTGATCCTACCAACAAAACTTAATACTTTCTTTTCTGCCTTCTCTCTTATACTGCAGGTATTAACAATAATAATATCCGCATCTTTTAAGTTTTCTACTTTTTGCAACCCCAAAGACATAAGGATAGAAGCCATATACTCGCTGTCTGCTTCATTCATCTGACATCCATAAGTTTCAATAAAAAAATTTTCCATAGCATATTGATTATAAAAGATTTTCAATTGCAAAGCAATTTTTTAAAATAAACGATTCATTTAATGCTTTAATAACAAAAATTTTTTTGGTAATATATTTTGCTCTATGAAGAAAAATCTATTAAGTATTGGATTAATCCAATCAAGTTGTAGTGAACACGTTGAAGAAAATTTTGAGCGAACTCTTTTAAAAATTGAAGCATTATGCGAAAAGGGAGCCAAAATTATATGTACACAAGAGCTATTTTCAAATATTTATTTCTGCCAGTACCAGAATCCTGATTTTTTTAAATTAGCAGAAGTGTTAGATGAGAAAAACACCCATATAAAAAAACTCTCACAAATATCAAAAAAGAACAAAGTTGTTATATTAGCTTCTTTTTTTGAAAAAAGGACAGAAGGTATTTATCATAATACAGTCGTCGTTTTTGACCATGACGGTAGTATTGCGGGCTTATACAGAAAAATGCATATACCCGATGACCCACATTTTAACGAAAAGTTTTATTTTACACCTGGCGATACCGGTTACAAGGTGTTTAAGACAAAATATGCAAATATAGGTGTTTTAATCTGCTGGGATCAGTGGTTTCCTGAGGCAGCAAGGATAACAGCACTTAAAGGTGCACAAATACTTTTTTATCCAACTGCGATAGGATGGCTACCGTCAGAAAAGAAAGAATTTGGGACAAAACAATATAATGCCTGGGAAATAATACAGAGAGCACATGCTGTAGCAAACGGTTTGTATGTCGCTTCAGTAAATAGAGTAGGGACGGAAAAATTTCCTCAATTAAAAGAAGGTATTGAATTTTGGGGAAAAAGCTTTATCTGTGATCCTTATGGAGACATTATAGAACAAGCTCCTCATAATAAAGAAGCTATAGTTTTTGCAAATATTGATCTATCAGAGATAGAAAATACACGCAATATATGGCCTTTCTTCCGAGATAGACGCATTGATAGTTACAAAGATATTTTAAAAAGGTTTTCTGATGATGAATAATACTCCCAAAGGAACAGGATATTATTTACCACCAGAATGGCACCCCCATATAGGTACTTGGTTTTCTTATCCCCACAACCCTCTTACATTCTTCGATAAAATGGATGCGGTAAGAGATGCTTATACTGACATCGTATACTATGTATCTTTCGATGAAAAAGTTCATATAAACGTTAATGACGAAAATATGGGAAAAGACTTACTTGATAGATTAAAAGCAAAAAAAGCAAACTTAAAAAACATTACAGTTCATTATTTCCCAACAAATGATGCTTGGTGTAGGGACCATGGAGCTATATTTTTAGTTAACAAAGAAAAAAAGAAAATATTAGCAACTTGCTGGAAATTCAACTCCTGGGGTGGAAAGTACCCTTATGATTTAGATTCAAAAATAGCAGAACTTATGGCAGATTATCTTGGTGTTGAAAAAATACTTATAGATTTTGTGCTTGAAGGTGGTTCAATAGACACAAATGGAGAAGGAGTGTTATTAACAACAGAACAATGTCTTCTAAATCCAAACAGAAATCCCTCTTACACAAAACAAGAAATCGAAGATGTTTTAAAATCAAATTTAGGGGTAGAAAAGGTACTTTGGTTAGAAGAAGGTATTGTTGGAGATGACACTGATGGACATATAGATGATATTGCCCGTTTTGTTAGCAAAGACACAATAGTCACTGTTATTGAAGAAGACCCACAAGATGAGAACTACAAAATATTGCAGGAAAATTTAAAAAAATTAAAAACATTTACAGATATCAACAATAGACACTTCAATATAGTTACATTACCAATGCCATTACCCATTTACTACAATAATGATAGACTACCAGCAAGTTATGCAAATTTTTATATTACAAATAACTC